>Ga0207695_10007908_pt1 | contig 13416 bp, 15 predicted proteins | sample KBSC54metaG_FD_184354 | JGI IMG/M metagenome (GOLD analysis project Ga0207695, IMG submission 184354) | Corn rhizosphere microbial communities from Kellogg Biological Station, Michigan, USA - KBS C5-4 metaG (SPAdes) (version 2) | ecosystem: Host-associated > Plants > Roots > Rhizosphere > Soil...
AGAAGTGCTGCTGTCTTTGGCCCCGGCCCGGACCTACGAGGACTTCGCCAGCCATCCGCCCACGGCCGATAAACCGCACCGCGATGCCCTGGGTGACCTGATCCGGCGCAATTCCGAGGCCAACGAAGCGCCGGAAACCGCCCCCGCTGAGGATCACGTGCAACATAAAAGCACAGCTGCCGGGCCTCTGCAGAAAGCCTATGGCGCCAGGGATCGCCGCGCGCTAGACACCCTCTTCGGGGCCACGGGGAACGGCGGAAACGGCAAGCCATGACCGGCCAAAAAGACCATATATTTGATGCGGATACGCTCCATGACGAATGCGGCGTTTTCGGGATTTTCGGCCATGCCGATGCCGGCGCGCTGAGCGTTTTGGGCCTGCACGCCCTGCAGCATCGCGGCCAGGAAGCGGCGGGCATCGTCACCTATGACAGTGGCCAGTTCATCGCCGAGCGTCATCTGGGCCTGGTGGGCGATGCATTCGGCCGCAAAACCGACGCCGCCAAGAATTTGAAGGGCGAATATGCGGTGGGCCATGTGCGCTACTCCACCGCCGGCGGCTCCAATGCCCGCAACATTCAGCCGATCTTCGCCGATCTCACCGGCGGCGGCATCGCGGTGGCCCATAACGGCAATCTCACCAATGCGCACACGTTGCGCACCGAACTGGTGGGCCAGGGCGCGATCTTCCAGTCGACGTCGGATACCGAGACCATTGTGCATCTGGCGGCCCGCAGCGCCTGTCCGCGCATCGTCGACAAGCTGATCGACGCGCTGCGCCAGGTCGAAGGCGCCTATTCGCTGGTGGCGCTGACCTCCAAAAAGCTGATCGGCGTGCGCGATCCCTTCGGTGTCCGCCCCCTGGTGCTGGGCATGCTGGAAGGCGCGCCCATCCTGGCCTCGGAAAGCTGCGCCCTGGACATTATCGGCGCCGAATTCGTGCGCGATGTGAAGCCGGGCGAGATGGTGGTGGCGACCAAGGACGGGATCGAAAGCCATTTCCCCTTCAAGCCGCAGCAGCACCGTTTCTGCGTCTTCGAATATATCTATTTTGCGCGCCCCGATTCCACACTGGAAGGCCGCAACGTTTACGAAGCGCGCAAGCGCATCGGCGAAGTGCTGGCGGCGGAAGCGCCGATCGAAGCCGACATGATCATTCCGGTGCCGGATTCCGGCGTGCCCGCGGCGCTGGGTTTCGCCAATGCGGCGAAGATCCCGTTCGAGCTGGGCATCATCCGCAACCATTATGTAGGCCGCACCTTCATCGAGCCGTCGGACCGCATCCGCCATCTGGGTGTGCGGCTGAAGCACAATCCCAACCGCGCCAAGCTCAAGGGCAAGAAAGTCGTGCTGGTGGATGATTCCATTGTGCGCGGCACCACCTCCAAGAAGATCGTGGAAATGGTGCGCGATGCCGGCGCCAGCGAAGTGCATTTCCGGGTGGCAAGCCCGCCCACCACCCATTCCTGCTTCTATGGTGTCGATACGCCCAACACCGACGATCTTCTGGCGCACCGGATGGATGTCGAAGGCATGCGCCGCTTCATCGGCGCCGACAGCCTGGCTTTCATCTCCATGAACGGCCTCTACCAGGCGATGGAAAAGCCGGCCCGCGATCCGCGTGCGCCGGGTTTCTGCGACGCCTGCTTCTCCGGCGAATATCCGATTTCGCTGACCGACATTTCCGGCGGCGCACGGGATCGCCAGCTGTCGCTGCTCGCCGACGTCGCCTGATGAGCGGGAGATTTTCCGGACGCATCGCCTTGGTCACGGGTGCATCGAGAGGCATCGGTCGCGCTGCCGCCATCGCGCTGGGACGCGAAGGCGCCCACGTCATCTGCGTGGCCCGCACCGTGGGCGGGCTGGAAGAAACCGATGACGCCATCCAGAAGGCGGGCGGCACCGCCACCCTGGTGCCGCTCAACCTGAAAGACTTCGCGGCCATCGACCGGTTGGGCGCCTCCATCTTCGAGCGCTGGAAGAAGCTGGATGCGTTTTTCGGCAATGCGGGGACATTGGGCTCGCTGACGCCGCTCACCCATCTTGAGCCCAAGATCTTCCAGGAATTGCTGGACATCAATGTCACCGCCAACTGGCGGCTGCTGCGTTCCTTCGATCCCTTGTTGCGCCAGTCCGATGCGGGACGGGTGCTGATGGTGAGTTCCGCCGCTGCTCGCCGCAACACGGCCTTCTGGGGCGGCTATGCCATGAGCAAGGCGGCGCTGGAGACGATCACCTTCACTTATGCTGCCGAATGCAGCGGCACCAATGTGAAAGTGAATGCGCTGGACCCGGGGCCTGTGCGCACCATCATGCGGGCCAAAGCCATGCCGGGCGAAGACCCCGCGACCCTGCCGCGCCCCGAAGAGCTGACGCCCATGATCCTGGACGCGCTGTCGCCGGCCAATGAAAAGCATGGCGAGCTGATCAAGTTCAGAAAAAGTACCTAAGAAACTACACTCCATGACCGGGCTTGAGTCGGTCATCCATGGGCGGATCAAGTCCGCCCATGGAGGGTGTGGCTACTTTTTCGGATCGTACGGATTCTTCGTGTTGCGCATGATCAGGCGCAGCGGCGTGCCCTTGAGATCGAAATTCTCGCGCAAGCCGTTCACCAGATAGCGCTGATAATCCTCCGGCAAGGCATCGAGCTGATTGCCGAACAGGGCGAAGGTGGGCGGCCGCGCTTTGGTCTGGGTCATGTAGCGGATGCGCACCCGGCGGCCCCGGATGGCGGGCGGAGCGTGACGCGAAAGCGCGCTTTCCAGAAAGCGGTTGATGGCGGATGTGGGCGTGCGGCTGTTCCAGGCGCGGTCGGCGGCCATGATGGCTTCTGGCAGGCGGTTCAGGCCTTCGCCGGTGCGCGCGGAAATCGCCACCAAAGCGGCGCCCGCCACCTGCGGCAACAGCCGGTCCAGCTTTTCCCGCAATTCCGAAATCGCGCCGTTCTTGTTGTCCTTCAGGTCCCATTTGTTGACGGCGAATACGATGGCCCGGCCTTCGCGCGCGATCAGATCGGCGATCGCCAGGTCCTGTTTCTCGAAAGGCTGAGTGGCATCGATCATCACGATCACGCAATCGGCGAAGCGGATGGCGTCCAGGGTCGAGCCGACCGACATTTCCTCCAGGACCTCCCCCGCGACCCGCGCTTTCTTGCGCAGGCCGGCGGTGTCGTGGAGCAGCACTTCACGGTCCTCGATCCGCCACGGCGCGGCGATGGAATCGCGGGTAAGGCCCGCTTCCGGGCCGGTGATGGAGCGGTCCTCGCCCAGAAGCTGGTTGAACAGGCTCGACTTGCCGACATTGGGCCGGCCCACCAGCGCCAGGCGCAGCGGCTTGGTGCGATAGTCGAATGCGTCTTCTTCTACGTCCGCATCTTCCGCCGGTTCTTCGGTTTCGAATATTTCTTCGTCTTCGTCGGGCGCTTCGGCCTTTGGCGCCAGCGGTTCCAGTGCCGCCGCCAGACTTTCCATTCCCAAGGCATGTTCGGCGGAGATTTTCAGCGGCTCACCGAAGCCCAGCGCAAAGACATCGGCCAGCGCCGCCGGCTCGATCAGCCTGCCTTCGCATTTGTTGGCGGCCAGGATCACCGGCTTGCCGGACCGGTGCAGGGCAGCGGCGATGATCTCATCGCCCGCGGTGACGCCGGCACGCGCATCGATCACGAACAGAAGCGCGTCGGCGTCAGCGATGGCGGCCAGGGTCTGGCCGGTCATGCGCCCGCTCAGGCTTTCGGGCGCGGCATCTTCAAAGCCCGCCGTGTCGATCAGGCGCAGTTCCATGCCGTCAAACACCACATCCGCGGTGCGGCGGTCCCGCGTCACGCCCGGCGTGTCATGCACGATTGCGATGCGCCGTCCGGCGATGCGGTTGAAGAGGCTCGACTTGCCGACATTGGGCCTGCCGACAATCGCTAAGGTGAGCGGCATGTCGGTGCGCCTTTACTTGAGCGCCACCAGTTCGGCGTCGTTGGTGAGGATATAGAGCGTTTCATCCGCCACCACGGGCGCGATGCTGGTGCCGCTGGGAATCTCGACCCGGCCCATCAGCGCGCCGGTATAGGGCGAGATCGCCTGGGCATAGCCGTCCGAGGACACCACAATGAGCTTGTTGGAGACCAGCACCGGCCCCGCCCAGTCGATGGGATGGCGCTTGCGGTCCGGGTCGGTGAAGGCGGGCAATTGATGGATCCAGCGGACCTTTCCTTCCTTGCGGGTGAGGCACATCAGCTGTTCGTCACCGGTCAGGACATAGACATAGTCGCCGGCCACCCACGGGGTCTGGGTGCCGCCGATGTCGCGGGTCCAGGCGCGGTCGCCCGAGGCCAGCGCGATTGCGGCCATCACGCCGGAATGGCTGATGGCGAAAACCATGTCGCGGTCGATCACCGGCCGCCCGGCAATGTCGTCCAGTTCGGACAAGGCGGTGACCTGACCTGAATGCGACAGGACATCGTTCCAGGCCTGCTGGCCGTTCTGCACGCGAAGCGCGAAGAGCTCGCCCGAGGTATAGGGCGCGATCACGAATTGGCCCGAAACGGCGGCGCTGGTGGAGGAAAGAATGCCGGCGGATTCCGCCACGCCTTGCTGGTCCCACAAGGTGCGGCCATCGGCTTCGGCGAAGGCATAGAAATGATTGTCATGGGTGGAAAAGAAAATGCGCCCGCCATTGACCACCGGAGCATTGACGATGGGCACGCCCAGATCGTGGCGCCAGAGTTCGCGGCCGGTCGCCGCATCCATGGCGATCAGGACGCCGAACCCCGAAGTGACGAAGATCTTGCCCGCGTCATAGGCGACCCCGCCGCCCATGCCCGAAACCGGCTGGATAGTGTTGGGCTTGCCGAGCAGACCCCACAAAGTGGGCATGTCGGTGCCGTTCTTGGGCGCCAGCCTCTTGTCCCACACCGCCTGCCCATTCTTGGTGTCGAAGGCATAGATATGCGCCTCCGAATCCAGGACGAAAATGCGGCCGCCGCCCACCACAGGCGAAGCGGTAAGGCGCGATGTGGTGTCCGAGCCCTTGCCGGCATCCGCATCCCAGGCCTGGCGCAGATGGCCATTGGCTTCCAGATGATAGGCCGCGTTGGAGGCGAAGCCGCCGGGCTGCGTCCATTCCGCATTCCTGTACGGCGGGGGCAGGACCACGGGCGCGGCTTCCAGGGTGGCGTCCGGCTTGAGTGCGTCATCCAGCGCGATCAGCGGGATGCGCTCGCCGCGCAACTTGCTTTTGTTGTTGGGCGCGAACCAGTCGCTGACCGTATCGCCCACGCCTTCCCAGACGCTGCAACCGGCAAGCATCAGAACGGCCGCGATGGTGCAGCCCAAACGCAGGCGCTGGGAGACGCGCATCATGGCGTGGCTGCTGCTCCGGCGGCAGGCGGCACCGCCACGGCGCCGGGCGCCGGGATCGGTGCGGGCGGCGGTACGGTGCCGAAATCCTTGCCCGCGCCCTGCTTGAGATAATCGCCCATGGCCTTGGCGCGTATCCGCAACTGCGGCGGAGCATTGGCGTCGTTCGCCAGCGCCGCGAACTCGTCCCCGGCCTTGGCCGTCTGATTGTTGTGATAATCGCTATAGGCGAGAATTTCGTCCGCCATCGGCTTCCATGCGCTGGCCGGTTCGCGCAGCGGCGCGAGCTGGCTTTCCAGGTCGGCGCGCGAACTGGTATCGGCCTGCGCCCATGCCAGGCGCAGCCGCGCCACCGCACCAGGACCGCCTTTGTCCTCGTTCGCGATTTCCTTGTAGAGGGCCAGTGCGCCATCCCGCTGGCCGGATGCCAGCATGCTGTGCGCCTGTTCCAGGCGGGCGAGGAGGGCATAGCCTTTGGGCGCCGTCTTGGCGAGGTCGGCGAATGCCACCGCCGCGGCCTTGGGGTCGTTGATCTTCTGGGCGGCGGTGAAGGCCACTGACGCGGCGTCGCGCTGCCGGGCTTCATAGCGCTGCCAGAGCTGCCAGCCGGCGATGCCGATGATGATCAGGGCCGCCACGGCGATGAGGTAATCGCCATAGGCCTTCCAGAATTTTGCCAGTTTTTCGCGGCGAACGTCTTCTTCGACTTCGCGGAAGATATCACTCAACGGAAAGTCCTTTCGGCTGGCCTTAAGCCAGGCCTATTCAGGGAAGCCCTTGAGGGCACGTGTTAATTAGCCCGCTCCGGGGCGGGGGCGCAATGCGTTTCCCATTCCTGGACCAAAGCGCGGGACCATCTTGACGGAGGACCGCGGGGCTTGATAGTTAAGTACATGCTTAACTATCAAGCCCCGCTCGACCTTGCCTTTCAAGCCCTGGCCGATCCCGCGCGCCGGGCGATCATGGACCGGCTCACCCTGGGTCCCGCCAGCGTCAGCGAATTGGCCAAACCCCTGCCCATGTCGCTGCCGGCGGTGATGCTGCACCTGAAAGTGCTGGAAGAAAGCGGGTTGGTGCAAAGCGAAAAACAGGGCCGGGTGCGGACCTGCCGGATCGAGCCGCAAATGCTCTCGCAGGCGGAGCGCTGGATTACCGAGCGCCGCCAGATGTGGGAACGCAACCTGGACCGGCTGGGCGCCTTTCTGGAAGAGACCAAACCGGAGCATGAAAAATGAGAAAGCTTGTCTCTCTGATTCATCTGTCGCTGGACGGCTTCTGCGCCGGACCGAATGGAGAAATGGATTGGATCACCGTCAATCCCGCCATCTTCGAGGACGCGGATCGGGTGATCGCGATGGCGGGGGCGGCGGTCTATGGCCGCACCACCTACGGCATGATGCGCGGCTATTGGCCGACGGTGTTGAACGACGAGAAGGCACCGGAAGACCGGCGCGCCCATGCTCGCTGGGTGGAAGCTGCCGAAAAGATCACCTTCTCGCGCACGCTTGATGCCTGCGATTGGAACAATTGCCATTTGCACCGCGACGCCAAAGATATTTTGGCGCTGAAGGAAAAGCCGGGCAAAGACCTGTTGATCTTCGGAAGCCCGGGGCTGGTGAAAAGCTTTCAGGCCATCGATGCCATCGACGAATATTGGATGTTCCTCAATCCCGTCCTTCTGGGCGAAGGCATCCGCTTCTTCCACGATCCGCATAAGCCCCGCTTTTCCATCGCCGAGACCAGGCGCCTGGAGCCGGATGTGATGCGGTTCCGCTATGTCCGCCAACAACCTTGAACCATCGAAGGCAAAATCATGACCAACCGTTCCGTCGTCCATGCCAGTTTCACCATCACTCGCACATGGAATGCCAGCCCCGCGCGCGTCTTCGAGGCCTTTGCCAAGGAAGAGGCCAAGGACAAATGGTTTTCCGGGGGAGGCAATTGGACACTGGTGTCGCGCAGTTTCGATTTCCGCGAAGGCGGGGTCGAAAGCCTGGCGGGGCGTTGGGAAAGCGGCATGGTCACGCGGTTCGATTGCGTTTATCGCGATATCGTACCGCCTTCCGAGAATGGAGAAGCGCGGATCATCTACACCTACAACATGTTCATGGACGACCGGAAAATTTCCGTCTCCCAGGCTGCGATCGAGATCAGGGCCGAAGGCAAAGGCACCAAATTCGTGCTGACCGAATATGGCGATTATCTCGACGGCTATGACGATGCCGGCTCGCGCGAGCATGGCACCAATTTGCTGATGGATGCGTTGGGAAAATCACTGGAGAGCTGACACCGCGTCCGCCTCAAACAAAAAACCCGGCCATTTCTGGCCGGGTTTTTTTATGCGTGGTGTGAAGCGGTTCAGGCTTCGGCAGCTTCCTCGGAAGCTTCGCCGTCCGCAGAGGGAGCGGCGCCTTCCTCGAACATCTCTTCCGCCGCCGCGACGGCTTCTTCCTGTTCGTTGCGCTCGGCGAGAACATTTTCACCGCGCGCCTGGCGCTCGGCTTCGTCTTCGCTGCGGGCGACATTGACGGTGATGTTCACCCGGACTTCCGGATGCAGCACGACCGGCAGGGTGAAGAGGCCGATGGCCTTGATGGCCTGGCTGATCTGCACCTGGTTGCGGTCGATCTTGAAACCGCCCGCTTCGACCACGGCCGCGACATCGCGCGGGGAGACCGAACCATAAAGCTGACCGCGATCGCCGGCCTGGCGGATCAGCATGAAGGACTTACCGTCGAGCTTCTTGGCAATCGCCTCGGCATCCTTGCGGCGCTCAAGATTATGGGCTTCCAGCTGCGTCTTCTGGGTCTGGAAATATTCGCGGTTCGCCTTGGTGGCGCGCAGCGCTTTCTTCTTGGGCAGAAGGAAGTTGCGGGCGAACCCGTCCTTGACGCGGACTTCGTCACCCATCTGGCCCAGCTTTTCGACTCTTTCGAGCAGAATGACTTGCATGGTCAGGTCCTCACTTCACGACATAAGGCAGCAATGCCATGAAACGGGCGCGCTTGATCGCGTTCGCCAGGGCACGCTGGTTCTTGTTCGAGACCGCAGTGATACGCGACGGAACGATCTTGCCGCGCTCGGAGATGTAACGCTGCAGCAGCTTCACATCCTTATAGTCGATCTTGGGCGCGTTGGCGCCGGAGAAGGGATCGGTCTTCTTGCGACGGAAGAAGGGACGGCGCGCGCCGTCGCGGTCACCGCCGCGTCCACCTTCACGATCGCCGCCACGGCCGCCTTCGCGGTCACGCCCGCCTTCACGATTTCCACCATAGCTCATTATGCAGCCTCCTCAGTGGCTTCGCCTTCCGGCTTGGCGCGCGGCGTCTCGTTGTCGTCGCGGCGGTTCTTGTTCGACGACACGTCGAACTGGTCAACCTTGACGGTTATGAAGCGCAGCACGTCTTCGTTGATCTTGAGCTGGCGCTCCAACTCGATCACCGCGCCCGACGGCGCGTTGATGTTGAGGAGCACATAATGGCCCTTGCGATTCTTCTTGATGCGATAGGCAAGCCCGCGCAGGCCCCAATATTCCTGCTTCTCGACCTTGCCGCCTTCGCCTTCGACGATGGTTTTGAGATGGGTGGCGAGTGCGTCCACCGCTTGCGCGCTGATGTCCTGGCGCGCGATCAGGAGATGCTCGTAAAGAGCCATGTCCGGTCCTTGTCTTTGGCAGCGGAGCGGCGAGGGGCGGACCGCCCCAAAACCGCTTCGGCTCGACGAACCCGCGTGACATCACGCTGCCCCAAATGGGGTGTCCGGCGACCGCAGCCGTGCGGTCCTATAGGGGAAAGCCCCTGAGCCAGCAAGGAAAACATGCCCGGGCGTCCCTGCCCGGGATCGGACCCAGGAAAAATCCAGGAAAATCAAGGTCGTTTCGGGCGATCCGGGACCAACCCGCGGTCAGACCCGGTGGCAGACCCGATGGTGATGCCGCATCACGCACACCCGGTGATGGTGACGATGGCGCAGCGGGGCGGCGCCCGCCGCGGAGGCGCCCAGCACGGAAAGGGCCAGGACGGAAATGATGAGGGTTTTCATTGCGATCTCCACAACCGATAGTCTGAGAAAAGCCGAATGGACGGGCCGCGACTCTTCAGAGCGAGTTTGCCGCCCGGTGTTGAACGGCACATGACGCGGCGATTACGTCGCGGCAATGAAGCGGGCGGGGTGGATGGTCGAAACGATTGAGAACGATGCGCGCGCGGATGTGATTCTCGCGCGAGCTGCTCGCCGGTTAATTCCGGTGATGGCCCTGATGTATGTGGCCAGCTTCCTGGACCGGGTGAATGTGGGCTTCGCCATCCTCACCATGAAACAGGATCTGGGTTTCTCGCCTGAAGTGTTCGGCCTGGGCGCGGGGATCTTCTTCTGGGGTTATTTCCTGTTCGAAATTCCGTCCAACCTGATGCTGGAGAAATTCGGCGCCCGGATGTGGATGTGCCGCATCATGGTCACCTGGGGCCTGATCTCGATGGCGACCGCCTTCGTGCAGGGACCGACCTCCTTCTACATCCTGCGTTTCCTCTTAGGCCTGGCTGAGGCCGGCCTTTATCCCGGCATGATCCTCTACATGACCTATTGGTTCCCCCAGGCGACCCGGGCGCGCTTCATCGCGCTGTTCCTGGCGGCGGTGCCGGCGGCCAGCGTGATCGGCGCGCCGCTTTCCGGCTGGCTGCTGGGTTTCAACGGCATCCTGCATGGCTGGCAATGGATGCTGCTGCTGGAGGGATTGCCGTCTCTCGCGCTGGGCGTCGCCGTGCTTTGGCTTCTGCCCGACCGGCCCGCCACGGCCCCTTGGCTCAGCGCCAAGGAGAAAAACATTCTGGAAGCACGCCTGGCGGATGATCGCCGGCGCGACACCGGCAAGCACACCATGTCCGGTTTCTGGGAGATGCTGGCGGACAAGCGGATCTGGATCTTCATCATTCCCGATTTCTCGATCGTGATCGGGCTTTACGGCATGGGATTGTGGATGCCGCAGATGATCAAGGATCTGGGCTTCTCCAATCTGGAAACCGGTTTCCTGGTCGCTTTGCCCTATGTGGTGAGCATGGTCGGCATGGTGCTGCTGGGGCTTTCCAGCGATCGCACCGGCGACCGGGTGTGGCACGTGGCGGGCGCGGCTTTTGCCGGCGCGCTGGGATTGATCGGGGCGGTGCTGTTCGCCAATCCGGTGCTGATCATGCTGAGTTTCTGCCTGGCGGCTTTCGGGATTTATGGCGCGCTGGCGGTGTTCTGGACCTTGCCCACCGCGATCTTGCGCGGCATGGCGGCGGCGGGCGGATTGGCGCTGCTCAACTCCTTTTCCAATCTCGGTGGATTTTTCGGCCCCACCTTGATGGGGTGGCTGAAGCAATCGACCGGCACCTACACGATGGGCATGCTGGTCTTGGCGGCGATGCTGGCATTCGCAGGAATATCTACCTTGGTGATCGGACGCGCCTTTTTCCGGATGGCGAAGACATGAGTGTCCTTGTCGATGTCTGTTCCAAAGACGATCTGGCGGACATCGATGCCTTGTGGCGCGAAGCTTTTCCCGACGACCAGCCGCGTCATCGCGCCGATGTTGCCGTTCCCGCGAAGCTGGCATTCCAGCCGGATCTGTGCCTGGTCGCGCGGGAAGAGGGGCGCGTGATCGGCTCAATTATCGCCGGATATGACGGCTATCGCGGCCATATCAACCGTGTTGCGGTTCTGAAGACGCATCGCGGTCGAGGCGTGGGCGCGCGTCTGGTGCGCGAAGCCGAGCGTCGGCTCAGCGCCTTGGGGTGCACCAAGATCAATCTTCAGATCCGCGCCGCCAACCATGCGGTCGCAAGCTTCTATCGCGGCCTGGGCTATGCGGTGGAGGAAAATATCAGCATGGGAAAACTGGTCGCGGCGGATGATCCGTCATGACGGTGTGCATTCGGGCCGCGGCGGAAGAGGACGAAGCGGCGGTGGTGGCGCTTTGGCGTGCCTGTGCCCTGGTGGTGGGCCATTCCGATCCGGTGCGCGATTTTCGCGCCGTCCGCGCCAAGCCTGCATCGGATATCCTGGTTGCTGTCGATGAGAGCATGCTGATCGGCAGCATCGCAGTGGGTCATGACAGCAACCGGGGCTGGCTGCATTATGTGTCCGTGGATCCGGCCCGCCGCGGCCATGGCGTGGGCCGCGATCTGGTCCGCGCCGCCGAGGAATGGCTGGCCACCCGCGATGTGATCGATGTTCATCTCACGGTACGATCGGCGAATGCGGATGCGGTGCGATTTTATGAGCATATCGGCTATGGCGTCCTGCCCAGCGTCATGATGGAGAAAACGCTGCGCAAGCCGGGCGGGATCGGTTCCGCTTGACTTGATCACACGCACTTGGTTTGTCTGCCGCCACGATGAATCGCGCATTTTTATTTCCCGGACAAGGCAGCCAGGCGGTCGGCATGGGCAAGGCGCTGGCCGATGCCTTCGCGCCTGCCCGCGAGGTTTTCCAGGAAGTTGATGATGCCTTGTCGCAGAAATTGTCCGCCCTGATGTGGAACGGGCCGGACAGCGACCTGACGCTGACCGAAAACGCCCAACCCGCGATCATGGCCGCCAGCCTGGCCGCGATCCGCATTTTGCAGAAGGACGGCGGCCTGGACATCGCGCGCCATGCGCGCCTGGTCGCCGGTCATTCGCTGGGCGAATATTCCGCGCTGTGCGCGGCCGGTGCTTTCAGCCTGGCAGACACGGCCCGGCTGCTCAAAATTCGCGGGCAGGCGATGCAGTCCGCGGTCGCGGTGGGCGCGGGCGCGATGATCGCCCTGATCGGCGCCGATATCGAAACCGCCGAAGCCGTGGCGAAGGACGCAGCTGCCGCCGGCGGTGTTTGCGTGGTCGCCAATGACAACGCGCCGGGCCAGGTGGTGCTGTCGGGTTCGAAAGATGCGATGGACCGGGTCGCCGACATCGCCAAGGCCAAAGGCGTCAAGCGCGCCATTCCCTTGTCCGTGTCCGCGCCGTTCCATTGCCCTCTGATGCGACCTGCTGCCGACGCGATGGCCGAGGCTCTGGCGCAAGTGACGATCCGGCCCCCGGCCGCGCCGGTCCTGGCCAATGTGACAGCGGCCGAAACCGCCGAGCCTGAAATGGTGCGCCGCCTTTTGATTGAACAGGTCACTGGACGGGTGCGTTGGCGCGAAAGCATTCTGGTGCTCAAGGTACTGGGCGTGGACACCACGATCGAAATGGGCGGCAACAAAGTCCTGACCGGCATGGTCAAACGAATTGACAAAGATCTACAGACCGTCACGCTCGATACGCCGGACGAAATCGAAGCCTTCGCGAAGGTGCTCTAATGTTTGATCTCACAGGAAAGACGGCATTGATGACGGGCGCCTGGAGCATCGGCCAGGAAAAGTGGGAACCACTTTTCCGTTCGGCCGTGCGACCGAAAGAAAGAAGGATGCGCCATGTTTGACCTTACCGGTAAGACTGCGTTGGTGACGGGCGCATCCGGCGGCATCGGCGGCGCGATCGCCAAGGCCCTGCATGCGCAAGGCGCGACGGTGGTTCTTTCGGGCACCCGGGCCGAAGCATTGGAAGCGGTCAAAGCCGAACTGGGTTCGCGCGCCTTTATCGCGCCCGCCAATCTTTCCGATATCGCCTCGGTCGAGGCGTTGCCTAAGGCGGCGGAAGAAGCCGCGGGCGGCGGCATCGATATCCTGGTCAACAATGCCGGCATCACCCGCGACAATCTCTTCATGCGCATGAAGGACGAGGAGTGGGACCAGGTGATCGCGGTCAATCTCACCGCCGCCTTCCGTCTTTCGCGCGCGGTCTTGCGCGGCATGATGAAGAAGCGCTGGGGCCGGATCATCCAGATCACGTCCGTGGTGGGCGCCACCGGCAACCCCGGCCAGGGCAATTACGCGGCCGCCAAGGCGGGCCTGGTGGGCATGACCAAGTCGCTGGCAGCGGAAGTCGCGTCGCGCAACATCACCGTCAATGCGGTGGCTCCCGGTTTCATTCAAACCGCCATGACCGATGTGCTGACCGACCAGCAGAAGGAAACAATCTCCACCCGCATCCCTGCGGGACGCATG
>Ga0207695_10007909_pt1 | contig 13416 bp, 13 predicted proteins | sample KBSC54metaG_FD_184354 | JGI IMG/M metagenome (GOLD analysis project Ga0207695, IMG submission 184354) | Corn rhizosphere microbial communities from Kellogg Biological Station, Michigan, USA - KBS C5-4 metaG (SPAdes) (version 2) | ecosystem: Host-associated > Plants > Roots > Rhizosphere > Soil...
GTCCACGCTCGTGAGCACGCCTCTCTGCGCCTCGAGCACGACGGCCTTGATGCCTTTGGCCTGGTAGTAGGCCCATTGATCGGAGGCTTGCGCCTGCAACTGCGTTGCCTCGGTCTTGAGCGCGAGCGCCTCGTTGACGGTGCTGCCCGCGAGCAGGGATGCCACCGCCGCGAAAGCGGCGAACAGCGCCGTGGTCAATGCAATCGTGCGCAGCAGCGAGCCTTCCTCCTTCTCGATTTCCTCGTGAATGGCTTCCTGCAGTTTGTCGGTGTCGATTTCGATTTCTTAGGGCATGACGAGTCCTCTTCCAGTGATGAGCTTGGCCAGTTCAACCCCGATTTTTCGACTGCATCCCCTCTGCTAGTCTAATGCAAGCCTCCCTTTCCTGCGGTTTTCTTCATGACCGGAACATCGCCAGCTCCGCCATCCGCTTGGTCGCGCCGCCGCTTCGGGCGCTGGGCGCTCGGCTTGATCGCCGGAGCCGCCGCGCCGTGGTCGCGAATGCGCGCAGGCGAGGTCGAAGATTACGAAGTCGTCGTGCTGCGCGATCAAATGGTGCGTATGCGCGACGGCGTCCGTCTTGCGACCGACGTCTATCTGCCAGCGCGCGAGGGCAAACCGGTCGCGCAGCGCTTTGCGGTCATTCTTGAGCGCACGCCGTACGGCAAGACGCTCGCGAGCCGCTCCGAACGCACGCCGGACAATCCGACGCCCAAGTCGCGTGCCGAGGTCGCGGAATTCTTCGTGCGCCGCGGCTACGTCGTGATCTACCAGGACTGCCGCGGGCGTTACGGTTCCGAGGGAACATTCGTCAAATATCTCGCCGACGGACACGACGGCTACGACACCTGCGCGTGGATACTCAAGCAAACGTGGTCGAACGGCTGCATCGGTACGATGGGGCTGTCGTACGCGGCGCACACGCAAGGCGCGCTCGGCAGCGCCGGCGCTCCCGGGGTGAAGGCAATGTTCCTCGACTCGGGCGGCTTCGCCAATGCCTATCAGGGCGGCATCCGCCAGGGTGGCGCGTTCGAGCTCAAGCAAGCGACTTGGGCGTTCTCCGAAGCAGCCGAAAGTCCGCAGATTCGTTCCGATCCCAAGAAACTCGAAGCGTACAAGGCGATCGACATCAAACGCTGGTTCGCGCGTCTGCCGTGGCATCGGGGCGATTCGCCGCTCGCGCTCGCACCCGACTACGAGAACTACCTGTTCGAGCAATGGCAGCACGGGAACTTCGACGCCTATTGGAAGCAACTCGGCATCTACGCCGAAGGATTCTACGACCGCTATTGCGACGCGGCGATGGTGCACATGTCGTCGTGGTTCGACCCGTATCCGCGCACGGCGACGCAGAACTATCTCGGACTGAAAAAACGCAAGCGCGGGCCCGTGCGCCTGATCCTCGGCCCGTGGACCCACGGCGACCGTCAATTGACCTACGCGGGCGATGTCGATTTTGGCACCGAGGCGACGCTCGACGGTCATCTCGCGCCGGATTTCCTCAGCCTGCGTCTGCGCTGGTTCGATCGCTGGCTCAAGGGCAATGCCAACGACGTCGACGCGGAAGCGCCGGTGCGCATCTTCGTCATGGGTGGCGGCAGTGGGCGCAAGAATGCGGAAGGGCGCATGCAGCACGGCGGCCGCTGGCGCAACGAGCGTGACTGGCCACTGCTGGGCACGCGTCTCGTGCCGCATTACTTTCACTCTGACGGCACGCTGGCGGAAGTACCGCCGCGAGTCGACGCCGCGCATCGCGAGTATCGCTACGATCCGAAACATCCGGTGCCGACAATCGGCGGCACGGTGACCTCGGGCAAGCCGGTGATGGTCGGCGGCGCGTTCGACCAGCGCGAGGCGGCGCAATTCTTCGGCTCGACCGAACCGTATCGCGCGCTTGCCGAGCGCGAGGACGTGCTCGTGTTCCAGACCGAGCCGCTGCACGAGGACCTCGAAATCACAGGGCCTTTGCTCTTCGAACTGTGGGTTTCGTCGGACGCGCCGGATACGGATTTCACCGCCAAGCTCATCGATGTCTATCCGCCGAACGAGGACTATGCGCACGGTTACGCGATGAACCTCAGCGACGGCATCCTGCGCATGCGCTATCGCGACTCCTGGGAAAAGCCGGCGATGATGAAAAGTGGAGAGGTATACAAAATTCGCATCGAGGCGTTCCCGACCGCGAACCTGTTCCAGCGCGGACACCGCCTGCGTGTCGACATCTCGAGCAGCAACTTCCCGCACTTCGACGCGAATCCGAACTCCGGGGAAGCCGAGGGTTTTGCCGACCATCCGCGCGTGGCGACGAACCGCCTCCATCTCGACCGCACGCGACCCTCGCACGTGCTGCTGCCGGTCATCCCGGCACGGCGCTGATCAGCGCTGCGGCGCGCGCGACTTGCCCGCGGCGGCCAGCTCGTCGAGATAGGCCTGCCATTTCTCGGCCTGGTGCTTGCCGAGGTCGTAGAGCACGCTCCAGGAATAGATGCCGGTGTCGTGGCCGTCGTCGAAACGCAGCAGCACGCCGTACTGGCCGACTGGTGCGATTTCGGCGACGCCCACATTCTGCTTGCCGTACTGAAGCACGCGCTGACTCGGGCCGTGGCCTTGCACTTCCGCACTCGGCGAATGCACGCGCAGGTATTCGCAGGGCAGACGGAACGTCTCGCCGGTGTCGAAGGCGACTTCGAGCACGCGCGAGGCGCGATGCAGGGTGATATCGGTCGGCTGCGGTGCGGCCCGGGTCATCGCGCTGCCGCCCGGTCGCTCACTGGAATCTTCCACCGCTGATGCGGCCATCGCTACCGATTTCGGCGAAGTAGCGACTGTTGTTGTAGCGCATCTCCATCGTCGTCGGCATGTTCGGCAAGATCAGCAGCACGTCGGGATAAGCGGCACGGAATTCGTCCGCAGTCGGTCGGCGCGCGATGAACGCATCGAACGCGGGCATGTCGGTGACGAAACCGTGCACCGGCAGCGGTGGTGCGGCTGGCGATTTCGATGAGGAGGCAGACATGTCAGGCTGTCCGGAATGAACGCAACCTGCGAGCGCCGCGGCTGCGGCACAGAAGAAGAGCCAATGGATCGGCCGTTTCACGCTGTGCTCAGGACGCGGGCAGCGCTTCGGGCGGCAGCGGCAACGGCGGCGCGCCGGCGATGCGCGCGAGCAGCAGCATATACGCCGTGCCGAACGCGATCGAGCCGATCGCCGGGAACTCGTAGGCGCCCGTGTCGGGATACCAGTTGGCGTTCGGATCGACTTCCTGCAGCACCAACGCGTCGGGCTCGGCGCCGGTGAGGCGGCCGACATAGCTGATCTCGCCGGCATCGGCGTCGTCGAGCATGTTGAGCGAGATCAGCGGCGTCACCGACGATGCCGACTGCGCGATCGTCTGCCAGTCGGCGAGGTCGATCTCGGGCAGCGCCGGCAACGCTTCTTCGTTGAGCTTGAGCGCGCGTTCGACGAATTCGCGACCCGGGTCTTCCTCGACATGGCTCACATCGGACAGCGCGATCGCGAGGAAGCCGTCGAAGCGCATCGCGTCGGAGACTTCCGCGACCAGCGCGAACTCGGTCGACATGCCGATCACGTAGCCGTGCGTCCAGCCCGGAGAAATCTTCTCGCGCATCACGCGCACGGGCACGCGCCCGTCGAGCGCCTCGCGCAATTGCGCACGCGCGCCACGGCCGCGGAACTGGACGACGTTGTTTCCGCCTTCGCGGTGGTGGTTGATGATTGCCATTTCTATACTTTTACCAATTGTTGCTTTTTGCCGTCATTCCCGCATGTTTCTGACGGGAATGACGAGCCGAGGCTACAGGATGTAGCGACTCAAATCCTGATCCTGCACCAGCGCCGCGAGATGCTCGTCGACGTACTTCGCATCAACGATGAACGTCTGCCCGCCACGATCCGGAGCTTCATAGGATATCGTATCGAGCAGCCGCTCCAAAACCGTGTGCAGCCTGCGCGCACCGATGTTTTCGGTGCGTTCATTGACCTGGAAGGCGATCTCGGCGAGGCGGCGCACGCCGTCGTCGCTGAATTCAAGCTTGACGTTTTCGGTCGCGAGCAGCGCAGTGTACTGCTTAGTCAGCGCGCTGTGCGGCTCGCGCAGGATGCGCTCGAAGTCGTTCGCCGACAACGCCGACAGCTCGACGCGGATCGGGAAACGGCCCTGCAGCTCGGGAATCAGGTCCGACGGCTTGGCCAGCGAGAACGCGCCCGAGGCGATGAACAGGATGTGGTCGGTCTTGATCAGGCCGTGCTTGGTCGACACGGTCGAACCCTCTACCAGCGGCAGCAGGTCGCGCTGTACGCCTTCGCGGCTAACGCCCGCGCCGCCCCAGTCGCCGCGCTGCGCGACCTTGTCGATCTCGTCGATGAAGACGATACCGTTCTGCTCGGCCGACTCGAGCGCCTGCTGCTTGATCTCCTCGTCGTTGACGAGTTGCGCCGCTTCTTCCTCGATCAGCAGCGGACGCGCCGCGCGAATCGCGAGCTTTCGCTTCTGCGTCTTGTTGCCGGACATCTGCGAGAACATGCCCTTGAGCTGATTGGTCATCTCCTCCATGCCCGGCGGGGCCATGATCTCGACGCCGACGTTGACCGCGGTTTCGATTTCGATTTCGCGATCTTCGAGTGCTCCCTCGCGCAGTTGCTTGCGCAGCTTCTGCCGTGTGTCGGTGTCGAGCGACTCCGGCGGCGGCTGGTCCCAGCTCGACGCCCGGCGCGGAATCAGCGCGTCGAGGATGCGTTCTTCCGCACGCTCCTCAGCCTGCGACCTGACCTGGTTCTTCGCCGCCTCGCGCGCCATCTTCACGGCTGCGTCGGCGAGATCGCGCACGATCTGCTCGACATCCTTGCCGACATAGCCGACCTCGGTGAACTTGGTCGCTTCGACTTTGATGAACGGTGCATTCGCAAGCGCGGCGAGCCGACGCGCGATTTCGGTCTTGCCGACGCCGGTCGGGCCGATCATGAGGATGTTTTTCGGCGTGACTTCGTTGCGCAGCGCGGGCTCCAGCTGCATGCGCCGCCAGCGGTTGCGCAGTGCGATCGCGACCGCGCGCTTGGCCGCGTTCTGGCCGATGATGAAACGGTCGAGTTCGTTGACGATTTCGCGGGGGGTGAGTTCGGACATGGGTTTTCCTTGGGCTCGTCGTTCCCGCGAAGGCGGAAATGACGACAGAACTAGAGCTCTTCGATCGAGACGTTATGATTGGTGTAGATGCAGATGTCGCCGGCGATGCCGAGCGCCTTCTCGACGATCGCGCGCGCGGGCAGGTCGCTGTGCTGGAGCAGCGCGCGCGCCGCGGCCTGCGCGTAGGGACCGCCCGAGCCGATCGCGATCAGACCGTACTCGGGTTCGAGCACGTCGCCATTGCCGGAAATCAGCAGCGACACCTCCTTGTCGGCCACGGCCAGCATCGCTTCGAGGCGGCCGAGGCGGCGATCAGTGCGCCAGTCCTTGGCCAGTTCGACCGCGGCGCGAGTTAGGTTGTTGCCGTGCTTGTCGAGCTTTTGCTCGAACAGCTCGAACAGGGTGAAGGCGTCCGCCGTCGCACCGGCAAACCCCGCGATCACCTCGCCCTTGGTCCCGAGCCGGCGTATCTTGCGCGCGTTGGCCTTGACCACGGTCGCGCCGAGCGTGACCTGGCCGTCGCCGCCGATGACGACCTTGCCGTCGCGGCGTACGCAGACGATCGTTGTGGCGTGGAAACTGTCCTGCATGACGCATCCGGTATGTCGATGGGCTTCCGATGATGGGGACGGGACAGGGGATTCCAAGTATGCCCGGCTCGGCTGAGACGATTTCGAATCACCTGCGGCACGTCTTGTACTAAGATGAAACCGGTTGTGGGCCGTCCGCGGCCATGCTCCGCGGCGAATGAACGAGGAGAACGTCATGTCTGCAATGACTAGACGCCAGTTCCTGAAAATCACCGGCACCACGCTGGTGGGTTCGAGTCTGGCGCTGATGGGGTTTTCGCCAGGTGTGGCGCTGGCGGAGGTGCGGCAGTACAAACTCTCGCGCGCCACCGAAACGCGTAACACCTGCACCTACTGCTCGGTGGCCTGCGGCATCCTGATGTACTCGCTCGGCGACGGTGCCAAGAACGCGCAGGCGAACATCTTCCACATCGAGGGCGATCCCGATCACCCGGTCAACCGCGGCACGCTGTGCCCGAAAGGCGCGGGCCTGGTCGACGTGATCCACAGCAAGTCGCGCCTCAAGTATCCCGAGTACCGCGCGCCGGGCTCGGACAAGTGGCAGCGCATCTCCTGGGACGACGCGCTCGATCGCATCGCCAAGCTGATGAAGGCTGATCGCGATGCGAATTTCGTCGCCAAGAACGAGGCCGGGCAGACCGTCAACCGCTGGCTGACCACCGGCATGCTGGCCGCGTCGGCGACGAGCAACGAGACGGCTTTCCTGACTCACAAGATCGCGCGTTCGCTCGGGCTCCTCGCATTCGACAATCAGGCACGTGTCTGACACGGCCCGACGGTGGCAGGTCTTGCCCCGACGTTTGGCCGAGGTGCGATGACAAATCACTGGGTCGACATCAAGAATGCCGACCTCGTCCTGATCATGGGTGGCAACGCCGCCGAGGCGCACCCGTGCGGGTTCAAATGGGTGACCGAGGCGAAGGCGCATAACAAGGCGCGGCTGATCGTGATCGATCCGCGCTTCAACCGCTCGGCCTCCGTGGCCGACGTGTATGCGCCGATCCGCGTCGGTACCGACATCGTGTTTCTCGGTGGCTTGATTAGCTATCTGCTGGCCGAGGACAAGATCCAGCACGAGTACGTGCTGAACTACACCGACCTGTCCTTCATCGTGAAGGACGAGTTCGCCTTCAGCGAAGGCCTGTATTCCGGCTACAACGCGGAGAAGCGCAAGTACGACAAGTCGAGCTGGGACTATGCGCTCGGCGAAGACGGTTTCGTCAAGGCCGATCCGACCCTCAAGGATCCGCGCTGCGTCTACAACCTGCTCAAGCAGCATTACTCGCGCTACACGATCGACATGGTCGAGCGCGTCTGCGGCACGCCCAGGGACAAGATCAAGCAGATCTGGGAGATGATCGCGTCGACCGCGACCAAGGATCGGGCGATGACGATCCTCTACGCGCTCGGCTGGACTCAGCACTCGATCGGCTCGCAGAACGTCCGCGCCGGCGCGATGGTGCAGCTGCTGCTAGGGAACATCGGCATCGCCGGCGGCGGCATGAATGCGCTGCGCGGGCATTCCAACATTCAGGGCCTGACCGATCTGGGCCTGATGTCGAACCTTCTGCCGGGCTACCTCACGCTGCCGAACGAGAGCGAACAGGACTATCACGCCTACGTTGCCTCGCGCACGCAGAAACCGCTGCGACCGAAACAGACGAGCTACTGGCAGAACTACCCGAAGTTCCATGTCAGCCTGATGAAATCCTGGTGGGGCGACAACGCCACCGCCGAGAACAACTGGTGCTACGACTACCTGCCCAAGCTCGACAAGCCGTACGACATGTTGCAGGCCTACGAGCTGATGAACCAGGGCAAGATGACCGGCTATCTCTGCCAGGGCTTCAATCCGCTCGCCTCGGCGCCGAACAAGGGCAAGCTGATCAGCGCGTTCTCCAAGCTCAAGTTCATGGTCAGCATGGATCCGCTGGAAACCGAGACGATCTCGTTCTGGCAGAACCACGGCGCGTTGAACGACGTCGATACGGCCAGCATCCAGACCGAAGTGTTCCGCCTGCCGACCACGAGCTTCGCCGAGGAAAATGGCGCGGTGGTGAACTCCTCGCGCTGGCTGCAATGGCACTGGAAGGGTGCCGAACCGCCGGGCGAGGCGCGCAGCGACATCGAAATCATGTCCGAGCTGTTCCTGCGCATGAAGGCGATGTACGTCAAGGACGGCGGTGCCTTCCCCGATCCGATCCTCAAGCTTGACTGGAAATACGCGCGTACCGAAGCGCCCACGCCCGAAGAGTTGGCCAAGGAGTATTCCGGCAAGGCGCTGGTCGACTTGTACGATCCCAAGGATGCGACCAAGTTGTTGCGCAAGGCCGGCGAACAGCTCGCCGGCTTCTCCGAACTGCGCGACGACGGCAGCACGACAAGCGGCTGTTGGGTCTACTGCGGCGCATGGGGCCCCACGGGCAACCTGATGGCACGGCGCGACAACTCCGATCCGACCGGCATCGGCAACACGATAGGCTGGGCCTGGGCTTGGCCGGCGAACCGGCGCGTGCTGTACAACCGGGCGTCCTGCGATCCGCAGGGCAAGCCTTGGGATCCGAAGCGCAAGCTGATCGCCTGGAACGGCTCGACTTGGGGCGGCGCGGATATTCCCGACTACGTCGCGACGGTCAACCCGGATGAGGGCGCGGGCCCGTTCATCATGAATCCAGAAGGCGTGGCGCGCTTCTTCGCGCGCGGCGGCATGGCCGAGGGGCCGTTCCCCGAGCACTACGAGCCGTTCGACACACCGCTGGCGAAAAATCCGCTGAGCCCGACGCAGCCACTGACCTTGAACAATCCGGCCGCGCGCGTGTTCAAGAGCGATCTCGCACAAATCGGCAAGCCGGACGAGTTCCCGCACGTGGCGACCACCTACCGCCTTACCGAGCATTTCCATTTCTGGACCAAGCACGGGCTGCTCAATGCGATCACCCAGCCCGAGCAATTCGTCGAGATCGGCGAGGCGCTGGCCAAGGAACTCGGCATCCCCAACCGCAGCCGGGTCAAGGTCAGCTCCAAGCGCGGGCATATCGAGGCGGTCGCGATGGTGACCAAGCGCATCAAGGCGCTGCAGATCGACGGCAAGACCCTGCACCAGGTCGGCATCCCGATCCACTGGGGTTTCCTCGGCGCGGCCAAGCCGGGTTATCTGGCCAACACGTTGACCAACGCCATCGGTGACGGCAATTCGCAAACGCCGGAGTCGAAGTGCATCCTGGTCAAGGTCGAGAAGGCATAGGAGCGGCGCATGGCACTGCAATCCCTCGACATCATCCGCCGCTCGGCCACGACGCTGCCGTCGCCGGAAGCGCGCGGTGCGCACTCCGGGCAAGTCGCCAAGCTGATCGACGTGACCAAATGCATCGGCTGCAAGGCCTGCCAAGTCGCGTGCATGGAGTGGAACGACCTGCGCGACGAAGTCGGCACCTGTGTTGGCAGCTACAACAACCCGCCCGATCTCACGGAAGAATCGTGGACGGTGATGAAGTTCAGCGAATACGAGCACGCCGACGGCAACCTCGAATGGCTGATCCGCAAGGACGGCTGCATGCACTGCGCCGACCCGGGCTGCCTCAAGGCCTGTCCGTCGCCCGGTGCGATCGTGCAGTACGCGAACGGCATCGTCGATTTCCACGAGAAAACTGCATCGGGCTGCGGCTACTGCGTCGCCGGCTGTCCGTTCAACGTGCCGCGTATCTCGAAGAAGGACAACAAGGCGTACAAGTGCACGCTATGTTCGGATCGCGTCTCGGTCGGTCTCGAGCCGGCTTGCGTCAAGACCTGTCCGACCGGCTGCATCACCTTCGGCAGCAAGGAAGACATGCAGCAGCACGCGGCCGAGCGCATCGAGGATTTGAAGTCGCGCGGTTTCGACAACGCCGGCCTGTACGATCCGCAGGGCGTCGGCGGCACGCATGTCATGTATGTACTGCACCACGCCGACAAGCCGGAGCTGTATTCCGACCTGCCCAAGGATCCGAAGATCAGCGCGACGGTCGGTTTGTGGAAAGGCATCGCCAAACCGCTCGGCGTGCTCGCGATCATCGCCACGGCTGCGGCCGGCTTCCTGCATTACATCGGCATCGGCCCGAACGAGACGACGGAGCACGACGAAGAGGAAGCGCAGCGCGAGCTGGAGAAGGAGAAAACGCCATGAGCAGCGACGGCGAAAGTAGGCAAGGCCAGATCGTCCGCTACGGGCCGGCATTGAGAATCAACCACTGGATCGTCGCGGGCAGCTTCATCCTCGTTGCGCTGTCCGGACTCGCGTTGTTCCATCCGGCGCTGTTCTGGCTCACGAACCTGTTCGGCGGCGGCCCGTGGACGCGCATCCTGCATCCGTTCATCGGCCTCGTCATGGTCGCTGCGTTCGCGCTGATCGGCGCCAAGCTCTGGTGCGAGAACATCATGCGTCCGTACGACTGGGAGTGGCTGCACAAGATCAGGGACGTGGTCGAGAACCGCGAGGACAGGCTGCCCGAGATCGGCAAGTACAACGCAGGACAGAAGCTGCTGTTCTACACGATCATCTTGTGCCTGCTCGGCCTGTTGGCCTCGGGTCTCGTCATCTGGCGCGCCTATTTCGCGATCTATTTTCCGATCTGGTTCATCCGCATCGCCGCATTGCTGCATGCGTTCTGCGGCTTCGTGCTGATCTGTTCGATCATCGTGCATATCTACGCGGCGATCTGGGTCAAGGGCTCGGTGCGCGCGATGACGCGCGGCACGGTCAGCGACGGCTGGGCGTGGAAGCACCATCGCCTGTGGTTCCGCGAAGTGACGCGCGGGCAGCGCAAGTAGCCGCGCGCGCGTCGCTCGTGATCGTCCGCAAGCAACCAACCTTCCGCGATATCGTATTCGCGGTGCGCGGCTCGATCCTGCCGCACATCGCGCCGCGCATGCTCGCCGTGGCGGTGATCAGCATCGGCGCAGTCGTCGCCGCGGACGAATGGCCGGGCATCTTCAGTCGGATCAGCGCAATCCCGTTCACGCTGATCGGCATCGCGTTGTCGGTGTTCATGAGCTTCCGCAGCAACGCTTGCTACGCGCGCTGGTGGGAAGGGCGCATGCTCTGGGGCGAGATGATCATCGCTGCGCGCTCGCTTGCGCGCGAAATCGCGACCTTGCCGGAGTCGGATCGACAGTTCCTGCTGCGCGGCGTGTGCGCGTTCGCCAACGGTCTTGGTGCGCGCCTGCGTGGCAACGACGTGGCCGCGGCGATCGCGCTCTGGTGCGACATCGGCAGCGATGCGCAAGGTCCCAATCCGACCGATGCCGCGCTCGGCCGCATCGGCCGGCGCTGCCTGGAAATGATGCGCGACAGACGCATCGATGCGATCCATTATTCCGTACTCGATCGTCAGCTTGACCGCCTCGCCCACGTGCAAGGCGGCTGCGAGCGCATCCTGCTGACGCCGGTGCCGTTCTCGTATTCGTTGCTGCTGTTGCGCACCGCGTCCGTGTTCTGCGTCAGCCTGCCGTTCGCGCTGGCAGGGTCGCTCGGCTTCTGGACCCTGCTGCCCGTGCTGATCGTTGCCTACACCTTCTTCGGCCTCGACGCGCTCAGCCACCAGCTCGAAGACCCGTTCGGTCTGGCGCCGAACGCGCTGCCGCTCGATGCCATGCAGCGCGCGATCGAACGCGAGGTGCTGTGGCAGCTCGGCGAGGAGGAACTGCCACCGCCGCTGCAGCCGGTGCTCGATGTGCTGAGTTGACGGCGCATTCTTCGCGTGGCGCCCGTGACTTTGTCGCCGCGCATTTTTGGTGCATCCAGCAGCGACGAACTTTCGACTTACAGCCGGCACTCGATCGGCAGGATTTCCGGCCCGAGGTTGGTGCGGTCAGCGCCTGCGTAGGTCAGTCCGTCGACCGGACGAGCAATGCCGCACAGCCACGAAATTGGCACCTGCGCCGCGCCGGCAACCACACCGGGGCGTAAGCTCAGCCACTTGTCGACGATGACTTGGTTCGAGCGATTGCCAAAGCGCACGTGGATGGCGCCGTGATCGACTTCGACCTCGCTGATGAAATTGCCGATGATCTGCTTCGCCGCAGGCAGCCCCGCTTCTGCGTTGTTGAGCGGCAGACGATGCATCTTGGTGTGGAACGCCTGCACGGCATCGCGCGCGAACGCGACGAAAGCGACGGTCTCTTGCACCTGCGTTCGGATAACGCGATCCTGATAGCTCGGCAGCGACAATGCGGCGAGGATGCCGATGATCGCGACCACGATCATCAACTCGATCAGCGTGAATCCGGAATTTTTCGGGCGCATGGGAACTCCTGGGAATTTTTTGCTGGACTGCACCATCTTCACCCCACCACCGAGGGCAACTTGAAGATCGGCAGGTACATCGCGACCACCACGGCTGCCACGATGAGCCCCATCACGACTCGCGCCAGCGCTGGTGCAAGCCGGGATTGATGTTCCGGCAGAGCTTCTGCGATACGCCAGCGCGCGCGCAGCGCTGCCAGAGCGTCCGCTTGTTCGGGTAACACCACTACGGCTTGGAATTCGTTGTCGAATCCTCGCGCCTGCGCGAACGACATCGTCAATTCCTGGCCCGCATCGACGGCGCGGAGTACCTCTGCGCACTCGCGCGAAAGCAACTCGTCGGCAAACCAGGTCCGTGCCGCTTCGACTGCCGCACGTTGCGACGCCGCGTCGGCCGCGGCGAACCCCAGCCAGCCGGAAATCCGGTCGGAGTTGCGCTCGCGCAGCACCGGACCCAACAGAGGCAGGGACAGCAGCAGCCGGTCGATCGGCCGAAGCAAGGGCCCGAGAAGTGCGGGCAGGATGCGCCAGGCCAATACCGCGAGCAGCACGAGGATGGCAACGTAGAGGAACGGCCCCGTTGGCCCTATCAGCGCGAGCACCACGCGTGTGAATGCCGGCAGCGGTGTGCCTGCCGCGGCGAACACCGCCTTGAATTGCGGCAGCACGAAAATGCCGTGTATGGTCAGCACCAGCGTCAGCAACAACATCTCGACGCCGATCGTAGACAACGACATGCGGCCTTGCCTGCGCGAGATATTGAGACGGGCGAGCAACCGCAGCGCTGCGTCGCCATGTCCCTGCGCTTCGCATGCGCCGACGTAGCCAACGACATCCGCAAGCGGACTCGGGCCGGCTGCGGGTTGAAAGAGACTGTCGAGCGCGGACGTGAACGGCAGCGCCGGGTCCGCCTTCGACTGCGCCGGAAGTATCCTCTCGGCGACCAAGATGCGCACAGCGCCGGCCGGGGCGACCGACTCATCGCGCAAGGCCAGAAGACGCCGCGCGACTTCGGCAATATGGCGACGATTGGTGAATGCATTGGTCATCGACACTCCTCGCTCCGGATGTGGAATCGCAACGCTACTTGCGGCAAACGCTTGGCACGAACTTGGCTTCGACCGGATTCTCGCCAAGGTGTCCGACGACGCGATATCCCGGCGGCTCCTTGGGATCGTACTCGCCACAGGACCAGAGGATCGGCGCTGCCGGATTTCCGGCATTCACCCACGGCCGTAGTGTAAGCGTGCGTGCGCGCGCTCCGGCGGCAAGATCGTGGCCGAGTTCCAGCGTCGCGACAAGGACGCCGTCGGCAACGTCGAGACGGCGCAGATACTTGCCCCGCAGGGCCTCGGGCGCGCGCAATCCAGCCTCGCGATTGTTGGTGGGCATGCGCCCCCAG
>Ga0207695_10007911_pt1 | contig 13415 bp, 10 predicted proteins | sample KBSC54metaG_FD_184354 | JGI IMG/M metagenome (GOLD analysis project Ga0207695, IMG submission 184354) | Corn rhizosphere microbial communities from Kellogg Biological Station, Michigan, USA - KBS C5-4 metaG (SPAdes) (version 2) | ecosystem: Host-associated > Plants > Roots > Rhizosphere > Soil...
CTGTCGCGCTCGCGGGAGCCGCGGCCAGTGCTCAAACTTCAAAACCTGTCCGTTTAGGCGGACCTGTTTTTCTGAGATCGCCCGACCCTGCCGCGCTTGCGCGTGAGCATCGCCGGCTGGGGTACAGCGCCGCCTATTGCCCGGAAGCGAAAGTTGCCGATGCGGACCGTGTGCGCGCCATCTCGGCGGCCTTTGCAAAAGAGAACGTGGTGATTGCGGAGGTGGGCGCCTGGGTCAATATGCTCGATCCGGACGCGGAGAAGCGCCGCGGGAATCTTGCGTACGTGACGGAGCGTATGGCGCTTGCGGAGGCTGTGGGCGCGCGCAACTGCGTGGATATCGCCGGGTCGTTCAATCCCGATTACTGGTACGGCGCCCACCCGAAGAATTTATCGAAGGAGTTCCTCGACGCGACGGTCGAAAACTGCCGCCATGTCATCGATGCCGTCAAGCCCAAGCGCAGTGTCTTCACCATTGAGATGATGCCGTGGAGTATCCCGAACGGACCCGATTCCTATCTGCAACTCATCAAAGCTGTCGACAGGAAAGCGTTTGGCGTTCACATGGATGTCTGTAATGCCGTGAATTCTCCGGAGCGTTTCTATAACAATGCGGCACTGATTGACGAACTCTTCCGCAAACTTGGCCAGTGGATCGCATCGTGTCATGCGAAGGATCTTGCCTGGATTCCTGAATACAACGTTCACTTCCAGGAAGTGGTCCCCGGACGCGGCGTGATGGATTACAAGGCCTATCTTCGGAACCTGGCGGCCTTGCCCACCGATGCGCCACTCATGCTGGAGCATCTCAAGACGCCCGCCGAATACGATGAAGGGCGCGCGTACATTCAGAAAAACGCCACCGAAATCGGCGTAAAATTCGCATAAAAACGCATGAAAAGGGGACAGACGCATTTTCCGTAAAAAATCCATCTGTCCCCTTTTCAGGAACACGGCGGACGCCGCCGGTGTCATTACGTCATGGGTGATTTTCGATTTGCCGCGCGCGTACTGACCAGGAGCCCCGGGTTCCTTCTGACCGCCGTGCTCTCCCTCGCGCTCGGAATCGGCGCGACCACTACTGTTTTCAGCGCTTTCCGCGCCGTCTTCCTCCGCCCTCTCCCCTACGCGGAACCCGAGCGCCTGGTCGAAATTGTCAAACAGCGCGCCGAAGGCGGTTCCACGTTTGCCACCGTAGCCGATGTCAGCTTCTGGCGTGAGTTCTCAAGGTCCTTCGAGCGCATCGGCACGTACGGCTTCTATCGGCCCCTCACATTAACGGGCGGCGCCGAGCCGGTAAACGGAATCGCGCGAATGATTCAGAAAGACCTCTTCCCTGCCCTGGGCGCCCAACCCATTCTCGGCCGCGTCTTCACGCCAGCCGATTTTGAAAATGCAAACCCGCGCGCCGTGCTGCTTTCTTACAGGATTTGGCGCGAGCAGTTTGCGGGCGACCCCGCTGTGATTGGTCGCCGCGTCATGCTCGACAACGATTCCTACAACGTCGTTGGAGTAATGCCGAGCGAATTTCAGTTCCCCACATCGTTCTTCAACATGTGGATCGCCGATCGCGACGACGCGGCCAACCCGACCAACCGGGTGAATGCGATTGCGCGCCTCAAGCCAGGCGTTTCAATCCAGAGCGCGCAGGCGGAGATGAATCGGATCCTGCCATCGCTGCTGCAATCGTATCCGGAAGCGCGCAGGAAAATCAGAATCGAGCTCGTCCCTCTGGCCCAGCGCGACACAAAGACCTATGCGGCGTTCATGATGCTGTGCGGCGCGGTCGGCATGCTGGTGTTGCTCTCCTGCCTGAATGTGGCGAACCTGGTGATTGCCCGCAGCGCCGCCCGTGAAGTGGAATTCGCGGTGCGCAGCGCCCTTGGGGCCTCGCGACAGCGTTTGATGCGTCAGATCATGTCCGAAAGTCTTCTGATGGCTGCCGGCGGCGGTGCTCTCGGAATTGCTCTGGCCTGGGCTGGTAATCGCGCGCTGCTCGCGTGGCTGCCGGCGCATTACCGAATCGGACGGCTCGATGAGACTCGCATGGACATTATGGTCCTGGCATTTGCGCTGCTGCTGACCTTGGGAACGGCGCTGCTTTTTGGCATCGGACCGGCGGTTGTCCTCTCGCGCTGCAAACTGAAAGCGAGCCATCTTCGATGGCGTGGAGGGCTGATAGTGGCGGAAGTTGCTCTCTCGCTCACGCTCCTTATCGGCGCCGGACTGCTGATCCGCAGCTTCGTGACGCTCGCACAGGTCGATCCCGGTTTTCGCCCGGATCATGTCCTCTCCGTGATGGTCCCCGCGAGCACGCAAATCTCGAAAGACAAGCCGAAGCTGGTCCGCCGCCTTACGGAGATTCTGGAACGCGCCCGCCAATTGCCGGGCGTGGATACGGCGGGGCTCGCGACCGCCATTCCCATGGGGCAGATCAATGTGAGCATCACGTTCGCGATGCCAGAGAGGCCGAAAGAAGAGATCGGGATCAATTTCCGGGCCGTGAGTGCGGATTACTTTCGCGCCATGGGCACGCCGCTAAAACTCGGGCGCATGTTTACCCTTCGGGATAGCGCCGGCACCGATAGCGTTGCGATTGTTAACGAAGCATTCGCGCGAAAGTACTATCCGGGAAGGAATCCGGTCGGGCAACTGCTGGTGGGCGCCAGGGCTACAACCATTGTGGGAGTTGTTGGCGATATGCATGGCAAAGATCTTAAAACCGCCTCCGACCCCGAACTGTACGAGCCGTACGTTCAGTATCTTGGGCCTGCTCCAGGCGCCACCATCGTGCTGCGAACCAAAAGCGATCCCGCAACCATGGCTGCTTCATTTCGCAACGCCGTACACTCGCTTTACCCGGACCAGCCCGTAACCGACGTGACCACCATGCAGGCGCGGGTAGCCGAGAGTATGGCGGAGCCGAAGCTTTATATGGGGCTTCTCGGCATCTTCGCGTTCGTTGCTCTTACGCTGACGGGAGTGGGTATCTACGGCGTGGTGTCTTACGCGGTTACCCGGCGCACACGTGAATTCGGCATTCGGATGGCCCTGGGCGCTAAGACTGCCGACGTGCTGAGCACGGTCATGAGCAGAGGTCTGCGGCTGATTCTGGCGGGGATCGCGATTGGGCTCGCCGGTGCCTGGACCCTGAGCCGGTATATCGAGAGCCTGCTGTTCGGCGTGACCGCCAGGGATTCAATTGCTTTCATCTCCGCACCGGTCCTGCTGCTGGCGATCGCGGTACTGGCGAGCTATCTTCCCGCGCGTCGGGCAACACGTGTGGATCCGATGGAGGCGTTAAGGGTCGAGTGATCCGACCGCCTGAGCAGGACCGTGGCGCGCACGCCACCACCGCAAGTTGTCGGGCGGGTTGGTAACCGGGTTGGTAACCCGCCCCGCGGGTCGGCTCATGTCCCCCGCACCCCACCAGGTATCCTGTAATCGTAATCGGCATGCCGCTTTTACGCGTGGATGAAAACGGCTTGTGGTGCGAACCGGGCGGCTTCCACATCGATCCATGGGGACCCTCGCCCCGGGCACTTATTACACACGGCCATTCGGACCACGCCCGCCCCGGTTCTGCCGCATATCTCTGCGCAGCGCCCTCCGAACGCATACTCCGGCTCCGGCTGGGCCCGGACCTGCCGCTACAAACCATCCCTTACGACCACTCCATCACACTTGGCGACACGCATGTTTCCTTTCATCCCGCCGGTCATGTGCTTGGCTCCGCGCAGATTCGCATAGAGCATCGCGGCGAGGTTTGGGTCGCATCCGGCGATTACAAGGTCGCCCGCGACTCTACTTGCGAAGCGTTCGAACCCATCCGCTGTCACACGTTCATAACCGAATCCACGTTCGGTCTGCCTATTTATCGATGGCATGAATCCGCGGAAATTTTCGATTCCATCAACGCCTGGTGGCGCGGCAACCGGGATGCCGGCAGATGCGCCATGATCTTCGGTTATCCGCTCGGGAAATCGCAACGCGCCATTGCGGGGCTTGACGCGTCCATCGGTCCCATTTACTGCCACGGGGCGGTCGAGCGGATGAATCAGGTTTATCGCGAAAGTGGCGTGGCGCTTCCGCCGACTACGCCCACCGGCGAACCAAAGCGCGGCGCAGACTGGGCGGGCGCCATGGTGGTTGCGCCTCCTTCCGCACAGGGCTCCATCTGGATGCGCCGCTTCGGCGAACTCTCCACAGGGATGCTCTCCGGCTGGATGCGCATTCGGGGCACCCGCCGCCGCCAATCGATGGATCGGGGCTTTGTTCTCTCCGATCACGCCGACTGGCCGGGACTGCTGGCAGCCATCGAGGCCACCGGCGCGCAAACTGTAGTCGTCACTCATGGCTACCGGAACCCGCTCGTGCGCTGGCTCACAGAGAATGGCAAACACGCCTATTCACTCGAAACGCGCTTCGAAGGCGAAGCTCTCGAGAGCGAGAAACGGGAAACGGAAATCGCAGGTCCCGAATGAAGGCCTTCGCGGACCTCTACACTGCTCTCGACGAAACCACTAAGACGAACGCGAAGGTGGAAGCTCTCGTGAGCTACTTCCGTACCGTGCCGCCGGAAGACGCAGTGTGGGCCATGCACTTTCTGATCGGCCGACGCATCAAGCGACTCATCGAGACGCGGAAACTTGTCGGTTGGGCCGTTGAAGAAGCAGACGTTCCCGATTGGATTTTCGGCGATTGTTACAACGCGGTCGGAGACCTCGCCGAGACTATCGCCCTCCTTCTGCCGCCTCCCACAGAGTCCACCGCGAAACCACTTCACTACTGGGTGGAGGAGCGCCTGCTGCCGCTGCGCCACTGGACTATCGGACAGCAGCGGGAATCCATTGTATTCGCCTGGCGCGAAATGGATGAGCAACAGCGCTTCGTCTGGAACAAGATCATCACCGGCGAATTCCGCGTCGGCATCTCTCAGAACCTGGTGGTTCGGGCGCTGGCGGAAGTGGCCGGCCTGCCCCCGGAGGTCATCGCGCACCGGCTGATGGGTGATTGGGTTGCCGCGCCCGCCTTTTACGCTCAACTGATCGCGAAAGAAACAGAGGACGCCGATGTCAGCCGCCCCTATCCCTTCTTCCTCGCTTATCCGCTGGAGGGAGAGCCCTCGTCGCTCGGCGACCCCTCCGAATGGATCGCCGAATGGAAGTGGGATGGCATTCGTTCGCAATTGATCCGTCGCAATTGGCAAACGTTCCTCTGGTCACGGGGCGAAGAGCTGGTCACGAAGCGCTTTCCGGAAATTGAATCGCTTGGCGGCTTGCTGCCGGAAGGCACGGCCATTGATGGTGAAATTCTGCCGTGGAGGAACCACGCGCCGTTGCCGTTCGCACAACTTCAGCGGCGCATCGGCCGCAAGGCGCTGGGGCCTAAAATTCTCACCGAGGTTCCGGTTGTAATCCTCGCTTACGATCTGCTGGAGTGGCACGCGGAAGATATTCGCGAATGGCCTCTTGAAAAACGCCGCGCGCAGCTTCAGGCATTGGTGGACTCACTCAAAAATACCGGTCGCATAGTCCTTTCTGAAGCCGTCCCTTTTCGGAGTTGGGACGAACTAGCCGAACGGCGCCACGAATCCCGCAACAGGTTCGTGGAGGGTTTCATGCTGAAGCGTTTGGGTTCACCGTATCGCACGGGGAGGAAGCGCGGCGACTGGTGGAAATGGAAAATTCAGCCGTATTCGGTGGATTGCGTGCTCATCTATGCTCAGCCCGGGCATGGCCGGCGCGCCAGCCTGATGACCGACTATACGTTCGGCGTATGGGATAACGGCGAGCTTGTTCCATTCGCCAAGGCCTACTCCGGGCTCACCAACGAAGAGATTGCGAAGGTGGATGCGTGGGTACGGCGAAATACGCTCGAGAAATTCGGCCCGGTGCGTCGCGTAAAGCCGGAACTGGTGTTCGAACTCGCGTTCGAAGGCATCCAAAACAGCCCGCGGCACCGCTCGGGAATTGCAGTTCGCTTTCCCCGCATCGCCCGCTGGCGCGACGACAAGAAGCCGGAGGATGCGGACACGATCGAAACAATACGCGCGATGCTTGCGGTACACTGAGCATTGTATGCCGGTGAAGAGTGTGTCAATCGCGCTGGTTGTGGGAAGTTTCTCGATATTCCTCGGCTTCTCGCGCCTGCTGGATGACCTCGTGGAAGGAATCCGAAACTTCAACACCATCGGTACACCACAGCCAATTACGCGTCCGCGACAGGCTCAACCGGTATCCAGGTTCGAACGCCTTTGCTTCGTGGCGGCTGGCGCGGCAGTAATCGCGATTGGGATTTTGGCCACCATTTTCGGCAAATAATCGGCTTTTTGCACCGTCGGCGGCCACGCTAACCGGCGCTCGAATCACAGCTATGAAATCGGCGGTCGCTTCTTGCCGAATCCCGTCGCCTCTTCAAACGCGTGCGCCATTTGGAGAACACTGAAATCCTGCTTATTACGACCGACGATCTGCACGCCCACCGGCAGGCCCTCCGGAGTGAAACCACCCGGAACCGAGGCTGCCGGATTGCCGGTTGCGGAAATATACCAGCAGGATTTCATCCAGTCAATGTAGCTCTCGAACTTCTCGCCGGCGATTTCTGTCGGGTAGGGCGTATTCACGTCGAATGGCGGCAGCTGGGTGGTCGGCAGAACGAAATACTCGTATTTTTCCATGAAGGCCTGGAATTGCCGCCATACCTTGGCGTGAGCGGTTTCAGCGCGCGCGAGATCCATCCCTGTTAGTCGCAAGCCCTCTTCAATCTCGCCCTTTAGTGTGTCTTTGAAGCCGTCCGGGTGATCGTGCAGCCGCCCCCCGTATGTAACGGCGGAATTCCACGCGCGCAGCACGCGAAACGAGATTTCGGCGGGAGCAAAGTCCGGCTCCGCCTGTTCGACGATGCACCCCAGCTGTTCGAATGTCTTACGATGTCCGTCTACCACGGTTCCCACCCGCGAGTCGAAGGGCACGCCGCCCAGATCTTTGAACCAGGCCACACGCACACCTTTGAAGTTTCGACCGAGTGGACGCGCGAAGATCTCGCCCGGTTCATCGATTGAGAGCGGCGCGTTTGGATCAGGTCCCGCAATTGTGCTGAACGCGAATGCCAGATCGGCCACGGAGCGCCCGAGGCATCCGGTCGTGCTCAGCGTGGACCATGCGAGCGGCGATTTTGGATTCGGTACGCGACCGATCGACGGCCGGAACCCAACTACGTTGCAGAATGCCGCGGGATTCCGCAGCGAGCCACCCGCGTCAGACCCGGAAGCAACGGGCGTAAGTCCACAGGCAAGAGCGACGGCCGCGCCGCCCGAAGAACCGCCGCAGGTCCTGGTCAGATCGTATGGATTGCGCGTGGCCCCGAAGACTTTGTTGAAAGTTTGCGATCCGGCACCGAATTCCGGCGTGTTGGTTTTGCCTATGGAGATGGCGCCTGCCCGCTTCATCCGCTCGACTACGAGATCGTCCTGCGCAGGGACGTAGTCTTTGAGCAACGGCGATCCGAAGGTTGTGAGGATGCCGCGGGTTTCGAGAAGATCTTTGTGCGCGACCGGGAGGCCGTGCAGCAGCCCCAAAGTCTCTTTACGGGCCTGCTTTTCATCCGCCTTTGCAGCAGCTTCAGTGGCCATTTCCGCAACCAGGGTTACGATTGCGTTGACCTTCGGATTTACCCGCTCAATCTGTTTGAGATGTGCGGCAAGTGCTTCGCGCGCGGAAAGTTTTCTCGTGCGGATCAGCCGCGCCATCTCGATTGCGCTCAGGAAGCAGATCGGATCGGCGACAGCCGCCTGGCTTTCCGACGCTGCGGCTAAAAGCGACACCGCGGCTAAGCCCTGCAATGACTGTCGACGGGTCAGATCATTCATTTGGCAATGCTAACACCGGCAGGATTTGTTAGCGCCATCTCCAAAGATTATGCGCCTTTAACCAACCGTCCAGGCCGTTGCTTGGGCGGCGTTGCGCCAGTGTAGTGTCCAGGAAATAACTGGACAGTCGGATTTGTGTGTCGGACCCCATGGTCCGCAGCGGACCACTGGCGCAGACTTGCTTACGGCTTATCCAGCGGATAAATGTCGGGAAGCATAACGGGGGTCACCCCACAATCCTTTGCGTCTACGATTATAGGGTTTCCGTTTCGGTGTCCTCGCTGTAGCAATACGGCTTAAGCGTTTATTGAGCCGTGTGGCTGGCCTTTTTTTGTTCGCGGCCGAACCCCGGGGCCGCCGCGTCCCTCAGTAAACCCGTCCCGGGTTTTAGATATTTCCAGCAGTTCAAAGCCGGTGCCTGCCTTTTTCCGTGACAGATGTGTTTGAGCTTCAAAAATCGGAATCGCGTAAATCGGGAAGTTCAATGTGAAAATAACGCTCGATCAGGAGTTTAGTGTCGCCAACGTACGCGCCACGCCAGTCCGCCAGGACTGAGCCCGATTGAGAGATCACAAGTGTCTCAGGCGTTGTACTAAAGCGATAAGCACTCATGGTCTGCGCAGTAGGACTCGAGTACACGGGAAAGCTCAGACCATGCCGGCCCACAAAATCACTTAAGCCTACTGTGGACAATCATATGCCGACGAACCGGATTGTGCCTTTGATCTGTTTCGAGAAAGAATTCACGGCATTTGCATTCCGCATGCACCATGCGCAGGAGGGACTGAACACGTATAGTACCGTAGGTTGCGTTTGCTCGTATTGGATCCTCGCCCTCGTGCCTTGAAGGTCTATGACATCAAGTGCCGGAACGGACTCGCCAACCGTCAGGGCTCCCTTGGTTGAGAGCCCTGCATTGTCTAGTTGCAACGCATAGATGCGGAACGCCTGGAGCACATTAATACTCAGCGATAAAAGAAATAGGACGCCAACGAACGCCCGCTTCAGATTCGAGAGCCGAAAGGGATGCATGCGGATCACGGCTCCTGGACTACCTTGATAGCTCGAGAAATTTAAAATCCCCCGATTTGACACCAATCCTGGCAACGATCAGATCCCCATCGGAGCCATAAATAAAGGCGTGCCCTGACGTGCTGCTTTCGACCTCCACCCATCGGCTAGCCGAAAAGTCGAGGCGTAAAATGGACCATTTTCGGTCGTAGTCCCTGCCAATAAGGACATCGCCCGAATCGGTCAGCGCCATGCCGGCTATGTGGACTTTCGGATCTGGAATATCGACGCTAACGTCATTGACGATGGTTCCAGTCGAGGACAATTCGATGTACCGCCCCTCTCGTGTGGAGTACCATGCTATACGATCTTTCGAGGAGCGTAGAAAATCCAAGGAAAAAACGCTGCGCGCGTCCTTAAGGCGAGACTGCGGAAAATATGCGCCCGATACTTTTCCTGATCGGTCCCACCGCCTGAAGATAAATCCGGCGGGGTTTGCCTTGTCGCGATCATTTGGCATCGATTCGAATCCAACAGTCCAGATCGCCCCATCGGAGCCAACTGTCACCTTGCGGGGTGAATAGGGTGCGCTTCTGACCACATTCGTGTTTTTTCCGTCAGGGCTTACCCAAGCAATAAACGGCGCAGTTCTTCCGTCAGCATCAGTGGCCGAACCACAAACAGCAACTGTCCCATCGGTAGCGCGGGAAAAATCGGCAACGGACAAATACGAAGTGCCTGGTATCGAGAAACTGACAGACCCGAGGGTGTTGCCGCGTCGATCATACGATATGAAAAAGGGGTTTGTTGTTCCGAAACCCTCTTGGGTGATCAGGGCACCACCGCTCCAGATGGGAATCGGTTTGTTTGCCAGTGTGTCGCCAAGCGAGGCCGCCGACATTTCGGCGAGAGTGCCTCCCGACAGTACTGGCCCAAACGTAATTGCTGCCGCGATTACGAGGAAAAGCTTGGCAGCCGCCGTGTTTGCGGAAATTTGTGAATACTTGCTACTGACCATGTTGTTTACTCCTTTGTTTTGTCCTGCGTGAGCGTTAATTTGAGATTTCCCGACTGGACGAGACGAATGGCTATCTGTCTCGTCCAGTCGACACTTGGCGAAAACTAAGTTCCTCGGAGGGGTCAGGTAACGATACAAACGGTCTGATTGCACCCGCAACCTTGTATCCCGCATGATAAGGTACCGTCGTTGTACACTCCGCACACTGAGCACACACCTGGATCTGATACAGGAAAATACTTAGTGCCGCCCCCCTCACAAGACCCGCCGCACGTCGAGCTCCCTACCTTATTTCCAAACAAGCACTGGTCGTTGCCTCCGGCGGGGCACTCGGTTTGCGCGTGAACCGTAGAGTTAAGGCCTAATAGGCTGACGAAACGGGCCAGTCTGCCCGGGCGCGAAGGGCAAGCGGGCACCTGGGCCCTGTAGTTCAAAAGCCGAGTCGCGATTTCCTGTTGGGAGGTAGTTGTATGAAGAACATTTTCAGTGAAGTTCCGTCGGCATTAGTGATACGTATCGCCGGAGGCTGCAAAGTGCGGATGGAACTCCGTTCGAGGGCAAAGCAAATGGCAATCACCGAAGCGACTCAAATGCAAAACGAATTTTAAAACCTTTATCGATGAGCACCTTCATTCGGGTTAATCTCCAATCAGATAATCTCTTGCTTCGTCACAAAAAACAACCCTAAAATATATTTATTTATTTTTTACGTATTGCCGGGCACGTTGGACGGCAGCTCGCTTTAATTTAAACGATATGGTGAATTGTCGCAACAGCGAGATAACACGCGACCTCGTTATGCAATATAGACGCGGGATCGATACTCGGCGTGTAGTCTTTTTGACCCGGGAACTTCGCCTTCGCCTCTCTGCCCCATCCGCATGAACCGGAGACAGCTTGAACTTCCATGTTTGGTGAAGAAATATCGCAGTTTTAGGGCGGTTATCTCTTTGCCTCAGCAGAAAGACGCCATCGAACGCTACGCTCAGAGAAACCAGCTGGAAATTTCCCGTTGGTTTCAAGGAGCAGGAAACAGCGGCCAAACAGGGCCGCACTGTATTCGGCACGATGGTAAAGCTGCTAAGGAAGCAGACCGCTGCCGGTGTTCTTATCCGCAAGATTGACCGCAGCGCCAGAAATCTTCGGGATTGGGCAGACCTCGGGGAATTGATCGACCGGGGCGTGGAAGTCATTTTGCCAATGAATGGCTGGACCTTACTTCGCGCGACGGCAGGTTCTCCGCCGACATTCAGGCCGTCGTCGCTTCCGATTTCATCAGACACCTATAAAGAGGTAACTAAAGAAAGGCATTTACGGCAGGCTTAAGCAGGGCTTCTACCCGATGCCGGCCCCATTAGGTTACCTCGATAACGGCGCGGCAAAACCCAAGACGCTGGATCCGAAAACTGTGCCCTTAGTGCGGCAGGCGTTTGAATTATACGCACCGCGCCATTTCAGTCTTAGAACCCTCGGACCGGAACTTCACCGTCTTCGCCTCAGGCGACCAGATGGAAAGCCCTATTTGCGCAACCGCCTGTCAAAGCTGTTGAATAGCCCTTTCTACTCCGGCGTCATTCGGATCAAGAAAGCCAGGCGAGCACTTCGCCGGAGCACACGAGCCTCTGGTCTCGCGGGCGGTGTTCGAGCAGGTACAGGCTGTGATGGCTGGAAAAACCAATCACCGCAGTTAAGAAGCACGACTTCCTTTATCGCCGCCGCCTTACTTGCAATAGTTGCCAATACTCCCTGATCGGGGAGATGCAGAAAGGCATTATCTATTACCGTTGCCATACCGAGCACTGGCCAACCGCCTGCCTGCGAGAAGACATCGTGGAAGCGGCCGTCTGCCGCGAGCTCTGCCGGATTCAGCTCAGCGCCGACGAACGGCGTTACCTTCAGCAAGAACTTGAAAATATGCGGGGCGATTCTGCCGGGCACTACGCAGGTTCGCTCACGCGACGAAAACGGCAGCAGACCATTGCGGCTCTGAAACTTCGCCTTTCACAAATTGCCGGCCGGATCTGTCGCTCACGGATGCTTTCATTGACCGACTAATTGAGCAGGAATTGTTTGAAGCACGAAAAAAGGCGCTCCTCTCGGAGCGCCTTGATCTTGAGTCACACATTGCGAACTGGCAGGACGGGAAAGTCGCCGAACGTCCGAAATGCTCTGATGGTGCCCCATTGAAGGCCACCCATCGAGTTTGCAAGGCGCTGTTGTCACAAGTGCGGCTATACTCGGTTCCGAACCACGACACAGTGCGACGGCGCGGGTGTCCAACGTTGAGTGAGCAAATCAATCAACTGAAATCACTGGGTGATTCGGGCCATGATGAATTCAGCTAAGGCAAGAAGCGCCAGTGGGCCGCCGTAATCGGTGCGTTCGACAGGTTTACCATCGAGGCCCGCCGTGTGGAGTGTAAGGATCTCAGAGACGTGAAAGATTTTGTTTGCGGCCTCAGGCTGGAACTCCCACGTCGGTGCAAGTGGATTGTGAGCAAAGGCGTTCCGAGCCAACCGTGCAATCCCTGCTGCGGCTTTCAAGTTTGAGTCGGGATTCTGGAACCGGTCGGGGATTAGGTCTTGGAGATCTCTGTCTACCTGAAGAACCAATATGTAGGTCGCGGTGTGCTCTAGGATCGATCCCGCGAGTTCCTCTTGGGCTTTCGAGAGGCTAAGCTGTTCAGCGTTTTGAGTATGTTTGCCCCATGAATATCCGGCAAGGTACGGAAACTCAAACCCGTGGTCACCGGCCAAAAAGCGGGCGGCGAGCGCCAGTTTGAATTGAAGAATCGCTCCAGTGAGCAGGGAGCGGTGCTCGACGGCTGAGAATTTGCGTCTCATGATTGTGTATTCGCCTGCGCTACTGGTCAAGCCGCTCCGCCGACCGAAGGGCGGCTTGCCTTGCCTCAGACAGCGGAATTGAGCGGCTATAGTTTTCATCCTCTCTGGTGTCGGCGGCGAAGCGAGCCGACATCGCGGCCGCCACTTTCAGTGCTGCAAGGTGTGCGTCTTAACTCCAAAACAATCTAAGCCCTTCTTGGCGTCTTTGCGCCTTAGCGAGAGGGTTTTAATCCTGTCCAAACGGCGGGCACTTGCGTCAGCACTGGGCTTTGACCCCTTAACGGTCCTTCGAAAAACACGATTTATAAGCCTCGCGAAATCATCGCATAACAAGATGCCGTCCCGCCGAAAATCCCGCCTGCCGAACGCGCCGAAGGCGCTTTTTTATACCTCGTTGTGGCCAAAGCGTAGCGAGGCCGCGGGCGAATCACGCACAAATCAAAAAAATCGCACGAATCAAATCAATAACCTACGGGCAATCCCCGCCGCCGGCCCCAAATCCACATGCTACTAATCGGCTGAGGAAGAAGCCATGTCAATCTCAGACGCGCAGCAAACAGCCAATCGCGAAAATGCTCTAAAGTCCACAGGACCAAAAACCGAATCCGGCAAAACAACCAGCGCCATCAACGCAGTCCGCCACGGATTAACCGGGCAGTTCCACGCCTTCTCCG
>Ga0207695_10007912_pt1 | contig 13415 bp, 10 predicted proteins | sample KBSC54metaG_FD_184354 | JGI IMG/M metagenome (GOLD analysis project Ga0207695, IMG submission 184354) | Corn rhizosphere microbial communities from Kellogg Biological Station, Michigan, USA - KBS C5-4 metaG (SPAdes) (version 2) | ecosystem: Host-associated > Plants > Roots > Rhizosphere > Soil...
TTTGATGGGAACGCCTCCGCTGAGCGCCAGCATATCTGTGATATCGCGCTGCGCGGACGCTGGCTGATCGCCGGCGGTGCGCTTCTGGAACTCGGCAGTGGTGACGCGGAACATCCGCGCGGTGTACGCCTTGCGGCGGGCCATTTCGGTGGTATGCGGGGCCGCTTGTTCATCGCGCAAAAGGACCAGCATTTGGCCTGCGCGGTCGACCACCACGACCGAGGTGTGATAGCCCTTAGACTGGCACTCCGAAAGTGCCGCTTCGGCAATGGTCTTGGCCAATCCGAGCGACAAGTTGCGTTGCATGACGACTCCCTGCGCGGATGCGATCACAGCCGTGCCGATCACAAACAGAGCTTTCACTGTGTACGACATGACACCTCCTGTCAGCCGTCAATTATACTTAGTGTTTCCGCCGCAAGTTGCCTGGTGAGCTCGCCCGCCGGAAGTTCGCGGCACAGGCGGCCGGCTTGGCCCGACCACATCTGCGCGAAATCCTCCAATCCCGCGGCTTCAGATTGTTTGCGGAGAGGCGCGATGGCGCTGCTGGCGAGCGGAAAGGGCGGAGCTAACGGTGACATCGGGCCGACTTCGCGGATGATGCGGTTGACGATCCCGCGCGCTGGGCGGCCGCTGAATACGTTGGTCAACGCGGTGCCGTCGTCCTTTAGGTTCTTCAGTGCTTTACGGTGGACAGTGCTGAGAATGGCCTCCGGACACAGTAAATAGGCTGTGCCAAGTTGAACTGCGGCGGCCCCCAGAGCGAAGGCCGCGACAATGCCACGGGCGTCAGCGATGCCGCCGGAGGCGATCACCGGCACTTTCACGGCGTCGGCTATTTGCGGCACTAGTGCCATGGTGCCAGGTTGCGATGCGACGTCGCTGGTCAGAAACATCGCGCGATGTCCGCCAGCTTCGGCACCTTGGGCGATGATGGCGTCGCAGCCTTCTCGTTCGAGCCAGACGGCTTCGGCGACAGTAGTTGCCGACGACAGGATCTTTGCGCCGGAGGCTTTCACACGGGCAAGGAGTGCAGCGTCAGGAAGACCGAAGTGGAAGCTAACGATTTCGGGTTTGAACTCTGCCACAAGATCGCACGCCACGGCATCGAACGGACGGCGGTTGGCGCTGGGCATAGGCGCCTGCGGGTCAAGTCCCAGTTCGACGTAATATTTCGCCAGGTGTTGCTTCCAGGCGCGCTCGCGTTCCGTGTCGACCGGGGGCGGTTGGTGGCAGAAGAAGTTGAGATTGACGGGATGTGAGGTTTGACTGCGAATGGCTTCCATTTCGGATCGCATCTGATCTGCACTCAACATCGCGCAGGGCAGGGAGCCGAGACCTCCGGCTTGGGAGACAGCAATCACCATTGCCGACAAATTCGCTCCCGCCATGGGTGCTTGAATGATGGGCAGCTCAACTCCCAGCAAATCCTGAATTCGGCGATCGGGCCAGTTGGTCATAAATTTAATTCTCTCTAGTATCGATGCGCGCGATAATGGGTTAGCTGCAATTGGCGAAAACTTTTCAATCTTGGGCTCACCGGCTGCGCATCAGCCTGGAGAGCCTCCGTCGCAGTGAGAACCAATTATCGCTGGTGCTTAGCCTCGTAATCGGCGCGCTGGTGGGTTTGGTGGTGGTGGCATTTATTCTGCTCACCGGACGGCTGGCGGCCCATATGTATCCAGCGGGCGGTTCGGGCTGGCGGCGGGTTCTGGTTCCTGTCTTGGGATCGCTGAGCACCGGCTATCTTCTATGGCGTTATTTTCCTTCGGCGCGCGGTAGCGGTATTCCGCAAACCAAATTCGCGCTGTTTATCGACGATGGCCGCATCCAGTTTCGCACTGTGTTCGGTAAATTCTTTTGCTGCTCAGCCTCGCTGGCGAGCGGCATTGCGCTAGGGCGTGAGGGTCCTTCGGTACAAGTGGGCGCTGGGCTCGCTTCGGTGGTGGGACGCAATCTTGGGTTGGACGCGAAGCAGGTGAAGGCGCTTGTCCCGGCGGGATGCGCTGCGGCGCTGGCCGCGGCGTTTAATACTCCGATCGCAGCGGTATTATTCTCGCTCGAAGAGATCATGGGCGATTTGCACGCGGCGGTCTTGGGATCCGTGGTGTTGAGTGCGGCAACGTCATGGATGGTTCTTCACTTGGTTTTGGGCGACGATCCGCTGTTCCATGTGGCGGGCTATCAATTGGTGAAACCCGCGGAATTCGGGGTCTACGCAGTGCTGGGAGTGGTGGGAGGGTTGGGCTCGGTATCTTTCGTCAAACTGCTTTTGGGGCTACGCGCCTGGTTCATGCGATTGCCGAAGAGCAGCGTGTGGCTGCAGCCCGTGGCGGGCGGGCTGACGGTAGGCATCATGGGCTACTTCGTGCCGGAAGTGATGGGAGTCGGTTATAACTACGTCGAAAAAGTATTGAATGGCGATATCGTTTTGAAGCTAGTGGTGTTGCTGGCAGTGTTGAAAATTGTTGCCACCGCGGTGTGCTATGCGTCGGGCAATGCGGGCGGCATTTTCGGCCCCAGCCTATTCATCGGCGCAATGATGGGCGCGGCCGTGGGAGGTGTGGCGCACTCGCTGTTTCCGCAATCAACGGCCGGCCCAGGCGCCTATGCGCTGGTGGGTATGGGGACCGCCTTCGCGGGAGTTGTGCGGACTCCGTTGACGTCGGTGATCATGATTTTCGAAATCACACGGGATTATACGATCATCGTTCCCCTGATGATTTCCAACTTGATTGCATTCTTTATTTCGCAGCGACTCCAGCCGGAACCGATCTATGAAGCCTTGGCGCAGCAGGAAGGCGTCCATTTGCCGAACGTGCATTCGGCCTCGCAAACCGACCGCATCCAGGTGCGTCAGGCTATGCGGTCCGGGCCGGTGGTATTGTCACCGGACTTGCTGGTGGGAACGGCTCTGCCAATGACGAAAGGAACGCTCGACGCTTGGCCCGTGGTAGGAGAAGAAGGTTTATTGGGCATGATCCGCAATCGCGATCTCGAGAACGCTTCGTCGAGTGGAGGCGGCGATAAAAGGTTGGCGGAGCTGTTCGATTCTCCGCGCGGCCACTCCAACGCCGAACAGCTTCCGCACGTTCATCTGGATCACAGCTTAGGTCTCGCGCTGCAGCGGATGGGGACCAGCGATCTGAATGTGCTTCCGGTGGTTAGCCGAGCGAATGTTCGTCAACTGCTGGGGATTGTGGTGCTGGACGACATCCTCAAAGCATATGGAGTCGGGAAACACGAATAAATGGCCAAGCGATTCGTAGGATCGTCATTTTTGACTACTTTCGCGCTGGTCTTTTTGGCCATCGCGGCGCTATTCGCGGCCGATACTTATCTAGCCAGAATGGAAAGTTCCGAAAGCGCTATAGAGGCCACCCGGCTATTCAATGAGGGGCAGGCCATGGTCGCGCGAGGTGACAACCTGAATGCGATCGAACGTATTCGGGATGCACTGTCAATCCAACGAACGAACCGCTACTATCAGCAGAGCCTTGCCGAGGCGCAGCTTGCGGCGGGCAGAACGGCCGATGCTGAGGTCACGCTGCGCGGGTTGCTGGAGAGCGATCCCACAGACGGCCAAGCTAATCTCATCATGGGCCGCGTGCTTGCTAAAGAAGGCCGCTTTCCAGAAGCGATTTCGTACTTTCACCGGGCCATTTACGGGCAGTGGGGACAGGATGTCCCCCGAAACCGTTTGCGGGCGCGCTTCGAGCTGATCGATCTTCTGGCGCAACGGGATTCCAAGGAGGATTTACTCGCTGAATTGCTTCCAGTGCAAGACCAGGTTCCACGCGATCTTAAAACTCGCACGCGCATGGGGCGCCTGTTTCTGCGGGCCGGGTCACCCGCACGCGCAATCGATATTTTTCGGGGGATTGTGAAGGAAGCGCCTTTCGATGCGGACGGATATGCCGGTCTCGGGGAGTCCGAATTTACAGAGGGTAATTATCCCGCTGCAACGCGCGCTTTCGAAAGCGCACTAAGGATGGCTCCCGCTGACGATTCAGTGCGCAAGAAGTTGGACCTTTGTCACGAACTGTTGGCACTCGATCCCACGCTGCGCGGATTGGATCCGGCGGAGCGTCTGAATCGCAGCCGCAAACTAATTGAGCTTGCAGGGGAGGAACTCAGCAAATGCGTGGCTGCTGGCTCTCTCAACCAAAAAGCAGGACGAGTTACGGAGTCTAACGTTGATCTGGCCGAAGAAATATGGCAGGCTCGCGCGAAGGAATGCAAGTCGCAGCCAGCGGCGGACGATCCGCTGGCATTGGTGATGGCGAGACTGGCCCGCTAGGCTCTAACGGTCTTCAACCTGAAAGCCGTGCTCGTGGCGGTACCGTGTAATCGCGGACGTCGCGATCGTAATAGCTGACGTCGTCGCCGTGTGACCCTACGTGGCCACTGGTGAATGCTCACCACAAATGCCATTTGTGGAACAGCAAAACGTACGTGGCCAAAAGCGCGTTAGTAGTGGCATGGGCAACGATCGCCTCGCCGAGTTTGCCCCGTCGCAGCAAGGCCCAGGCATAGAGAAGCCCCGCTAAAATGCCGGCGAACCAGAGATTGCCATGCAGGATTCCGAACGCAATCGACGTGAGGCCCAGGCCTAACCAAGTGAAGCTTCGCGGCGGCAACGCTTCGATGTCGCTCGACAGGAATCGGCGGATGAGGAAACCACGAAAAGCGAGCTCTTCGGCAATGGGAACCGTTATCACGGCGGCTAAAATCCGAAAGACAATCCACGCGGTGCGGATGGCCGGCGTGGTGGCGACCAAAGCCTCCGGCACGGCGTCGTGTGTCCGAGGGTTGAGAAATGCGTCTATCCCGAGCCAAATTGCAAAGGCGAGGATGCCCATCACCGGTCCGAACCAACTAAACGACCAATCGACAGCAGCGTAGCGCTTGCGTAAGAACCATAACGCTCCGGCGGCTGCCAAGAAACGCAACGGATAGAGCCATTGAAAGTCGCCAGTCACGGCGCCGGTCACCATCCCCGCCGCGAGGATGCTTAAAAACGGCAGTAGATACGTAGCCGCTGGATTGTCCGCTGACTCGGTGGAAGGCTCCGCTATGGTTGTCCCGATGTGACCGTTTGTTGTCTGACCGGTTATGGTTAACCACGGCAAGCGCCGGGCGGCGAGCGAGAAGCCGAGCGCGACTGCGTTAAACGCGATCCAGCCGGCTTGCGAATGAAATCCACCGAGTGCGATACGAGCGGCGCCGGCGTCGCCAATCAGGATCAAACTAGTGATTCGCAAGGCGTTCAGCAAATACATGACTACCACGCCGGCGGGGAGCAGAATGAGCGCGCGCGGGAAACGGCACTCGTCGCGAAAGAACCACAACCAGACGACGCCGAAAGCTAGAATTAATCCGGCGCCTTCGTAACCGGAGCACTCCGGCGCAATCTCCACCGCAAACTTGGTGGTGCCAAGGCGCATGGTCAGGGGATTGGCGACGATCCCGCTCACAAACAGACTCAGGAAGGACTTCACGAGCGCGTAAGTCAGGTGGCTGGAGGGCAGCCAGAGAACCCGGCTGTATCCTCCCGCGACACACGCGAAGATTACCGCTAACAATGTGTAAGCCCACAGCCAGCCGGTATCCCGAAGGAGTCGCGCCCAGAGCGCTCGCGGCATGAAAGTGAACGCCCCGAGAACGATTCCGCAGATTCCCGCCGACAGCCAGATCAATGTGACCGGAGTACCCTCGAAGTGACTTCCGAATAAAGCCCATGAGACCGATCCAAAGATCGCCATCGCCACTGCGTGCGCAGCGAGCAGGCGCAGATTCACCGAAACAGGCTTGACCAGATTCGATATCTGGTTGAGAGCCGCCCTATTTTTCAAATAAGCGAACGTGAAGAAGATGGCGGAATATCCGACAATCGCACGCACAGTCCAGGCGCCCCATTGACCGGCGAAGCCCAGGAAGCCGCCCCGTGAAATCAGGGCGTCGTCGTCCAGCCAGACAGAGATCAGGAGTAACTCGACGGCGAACAGGATGGTTAGTGCGAAGAGGCGTGGAAACAAAGCGAACGAAGAATTGTTCGCGGCCTGCTCGCGCATCGAAAGTTGAGGAAGCACAGAGAAGAACAGAGCACCCTTAAGCTGATGGGTGCTCTGGAAGTTATTGCTTTTTTGCGCCTTATTTCCTGCGGTGCCCGCGAATCACTAGCATGGCGCCGGAGATCAGCGCAATAGCGCTTCCTGCTGAGCCGACGCCGATTTCCGGCACGGCCGAGGCCATCGCGAAGTGCGATGCACCTGCAAGCAGGATCATCATTCCCAATACTTTCTGCATTTGATTCCTCCAACGAAACCGTTTGAAGTAACGGTTTCGATCAGCGTACAAGTTGCGCCGTGGGCCTGTCAAGATATAGGACGGCATGGTAGTACTGCATCGATGTTCAGGAAGGCTCTCATTCATCGGTATTTCCGGCGATGTCACACATTTGTCGTCCGACGGATCCGGATGACTTGGCGGGCTGCCGAGCCCAGCATCGTGGTTTTCCAGAGAAACCTTCACCGGGGCGCGATGCCTACTCCCCTAAGAGCTACGCATCAGCACCTAGGTAAGTAACCCTAAAAAAATACGTACTTTTGACACCCCATAAATGAACCCAGTTTCCTATCGCCGCGGGGATAACCTCATGATTCACTGGAAGCATGGAATTTCGGCGCGCGAGTCGTCTGCCCGCTACAGTCAGCATCCCCGATGCTGAGGTGCTGCTGGCACTCGACGACCAGGTGAGCGTTCGTCTTCAGCAGACCTTACCAGCCATCGCCGCTGGGTATCTCTTGATCGCGGCGGTGCGCCTTTTCCTGCAAACTGGCCACGGTAATTCCGGATTAGACTGGCTCACCTACGTTATTGGCGCAGCCATTTTGGTGGAATGGAAGCTATTGCGGCGCGGGCGCATTCCGCCGCAGCGAGTCCACTTAGCGGCGTTGGTGCTGGGAGGCTTAATTCTCCTGCGCAGCCTCCTCACGTTCGCGATCGCTTCGGACATCACCCAGGTTTTTTTCATTCTGGCCTTTTTACTGGGAGGCGCGGTTACGCTGCTAGCGTGGCGCGGATTCACCTACGTCGCCGCCGTAGCAGTTTTGGGATGGATCGCAGTGGCGTTGCAGAAGCTGTCCCTAGAGGCGCTACTGTGCTGGTCGGTGGTGCTGCTTTCGTCCCTGGCTGCGTCCATTATTGTGGTGCGTCAGCGAGGCGCGACGCACACGCAAATCGAAAGGGCCCGCCTCGAACAGACGGCTCAAAAGCTGGAAGAGAAGCTGACCGAGAACAGCGATCGCGAACGTTTCGAGTTAGCCGTGCGAGGAACTGACGACGGCCTATGGTATTGGGATCTGAAGTCCGAGGTGTTTGAGTACTCTGCGACTTGGGCGGAAATGCTGGGGTATGAACTGGGAGAACTCGAGACCAACGTAGACGAATGGTTCAGCCGGGTGCATCCGGGGTATCTGGCCGAAGTGAGTAATCAACTGTCAGCTCATCTGCATGGTCAGTCTTCCCAATTTCGCAATGAGCATCGCCTGCTGCGCAAAGACGGATCCTACATTTGGGTGTTGGCGCGCGGCACTGCGGTACGAAATCAAATGGGCGAAGCGGTGGCCTTGGCCGGCTCGCATGCTGACATCACGTCCCTGATCGAGGCGGAAAACCGCCTACTGAAAGATTCCTTCCAGGATAAGCTCACTAACCTGGCGAATCGCGACTATCTGATGAGCTGTCTCGAAAAGAAGATTGAGCGGCAAAAGGCAAGCGGAAACCATAATAATCAACGTTTCGCAGTCATTTTCCTGGACCTGGACAGTTTCAAAGTGATCAACGACAGTCTAGGGCACCCCGTGGGTGACGAGCTGTTAGCGGCGGTGGCCGGCAGATTGCGCAATTGCGCTCGCCCGGCGGATGTAGTGGCACGCTTTGGTGGCGATGAATTTGTCATTCTTCTAGATCGCATTCGGGACGCCGAAGAAGCACTGGCGTTGGGTAACCGGATGCGCAGCGCGCTGGCGACACCGTTCCAGATCAGTTCCCGGGAAGTAGTGAGCGGCGCCAGCATCGGAATTGTCTTGAGCAGTCCAGAAATCGACAATACTGACGATCTTTTGCGCTACGCCGATATCGCCATGTACCGGGCCAAGAGTAGTGGCAAAGGGCAGGTGCAGCTTTTCAATGAGGGCATGCGCTCGTATGCCACGAAGCTTTGCGATCTGCAAAACGACCTGCGTCAAGCCCTGGCGCGCAAACAATTTGTGCTGCATTATCAGCCCACGTTCTCTATTAATTCGGGAAAAATTTTGGGCGTCGAAGCGCTCATTCGCTGGCAGCGGTCTGAAAGCGAATTTGTTCTACCCACCGATTTCATCCCACTGGCTGAGGAGACCGGACTTATTTCGGAAATTGGCGAATGGGTGCTGCGCTCCGCCTGTGCGCAGAACGTCGCCTGGCAGCGGGCCGGCATTCCGCCGGTACGCATGGCCGTGAATCTTTCCCCGCGGCAACTCCAAGAGAAAGATTTCCCCGAGAAGGTTCTTCGCATCCTCGACGAGACTTCGCTGCGCCCGAATCTATTGGAACTGGAGTTGACGGAAACCGCTTTGATGGATAACCTCGAACGAGTATCGCCCTCGCTCGATCGCTTGTGCGCGCAAGGTATACGTATTGCCATCGACGACTTCGGCGTCGGTTATTCATCGCTGAACTATCTGCGGCAGTTCGATTTCCACACCTTAAAGATGGACCGTTGCTTCATGTCGGAGGTCGCGACTAATGGCAAGGCCGCGGCGGTAGCCAAAGGCGTGATCACATTAGCCCATAACCTGGACCTTTCGGTGACGGCGGAAGGTGTGGAACACAACTCCCAACTCGCTTTCCTGGCTGCCCACAGATGCGACCAAGCCCAGGGATTCCTGGCCGGCCAACCAATGTGCGGCACGCAACTGGTGGACATGCTCCGCTTAGGTGATGTCCGGCGCGCCTTCGACTATCCAAGCTTTGGTACGACCGGCGATCTCCAGCGTTTGTCGCGCCACACCAGCGACCGCAGACAAGTGTCCGCTCCAGAACCCACGATTGTACTCAAGTAAATCCATTTCATCAGCCCTTAAAACTCGAAAACGCTAGGCTTTCTGCGATATAGTCACTGGGGAGAAGACTGTCCCCCAGACATGCCCGCTCTCAATAACATCGATCGCCGGCTTCTCACACGCCTTCCCCCATTTTCGCCGGTAGCGCTCCGGTTGCTCTCGGTACTGGCCGATGAGCGCGCGCCCTTCAAGGAAATCGCCGGGCTCATAGCGCTAGATCCAGTTCTCGCCGGAGAAGTTTTGCGACTGGCGAACTCAGGACTCTACGGGCGCTGGCTGCGGGTCAGTTCGCTGCTGGAAGCGATTGCGCGGCTGGGCACGGGCCGGCTGAGTCAAGTCGCGATCACGGCCGCTCTTTGGCGCGGCCTGCCACGTAAGACGGCGCCGTTTGTGCGCGAATGGTGGCGGCATAGCATCGCGGCGGCATTGCTTGCGCCACAGTGCGGGCAGGATCTTCCCACGGATCACGCTTATACGGCGGCTCTGCTCCATGGTATCGGGCAATTGGCTCTGTTTGAGGATGCTCCGCAGGATTATCCGAATCTGGTGGAGCGGTCGTATGCTGAGGGGCTGAATCTTTTGGACTGTGAGCGCGAGGCGTTCAGCGTCGATCACGCCGCCCTAGCCGGTCTGATTCTGGAATCGTGGGGTCTGCCCGAAGAACTTTGCGAAGCGGTAGCAAAACATCACGATGCGGATGCGGAGACGGGTCTAGCCGTGGTGGTGCAGACCGGGTGCGCCGCGTCGGAGCATCTCGGGTTCGGACGCTGCGGATGTCCCGAGCACGCCGGTGTGCAAACACCCAGCGGGAACGCGGCGCTTTTCGAGAACCATAGCTTATTCGATTCACTGGCAGTGCAGATCAACCAGATTGAATGTTCACTGGGATAGAGCGGCTTATTTGCCCGGTTTAACAGGGGTAGGGGCGGTAGCGGGTGCAGCTGCTACTGCTGGAGCCTGCGACTCTTCTTGTGCATCGAGGCCGCTGTTGCGAACGATAATGGAGATCCGGCGGTTGGACGGATTGTCGGGGTCGTCTTTCTTCAGTAGGCGTTGGTCGCCGAATCCGCGCACTTGGCTGATGCGGCTTTCGTCGATACCGAATTTGGCCAAGGTGCGGCGGGCGGCGTTGGCGCGATCGGCGGACAACTCCCAATTCGAATAATCGGGGCGCCCGTAAGGCCGGGCGTCGGTGTGTCCCTCGATGGCGATTTTGTTCGGCAGCTTGACCAGCTCACCCCCGAGCACCTTGAGCAATTCGACCCCAGCGTCCGTCGGTTTGGGATCGCCGGTTTCAAAGAAAAGACCCTTTTCCGTTTCGATCAGATCTACCCGCAGGCCCTCGGTCGTTAGCGTGATGCGTATTTGATTCTGCATATGCTGGAACGCCGGAATCTGTTTTAAGACTTGTTCCAGTTTTTCCTTCAGTTTTTGCAAATTTTCGCGATTCAAGGTGAGCGTTTCTCCGGAGCCCGAGTTTGTGCTGCCGGTTTGCCGGCCTTTTCCCGAGGGATCGAGGAAGTATCCACCCACTGCTTTTTGCACTTTTTCACTGGCGCTCAAGAGCCATAGCACGATGAAGAGCGCCATCATGGCGGTGACGAAGTCAGCATAAGCCACTTTCCAGGCGCCGCCGTGCGCCTCGTCGTGATCGCCCGCGTGCTTGCGCACGACAATAATGGTGGGACCGTTCTTAGCGCTCACGCTGCTACCTCAGTAGCAGGGGTGTCTGCGGTTTTACGGCAGGCTTTATCCATCTCCTGAAAGGTAGGTCTCAAATGATGTGGGATTGCTCGCCGCGTCGCTTCGAGGGCGAGCATGGGGGAGAGCCCTTTGATACTAGCCAGTAAACCCATGCGCAAGCAGGTCAGATACTCGCCTTCGGCGTCCGAGTGTTTTTTGATGTGCGCGGCGACTGGGCCCAGGAAGCCGTAGCACAACAGAATGCCGAGAAACGTGCCGACTAGAGCGGCGGCAACTTTATGTCCGATTTCTTCCGGAGGCCCGCCTAGCGATCCCATAGTGATGACCACACCCAGCACGGCGGCAACAATTCCCAATCCCGGGAGGCTGTCGGCCACCGTGGTCAGCGCGTTGGCGGAAAGACGACCTTGGCGGTGCAGAATCTCCAGATCCGTTTCCATGATCTGGTCGAGATCATGCGTGTCCACGCCGCCGGTCACCTGAGTCCGCATGGTATCGCAAAAAAAATGCATTGCCTCTTTATCTTTGGCAAAAGTTGGATGGCGTTTGAAGAGTTCGCTTTTTTCAGGTTCGTCCAAGTCCTGTTCGAGCGTTGATAAGCCGGCCTTACGGGCTGTGTTGAAGAAGTCGTTTAAGAACTTCAGCGTGTCCAGATAAACCGCAGCACTGTAGCGGCTTCCTTTGAAGACTTGTAGAACGCCACCGATAATAGCCTTCAAAACATATAGCGGATTGCCGATCAAAACCGTCCCGATCGCGGCGCCACCGATGATCAGGAGCTCAGCCGGCTGCATCAGCACCAGCATGTTGCCTTTTTCCATCAGGTAGCCCCCGGCGATACAGCCAAAGACTACGAGGATACCGATCACTGGAATCATGGTTCTCCGAACTCTCCTATTTGTTTAGCCGACTTGAGGTTACCTGAGACATCGGCAGTAAGGAGATTGACCTATATAGCTTAAGCTGAGCGCCCGACACGTACCCAGTGTGTGATCGACAGGATACTTCCGATCAAGCAAAAGGTGATAAAAATACCCATAAACCAAAGAAATTCCGCGGAGTTAGCGATGCGAAGAATGCGGCGTCCGAAGTAAATGGCAGACCAACCCACCAGGGCAAATCGAGCTAGCCGAGCTAGAAAGACGACGAGTAGAAGATGCGGCCGAGGATACTGCAGGGCGCTGGCGACCGCGATGGCGGCACCGAATGGAAAGGGAGGAGGCGCCAGACAGGAAACTACCAGAACGGAAGCGGCGCGCTGTTGCATCTGGTATTTCAAGGAATCGAGGAGTTTGGGTTTCACGATCCGCGTGAGGCCAGCTTCGCCCAGGTTTCGGCAGACTAAATCCAGAAGGAAAACACCGATGGTGGATCCGGTGGCTGCGGCTAACGCGTAGAGTGCGAGTCTCTCGTGATTTCGGGCGACGAGCACTACCGTAAGTAAATCGCTACCGATCGGGAGGAAGAGAAAGGAGTCGTCGGCGACGGCCAGTAGAACCAGTCCCAAGACACCGTATTGCAAGAAGAAAGCTAGTAGGTGGCGGATCGTCGGACTCACGAGCAGGCCGCTTACTTGACGGACGGCTGAGCTACGTTCGGAGTATTCTTGGGATCGGCCAGCGCGGTGGAGCGAAGCTGGCCGGCCGTGGGTAAAGTGGAGGCATCCCAACCGCCGCCGAGGGCTTTGATGAGATCGACAGCCGCGCCCATACGCCGCTGCAGAATGGCGATGGCGGTCTGCTGATCGCTCAACGCGATGGTTTGAGTGGTGATGACGCTCAGGTAGGAATCGGTACCCGCTTTATAGCGGTCGATTTCGAGGTTTAGGGCTTGCTGGGAGGCCACTACGGCTTCCTGTTGCTGCACCGCCTCTTCCGCCAGATAACGCAACGTTGAAAGGTCATCTTCCACTTCCTGAAAAGCGGAGAGCACGGTCTGCCGGTAGGCTGCGACGGTGCTGTCGTAGGCGGCGCGTGTACCTTCCAGTTGAGCGCCACGGCGGCCGAAATCGAACAACGTCTGTGAAAGCGCGGGTCCTGCCGACCAACTGCGGCTGGCGTAAGTGAACAGGTTGGCGAGATTAGTTGAAAGCAGACCGACGCTGGCCGAGAGCGTTAATGTCGGATAGTAAGCCGTCTCGGCGATGCCGACATTGGCGTTTGCGGCAGCCACCAGGCGCTCATTCGCTGCGATATCGGGACGCCGTTCGAGGAGTTGCGAAGGAACAGCTAGCGGAATGGGCGGAGGCGGAGCGTCAATTTTGCTGGAAGCGATGTCGAGCGCCGAAGGCGGTTGACCAGTCAGCACCGCAATAGCGTGCTCATATATCGCGCGGGCGACGCGCGTTTCGGTGGCCTGGGCCTTGGCACCCGCCAGCTGAGTTTGCGCCAAAGTAATATCGCTTCTGGATGCGACCCCTCCGTTGAAACGGTTGGTGGTCAGTTCCAGGTTCTTCCGGTACGCGTCAATGGTGTCCCCCAAAATGGCTAGCTGCATATCTTGGGCAGCCAGCAAAAAGTAATTGGAGGCCAGCAGCGCCTGCGCGCTCAGGCGGACGTTCTCGAGATCGGCGGCGCTCACTTGCGCATTGTTGACGGCGTTTTC
>Ga0207695_10007915_pt1 | contig 13412 bp, 11 predicted proteins | sample KBSC54metaG_FD_184354 | JGI IMG/M metagenome (GOLD analysis project Ga0207695, IMG submission 184354) | Corn rhizosphere microbial communities from Kellogg Biological Station, Michigan, USA - KBS C5-4 metaG (SPAdes) (version 2) | ecosystem: Host-associated > Plants > Roots > Rhizosphere > Soil...
TCACGCGATCGGCGTGCAGAACGATCTCGCCGAGGGCCGCCCGACCTCGCTGATTTCTCCCGGGCACGTCGCCACGCTCGAACTGGAAGCGCTCTGGCCGAACGAGGGTTTCAACAACGGCGGCAAAAATGCTCCTCCGCTCATAAAGCGTCAGCAGTGGATCGTCTTTACCAAGGACAACATCGACTATCCCGACCTCTATCCCGGCAAGTACTGGGATATGGATCTCCACGGACGCAACGACAACGGCGTCTGGGAGCCTAAGGTTCAACATGGCTATGGCTATACGGTGACCGTGCCAAAAACCATCGACAGCACCAAGACCAATCTCGATCAGGCGGGACTGCCCAAAGTCGTCGATATCGGTCTGACCGATGCGCAACTACCACCCGACCTGGCGCACCCCGGCAGCAAGCTTCCATTCGCCGTGCGCCTCTCGCTCCGCTACAACGGCGTGAATGGTCCACCGACGAAGTTTAAAATCACTCGCGGTTTCAGATCATGGGGCTCCCCCGTTGGCACCTTGGCGCCGCCATTCTTCAACCCCGACCTGGGTAAGTATTGGACGCGCTCGGAATGCTGGAATCTCGATTCGCAGCAGCCGAATTTCAAAAAATGTCCTGCCGACGGCCTGCGGCTTCCTTCGGGGACCGACGAGAATAAAAACCCTACCTGCGATACTACGTCGGATCCGAACCAGGTAATCAGTGTGAAAACGGTAAAGGATCCAACCGATCCGATGAGAACCGCACAGTTGTGCGTGTACTCGCCGTTTGATTTGACTCAGGCTCAGACCCTCGCGGAAGTAACCCCGACCAGCGACAAGTATTACTACAATGATGGAGTCCTCACCTTTTACGTTCACCAGGATGACGATAATCCGGAAGGTCCGTCGCCCATCGGCGAATGCCTGAATCCGACCCATCAAACCGGATGCACGGCATCCTGCTCGAGCCCCAATACCTATCAGCGACCGGCTCCTGATTGTACTTGCGAAGTTGATAATCCATGTCCCGATTTCGCCGATGGCGAGACTTACTATTCATGTCCGCCCCAGGGCTGTACTGACTACCGGATAAAAGTCGAGAATGAAAACTACTCGCCCAAAGCTGTCGCGGATTGTACTGGGAATCCGGCCTCGTGTTCGTCGGCATTACCGATGGACGCGCCCGCCAACGAGAACCAGTTGACGTGGGCGACGGCATCGCCGTTGCCGACCCCTTTTGCACGCGAAGAAGTCGAAAAGACTGCGGGTGCGGGCTTTCCTCACGCCATCCCCTCACCGGCCGCGACGCCGGCCGGGCTCTGCGCGGTTAACCAGCAGTGATACGACCTCGGACAAGGGTCGGCGTCCGCTTTACCTGCGGATCGGTCGGAGCTATCTACTGAGGTAAAGCCGTAGGGCGAATTTATGTTGCTCTTTCGACGCGACGCGGCCTAGTTCAGCCAAGGCGCGGCTCGCAGAGGTGAAACGACCGTGACAACCAGTGAGTCACAAAATCGTTTGCCGCAGCCGCGCGAAGATTTGAAGCTCATTCTCGACGCCATCAGCGACGGAATCTTCATCTATGATGGCAATTCCAATCTGATCGCCGCCAACCAGAAGGCGGCCGAAATCTTCAATAGCTCAGAGGAGGAAATGCTCGGCCGCAACGTCGGAGAATTGGCAACCTGGGCCGGGAATTGCTGATCGACGCCGATGGCCATGTTCTGGAGCCACGTCTCGCCGGAAATCAAAAGGTTGGCGTCGAGCCGCGCAAACTTGAGTCCCTGCCGATAAACCTCCTGCGTGCTCTTACTGACGGCGACAAATTCGTGACCGAGAAACTGAGTTCGATCGGCGGAACTGTGCAATTGAAAGAGGCGCCTTCGTACTACTTTAAACGTCAATGCTTCATCTCTGCCGATCCCGATGAACGGTCGATCGAGGCGATGACGCGATTGGTCGGCGCAGACCGCTTTTTCTGGGCCAGTGACTATCCGCATCCGGACCATCCGGGCAACTACCTTGAGGAGTTGCGTGGACTGGTTGCCGGAATGACTGCTACGGCCCGGCGCGGCGTACTCGGCGAAAACGTCGCGCGCTGCTACAAGCTGCTGTGATCGCGAGGCCGGATGGCTGTCGTGGGTTGCTCCTTGGATCGCACGACAACCGTCCGGCCGCACTTTTACTGCCCCGAAAGTCGTGAACACAGCGGCCGCATCGCGCCAAAAACGCCGGCCTCCGGTCGCCTGAATCGGACGCAAATTGCCGCGCGACGAATGCCCCCACCCGCGCAACCAAACGGCCCGATCAAGCTGACTGAAGATCGTCGTCTTCCTCCGCTCCGGTCTTGCGCCGTTGGCAAAAAACGAACGACTGGATTAGTCTCTCAAAAAGTTTTCTCTACCGTGCTCCACTGACCTCGCCGCGAACGAGTTCGGACAACGATCGAGCGGTCGGCTCCGAGTGCGCGCGCGGCAGAGGAAAGATATGACTATTCTTCGTTGATAATGACCATACGGAGAAGCGCCTTCTTTGGAGATGCCGGATTGAATCTGAATCGCGCGATCAATATCGAAGACCTGCGGAAAATGGCGAAGCGCCGGCTGCCCCGTATCGCTTATGATTTCATTGAGGGCGGGGTCGAGGACGAACTCGGGATAGCCCGCAACGAGGCGTCTTTCGATCGCCAACGGCTGGTGCCGCGCTATCTCGTTGACGTCTCGCACCGCGATCAATCCTGCGATCTCTTCGACCGTCGATACGCGAGTCCGTTTGGCGTATCGGCGACCGGGCTCGCCGCGCTCTTTCGTCCCGGCGCGGATCTGATGTTGGCGGAGGCCGCCGCCGCGGCGAACCTTCCCTTCATGATGTCCGGGATGAGCACCGCTTCGATCGAAGCGGCCGCCAAGGTCGCGCCCTCTCACTCCTGGTATCAACTCTATGTCGCCCGCGAACGCGAAATTACCCTCGACCTGATCCGGCGAGTACGCGAGGCGGGCTTCGGCACTCTCGTGCTGACGGTGGACGTGCCCGTTTCGTCGAAGCGCGAGCGCAACCTGCGCAACGGCTTTGCGCTGCCGCCCAAGCTCACGGCCGCCACCATCTTGAACGCTCTCAGGCACCCGGGCTGGGTCGCCGGTTATCTGCGCCACGGCATGCCGCGCTTCGAGAATTGGGCGCCGTATGCCCGAGCAAACTCGAGTACCGCGCAGATCAATGCGTTCGCCGCGAAACAGGCGCCCGCCAGCAGCGTGACGTGGAAAGATCTCGAGGAGTTGCGCCGGCTGTGGCCGCGGCACCTCGTAGTGAAAGGAATCCTGCATCGTGACGACGCGATTCGCGCCGCCGAAATCGGCGTTGACGGTATCATCGTGTCCAACCACGGTGGCCGGCAGCTTGACCAGGCGCCGGCGCCGCTCGAAGTCCTGCCCGGCATCCGCGAGGCGGTCGGCGACAAGGTCACGCTGATCGTTGACGGCGGCGTGCGGCGCGGCGCCGATATCGTCATGGCGCTCTGCCACGGCGCGCGCTTCGTGATGGTCGGACGCGCGACGCTCTATGGAGCGGCGGCCGGCGGTGTGGAGGGGGTGCGCAAAGCGATCGGCATCCTGCGCGAAGAAATCGATCTGATACTGGGACAAATCGGCTGCCCGAATGTCGCTGAACTCGATCAGAGCTTTCTCATGAAGGCGCCCTGAGCACCCGTCGTGCGCGTAGCTGCGGGAAATATGTACCGCCAAAATTCAAGCCGGACTGCCCGACCTCAAGGTGGAAATCTCGATGGCGAAAATTCTTGAGGGCATCCGCGTATTCGACCTGACGATTGCCGCTGTCGGCCCGTGGGCGACCAAGCTGCTGGGCGCGCTGGGCGCCGACGTGATCAAGGTCGAAGCGCCGGGCGGCGACCGGCTCTCGCACATGGTGCCACCGACGATCAAGGGCAACTCGGTGCTCTACATCTCTGCGAATCACAACAAGCGGATGCTCGAACTCGACCTCAAGCGGGAAGCCGACCGCGCGATCGCACTCAAGATTATCGCGAAGAGCGACGTGTTCGTGCAGAACATGCGGCCGGGTGCGGTGGAGCGGCTCGGACTCGGTTACGACGTCGTCACAAAAGCTAATCCGCGGATGATCTATGTCGCCGCATCGGCCTACGGGCGCAATGGTCCGATGGCGGGTGAGGCCGGGATCGATCCCACCGTGCAGTCATTTTGCGGCTGGTGCGGCATCACCGGGCCCGAGCACGGCCGCGGCGAGATGTTCCGTCATCTGGCGCATCTCGATCTCACCACGGCGACGACCATCACGCGGGCCGTGTTGCAGGCATTAATCGCGCGCGAACGGACCGGCCGCGGACAACTGATTGAGATCGAGATGCTGACCGCGGCGATGGCGCTGCAGACGACGCGGCTGGCCGAGTATTTCGCGACCGGCGAACAGCCGGCTCCTCTGGGCAGTGCCGCGTCCACCACCGCGCCGCATCAGGCGTTCGCGTGCGAGGATCGCCGATACCTCGCGATTGGCGTCGAGCGCGACGAACAATGGCCCGGCTTCTGCGCTGCGTTGAAGCTCACCGATCTGATTTCGGATCCGCGCTTTGCGACGAATTCGCTGCGGGTCAAGCATCGCGCCGAATTGATTCCGATTCTCGCGGATCGCTTCAAGACCAAACCCGCCGCGTGGTGGGCGATGCGCCTGAGCACAGAGCGAGTGCCCAACGGGCCGCTGCTCACGTTCGAGGAGTTGCGGCACCATCCGCAGGTGCTCGCGAACGGGCATATCGTCGAGATCGATACACCGCATTGGGGCCGCATGCACGTCGATGGCCTGCCGTGGAAATTCGAGCGCACACCGGCGGGTCCGATCCGCGCGGGTGGCAAGCCGGGCGAGCACAGCGCCGAACTGCTGGCGGAACTCGGAATTATCGACGACCGTGAGACCGGTCTAACCAAATGAGTAACGCCGGAAGTCTCGACGGGGTTCGTGTAATCGACTTTACGCAGGGACTCTGCGGCCCCTTCTGCACGATGCAGCTCGGTGACGCCGGCGCCGAAGTGATCAAGGTCGAGCCGCCGGCGGGCGACTTCGCGCGACGCATGGGTCCGCCCTTTGTGCGCGACGAGAGCGCGGTTTTCCTGAGTCTCAATCGTAACAAGAAGAGCGTCGTGCTCGACCTGGAGTCGTCGTCAGGCCGTGAAGCAGCCGCGCAACTGGCACGTGACGCTGACGTGCTCGTCGAAGACTTCGCGCCCGCTGCGGTGGAAAAATTCGGTCTCGGTTACGCTCAACTACAAGGCGCAAATCAGAAACTGGTCTATTGCTCGATAACCCCGTTCGGCGAGGATGGCCCGCTGCGAGACGCCCCCGGTTCCGAGTTGGTCGTGCAGGCGATGGCGGAGTACACGGCCTCGCTGGGCCGAATCGGCGATCCTCCGGTGCGTGTCGGCGCCGATATCGCGAGCCTCAACACCGGAATTTTCGCCGCGCAAGCGATCCTTGCCGCGCTCTTTCATCGGCTCCGCACCGGAGAAGGTCAACGCGTCGCAGTAAGTGAGTTCGGCTCGCTGCTGCATCTGCGCGGGATCATGTGGTCTTCGCTCAGCAATCCAGACGACTGGTATGGCTTCCATCTCGACCATTACACCAAGCCACCTGATTACGGCTACCAAGCGAAAAACGGGCCGCTCTATTTTATCTTGCGGCGCGGCAGCAGTGAGGACTGGGATCGGCTGGTGATGGAACTCGGGATGGAGGAAGTGCTCGCCGATTCGCGCTTCGCTGATTACGGACGCGCGGCGACCAGCATCGGGCGCTACGCCACCGAGGTGAAACCTATCTGGGAGAAGGCGTTCGAGAATCGGACGCGCGAGGAGATTATCGATCTGATAAAGGGCATCGGTGGCGATGCGGTGCCGATCATGGACTATCCGTCGCTGATAGCGCACCCGCAGGTGGCGGCTCTCGATATAGTTGCCGAAATCGATCATCACACTGCCGGCCGCTTCAAAACGGTGCGGCCGGTTGCGCGATTTTCTGAAACTCCCGATACCATCCGCTTGCCGCCGCCCGCGCTCGGCGAGCATACGGAGGAGATCCTCCGGGCGGCGAGTCTTTACCATAACTCCGATCCGAAAAGTTGAACCGGTTTTGAAGGTCGCCCCGCGGGCGTCAATGCGGCGCGCGATGGAGGACGCCCGCAGTCTCTAGTTCAGTGACGCGACCGGCGGAAATGCCCAAGTATCTTCCCAGCACTTCTGCGTTATGCTCACCCAGCATCGGTGCGTCAAATTCGATCTCTTCGGGGAAGCCGGAAAAACGCAAAGGAAACCCGGGAATCTTGAATTCGCCGAGGATCGGGTCATTGATGGTGCGCACCGTTCCCCGCGCGATCAGATGCGGATGCTCCATCGCCTCGCGCACCGAAAGAATCGGCGCGACGGGCACGCGGTTGCTGCGCAGCACCTCCAGCGACGCTTCATCGTTGGGCATCGCGGCCAGCCAATCTTCGATCATCCGGACGATTTCGAGACGCCGCTGCGAACGATCGCGAGCACGTGCGTAGCGGGAGTCCCTGCCCAGTTCGGGCTTTCCGATCGCTTGGCAAACACTAAGCCACTGCTTGTCGGTCATCGCGAGAATGATGATCCACCACTTGTGGCCTTTGAAGACGCCGGCCGGACAGGCGAGCGAGTGATGGAGCCCGGAGGCTTTCATTTCGCGAGCGCCTTTGCTTGCGCTGTAGAGCTGCACGCCGATGGTCTGACAATGGAAGTAAGTATCGAGTAGCGAGACGTCGATGTACTGACCTTCGCCGGTCCTTTCGCGATGTAGTAATGCGCACGCGATCGCGCCCATCGCATGGGCCCCGGCGCTGACGTCGCCGATCGCAACCATCGGCATGTAGGGCGGCCCCGCTTCTTCGCCGATTAGGGCCGTGATTCCGGCATAGGCCTGCCCGATGAAATCGAAACCGGCGTCGTGCGCGAGAGGCCCGGTCTGGCCAAGCGCGGAAATCGAGCACATGACGATTCCCGGATTAATCGCCTTGAGAACTTCGTAGCCCAAACCCATATTACTGATCACGCCTGGCGCGAAATTCTCCACCACGACATCGACTTTAGCCACAAGCTGTTTGACGAGGTCGATGCCTTCGGAGTTGCGCAAATCGACGCACACGCTCTCTTTTCCGCGGTTTTGCTGAACGAAGAAAGCGCTGCGCCCGTCCCGGATATAATCGAATGCTCGGGCGTGGTCGCCATGCGGCGCCATCTCGACCTTGATAATTTCGGCACCCATCCCCGCCATCAGTCGGGTAGTAGTCGGCCCAGCGACAAAGTGCGTGAAGTCGAGAACCTTGTATCCGTCGAGTAGATGCCGCGGCTTGTCGCCCATCGTTGACGCTCTCCCGTGCGCGCTCCGGTCATTAGTGAGAGGCCGGGACTCATTACTCAGTCGTGTACTCAGTAACTTACTCAGTATGATCTGGACATTCCGAGCAGATGCTCGCCAACAAAGCTCAGGATCAGATTGTTGGAAATTGGAGCAGTGCGGTAGAGCCGCGCCTCTCGCCATTTGCGCTCGACATGATATTCCTTCGCAAAGCCGTATCCCCCGAGCGCATTCATCGCGGCTTCTCCTGCCTCCCACGCGGCCTCGGAGGCCATATACTTGGTCATATTTGCTTCCGCGCCGCACGGCCGGCCCGCATCGAACAGCGCCGCCGCCTTCAGCCTCATCAGATCGGCCGCCTGCACGGCGATGTGAGCCTTGGCAATCGGAAACTGCACGCCCTGATTCATGCCGATCGGCCGATCGAAGACGCGCCGCTCATTCGCATACTTGACTGAGTATTCGACAAACCAGCGGCCGTCGCCGATCGACTCGCTGCCGACCAGAATGCGCTCCGCGTTGAGTGAACTCAGTACATAGGAAAACCCCTTGCCCTCTTCGCCGATCAGCGCCTCGCGCGGAAGGATCAGGTTATCGATGAAGAGCTGGTTGGTGCCGTGATTTACCATGGTGGCAATCGGTACCGCTTTGATCGCGTCGCCGCTCTCTTTGAGGTTGACCAGAAACAGGCTCATGCCGTCGGTCTTTTTCTTGACCTGATCGAAAGGGGTCGTGCGCGTGAGCAGCAGCAGCATGTCTGAATGCTGGTAGCGGGAGGTAAAGATTTTCTGGCCGTTGACCACGTACTGATCGCCCTGGCGGCGCGCAAAGGTTTTGATCCGCGGGGTTTCCGATCCCGCATCCGGCTCGGTGATGCCGAAAGATTGCAGCCGCAATTCGCCCGATGCGATGCGCGGCAGGTAGCGCTGCTTCTGATCGGCACTGCCATGCTTGAGGATCGAGGCCATGGTGTACATTTGCGCATGGCAAGCGACCGCATTGCCGCCGCTGCGATTGATCTCTTCGAGGATTACCGAGGCTTCCAGCATTCCCAGCCCCGCGCCGCCGTACTCCTGGGGAATCAACGCCGACAGCCATCCGGCCTCACTCAAGGTCTTGACGAATTCGTCGGGGTAAGCGTTTTTTTCGTCGCAGCCGCGCCAGTACTCATTGCCGAAGCGTGCGCACAGCGCGGCCACGGCCGTTCGGATCTCCTTCTGGCTATCCGAATATTCGAAATCCATCCACGGGCTCCTTTAATTCGCGGCGGGTTGGCCACGCCGCCTGATCGTCTCCGATACAGCAGACGGCGGCCCTGAAGATCCGATGCGGATACTCACTTCGCTACCAACATTGACTAGCTAATCACCGATTTTTCCAGACCGGCTTGCGCTTTTCATTGAACGCCGCGATTCCTTCGAGGCGGTCTTCGCTGCCGATCAGCACGTTGTATGCCGCTATATCCAGGGCGTAGGCCGTGCGCGAGTCACTATCGACGCCGCGATTGATCGCGACCTTGGCCGCGCGAACCGCCATTGGTGCGCTGGCGACTATTTCATCGGCAATTTCGAGCGCGACGGCAAGCGCGCGGCCGGCCGGGACAACCCGGTTGACCAGACCCCATGCGCACGCCTGATCCGCCTTGATCGCGCGGCCCGTATAGATCATCTCGCTCGCGCGCCGCACCCCGATCGCGCGGACGAGTCGATGGATGCCACCGCCGCCGGGCATGATGCCCCGGGTGATTTCCTTGACCGCGAACTCCGCCGTTTCCGACGCAATGATGCAATCCGTTCCAATCGCCAATTCACAGCCGCCCGCGTAGGCGAAGCCCTCGACCGCCGCGATAATCGGCACCGGAAAATTCCAGAGTGCCTCGAACATATCCTCGATCAAATGATGCTGAAGGCGCCACTGCTCGTTGCTCATTCCGTTGCGTTCCTTGAGGTCGCCGCCGGTCGAGAACGATCGATCGCCGGCGCCTGTCATGATCATGCAGCGGAGCGCGTCATTGTATGCCTGTTCGCGAAACAGACTGAGTAGCTCCGTCATCATCGCGGTATTCATCGCGTTCAGTGCGCCCGGCCGATTCAAAGTCAAAATCGCCAGGCCGGCGGTGCCGCCGTCCCAATCCAGTTTCAAAGTTTCCATAGCAGCACCTGTGATGATCCGAACCGAATTGCGCAGGACATCGATCGTCTATGCCCGCCGCGAGACGAGTATGCGCCTTTCCCGGATGAGGCGGGAACGCGTTGATGATCCAACCGGCAAAGTGGCGGCCGCTAAATCCCGTAATCAAAATCTCACGCGAGCGGCGGCGGTGAGTTCCAGCACGGCCCCGCCTTCGGCAGCATGGCCGGCAGAGGATGTTCGAGCATTTCCTCGAACCAGCGCGACGTCTCGACCAGTTTATCCAAATCCACACCGGTCTTGATTCCCATCCCTTCGAGCATGAAAACCAGATCGTCCATCGGAATGTTGCCGGTGGCCTTGGGCGCGAAGGGGCATCCGCCGGCCCCGCCCGTCGAAGCGTCGAGCACGTCGGCGCCGGCACGCACCGCTGCGTAGGCATTGGCAAGTCCGAGGTTGCGCGTGTTGTGGACGTGGATGCCGATCCGCACGCCGGCAAATTCCTTGCGCGCGCGCAGCAGTATCCGTTCGATTTGCGGCGGCACCGCCATCCCTACCGTATCGGCGAAATCGATTTCCGCTGCTCCCGCCTCGATGAATTGCGTCGCGAGTCTCAGCACCCGATCGGGATCGACCGCCCCTTCAAACGGACACCCGAAGGAAGTCGCGATCGTGCCCGTGAGTTCGACGCCGTCGTGCCGAGCGCGCTCAAAGATTGGCCGATACGATGCCATGGTCGCCTCGGGCAGTGCGTTGGCGTTTTTTTGATTCATCGTATCGGTCGACGCGACGACCAACCGGATATAGCGAGCACCGGCCGCGACTGCGCGATCATATCCGCGGTCGTTGAGTACGAGCACGATCGGCCGAATACCGGGAATCTGCGACGCCGACCGGAACACCTCCTCGGCATCGGCCATCTGCGGCACCCACTTCGGGCTGGCAAAAGAGGCAACCTCGATCCAGGGCATCCCGGCCGCAGCGAGACGGCGGATCAATTCGAGCTTTTGCGCCGACGACAACATAGTCTTTTCGTTCTGAATACCGTCGCGCGGCGCCACGTCACACAGAATAATTCCATCGCTCATCCTTGTTACCTCCATCTGCGTGACGTTGCGTCTGAACGGCCTCGCAGGGTCCGAGCCTCGTAAGCGTTGTAAGACCGCAGCGATTATCGCCCAATACGGGCTGCGATCAAGCTCCTGCGGGGGACTATCTTTACTCCATAACGAGCATCAAACCTCTTCCAGTTGCAGGTTTGGATTCACTATATTGCTCGTGTCACGATGTCCCGGGGATGACGCCGGATTACTTGCCCCTCGTAATTACGCTCGTCAAGGTTTTGCCCTGCGAGTTTTTCATCTTATTGATTGGCCGGCTTAGCGATGCCTGAAGCAGACTCGATCATCACCCACGAAGCAACCTCCGCTTCCGTTCCGACGCCACAAGCGGTGATTGTACCGCTCACACGCGATACGATCTTTCTCGTCGTCACAGTCAACCCGGAGGCTGAGAGCGTGGCGAATGTCCGCTCGCTATGCGGAGACCTGCCGAAGCTGCTACGCGCGGTGGGTTTCCGCGGGCAGGAGGGAAACCTGTCCTGCGTGATGGGCTTTGGCTCGGAAGTGTGGGACCGGCTCTTCGGTTCGCCTCGACCGGCGGAGCTTCATCCCTTCCGCGAGATCCACGCCGGTTCGCGCCATGCGGTCTCTACGCCTGGTGATCTGTTCTTCCATATCCGCGCCGAGCGCGAGGATCTATGCTTCGAGCTGGCGGCGCAGATCATGATGAAGTTGGGTGCCGCAGTTTCTCCGGTGGACGAAGTCCACGGCTTTCGCTACTTCGATGCGCGCGACCTGTTGGGTTTCGTTGATGGAACCGAAAACCCCGTGAACCAGGCGGCCATCGACGCCGCGCTGATTGGCGACGAAGATCCCGCCTTCGCCGGCGGCAGTTATGTCATCGTACAGAAATACTTGCACGATATGGCCGGATGGAACGCGCTGCCCACCGAGGCCCAGGAACGGATCATCGGCCGTACCAAGCTCTCCGACGTCGAATTGGACGATAGCGTTAAGCCCACCTCCGCGCACAACGCGCTGACGACGATCGTGGAGAACGGTCAGGAAATCAAAATCCTCCGCGAAAACATGGCCTTCGGTCAGGCTGGGCATGGCGAGTTTGGCACTTACTTTATCGGCTACTCCCGTTCGCCGCGTACGACTGAGCAGATGATGGAGAATATGTTCGTCGGACGGCCGCCGGGCAATTACGATCGCATCCTCGACTTCAGCCGGGCCGTCACCGGAACCCTGTTTTTCGTGCCGTCACAATCGTTCCTCGATACGGTGACTCCGGACGGGCCCGCAGTCACCATTGCCGCCGCTCCCGAAACCAATTCATCAACCGTTGCCCTGCGGGCCAATGACGGCTCGCTTGGCATCGGCTCCCTGAAAGGAAAATCCCGGCATGAATAATCTACATCGCGAACTCGCCCCAATCTCCGAGGGTGCCTGGGCCCAGATTGAAGAGGAAGCGACGCGCACGCTCAAACGCTACCTCGCCGGACGGCGTGTCGTTGACCTCAACGGACCCGCCGGAGTCATGTTATCTGCCGTCGGTACCGGCCATCTGCGCAGCGTCGAGCCCCCTGGAAACGGAATCATTGCCCGCCAGCGCGAGGTCAAAGCGCTGGTCGAGTTGCGGGTTCCATTCGCTTTGGAGCGCCATGCGATCGACGACGTCGAACGCGGTGCCAACGACTCTGACTGGCAGCCGTTAAAGGACGCCGCCAAGCAAATCGCCTTTGCCGAAGATCGCGCCATCTTTGAAGGTTACGCCGCGGCCGGTATCCAGGGCATCCGGCAAGGGACCAGCAATCCCATCGGTACTCTGCCACTCGACACCGTTCATTATCCCGATGCGATCGCCGAGGCGTTGAGTCAGTTGCGCCTCGTCGGTGTCAACGGTCCTTATTCGGTCGTGATGGGTGCGGACGCTTACACCGCCTTGAGCGAAGCCAGCGATCACGGATATCCAGTGATCCAGCACATTCAACGACTGGTTAATGAGGAAATCATCTTTGCACCCGCGATCGCCGGCGCGTTTGTCCTCACTACTCGCGGCGGAGATTTCGATCTACATATTGGCCAGGACGTTTCGATTGGCTATTCGAGCCACTCGGATAAAACCGTGACTCTTTACTTGCAGGAAACTCTTACCTTTCTGTTGCTCACGGCGGAAGCGGCGGTGGCGCTGACACCCGCAGCGAAGAAGTGAGCGGCTAGGAGAATAAATGAAATGATTCGCCTGGTATTTGTTCTACGACGAAAGCCCGGGATGTCGCTTGAGGAATTTCAGCAATACTGGCGCAGTGCGCACGGACCGCTGGTGGCCAAACACTCGACGACTCTCGATATCCGCCGTTACGTGCAAGTGCATACGCTCGACGATGCGGTGAACGATCAACTCGCCGGCGCCCGCGGCAAGATGGAGCCGCCGTACGATGGCGTCGCCGAACTCTGGTGGGACAATCGGGAGGCCCTCGCCGCCAGCTTCAGTAGTGCGGCCGGGCAGGCCGCCGGCCGCGAGTTGCTCGAAGATGAGGCGCGGTTTATCGACCTGCCAAATTCGCCCCTCTGGTTCGCCCATGAATACCCTCAAGTGAATCCAACTCCCGAGGAGATCGTCGCGCGCGAGCACAGCGCCTTGGTCAAGCTCTTCTTTTGCCTGCGCCATCCCGCGAATCTGAGCCTCGATCAAGCGCAACTCTACTGGCGCACTAATCACGGTCCTGTCATCCGCGGCGTCGCGAGCGGGATGCGCCTCAAGCGTTACCTGCAAGTCCATCGATGCGAGGATCCGCTCGAACAGCAACTGCGCGCGAGCCGTGGAACCCGCGTCG
>Ga0207695_10007919_pt1 | contig 13409 bp, 15 predicted proteins | sample KBSC54metaG_FD_184354 | JGI IMG/M metagenome (GOLD analysis project Ga0207695, IMG submission 184354) | Corn rhizosphere microbial communities from Kellogg Biological Station, Michigan, USA - KBS C5-4 metaG (SPAdes) (version 2) | ecosystem: Host-associated > Plants > Roots > Rhizosphere > Soil...
AAGGTCATCGACGCGCTGAACGCCGCGAAGTAAGCCTTCCGGACCCCGCAACATGAACTCAGTTCGCCTGGGTGAGATCGTTGCGGCGCTGGGCGGAGAACTGCGGGGCGACCCCGCGCACCTGATCGCACGCATCGCCCCGCTGGAGACGGCGGGCGGCGATGCGATCACGTTCGTGGCGCAGGCCCGCCTGCAGAAGGCGCTCGAGGCCAGCACGGCCGGCGCCATCGTCATCGCTCCCTCGCTCGTCGCCGCCGCGCCCGCCGGCCGCAGCCTCGTCGTCACCGACGACCCCTACCTGTACTTCGCGCGCCTGACCCAGTGGTGGGCAGGGCGCCTGCGCCCGGTGCCGCCCGCCGGCGTGCATCCGACCGCCTGGGTCGCGCCCGGCGCCGTCATCGCGGCCAGCGCCACGATCGGGCCGCACGCGGTCGTCGAGGCGGGCGCCGTCATCGGCGAGCGCGTGCAGCTCGGCGCGCACTGCGTCGTGGGCGCCGGCTCGACCGTCGGCGCCGACAGCCTGATGCACTCGCGCGTCACGATCGCGGCCGGCTGCACCGTGGGCGAGCGCTGCGTCTTCCAGAGCGGGGCGGTCATCGGTGCCGACGGCTTCGGCATCGCGCCGACCCAAGGGCGCTGGGAACGCATCGAGCAGCTGGGCGGCGTGCGCATCGGCAACGACGTCGACATCGGTGCCAACACCTGCGTCGACCGCGGCGCGCTCGAGGACACCGTGCTGGAGGACGGCGTCAAGCTCGACAACCAGATCCAGATCGGCCACAACTGCCACATCGGCGCGCACACGGTGATGGCGGCCTGCGTGGGCATCGCCGGCTCGACCAAGGTCGGGCGCAACGTCATGATCGGCGGCGCCGCGATGATCCAGGGCCACATCGAGATCGCCGACGGCGTGACGGTGTCGGCCTCCACGATGGTGATGCACTCGCTGCGCAAGAAGGGTGTCTACACGGCCATCTTCCCCGTCGACGAGCACGCCAGCTGGGAAAAGAACGCAGTCACGCTGCGCAACCTGTATGCCCTCCGGGAGCGCGTGCGCGCCCTCGAGAAGGCGCAAGAGAAAGAATGAGACTGCCATGCTGATGGACATCCACCAGATCATCAAGAAGCTGCCGCACCGCTACCCGTTCCTGCTCGTCGACCGCGTCGTCGAGTTCGAGAAGGACGTGCGCATCAAGGCGCTCAAGAACGTGACCATCAACGAGCCGTTCTTCAACGGGCACTTCCCGAACCGCCCCGTGATGCCGGGCGTGCTGATGCTGGAGGCGCTGGCCCAGGCCTCGGCGCTGCTGTCGTTCGCGTCCGAGGGCGAGACGTCGGACGGCTCGCGCCTGTACTACTTCGCGGGCATCGACGGCGCGCGCTTCAAGCGCGTGGTGGAGCCGGGCGACCAGCTGATCCTCGAGTCGAAGATCGAGCGCAAGAAGGCCAACATCTACAAGTACTCGACGCGCGCCACGGTCGACGGCGAGCTGGCCGTCGAGGCCGAGCTGATGTGCACCGTGCGCTCGGTCGGGCCCTGAGCTCGCGCGGGGAGCATCGATGACCAACATCCATCCGACCGCGATCGTCGACCCGGCCGCCGAGCTCGATTCGACCGTCAGCGTCGGGCCGTACGCCGTCATCGGTCCGCACGTGCGCATCGGCGCAGGCACCAAGGTGGGCCCGCACTGCGTGATCGAGGGCCGCACCACCATCGGCCGCGACAACACGTTCTACCAGTTCGGCTCCATCGGCGCGATGCCGCAGGACATGAGCCACAAGGGCGAGCTCACCGAGCTGCGCATCGGCGACCGCAACACCGTGCGCGAGTTCTGCACGCTCAACACGGGCACGCACAAGGAGGAGGGCGTCACGCGCGTCGGCTCCGACAACTGGATCATGGCCTACGTGCACATCGCCCACGACGTGCGCGTCGGCGACCGCACGGTGATGGCCAACGGCGTCACGCTGGCCGGCCACGTCCACGTCGGCGACTGGGCCGTCGTCGGCGGCCTCTCGGGCGTGCACCAGTTCGTGCACATCGGCGCGCACGCGATGATCGGCTTCCAGGCCCACGTGTCGCAGGACGTGCCGCCGTTCATGGTGGCCGAGGGCAATCCGATGGCGCTGCGTGCCGTCAACCTCACGGGCCTGAAGCGGCGCGATTTCACCGCCGAGCAGATCTCGGGCATCCGCAACATGCACAAGGCCCTGTACCGCAAGAACCAGACGCTGGAGCTCGCGAAGGCGGAGATCGAGGCGATGCGCGGCACCGACGCGCGCGTCGACGCCGACATCGACACGATGCTGAATTTCATCGCGTCGGCCACGCGTGGCCTGGTGCGCTGACCGGGCGTCGATGAGCCCCGAGCCTGCGCAGACGACAGCGACCGTGCCCGAGGCCCTGCGCCTGGGCATGGTCGCGGGCGAGACCTCCGGCGACCTGCTGGCCAGCCTGCTGTTGCAGGGCCTGAAGCAGCGCTGGCCCGCGCTGACGGCGGCCGGCATCGGCGGCCCGAAGATGGTCGCTCTCGGCTTCGACGCCTGGTGGCCGGCCTCCAGGCTCTCGCTGTTCGGCTACGTCGACGTGCTGCTGAACTATCGCGAACTCGTGGGCATCCGCAACGCCCTCGGCGACCGCCTGGTCGCGCAACGGCCCGACGTGTTCGTGGGCGTCGACGCGCCCGACTTCAACTTCGGGCTCGAGAAGCGGCTGCGCCAGAACGGCATCCGCGCGGTGCACTTCGTCTGTCCGTCGATCTGGGCGTGGCGCCCCGAGCGCGTGAAGACGATCGCCGAATCGGCCGACCACGTGCTGTGCCTGTTCCCGTTCGAGCCCGAACTGCTGCATGCGCACGGCATCGGCGCCACCTACGTGGGCCATCCGCTCGCGCAGGTGATCCCGATGGTGCCCGACCGCGCCGCCGCGCGGCGTGCGCTGAACCTGCCCGACACGGCGCAGGTGGTCGCGCTGCTGCCCGGCAGCCGGCGCTCCGAGATCAAGCTGATCGCGCCGCGCGTGCTCGCCGCTGCCGCGATCCTGCATCGCCAGCGCGCCGGCCTGCGCTTCGTGCTGCCGGTGGCCCCGGGCATGCGGTCGCTGGTCGAGCCGCTGCTGCTGCGCCACGCGCCCGGCGTGCCGGTCGACCTGCTCGAGGGCCGCTCGCACGAGGCGCTGGCCGCCTGCGACGTCACCGTCGTGGCCAGCGGCACCGCCACGCTGGAGGCGGCGCTGTACAAGCGCCCGATGGTCGTCACCTACGTCGTCGGCTGGCTCAACGCGCTGCGCATGAAACGCCTGCGCCTGCAGCCGTGGGTCGGGTTGCCCAACGTCCTGTGCCGCGAGTTCGTCGTGCCGGAACTTTTGCAGGAAGACGCCACCCCGGAAGCACTCGCGCGAGCGACAATCGCCTGGCTGGACGACGAGCCGCGCCGCGAGGCGGTGCGCGTCCGGTTCAACGAACTCCATGAGCTGCTGCGCCGGGACACGGTGCGGCTTTCCGCCGATGCCATCGCGCAAGTCGTCAAAGCCTGAGCAGATCGCGTTGCGATTCGACGCCAACGAAGGCCTGGTCGCGGGCGTCGACGAGGCCGGCCGCGGGCCGCTGGCCGGCCCGGTGGTGGCTGCCGCCGTCATCCTCGACGACCTGCAGCGCATCAAGGGCCTGAACGACTCCAAGCAGCTGACCGCGCTGCAGCGCGACCGCCTGTTCGACGAGATCCGCGCCAAGGCGCTGGCATTCTGCGTGGCCGAGGCCAGCGTCGCCGAGATCGACGAGCTCAACATCCTGCACGCCACCATGCTGGCGATGAAGCGTGCCGTCGAGGGCCTGCGCCTGCCGCCGCACAAGGTGCTGGTGGACGGCAACCGGCTGCCCAAGATCCGCATCCGCGCCGAGGCGGTGATCGGAGGCGACGCCACCGTCGCCTCCATCTCCGCGGCGTCCATCCTGGCCAAGGTCACGCGCGACCGCATCTGCGTCGAGCACGAGCTGCGCTGGCCGCAATACGGCTTCGCCACGCACAAGGGCTACAGCACCGCGGCGCACCTGGCGGCGCTCGACGAGCACGGCCCGTGCGAATGGCATCGCCGTTCGTTCGAGCCGGTGCGCCTGGCCGCCTTGCGTCGGACCTGCGAGGCGAAGGCATGAACGCGCCCGCTCGTCTCGCCAAGACGCGCCTGCTCGTCGTGGCAAATGCTCGCCGGGCAATGCAGCCCGGCTGTGCCTTGCGCCTGGTCTGGACAGGTTCTGACGACCCGCTCGGACGCACCGGGCCCATCCACCCCTTCGAATGACGACCGTCGTCCGCCAGGTCACCTCGCGCCACAACGACCTGTTCAAGGACCTGCGCAGGCTGCTGGCCGAGCCGGCGGCGTATCGCAAGCTGGGTCGTGTCTGGCTGGAAGGCGACCACCTGTGCCGCGCGTTGCTCGAGCCCGGGCGCGTGCCGTTGCGGGCGATCGTCACCGAGTCGGCCTGGGCCAGGCCGGCGCTGGAGTCCCTCGCGCGCGGCGCGCCCGAGGTCGTGTGCGTGCCGGACGCGCTCATGCGCGAGCTGAGTGGGCTGGAGTCGCCGGCGCCCATCGGCTTCCTGATCGAGGCCGACACCGCCACCGCACTCCAGCCGGGCCGGGACACCGTCGTGCTGGACCGCCTGCAGGACCCCGGCAACGTCGGCAGCATCCTGCGCACGGCCTCCGCGATGGGCTTCTCGCAGGTCGTGGCGCTCAAGGGCAGCGTGGCACTGTGGTCGCCCAAGGTGCTGCGCGCCGGCATGGGGGCGCACTTCGGGCTGGCCCTGGTCGAAGGCGCGGCCATCGAGGACGTCGCCGCCCTGGGCCTGCCCGTGGTCGGCACGCACTTGCGCGACGCCCGGTGGCTGCACGAGACGGCACTGCCGCGCCCGCTCGCCTGGGTGTTCGGCCACGAAGGGCAGGGCATGAGCGAGGTGGTGACGGCGGCCTGCACGCTGCGCGTGCGCATCGCGCAGCCGGGGGGCGAGGAATCGCTCAACGTGGCCGCCGCCGCGGCGATGTGCCTGTACGAATCGGCGCGGCAGGGCGCCGCTCAGGTCAGCTTGCGGGCGTAGCGTTCGCGCACGTGCTGCGCGACGTAGGTGCTCAGGCCGCGCCCGGCGTCGGCGAGCGCCTTCATGCGATCGACGGGCTCGCGCCCGGGCCGCACGTGCGTGTACTCGTAGCGGTCGCCGTTGACGAAGGTCAGCGTGATCGAATCAGGCGTCGTCTCGTAGCGGAGGACACCCGAGTGGCCGTCCAGGTTCCGGTAGCGGGGCATGCGGACTCCGGGCAGCGCGCGTGCCCGCGCCGGCGCCTCAGCCAGGCATCACGTCGCCGAGGATGGTCGTGACGGGTTCCGCGGCGCCGGCCGGGGGCGCCAGGCCGGGCCGGCGCCAGCCGAGCACGTGCGCGTGCTGGTGCGGCGGCACGAGCCGGGCCAGCGCCGCCGCGTGGTCGTCGGCCGGGAAATGCGCCTGCGCCAGTGCGGGATCGCGCGGATGGCGCGACGCATGGCCGATCATCACGACAGAGCGGGCCGAGCCGCGCTGGAGCGACTCGTGGTGGAAGACCTGGGCCGAATCGGCGATGACCACCGTGCCTGCCGGCCCCGTGCAGCGCTTCCATTGTTCGGGCGACACGTGGGCGGCCAGCTGGTCGTCGGAGCACATGCCGTCTTCCGCCAGCGCCCGGACGGCGCGGGCGGCCAGGCGGCGCGGCAGGTATTCGAACGGGCCGCCGTCGTCGTCGACGTCGTTGAGGTAGATCACCGTGCGCAGGACGTGGTAGTCCTCCGCATCGCGATGCCAACGGCGCGGGCCGACCTGGCGTCCGTCCACGGGCGAGTGGCGCAGCACGGCGCCGTGGTATGCCACGGGCAGGCCCAGGTACTGCTCGGCGATCCCCAGCAGCGCGGCGTCGAGACCGAGCATGAACAGGCCCGGCAGCCGGGCCAGCAGTTCCTCGTGGTCGAGGTCGATCGAGGCCGTCGATCGGTGCCAGCGCACGCGGGCGCCGGTCCCGCGGTCGGCGATCATCGCGGCGGCGGTGGCGATGGCCGCGCGGCACGCCGGGGCGGACGGTCCGAAGAGTCGCTCGACGGAGGTGACGTGCACGCCTTCGCTTCGCAGGTCGGCCAGGACTTCGTCGCACGAGGCGCTGCGTCCCGCGCGCAATCGACGGCGACCCAGCGCGGCGCCCATTTCATGAGCCGCCAACCGGCAGCGGTCGCGGATGGACGCGACGATCGATGGGCGGGGATGCGACAAGTTCGGTGAACTCCAGGACGTGGCCACGCAGGCCGCTGGAGGGAACGGCGCGATCGGCATGCGTTGCAGTTTCGCGGCCGACACCCTCCGGACCAGCGCGCTTCGCGCTGTCGGCAATCTGCGATCTCGAATGGATGAGTTTCACAGGCGCGATCACCTGGGGTCAATACGGAGTCAGCCTGGGGTGGGCACGAATTAGGGGTGGAACGTCGACTTTTGCCGGCTCCATTGACGTGTCGCAAGCGCGAACCGTGTCCGCCGGCGCGGCGCCCCGCGCCAGGTCGGACGCCGCGACGCCTTTCAGCGCGCGCCGCCCGCCTCGTCGGACGGCGATTCGCCGGCTCGGGCGGCCGCCTTGCGGGCCATGCGGCGCAACCCGCGGACCACGCCGTACACGATACCCAGGCCGACGACCAGCGACGGCACGGAGATGGGCAGGAAATCGGCCGAATGGAATTCGCCGCCCCGTGGACTCGGGTCCAGGAGTCCGGTGAAGGTGAACACCCCGCCGCACAGCGACATGCCGAGCCCGACCAGGCCGACGAACGACAACAGCAGGATGAGGAGGATGCGTCCGATCATGGCGGGCCTTGTTGCTCGGCGAGGATGGGCACGACGCGTCGGCCGAACGATGCGTCGGCCTCGGCGCGGCGCTGCGCCAGCACTTCGCCGTTGCCGCGATACAGCAGGTTGAAGGATTCGAACGGGACGAGCCGCCCGTCGGGCTGCACGATGTGCACGCAGGAGCGCTTCATGGCGCGCACGTCGAAGGCCACGGCGTCCATGAACGCCATCACCAGCACGCGGAACACGTGGCGGTAGTCGAGGTCGGCCGGCGCCTGCACCTGCGGCAGGCAGCACAGGAGCGACGACAGGCAGTCGGCCTGGTCCTGTGGCGAGTGGTTGGTCGAGAACAGCTTGAAGATCTCGCCGCGCAGCGCCGCGTCGTTCTCGTAGACGATGGTGCTGCGCTCGCTGGCGAGCAACGCGTCGCGACCCACCAGGCGCGTCAGCGGCAGCGCACCCGCGGGCGTCTTCAGGGCGTAGCCCATGGCGAGCGCGTCGGGGTTGCAAGGCACCGGGATGATGTCGTCGGGCGCGAACATCGCGCTCTGGGCCAGCAGCCTGGCGCGCACTTCCGTCAGTGTCAGGCGCTCCTGCTTCGGCGCGACGCCCTGCGTGCGGCCCGCGAACTGGATCGGCTGGAGCGTGACGCCGCGCACGCAGGGCTGGCGGGCGGCGAACTCCACCACCTTGCCGATCTCGCCGTCGTTGACGCCCTGGGCCACCACCATCACGAGCGTCGTCGACAGCCCCACGCGGTTCAGGTTCTCGAGCGCCTGCTCGCGCACGCTGCGCAGGTCGGCGCCGCGCAGCGTCATCAGCGCGTCGCGCTCGAACGAGTCGAACTGCAGGTAGACCTCGAAGCGCGGGGCGTAGGTGGCCAGGCGCTCCGCGAAACCGGGCTCGCGCGCGATGCGGATGCCGTTGGTGTTGACCATCAGGTGCTTGATGGGCCGGCGCTTCGCGGCGTCGAGGATGGCGAAGAAGTCGGGGTGCAGGGTCGGCTCGCCGCCGGACAGCTGCACCACGTCGGGCTCGATCTCGTTGGCCACGATCGCGTCGAGCATGCGCTCGATGGTGGGCAGGTCGCGCATCTCCTGGCGGTGCGGGCCGGAGTCGGCGTAGCAGACGGGGCACGACAGGTTGCAGTGGTCGCCGACCTCGAGGATGGTCAGGCAGGAGTGCTGCATGTGGTCGGGGCACAGCCCGCAGTCGTAGGGGCAGCCCCAATGCATGTCGGTGTTGAAGCGAGCCGGCATCTCGGGCGCCTTCAGGTAGACCTCGCGGGCGCGCCGCCAGTAGTCGGCGTCGCTGGCCAGCAGCACCTTGGAGGCGCCGTGCTGCGGGCACCACTTGTGCAGCCACACCCGCCCGTCCTGGATCACCTGCTTGGCCTCGATGCGGCGCAGGCAGTGCTCGCACAGCGAGACGACGTGGTCGTAGTAGAGGTAGGGTCGCAGCTTGGGCATGGTTCAGGCGGCGGCGGGGTGCAGGCGATGGCGCAGCATGGCGAGGTAGCCGCCCAGGCCGGCCAGGGCCGTCCACTGGATCGCGGTCAGGCCGAGGTAGCGTGCCACGGGCAGCGTGCCCGTCAGTTCGGCGGCCGTGTGCGCTCCGAACGGCGGCTTGAGGAACTCCAGCGCCAGGCGGATCGCGCAATAGGCGGCCAGGAAGGCGGAAAAGCGCGCGCCCGGCGCCCGCACGCGCCAGCGGGCCACGCCCAGCCATGCCAGGCCCACCAGCGCCATCTCGTACAGGGCCACCGGATGGCGCCGCGCGCCGTCGCCGTAGTCCCAGCCCCAGGGCAGTGCGGTGGGCGTGCCGTAGGTCTGGTCCCAGAGCCCGGAGACCTGGCAGCCGGCCCGTCCGATGATCAGCCCGATGGCGATCGCCGGGACCCACGCGTCGCCGGTCGACGGCCGCCAGCCGATGGCGCGCTTGCCGGCCTCGACCGCCAGCGTGCCGCCGATCAGCCCGCCCAGCACGGACTTGCCGCCCAGCCAGTCCGCCGCGGCGCCCTGGCGCCACAACGCCGGCAGGTGTTCCAGCACATGCAGGCCCTTGCTGCCGAGGGCCGCGCCGGAGATGGCGCAGGCCGCCAGCAGCCAGCGGTCCGTCGCCCGCGGCGGGCGCGGCTGCGTGCGCGCGACCGACCAGTACGTCCGCGAGGCCACGAGGTAGGCCAGCGCCTCCAGCACGACGTGGGGCAGGGCGCTCGACGAGGAGCGGAACAGTTCGACCATGCCGCGGTCAGTAGACCAGCTTGTCGGGCCGGATGTCGCGCAGGATGGTCGCTGCGATCTCCTCGATCGACTTGTGCGTGGACGACAGCCACGAGATGCCGTTGCGCTTCATCATCGCCTCGGCCTCGCGCACCTCGTAGCGGCAGTTGTCCAGCGCGGCGTACTTGCTGTTGGGGCGCCGTTCGTTGCGGATCTGCGTCAGGCGTTCCGGATCGATCGTCAGGCCGAAGCACTTGGCCTTGAACGGCGTCAGCGTCGACGGGAACTGCCCGCGCTCGAAGTCCTCGGGGATCAGCGGGTAGTTGGCGGCCTTGATGCCGTGCTGCATCGCCAGGTACAGCGTCGTGGGCGTCTTGCCGCAGCGGCTGACGCCCACCAGGATCACGTCGGCCGAGGCGAGGTTCTTGGCCGACTGGCCGTCGTCGTGCGCCAGCGAGAAATTGATCGCCTCGATGCGCTCGTTGTATTCCTCGCTCTTGGCGGCGTCCGAGAACCGGCCCACCCGGTGGTTGGACTTCATGCCGAACTCGTGTTCCAGCGGTTCCACGAACGTGCGGAACATGTCCATCACGACGCCGGCGCAGGCCGGGCCGGCGATCATGTCGCGCACGTCCTCGGTGGCCATCGTGAGGAAGACGATGGGCTTCCTGCCTTCCAGTTCGGCCGTGCGGTTGATCTCCTCGACGACGCCGAGCGCCTTGTCGACGGTGTCGATGAACGGCCGGCGCACCTTGCGCGGCTTGCCCGGGAACTGGGCCAGGATGGAGCTGCCGAAGGTCTCGGCGGTGATCCCGGTGCCGTCCGAAATGAAGAAAACGGTGCGATTGGGCATTTGTCAAGGTCGCCTTGGCGGCGTTAGGGCGTCTGTCCTACCCGATGATAGGCAGATCCTCCGTAGAATCCCGGTCAACTGAACCATAAATCTTCCGGACGTCCCGTTTCCATGGCCCGCCTCGACCGACAACCCGAACAACACGTGGTCGACGTGCCCTCATGGAGCGCCGTGCCCTGCGGGCGCGTGGACGGCCGGAGCCCGGTTTTCCATCATCAAGGAGTTTTTTCATGTCCAACCCCGCACTGGCCACCCGACTGGTCATTCCATTCGAGGAGCTGAGGAACACCGACGTCGACATCGTCGGCGGCAAGAACGCCAGCCTCGGCGAGATGATCAGCCAGCTGGCCAACACAGGCGTGCGCGTCCCGGGCGGCTTCGCCACCACCGCGCACGCGTTCCGCGAATTCCTGGCGTTCGGCGGCCTGACGGAGCGCATCGCCGCGCGCCTGAAGTCGCTCGACACCGACGACGTGCGCGCGCTGGCCGAGGCCGGCCGCCAGATCCGCCAGTGGATCGAGGACGCGCCGTTCCCGCCGGAGCTGGAGAAGGGCGTGCGCGAGGAGTTCGCGCGCCTGTCCGCCAGCGACCCGAACGCCTCGTTCGCGGTGCGCTCGTCGGCCACGGCCGAGGACATGCCCGACGCGTCCTTCGCCGGGCAGCAGGAGACCTTCCTCAACGTCGTCGGCATCGACGCGGTCCTGCACAAGATGCGCGAGGTGTTCGCCTCGCTGTACAACGACCGCGCCATCAGCTACCGCGTGCACAAGGGCTACGCCGACGCGGAGGTCGCGCTGTCGGCCGGCGTGCAGCGCATGGTGCGCTCCGACCTCGGCGCCGCCGGCGTCATGTTCACGCTCGACACCGAGAGCGGCTTCACCGACGTCGTCTTCATCACGGCCAGCTACGGCCTGGGCGAGACGGTGGTGCAGGGCGCCGTCAACCCCGACGAGTTCTACGTCCACAAGCCGGCGCTGACGGCCGGCAAGTTCCCCATCATCCGCCGCACGCTGGGCTCCAAGCTGATCCGCATGGAGTTCGCGTCGGCCGAGGAGAAGGCCAGGGACGGCAAGCTGGTGCGCACCGTCGACACCCCGCCTGAGCAGCGCAACCGCTATTCGCTGAACGACGCCGACGTCGTCGAGCTCGCGAAGTACGCGATGATCATCGAGAAGCACTACGGCCGCCCGATGGACATCGAGTGGGGCAAGGACGGCGGCGACGGCCTGATCTACATCCTCCAGGCGCGTCCGGAGACGGTCAAGAGCAACGCGGCCAGCCAGGCCGAGCACCGCTACAAGCTCAAGGGCTCGGGCACGGTGCTGGTCGAGGGCCGCGCGATCGGCCAGAAGATCGGCACCGGCCCCGTGCGCGTGTGCCGCAACGTCTCCGAGATGGACCAGGTCCAGCCCGGCGACGTGCTCGTGGCCGACATGACCGACCCGAACTGGGAGCCGGTGATGAAGCGTGCCGGCGCCATCGTCACCAACCGCGGCGGGCGCACCTGCCACGCGGCCATCATCGCGCGCGAGCTGGGCATCCCGGCCGTGGTCGGCTGCGGCGACGCCACCGACGTGCTGCATGACGGCGCCCTGGTCACGGTCGTCTGCTCGGAGGGCGACACGGGCTATGTCTACGACGGCCTGCTCGAGACGGAAGTCAGCGAGGTCGTGCGCGGCGAGATGCCCTACAGCGCCATCAAGATCATGATGAACGTGGGCAACCCGCAGCTCGCGTTCAACTTCTCGCAGCTGCCCAACTCCGGCGTCGGCCTGGCGCGCCTGGAGTTCATCATCAACAACAACATCGGCGTCCACCCGAAGGCGATCCTCGACTACCCGAACATCGACGTCGACCTGAAGAAGGCCGTCGAATCGGTGGCCCGCGGCCATGCCTCGCCGCGCGCGTTCTACGTCGACAAGCTCGCCGAGGGCATCGCCACCATCGCGGCCGCGTTCTGGCCCAAGCCGGTCATCGTGCGCCTGTCGGACTTCAAGTCCAACGAGTACAAGAAGCTGATCGGCGGATCGCGCTACGAGCCCGACGAGGAGAACCCGATGCTGGGCTTCCGCGGCGCGTCGCGCTACATCAGCGGCGAGTTCAGCGACGCCTTCGCGATGGAGTGCGAGGCGCTGCGCCGCGTGCGCCACGACATGGGCCTGACCAACGTCGAGATCATGGTGCCGTTCGTGCGCACCGTGCGCCAGGCCGAACGCGTGGTGACGATGCTCGCCGAGCGCGGCCTCAAGCGCGGCGCCGACGGCCTGCGCGTGATCATGATGTGCGAGGTGCCCAGCAACGCCATCCTGGCCGACCAGTTCCTGGAGCACTTCGACGGCATGTCCATCGGCTCCAACGACCTGACCCAGCTCACGCTCGGCCTGGACCGCGACTCCGGCCTGGAACAGCTCGCCGAGGATTTCGACGAGCGCGACCCGGCCGTCAAGGCGATGATCTCGCGCGCCATCAACGCCTGCCGCGCCACCGGCAAGTACGTCGGCATCTGCGGCCAGGGCCCCAGCGACCACCCGGACTTCGCGGCCTGGCTGGCCGACGAGGGCATCGTCTCGATCTCGCTGAACCCGGACACGGTGGTCGAGACCTGGACGGCGTTGGCCGCCAGGAAGTGAGCCGGCTCGCCGGCCCCGCTGCACGAAGGGCCGGCCGCGAACGGTTTGCGCGCCGGGGCGCGCCCCGACGGGGCCTGGCTCCGCCTGGATGGCGTCGCCGGAACGCCATGAGGCTGGGGGGCGGCGCCTGCCCCCACGCTCGAAGCGGCGCCCCGTCCTGCATCGTGTGTCTGGCCAAAAGCGGGGTCAGGCACCCCCCGGGGTGTCATTCGCGTCCCCGCGACGGTTGCCGGGTGGAGCCAGACCCCTGGCGCTCCGATCCTGCGGCCTCCTCGGCGGACGGCCGCTCGTGAATGCGCTTCACCGGCCTTCCCCGGGCGGCCGGAATGGGCTATAATCATCGGCTTTCCTTGCCGCACCCGTGGCTTTCGCGTCATTCCGGACGTGCGAGCCTTCTAGTTGACGCTGTCGGGGCGGCTTCATTCCAGCCCGGCTGGAAATCCACAAGGAGTGTTCATGCGTCACTATGAAATCGTTCTGCTGATCCACCCGGATCAAAGCGAACAGGTTCCGGCCATGCTGGAACGCTACAAGGCCCTCGTCACCAACTCCGGTGGCAAGGTGGTCCGACTGGAAGACTGGGGCCGCCGCCAGCTGGCCTACACGATCCAGAAGCTCGCCAAGGCGCACTACATCTGCCTCAACATCGAGTGCGGCAAGGAAGCCCTGGCTGAACTGGAAACCGGTTTCCGCTTCAACGATGCCGTCCTGCGCCACCTCACCGTGCTGCGCGACAAGGCCGACACCGCCCCGTCCGTCATGATGAAGGCCGTGGAGAAGGAAGAAGCCCGCAAGTCGGCATCGTCGCAGGAGGCGACGGCCTGAAGGCAACCGCCGCGCACCGCCGCTGAGCAG
>Ga0207695_10007925_pt1 | contig 13403 bp, 6 predicted proteins | sample KBSC54metaG_FD_184354 | JGI IMG/M metagenome (GOLD analysis project Ga0207695, IMG submission 184354) | Corn rhizosphere microbial communities from Kellogg Biological Station, Michigan, USA - KBS C5-4 metaG (SPAdes) (version 2) | ecosystem: Host-associated > Plants > Roots > Rhizosphere > Soil...
GTGTGCACCACGCCGCTCTCGAACGTGCCGTCCGGCAGGTACCCCTTGTGATAGATGACGCCGGCGCCCAGGCCAGCGAGGGAGAAGCCCCCGTTCGGGTGGGCCGCCACGGTGATCTGGTAGTAGTCGGTTCCCGTGACGGTGGGGGTGGTCCATCCGCCGGCGGCGCTCCAGGTCGCCTGACCGTAGGCGGGCGCGTTCTGGATCCAGACCGCCATCGCGGCGCCCGTCTTGTCCATGGCCAGATCGGCGGCGCCGTCGCCGGCCAGCGCGCCGCTGACGTCGGTGACCGGGGTCCACGCGGCGCCCTGCACCGATGCGCTGGCGCGGACGTGACGGCCGTCGGTGGAGACCAGCATGGCGTCCCCCGTCGCCGCCCGGGACAGGCGCAGCGTCGAGCCCCAGCCCGCGCCCGCGTCCTCGACGGACGACCAGCCGGTCCCCGCGCCGGTGAAGCGCCGCGCGCGCACGCGCGCAGGGTTGCCGTCGCCCCAGGCGACCAGGCCCGCGCCGCCGGGGGCCAGCGCCACCTGCACGGCCGCGGTGGCGCAAGCGGTCCCGTCGTCGACGCGGACCGGAGGCGACCAGGCCCGCCCCAGGCGGTCGGCCACGCAGGTCTGCGAGCTGGGGCAAGGCAACACGTCGTTCACGAAGTCCGACGGCGTTCCCGGCGCGCAGGTCGCAGGCGAACCGCCCGCGCCGCCCTTCGCCGAGCCACCGGCGCCCGCCGTGCCTGTGGCTCCCGCCACGCCACCAGCGCCCGCCGCGCCGCCCGCGCCGCCTTTACCGGCTGTCCCTCCGCCCATGCCGCCGGCCATGCCCGCGCGGCCGCCCAGACCACCCGCGCCGCCACCCGCGTGCCCGGCTGCGCCACCGGCGCCGCCAGTTCCCCCACCGCCCGTGCCCGCCGCGCCCGCGCCCCCGGAACCGGCGCTGCCTCCATGGCCCCCCGAGCCCGCCATTCCCCCCGCGGCGCCGCCCGAGCTTACGGGCTGGCCACCCGCGCCGCCGGCCGAGGCGCCACCGGTTGCCTGGCCGCCGCTGCCGGCCTGGCCGTGACCGCCCCCGTTCGCCGCCTTGCCGCCGCCGCCTCCCGAACCGCCCGCGGATCCTCCGCTGCAGGCGCCGGCGAGGGCGCACAAGAACGACATCGTCATCGCCACACGGATTCGCCCCAGAGCCGCCACGAAGCCATTGTCGCGCAGCGGCCCCGGGCGGTCCAATCGCCGTCGAACCCACCTCTGGCGACCGGGCCGCCGGGTGAAAGAATCCTTCAGGCGCCCCTGAAAGGATCTTTCACCGTCGCTGGGAGGACGGTCTCCGACGCCGCCCCGATCCGCGGTGTTGCCGCCGCACAGGCGGGCACGGGACTTGCGTACTGACGCGATTCCGGCGGCCACCCGTTCGTCATCGCTCTGCTCGCTCGCTCTTCTCGCCGCCGGCCAAAGGCCCCCCCGATGCTCGACAAGTTGATCGATTTCGCGGTCCACCGCCGCGTCCTGACCCTGGTGCTGACCGTCGCATTCGCCGCGTTCGGCGTGATGACGTTCAACAAGCTGAAGATCGAAGCGTTCCCGGACGTCACGAACGTCCAGGTCATGGTCATCAGTCTGTTCCCCGGACAGGCGGCCGAGGAGATCGAGAAGCGGGTCACCATCCCCATCGAGCGCGCCCTGAACGGCGTGCCACGCGTGCTGGTGCAGCGGTCCATCACCTCGTTCGGCCTGTCGCAGGTGGTGCTGACGTTCGAGGACGACGTCGACATCTACTGGGCGCGCCAGCAGGTCGCCGAGCGGTTGCCCGACGCCGAGGTCCCCGAGGGCGTCGAGCCGCACCTGGGCCCCAACGACACGCCGGTCGGCCAGATCTACCAGTACACGCTGGAGAGCGACCACCACTCGCCCAGCGAGCTGCGCAGCTGGCAGGACTGGGTGGTCGAGAAGACGCTGATGCGCACGCCCGGCGTCGCGGACGTGGTCAGCTTCGGCGGCTTCCAGAAGGAGTACCACGTCCTTTGCGACCTGAACCGGCTGCGCAACAACGACCTGACGTTGAAGGACCTGATGGAGGCGGTCGCGTCGTCGAACGCCGCCACGTCGGGCGGGTACGTGCGCAGCGGTGAGGCCGAGTTCGTCATCCGTGGCCGCGGCTACCTGAAGTCGACGAAGGACATCGAGAACACGGTGGTGAAGGTGGCGAACGGCACGCCCATCCTGATCCGTAACGTCGCGCAGGTGGTCGAGTCCTACACGCCGCGCCGGGGCGCCGTGGCGCGCGGCGCGGCCATCGACTCGATCGAGGGCACGGTGCTGCTGCGGCGGGGCGAGAACCCCAAGGACGTGCTGGACGGCCTGCACGCGTCGATCGAGCGCGTGAACAAGGACGTCCTGCCCAAGGGCATGCGGATCGTCCCCTTCTACGACCGCACCCGCCTGGTCGACACGACGCTGCACACGGTGTCGCACAACATGCTGGAGGGCGTGGCCCTGGTCAGCCTGGTGCTGTGGCTGTTCCTGCGCGCCATCTCGGGATCGATCGCGGTCGCCATCACCATGCCGCTGGCGCTGCTGGCGGCGTTCGTGGGCCTGTACTACGCGGGGGTGCCGGCGAACCTGCTGTCGATGGGCGCGGTGGACTTCGGCATCTTGCTGGACGGTGCCGTCATCTTGGTCGAGAACGCCTATCGCCACCTGGCCGAGGAGCAGCCGCCGCCCGAACGGGTGCCGGCGGTGGTCGCCCACGCCGCCAAGGAGGTGGTGCGCCCGACGCTGTTCTCGATGTCGATCATCGCCGCGGCGATGATGCCGATCTTCACGCTGGAGCGGGTCGAGGGGCGCATCTTCCGCCCGGTGGCGCTGACGTACGCGTTCGCGCTGCTGGGGGCGCTGTTCTTCACGATGACCGCGGTGCCCGCGCTGACGACCGTGCTGCTGAAGAACCGGCGCGTCGAGGAGAAGGACCCCCGGTTCCTGGTGTTCCTGCGCACGCATTACCTGTCGGCCCTGCGGGTGGCGCTGAAGTACCCGATCGGTCCGCCGCTGGTGGGCCTGGCCGTGCTGGGGCTGGCCGTCGTGCTGGTGCCGCGCCTGGGCGCCGAGTTCCTGCCCCAGATGAACGAGGGCGACATCCACGTCACGGTCACCATGCCCAGCGCCATCTCGCTGGAGCGGGGCGCCGAGGTGCTGCACGACACGCGGGTGGCGCTGCTGAAGTTCCCCGAGGTGAAGGACGTGCTGACCGAGCAGGGGCACCCCGAGGACGGCACCGACGACGAGGCGCCGAACCAGGCGGAGACGTTCGTCATCATGAAACCCGAGGCCGAGTGGCACAGCGGCCGCACGAAGGAGCAGATCGTCGACGAGATGCGCAAGGAGCTGGAGAAGCGTCCCGGCGTCGTCTACAACTTCAGCCAGCCCATCAAGGATCGCGTCGAGGAGTCCATCTCGGGCATCCGCGGTCAGATCGTCGTGAAGATCTACGGCGAGGATCTGAACCTGATGCACGACAAGCTGGAGGAGGTGAACCACATCCTCAGCACGACGCGCGGGGCGCGCGACGTGGAGATCTACCGGGCGGGCAGCGCGCAGCACATCGTGGCCGACATCGATCGCGACGCGGCCTCGCGGTACGGCCTGGCCGTGCACGACGTCGAGGACACGCTGGAGACGGCGTACGGCGGCCGCGTGGTCACCAGCGTGTGGGAGGGCGAGCGCAAGGTCGACGTGCGGGTGAAGGTGCCGGTGCCCACGCAGGGTGACGCCGCCAGCCTGGGCCGCCTGGAGATCCCCGCCGACAAGGCGCGCGTGCCGCTGGCGGCGCTGGCCAACATCCACATCGATCGCGGGCGGACGCAGATCAACCGCGAGCAGGGCGGACGGTTCCTGGCCATCAAGTGCAACATCGAGGGCCGCGACATGGGCACCTTCGTCGACGAGGCGCAGGCGCGTGTGCGCAAGGAAGTGAAGCTGCCCGAGGGCTACTTCCTGACCTGGGGTGGCGAGTTCGAGAACCAGCGCCGCGCCATGAAGCGCCTGGAGATCATCGTGCCGGTGTCGATCCTGATGATCTTCGGCCTGCTGTACCTGACGTTCGGGGCGGTGCTGCCGGCGCTGGTGGTGCTGTCGGTGGTGCCGTTCGCCACGGTGGGCGGCGTTTTCGCGCTGTATCTGACGCACACGGTGCTGTCGGTCTCGGCGGCGGTCGGGTTCATCACCCTGTTCGGTGTGGCGGTCATGGACGGCGTCCTGCTGATCACGTACGTGCGGCAGGCCCGCACGCGCAGCCCGGACAGCGAGGACGCGATCCTGCAGGCGGTGTCGCAGCGGTTGCGGCCGGTGCTGATGACGGCGCTGCTGGCGTCGCTGGGCTTGCTGCCGGCGGCGCTGTCGCACGCCATCGGTTCGGACACGCAGCGGCCGTTCGCCATCGTCATCATCGGGGGCCTCGTCACCTCGACGTTGCTGACGATGCTGCTGCTGCCGACGCTGTACAAGCTGGCCGAGGCGTGGTTCGGCCGGAAGGCCGTGCCGGACGAGGTCGGCGGCGTCCCCTCCTCCCGCGTGTCGAAGGCGCACACATGAGAGCCGTGACGATGACGAAGGTGGCCCTGCTGACGGTGGGCCTGACGGTGGGCGCGGCGCGCGCCGGTCGGGCCGCGCCGACCCCGAAGGCGCCCGCGGCGGCGGCCAGCGGTGCCCCGGCGGCCGAGTCGCCCGGTCTGACCATCGACCAGGCGGTCGCGATCGCGCTGCAGCGCAACCGCGACGTGATCGCCGCGAAGATGGAGATCGAGGCGGCGCAGCTGGACGTGGTGGCGGCGCGCATCTATCCGAACCCCACGGCGCAGGTGGGCGTGGGGAACCTGGTGCTGGGCAAGGCGAACGACCAGATGGGTATGCTGCGCTCGCAGCCCGGCTTCTTCGGCCAGCCCGTCATCACGGGCGGCATCTCCGAGATCATCGACGTCTGGTCGAAGCGCGGCGCCCGCATCCGGGCGGCCGATCGCGGGGTCGAGCAACGCCGCTTGCTGACCGAGGACGCCCTGCGCGAGGTCGTTTACGCCGTGCGCACGGCGTTCGCCGACGCCGTGCGCGCCGAGTCCGAGCGCGAGATGGCGAAGGAGGTGGCGGCCCGTTACGCCGATACCGTGCGGCTGTCGCAGTCGCGCTTCCGCGCCGGCGACATCGCCGAGTCGGAGCTGCGCAAGATCGAGCTCGAGCAGCTTCGCTACGAGAACGCGGTCCTGGACAGCGAGCTGCAGGTGGAGATCGCACGCCAGCACCTGGTGGCGATGCTGGGCCTGAGCGCGACCGAGGGCCTGCCGGGGGGCAGGCTGGTCGAGCCCGAGACGCAGCCCACGTTCGACATGAAGCAGCTGATCGCCGAGGCCATGGAGCGCCGTCCCGACCTGCGCGCGGCGACGGTGGGGCGCTCGGCGGCCGAGGCCCGGCTGGCCTCGGCGGAGCGCGAGGCCTATCCCGACCTGACGCTGGGCGCGACGTACACGCACAGCGAGTTCACCATCTCGGGCGACAACCCCAACTCGCTGGGGCTGAACCTGTCGCTGCCGCTGCCGCTGTTCGATCGTAACCAGGCGAACATCGGCAAGGCGCGCCTCGACATCCGTCACGCCGAGAACGATGGCCTGCGGCTGCGCCTGATGATCGAGAACGACGTCGCGCAGGCGGTGCGCAAGGCGCAGCGCTCGCAGGCGCTGCTGGCCGTGTTCGAGAAGGCGGGCGGGGGCGGCATGTCCAGCTCGGCCACCAGCGACACGGGCGGCATGCTGGCGCGCGCCGAGACGGCCCTGCGCGTCGCCGAGAAGTCGTACAAGGCCGGCGCCATCTCGTTGCTCGAGCTGCTGGATGCGCAGCGCACGTACCTGGACACGCGGGCGCAGTACCTTCACGCCCGCCAGGATTTCCGACAAGCGGCGATCGACGTCGCCCACGCCGTAGGAGAGTGAGATCGATGTTCGCCCAGAAGAAGCTTCTAGTCCTCGCGCTCGGCACCTCGTTTGCGCTGTCGTTCGCGCCCGCCTGTGACGGCAAAGGCCACGGGGGTGCCGAGAACGGCCCGGCGCCCGCCGCCAACGAAGGCGCCCGCGACTTCGTGCGCTACGAACCGGGCACCGCGCCGCTGGGGTTCATCAAGATCGAGACCGTGACCGAGTCGGCCGCCGGCACGTCGGTGACGCTGCCGGCGCGCGTGTCGTTCGACGAGGAGCACACCCAGCGCGTGGCGTCTCCCATCGACGGCCGGGCCACCGCGGTGCTGGTGAAGATCGGCGACCGGGTGAAGGTGGGCCAGCCCCTGATCCAGCTGTCGTCGCCCAACGTGGGGCAGCTGCAGGCGGACGCCCAGAAGGCCGAGTCGGATCTCTCGGTCGCTCAGAAGGCCATCGAGCGCGTCCACAAGCTGCAGGCCGACGGGGCCATCGCCGAGAAGGACGTGGCCCAGGCCGAGGCGGACTTCCGCAAGGCCGCCACGGATAGGGCGCGGGCCACCATGCAGCTGAAGGCGCTGGGCATCTCGGCCAGCGATCCGTCGATCAACGTGGCGCTGCGCGCGCAGGTGTCGGGCATCGTCGTCGACCGGAACGTGCTGCTGGGCCAGGAGGTCCGCGCCGATCAGGCCACGCCGCTGATGACGATCAGCAGCCTGGACACGCTGTGGGTGCTGGCCGACGTCTACGAGCAGGACCTGGGCCTGGTCGAGCTGGACGCGCCCGTCACCGTGCATGTCCCCGCGTACCCCGCTGACGCGTTCCCGGGGAAGATCACCAACATCGGCGAGGTGGTGGATCCGACGACCCGCACGGTGAAGGTCCGTTGCGTGGTGCCGAACGCCGACCACCGCCTGAAGCCCGAGATGTTCGCGCGGGTGAACGTCCAGTCGAAGCCCGGCCACAAGGTGATCCAGGTGCCGTCGAAGGCCATCCTGAATGACGGCGAGAAGTTCTACGTGATCGTCGCGCAGGAGGGCATCACCTTCCGCATTCGCCGCGTGAGCGTGGGCACGGACCAGGACGGGCAGTCGCGCATCCTGTCGGGGCTGACGCCGGGCGAGAAGATCGTGACGGACGGCGCGATCTTCATGCGCCGCGAGATCGAAAGCCAGTAGCCGGCGAGCCACGGGCGTGGGGCCGCACGCCCGCGCGTCGCCGTGGCGGCGCACCTGCGGCGTCGCTCACGCGGCCGCCGTGATCGACGTCGCCGCCCGCAAAAAAAGCGCGCCTCGAGCTGCCGCGCGCAAGAACAGCGTGGCGAACCTTTGACGTCGTTCCGGGAAGTCGCCCACCTACGCGCACGGCACAACCCTTGCGCAAAGGAGGTTGCGTGCGACACCTCGAGGCCGATCGATGGGAAGGACTGCGTCCCGACAGCGATTCGTGGGCGGCCTCATGCGCCAGGTGTCCGCCAGTAGCGTGGATCACCGGCGCGCTGCTGTTCGCCGCCTGCGGCGTCCCGCCGGGCCCGAGACCTCCCGGCGCGAGCGAGCGTACGGCGGTCGCGAACGGCGCGCTGACGACCGCCGACATCACGTTCACCGGGGGCGAGATGCTGGGGCAGCCGACCGATCACGCGGTGACGGTGAAGGCGATCGCTTCCGATGCCGTCGACGCCTACGTCGAATATGGGCCGGCGTCCGGCACGTATACCGGCACGACGGCCCCGGCCACCTTCCCGGACGGCATCGTGTCCGTCGTCGCCGGCGGCCTGGCGCCCGACACGGTCTACTACTATCGAATCGAATACCGGGCGGCGGGAAGCAGTGACGCGTTCGTGCCGCGCCCCGAGTACACGCTGCGCACGCAGCGCGCGAAGGGCGCCACGTTCACCTTCGCCGTGCAGAGCGACTCGCATCTGGGCTACAAGTCCTTCAACGATCCCACCCTGTACGGCGTGACGATGGCCAACATCGCCGCCGAGGCGCCGGACTTCTTGCTGGATCTCGGCGACGCCGTCTCCACCGACGACGCGACCGAGACGGTGTCGACGGTCGAGACGAAGTACTTGAACCAGCGGGCGTTCTTCGAGGTCCCCGGCCACGCCTCGGCGATCTTCCTGGTCCTGGGAAACCACGAGAACGAGGAGGGCTGGAACCTGGACGACTTCGGCGCCGACGAGGCGATGTCGTTGCCGGTGCTGGGGGCGAACGCCCGCAAGAAGTTCTTCCTGAATCCCATCCCGAACGCCTTCTATTCGGGGAACACGGACACGCTGGCGGCGCTGGACGGCGATCAGCTGCGCGGCGACTATTACGCCTTCACCTGGGGCGACGCGCTGTTCGTCGCCATCGATCCCTACTGGTACACGCTGACGAAGCCTTACGCCGGCTCGATCGGCGGCGAGAAGAACGACGAGGTGGTGGGGACGCGCTGGGACTGGACGCTGGGCCAGCAGCAATATCAGTGGCTGCAGCAGACGCTCGCCTCCAGCCAGGCCGCGTTCAAGTTCGTCTTCGCTCACCAGGAGGTGGGCGGCGTCGAGGACTACGGGCGCGGCGGCGCGCTCGGTGCGCCGTACTGCGAGTGGGGCGGGCAGAACCTGGACGGCACGCCGGGGTGGGCGGTGAACCGCCCTGGTTGGGCGTCGCCCGTGCACGATCTGCTGGTCCAGAACCACGTGACGGCGTTCATCCACGGCCATGATCACGTCTACGCGCGCGAGACGCTTGACGGCGTCGTGTATCAGGAGGTGCCGATGCCGGCGGACGCCTCGTTCGGCACGGGGTTCTCGACGAACGCGACCGAGTACGCGGGCGCGAAGCTGCTCGCGAACTCCGGTCATCTGCGGTTCACCGTCACGCCCGGCGGCGCCACGGTCGACTACGTGCTGTCGTACCGGGCGGGCGACAAGGGGACGAACGGGACGGTCGCCGCCACGTACACGATGGCGGGCTGCACCGCCGATACGGACGGGGATGGCGCGCGCGACTGCTACGACGGCTGTCCCGCCGATCCTCTGAAGACCGCGGCCGGCACGTGCGGATGCGGGTTCGCCGATCCCACCGACGGCAGCGCCTGCCCCGCCGGCAGCGGCGCGGGTGGCGCCGCCGGGGGCGCGGGCGGCGGGGCGGGCGGTGCAGGTGGTGCCGCCGGTGCGGGCGGTGTGGGCGGTGCTGGCGGACGCGGCGGCATGCAGGGAACGAGGCACGGGGGCGCGGGCGGCGGGGTAGGACGCGGCGGCGCGGGCGGTGCGCGCGGTGGCCTGGGCCAGGGCGGGCGGGCCGGCGGAACGGGCGGTCGCACCGGGAGTGGGGGCGCTGGCGGCGCAATGGGCGGACGGGGCGGGACCTACGGAACCGGCGGCGCGGGTGGGGCTGGCGCGGCCGGCGACGGTGGGGCCGGGGGCGCGAACGACCTGGACGGCGGCGCCGGTAGCAGCGGCGCGGGGGGCCGCGGAATGCCTGCCACCGCCGGGATCGGCGACTTCTACGCGGACGGCGGTGTCGCCGACGCCACGCTGGCCGCCAGCGCGCGCCCGTCGGCCGCGGCCGGGGATGGGTGCGCTTGCGCCGTCGATGACCCCGGCGCGCCGACGGCCGAGTTGCCCGGCACGCTGGTGTTCGCGGGCGCGTGCATCCTCTTCGGGCGGTCGCGCCGCCGCGCCCGCTGAGCGCGAGAACGGCGGACCCGCCTGGTCCGCCGTGTGGTGAAAAACGCTTCGGCTCGCCGCGCCTCGGACGCTCGCGGCTCCTTCGTCGTCGTGGTCGCTCGTCGACTCTGCTGTCAGCCGCACGCCCCGCCGGGCGCGCGAAAAGGGCGTCTGCTACGCTGGAGGCGCATGCAGAAGGAGAAGGCGGAGGCGTCGCTCGAGACGATCGCGCCGCCCCGGAACTTCACCCTCTCCATCGAGGATCGGCTGCGCGCCTACGCGCAGGGCGCGCCCGGCTACATTCGCCGGCGGCGTCGCATCGAGGACCTGGAGGCGCGCCTGCTCGACAAGCTGGCGGCGGCGGCTGTGCCGGCCCAGGTGGCCGCGTCAGTCGAGGTGACCGCGGAGCTGGCCCAGCTGAACGACCTGATCGATCGCCACAACCGCTACTATCCGATCGAGGCCCAGCTTCCGATCGACGTGCGGACCGGCCGCCTGCTGGAGCGTGGCGCGCCCTGGCGGCCGCTGGCCGCCGTGACGATGGCCGAGTTGCTGGCGCGAGCGCGCGCCGGCCGCTGATCGCGGGGCTGCAGACCGCGGCGTCCGGACCGTCTTACCCACCCCCCTCCCGCAAGCGGGAGAGGGAGTACCTGTGCGATCAGGCTGTGATCAGCTGTCGTGCGAGCCGCGGTGGCGTGTCGTGCCGGCTCCGATGACCTGTCGTGCGGGCTGCGATCACCCTTCGGCTGGGCCGCCTCGCGGTGCGAAGGGACTCAGCCCTTCTTCTTCTTGCCCTTCTTCGACTTCTTGGCCTTGCCGGCCTTTGCGCCCTTGGCCTTGCCGGCCTTGCCCTTCTTGCCCTTGGGGGCTTCGTCCGCGGCGGGCTTTGCTTCCTTCGCCTCGGCCTTCACGTCGGGCTTCGTCTCGGCCTTCGCCTCCGTCTTGGCCGGCTCTTCCTTGGGCGGCGGGGGCGGCGGCGGTGGCGGTGGCAGCGCTTCCAGCGTCAGCGACGCGGACACCTCGGGCGTACGATCGAAACGAACGGTCTTGCTGGCGCTCTTGTAGCCGGTCTTCGACACCTGCAGCACGTGATCGGCGCGGTCACGCTTCACCGTCGTGCGCGTGGGCGTCTCGCCGATCACGGGACGGCCGTCCAGGGTCACGTCGGCGCCGGCCGGCTCGGACGTCACGCTCAGCGGCGCGGGCTTCGTCCACAGGATCGCCACGTTCAGCGGCATCACCTTCACGTGCACCAGCGCCGCCGCCACGATCAGCACCGCCAGCAAGGTCAGCACGACCGGCAGGGCGCGGCTCTTCTTCGGCTGCGGCGGGGCCATCACGGGCCCCGAGTAGGGGGCCACCGGGAACCCGGGATGCACGGGGCCCGAGGACAGCAGCGGCGCGGCGCCCGACATCGGCACGCCGCCCGAGAAGCGGGGACCGCCGGCCGGGCCGGGCACGCCCCCGATGGGAGGCGGCGTTGCCGTGCCGGCGATGTCGATGGGAACATCCTCGGCGTGGGCCGACTGCGCCGGCTGCCCGATCACGGGCGGGGGCGGCGTGGGCGGACCGGGCGGGGGCGTGGGCGCCCCGATGTCCGGCGGAAACAGCGCGGCGCCAGCCGCCCCGTGCGGTCGTCCGTTGCCGTTGCGCAGGCTGGGCCCGTTCGCCGCGGGCGCGGGCGGCATGACCAGCGCCGGCGGGGCCAGCACGGGCAGCGGCGGCGTCAGCAGCGGCGGCGTCTTCGGCGTCGCGATGGCGGGCATCGGGGTGGCGGCGCCGGCGTCATCGGCGCCTCCGGCCGCGCTCTTCTTCAGGCCCAGGGCCATCTCGACCTTGGGCGACACGATCGGCTCGGGCTTCGGCTCCGGCTTCCTGGCCGGCGTGAACAGCGGCTTGGGGGGCGCGGCGGCCGCCATGGCCAGCGCCTCGCTCGCCGAGGGGCGGGGCGGGGCGGGCATGGCCGGCACCTTGAACTCGGGGCCCAGGCGGATGACCTTCGACCGCTCCACGGGGCTGCGGGCGTGGCGCGGCGGATCCAGGACCTCCAGCAGCTCCTTGATGTCGTTCGCGCCGGCCGGCGTGCCCCCTTCGCGGGACAGCTCGCGGATGGCGGCGCCGAACGAGGCGGCGTCCGGGAAACGATCCGCTGGATCGGACGCCAGCGCGCGGTTCAGCAGCGCCTCGAACGCCTCGGGGATGTCGGGACGCGCCTCGCGCACCGAGCGGATCTTGCCGGAGGCCACTTCACGCCAGCCGTCGACCTCGTTGGTGATGTCGCGCAGCTTCTGCCCGGTCACCATCTCGAACAGCACGGCGCCCAGCGAGAACAGGTCGGTGCGCCGGTCCACCGTGGCCTTGCGCGCCTGCTCGGGCGACATGTAGACCAGGTTGCCCTTCAGGGCCCCCACCACCGAGTGGTCCTGCTGGCGCTTGGCGATGCCGAAGTCGGACAGCTTCACCTCGCCCGAGTTCGACAGCAGCACGTTCGAGGGCGACACGTCGCGGTGAATGATGCCCAGCGCGTGCCCCTGCGGGTCCTTCAGCTCGTGCGCGAAGTGCAGCGCCTGCGCCAGCTCGTCCGCGATGTGCAGCGCGATCGAGTCGGGGATCTGGACCTCCAGCTTGGTCGCGGCCTCGATCACGGCGCGCAGGTCGTGGCCCTCGACGTACTCGAGGACGATGAAATACTCGCCGTCCTCCGAGATCCCCAGGTCGTGGATCTGCACGATGTTGCGGTGAGACAGGGCCGAGTGGATCCGCGCCTCGGTCAGCAGCATCGAGATGAAGCGCTCGTCCCGGGCGAACTCGGGCAGCACGCGCTTGATCGCCACCAGCTTCTCGAAGCCTTCGGCGCCCGCGACGCGGCCGCGATAAACCTCGGCCATGCCTCCGACGGCGATTCGCTCCAGTAGTTCGTATTGGCCGAATTTCATGGGGGGATTGGCGGAGGCTATCACCGTGGACGGCAGACGGCTTACAAAAATCGGGGGGCCAGAGAGCCCGCGCTTTCGGCCACCCGCGTCACGGCGGGCCCTGGTGAAGTTCCGTCGCGAAGCTCCGTCGTATAGTGCGCGGCCATGACCGTGAGCAGCGGTTTCGCGAACGTGCGGGGGCTGGCTGACGAGGCCGTCAGTGAAGGCGTGGTCCCGGGCGCGGTCATCCTGGTCAGCACAGAAGGTCAGGTTGTGTTCCACGAGGCGTTCGGCAAGCGGGTGCTGGAACCGGTCGCGCTGCCGGCGACCTTGGAGACCATCTACGACGTCGCCTCCGTGACGAAGGCCGCCGTCACGTCGGTGCTGGCGATGCAGGCCGTCGACGGGGGGGCGCTGCGCCTCGACGACCCGGTCCAGCGCTACCTGCCCGAGTTCGCCGACCAGCAGAGCGGCGACGCGAAGGCCGCCGTCACGATCCGGCAGCTGCTGGCCCACGCCGGCGGGCTGCCGGCCCACCGACCCTTCTATCTGACGGTGCCCCCGGGCCCCGATCGCCGCCTGCGGATCATGCAGGCCGCGGCGCGCGAGCCGCTGGCGGGTCCGCCGGGGGTGCGCGCTCTCTACACCGACCTGGGCTTCATCCTGCTGGGCTGGCTGCTCGAACGGGCGGGGGGCGCGCGCCTGGACGGGCAAGCGCGGCAGCGCATCTTCGCGCCCCTGGGGTTGCGGACCTGCCTGTTCTCGCCGGTCGGCGACGCCGCGCACGAGGTGGTGCCGCGACCGAGCGACCTGGGCGCCGTCGCCGCCACCGAGGCGTGTGCGCACCGCCAGCGCGTGGTGGCGGGCCAGGTCCACGACATGAACGCCT
>Ga0207695_10007926_pt1 | contig 13401 bp, 12 predicted proteins | sample KBSC54metaG_FD_184354 | JGI IMG/M metagenome (GOLD analysis project Ga0207695, IMG submission 184354) | Corn rhizosphere microbial communities from Kellogg Biological Station, Michigan, USA - KBS C5-4 metaG (SPAdes) (version 2) | ecosystem: Host-associated > Plants > Roots > Rhizosphere > Soil...
TGAGGCGACGAAGAAGCCGCGAAGCTGAGTCGCGTACCGGGCGCCGACGAGCTACCTCCAACCCCGGTGTTGTCCGGCTGGAAGTCAAACCCGGCGTTTCCGGCCGAGGTTTGCAGCAGGCCCTGAAGTCGAAGCGTGCGGTCGATGATATAGGTGGAATCGCCTCGAATCGCGGCCAAAGCGCCGTCGAAGTTGATGGCCGCACTTCCAATTCGTGCAAAGGAGTTCGCGATGAAGTCGGAGACCTGCACGGCCGGCGAGATGCCGTTGTCCACTGCGGGGACCGGGGCCGTGAATGTACCCAGCGCGTTGCTGAATGTCGTCTGGAAGCCGGCGCTGTCATCGTACATGATCGCGCGGCTGCCGAGCACGGCTCCGCCCTCGCCGATCACGGCGCGACGGAAGTTCCCCGAGTTGCGTACGAAGGTCGTGTCGCGAAACGCGAGCTGAGCGATCTGCACAACGATGGAATAGCCGATCGAGTCCGTCGCAGAACCGAATTGACGGAACGGCACGAGAACCGTGTCCGCGCCGACACCCTGTGCCGCGTGCCGGTCGATTTCGAGCGTGTCGCTCCGGCCCTGCGTCTGACCCATCGCCTGCTCGAAAAAGAAGTGCGAGGTGTGCTTCGTGAGGTTCTCCCAACGGACGGTGCCCTGGTTCTGGAACGGCAGCGTCTGTCCGGCGGTTGGCGTCGTGGAGTAAAGGAGGACGACATCTCCGCACGGCGCTGCGCCGCTGACCGGGCCCAAACAGGTAGCGGCGAGGAACTGCGGACGTTCGCTGAAGTCGTGCTGCGTCTTGTTCTCGATGACCTGTCCCGTGGTCGCTGACGTTTGCGACGTGACGGTGAAGACATCAATCTCCGGGAGCGGATACCGGAAAACCTCTTGGTCCGCGTTACCCTGCACGTTGACGTAGCTGATGTTCGTGCCGCCCGAATTGGCGACGAGGATCGTGTCCCCCATCGTGCCGTCGCGGTTCGCCGGCCAGGTTGCCAGACCCCACGGTCGCGACCCGACAGGGATCGGCGCCTGGAACGAGGAGTCGCCGAGGTCGAAGACTTCGAGCTCGTTCTTCTCGATATTGCTGAGGTACAGCCGGTTAGTCGGCTTGTGGAACAACGCGTCGGCAATGACACCGCCCAGAGGCAGGTTGCGCGTTAGGCCGGCGACAACCGTAACCGTATCGCCACGTTGCGTGACGTTGTCGCTGAGCAGCGCATATGCCCGCGTGCCGTTGTCGTTGCGCGCGAACCCAAAGACCTGCACTTGTTTCGGGAAGGTCGTGATGTTGAGACCCAGCCTGAACGTGTGCAACGCCGAGCTCACGCTGCCCGATACCTGGAACGAGTCCGCAGAGAAGAAGGTGTTCGGATCGCTCGGGAGATTTCGCACTTCGTATCCGAGCCAGCGGATGCCGCCGCGATCGTGCGCGCTGACGTGCATCGTATCGGTGACTTCGATACGTGGCGTGATCCCGAAGTCTACGACCGGGATGCTGTTGCCAGATGCCGAATTTGAAACGACCACATTCACTGGAACGCCGAGGACTCGGCGTTTGAGCGAATCCATGAGGAATGGCGTGAGCGTCAGGGTTCCCGTTGTCGCACCCACCAAGCTCAGGGCGGTGTCGACACCGACTGAGTCCTGAAGCGGTGAATTGAACAGGACCGAATCGGTGACGGGCGATGAGAACACGCCGCTGGCGATGAAGCCGAGCGCTTTCACCAGGCTCGGGCTTTTGCCGCTCAGTGACACCGCCATCGTGAAGCCAACCACGGCGGTGTCGGTGGATTTTGGATTCGTAATGATCGCAACCGATGGAGACTGATTGCCGGTGCCGACGAACGCCGTGTCGGGCTTGGACACGTTGTGCGCGCCGTCGATAGCCGACGCAACAATCGTCACGGTGGTACCGGGCGGAACGTTGCTCGGGACTGGAACCGTGTACGGCAGGGTGACGTTGGTCACGGCGCTCGTGAACGTGGTGTCGAACGTGCCGCTGATGCCGGGACCAGCGACGCTCACGCGCACATCGAGCAAGCCGAGGTTGTCGGTTGCGACGACGTTGAACGCGACGACGGAGTCGGACGGCGCCGCGGCTGCCGTGACGTGCACCACCGGCGGGGTGCTATCGGCAATGACGCCGCCACCGGCACCGTTTCCTTCGACGCAGGCCGCGGCGAACACGATCGCGGCCAGAGCAAATACACCGCCTGTGAGGCGGCCCGCACGCACCGGGGTGCCGGCGCGCGCGGGGTTAACAGTGCGCGCGAGGCGCGCCAGGGTCCGCGTCATAGGTCGCTCTCGGTCAGCGGTCGCCGCCGGGCGCACCGATGGCGTCACCGTCGTCGACAATGTGTGGGGTGACGAGGATCAGGAGATCCGTCTTGTCTTCCTGCGTCCGCGTCTCGCCGAACAGTTTGCCGATGAACGGGAGATCGACCAGGAGCGGAATGCCGGACTTGGACTGCTGGACCTGCGTTGTCGTTAGGCCGCCAATGACCGCGGTCTCGCCGTCGCCCACGAGCAGCTCGTTGTCCGCGCTCTGCTTGAGGAACGTGTAGCCGAGGTCTGACGCTGCCGGCTGGAGCTGCGAGCGCTCGGCGTGCAGCGTCATGAGGATCTTGCGGTTGTTGGTGATGTGCGGCGTCACCTTGAGGATGATACCGGTCTCCTTGAACTGCACCGTGGCACGCGGCGCCGTGGCACCCGTACCGCCCTGGCTGAGCGACCCGAGGTCGACGATACGAATCGGCGTCTCTTCACCGGACAGAATCTGCGCCTCGCGGTTGTCGAGCGTGACGATGCTCGGCTCCGCCTCGACGTCCGAGAGACGGACTTCCTGCAAGCCGTCCAGGAACGCGGTGAGGTTGAATTTGCCTAACGCAGTGGAGAAGATCAGCGACAACGCCGGGTCGACCACACGCTGCGTCGCGTTCGAGATCGCCGCGAGCGAGTTGCCGCCGATGTTGATGACTTGCGTGTTCGAGGGAAACGGCGTTCCGACCACGGCGTCGGGGACACCGTCGCCGTTGGAGTCGATCGGCTTGAAGGTGCTCGGGTCGGTTCGCTGCACGAGTTTGTTGAAGAACGTGCCGTTGTCGCCGAGGTCATAGCTCACGCCGATGTCCTGGATGTTCGTGCGATCGACGAGAATGATCTTGGTTTTGATCGAGACCTGTGGCGTACGAACGTCCAGGTCCTTTACGTAGTTGGCGATCTCCTCGAGACGCGACGGAACGTCGGTCACGAGTAAGCGATTGGTGCCGGAGTCCGCGGTCACATCACCGCGCGTCTTGCACTCCGAACCGCTGGTCGCGCCGTTCGGGCCAGCTGCACCGACGGGGCAATCCTTGGAGAGCAGGCTCTTCACCGTCGAGACGAGCGAGCTCGCGCGCGCATAGTTCACCGAGATGATGCGGGTCTGCACCGGCTCGGTGGCCTGCTGCTTGGCGATATTCTCGTAGCTGTCGACCGAAATGATGCCGTCGGCGTCTTCCTTGGCTGCGTAGCCTTGCGACGATAAGATCGCCCGTAGCGCGACGTCCCAGGGTTGGTCGCGAACTTCGGCGGACACGTTGCCGGTCACGCCCTTACCGGCGACGATCGTGCGGCCGGAGAACACCGCGAACCCTGCGATGACGTCTTTGATATCGGTGTCCTGATAGGTGACGGTGATCCGCGGCTGCGATGACATCGCGGTCGATGCATCGTGCGACGTGAGCCTCACCGTGCGACCAGGCGTACGCGAGCTGTGATCCGACGTCGGCGCATCTGCCGCCGCATCGAAGGTGTCGGCGTTGCCCTCCGACGCGCGCCACGCGGTGAACGACGTTTTCGTCGCGCCGTTGGGATCGAGTACGACGTGCACTTCGTTCAACGTGCGGTTGACCGTGTAGCTGTGCTGTCCGTCGAGGTCGATTACCAGGCGGACGATGTTGTCGCGATACTGGGCGACTCGCACGTTGGTGATGCCGCCGCGCGCGATGCGATCGTACATGCGACCGGCAGTGGCGAGCTTGGCACCGCGCAGGTCGAGGACGATGCGGGGCGGGCTGGCCAGCGAGAAATCGTCGACGTCAACCGAGCCGTCGACGGCAACGACCACCTCGGCGCGCCCCGCTGCCGGCACGACGCTGAGGGACGTCACCTCGCCGCCGCCTACCTTCCCACCCGTCGCGGCGCGGGCGACGGACGCCTGCGCTGCAAGCGCGGCGAACGTCATTCCGATCAGCGCACAGACCCGCCTCATTGCGACCTCGCTCTCGTAGAATCGTTGAGGGCCAGCGTTTCTTGCCGGCTATATCCGAATTCTTCCAGGGTGAACGTGACAGACTTGAGATCGATGCGCGACACGCGCATCCGGCCTAACGTCTGCCCCGCTTTGACGCGGTACTGCTCCTTCGTCGACACGTCGCGCAGAATGGCGACGGATCGACCCGCCGGATCGTAGATGACGACCACGAGCCTGAGATCGGAGATCATCGGCCTGAGCTCGCCCGATGCAATCAGCGAAACGAACGGATCGCGACGGCCATCGGCATCGTAGGTGTACGACTCGCGCATCAGCGCGATTTCGTTCTTTCCACCGCGCTCCGAGATCGAGGTCGTGCCATCGCCATTGGGCCCCTGCTGGCTGGTGAGCGTGACCGTGTCGCGACCTTTGGCACCAGCGTGCGCATGATTCGCGGGCGCGCGACCACGCTCGGCCGTTGCCGCAGCAGCGGGCACGGGCACGGGCGTTGTGTGATTCGGTTGTCGCGCGCCGTGACTCGCGTCGGCGACGCGCGTGGGGCTCGCCGGAGCTTGCGTCGGCGCGTCGGTGTTCTGCATCGCGCTGATGTGCGCGTCGGTGGCGGCGACGACGCGACGCGCGGCGTTCTTCGCGGCTGTGCCGGGTATCTGCTGCGCGCCTAACGACACAGCGGCGACGACGAGAGAAGCCGCGACGAGCGATGCAAGCCTGAGCGTTCGCATCATCATGATTTCGCCCCCTTCTTCGTGGGAGGCTGATCAGCCGCGTCTTCCGCGGGGTTGTGCGTCACGAACGTCTGCAGTTGAAAGTGCGCTTCGATCACGGCCTGGCCTGCTTCGGTATGCGATGCCTTGGCGTTGGCGTTCGTGGACAGCGTGAGCTGGACATTGACCGGGAGCACGATGCGTTGCAGCGAGCCGACGTTCGCGAAGAACTCGGCCAGTTGGTGGTAGCCGCCAACGATCGCCATGCCGTAGCGGTACGTGTCGTAGTTGCTGCCTTCCTGTACCGGCTGCGGATCGACGGAGGCCAAGTCGAGTCCCGCGCGTCGCGCGGCGGTCGAGACCTGCTCGAGCAACGCGGGCACTTCATTGCCGACCGGCACCAGCGTGCGAATCAGCGAGAGATTCTGCTGATACGTCGCCAGTTGGGCGCGCAGCTCGCTCAAGTTGCCCTTGCTCATCTCGGATTTGGCGCGCTGGTTCATCGTGGCGAGCGCCTCGATGTGGTCCTGCTGCTTCGCCAGCGCGTCCGACCGCGGCGAATACACCATGTACCAGTAGAGACCGATCGCCGCGATCGCGAGCACACACACGAGTATGAGCGACTGTTCTCGCTGTCCTTTAGGCATCCCGGGCATCGCTTACCTCACCGAAAGCGAGACAGGAACGGTCTTGATCGCAGAAGGATCGGGCGCCTGGTACGAGGCATCCAACTGGAATTCCGTCACTTCCTTTCCGTCGGCGATGACGATCGATGACTTGACGAGCGTGACGTTCTGAATGAACGGCGACGCCTCGAGGAGCTTCATGAATCGAGTGAGCGCTTGGATGTCCACGGTCTGACCGACGATGTGCGCTTTGACGACGGGAATGCTTGTCGTGTCCACGGGCGGTGGTCCCTTGGGAGCCGCGCCTTTCTTGCCTTTTGCGGTTGGCGGTGCCTCATCCTGCTGCGCCGCAGTGCTCGAGTTGCTCTGCACGACCGACGTGAGCCACGTCTCCGGCGGCAAGGCACGGCTGATCTCATCCATGAGATGCGGCCACACGTAGCGCTTGTTGTCGAACGACTTGATCAGGTCGACCTGCCGGACCACCGAGTCACGCTGCGTCTCGGCCTTTCGCTTTTGGACGATGACCGCTGTGAATCGAATGGAATCCTGCTGCGCCGTCTGCAGCTGCGCGTCGAGATCGGATGCGCGCGCATTCTGATGCCAGTACATGACACCCACGACAGCGACGGCGAGGAGTGCGGATCCCGCGGCCGCGAGCAAGTACGGATCCTTTACTCGCGAAACCGCTCCGGCTGCAACGCCGGCGAGGTTCAGGCCGGCACCGCGGCTGCGCGACTTCTTCGCGCTACCCGGATTCAGATTGATTTGGATCATTACGCGGCCTTCGCGATGAGATCAGGCGACCTGGCGAAGCGCCAGCCCGATGGGGAGCATGAGGAGCGGAGCGACATCGTCGATGACGAGCGAATCAAAAGCACCGTCACGTACTCGCAAGCGCTGCAGAGGGTTGGCTTGCTCCACCGGAATTCGCAGGCGTGTGGCGAGCGCGTCCGTTAGGCCTGGCACGCGCGACCCGCCGCCGCTCGTGTACGCCGCGCGCAGCTTGTTGGTCACGCGGGAAGAGCTGGCGAGAAATGCCGCAGCGCGCTCGATGCCAGTCGCGATCTCTTCGCCGCGCGTCTCCGTCACGGCTTGGAGATGCGGCGAGCGATCGTAGCCCTGCAGCAGTCCATCCGCTTCTTCGGCGCTGAGTCCGCGCTCGCGTTGCAAGTCTTCCCGGAAGCGGCGCGTGCCAACCGCGATGTCACGTGTGAGGAGCGGCACGCCGTCTTCCATGATGTTGATGTTCGTCACCTCGTGGCCGATGTTCACGAGGCATACGACGCCGCTCATCGCCTCGGGGTAGTTGACCTCGAAGGCGTTGTGCAGCGCGAACGCATCGACGTCGACGACGCTCGGCGCGACTTCCGCGTCCGTTAGGAGCCGAAGCTTGTTTTCGATGAGGTCGCGCTTGGCGGCAACCAGGAGCACGTTCATCTCGAGCCCTTCGGCATCCGGATCGAGGATCTGGAAGTCGAGCTCGACGGACTCCATGTCGAACGGCACGTGCTGCTCCGCTTCCCAGCGAATCAGCTCGCGCGCTTGCTGTTCTTTGACGCGATCGATCTGGATCTTCTTGATGATCACATCCCGACCGCCGACCGCGGTGATGACGGGTCGGCCACTGATGCCCGCCGCAGCGAGCGCGTTCCGCGCTGCCTCGGCCACGATGCCGGGATCCATCACCTCACCTTCGACGATGGCGTCGGCAAGCAGGGGGGCGATCGCCACCTTCGTCAGCTCAGGCTCGCCTTTGCCATGTTCGATCACGGCGACCTTTACGAGGCCAGAGCCGATGTCGAGGCCGATCGACGTCTTCTTGCGACCGAAGAGACCCATGGGAGATCGTACGGTGAATGGAGTGAGCGCGCGTGAAACGGTAGCTGCGTTGCTGACCGAGTTATGGGCGTGCGCACCATTGCGGATGCGGTCCGCTCGGTTACCAGTCACACGACCCGATAGAGCGGAGGTAACTTCTGATCCGCCACTGCAACACGTCGTAACCGTCGACCGGGAAGACGGGCCGGTGATCAGAACATCTCGGCCCACGAGTGGTTCACTTCGGGAGACGGTCGCGCGCCGGAGCGCGATGCTTGCTCGACGGCGCACGCGGAGTAGCGAATCTCGGATGCGTTGGCCAGCGACACGCGATCGGCTAACACGATTCCATCGAGTCGGGCGCCGTCCTCGAGGCGCGCGCTTCCTCGGACGAGCAGCACGCCCGTAAATCGTGCGCCAGCAAGGAGTGTCAAGTTTCCATCGACGACGAGCATTCCCTGCCCCGCGCCGCCCGTGAGCCGAAGGTCTCCCTCGGCGTGCACGACGGGAAAGAACGCAGCGCATGGTGAGCTCGGTCCCAAGACGCGCAGCGGGTCGCCGAGGTTTGTCGGAGCGTTCACATCGCAGGTGCCAGTCGCGTCAATGACGGGCCCTGGAGTGATGTCGCGTCCTGCGGCTAACGGCCGCCCAACGCTGGCAAGAAATGAGCGGTCCACCTGACCGAACTCGTCGGACGTTTCTGCTCGAGCGGCGAGCACGGTGTCGCGGACGACACGGGCGGCCCGCAGACATGCCATCGGCGCACAGCCCGACGTGTCGATCGGCACGCTGGCCGGCACGCTGACGGCGACGACATCCGAATCTGCCGTTAGGCAGTCGCCGACGCCTCCGCCGAGGCCGCCCGTGATCGACGACCCGTCGGCTATCGAGAGCCCGGCGACCGCGATCGCGGCCGCTTTCGGCATGCGCGGAGGCCGAAGTGTCAGTAGCAGCGACACCCGGCGCCGTGCGTCGCGCGGCGGAAGTCCTGCATCGCCCCGAGCGATCACGAGCGCGCTGAACGGCGAGAGTGTCCAGACCTCCGCCGTCGCCGTCGCACCGCCCGCGAGTTGCTCACTGATCGACGCGACCTGCCTAACGGGCGGCGCTGTGTTCCACGCGGAGCGCCAGGTGTGCGGAGACATGGTCGCGTACGCGGCGTGTTCGGCAGCTGCCAGCGCTCGTGCCCGAACTATTGCCGCGGCGTCAATGCGTTCCTCGTGCAGCGCCGCGAAGAATGAACCTGCTGCGAGCGCGCCGAGTACGGCGATAATGACCAACACCGCGACGAGGATCGCGCCGCGCCGATCGCGAGGTGTTGCCGGATGAACAAGTCTCATAGTCAGCGGCGTGGTCGAATGGTAAACAACACAGAGTCGGTGAACGCCCCCGACCTGATTCCTGGAACGTGCAGATTCATCGCGGTTGAGGCGTGCAGCACGACGTCGATCCTCGAGACACGGCGTGGATCCGTCGTGGGTGTCTCGGCGCTATCGAGAAACCGGAACTGCAAACCGCTAAGGGCGTAAGGGCCACTCACGGGCTGCACGGTTGCACAAGGCGTCGCCCGTGTCGACAGACAGTCGCGAAACCCGAGATACCATGCGCCGTCGGCAGCTCGATAGAGCTCGTAGCGCGCGCGTCGAACGAACCGCAGCACCGCGCCGGTTGCTACGTCGCTCGTCACGGGCGTTGCGACTCGTAGCGCGAGCGTCGATGTGCCCCCGCCGGCCGCGACGAATCCGGGTGCGCAGGTGCGACCAGGTGTGGGAGCGGATGCGACGGCGAGCGTGTGCCAAGCTGCGGAGTCCCGCGGCGCGGCGAAGATCATCACCGTGTCACCAGGCTCCGGCGCGACAATCCAGGATGTTACGTTAGGCGTGGACGAGGCGCGCGCGGGGAACGTCAGCGTCGTACGCGTTGAGTCGAGAGCGCAGAGAATCGAAAAGCCGGTCGCCATCCGGAACTCGACAAAGCTGGCGCCCATGGCGTAGATGGCGTCGTGCTGGGGCGCCGTCGACCGCAAATCGTACCGCAACGCGTCGGTGCCTTCGCGAAGCGCGCGACGCGAGCCCATGATCTGCTCGAGCGCGAAGGCGAGGTGCTCATGACGAACGGCAATAGTGATGGCCGCCATGCCGACGATCGTGGCGACCACCAGCCCGACCATCAGCTCCACGACGGTGAAGCCAGCACGCGGAGCGCGTGTGGTCAGCATGGCGCCGCCGATTGGATGACCTCCGTGAGTGGTCGGGCGGCGAGTCGGTCGGGGATGACGAGACTGTCGACGACGCTCTGGATGCTATCGGCCACGACAGCGTGCCAGGCCGCCAATACGTTCAGTGCCGTATCAGTGCCCGACGACGACCGGCATCCGCCTCGATGAAGCAACTCGAGTCTGTTGCTAACGGCCGTCGCGGCGCGCGACCGCTGATCGGCGCTCGTTTCAAGGCGCAAGCTGGCAACGCCAGTGGCGGCGATGCCCAGCGCGCCGACGCTGAGCAGGATGATGGCGGCGAGCGCCTCGACCAGACTGGTGCCGTGTCGGCGATGGTGATGTTTGGTCACGGCCACAACCTCCGTCAGGAGTGGACGTGCCAAAGAAAGCGCGCTCCGGCTGGATCGTATCAGCCGAAGCGCGCTCGTCGAATCAAATCTTCGCCGCGTTAGTCGCGGTCGGAGTTGGCCTGTGTCAGCTCAATACAGGTCGACCCAGGAACGACCGGGCGTGAGCACCGGAGAAGCAACCGCCTTCATCGCGTAGGACGACGCACAGCTGGAATACGTGATGACGGCGTTGCCGAGCACGGTGTTTTGCTCGAGGTCGACGTTCTGCGCGAGCACGCCACCTGTAAAGTGACCGCCCGTGCCCGTGGTCTTTAAGTGTCCCGTGACGATGACAATACCGAAGAATTGAAAGCCACCAGCGACGGAAAGATCTCCGTTCACGAGCAGCATGCCCTGACCGTAGCCGCCGGTGACGCTAAGGTCGCCGCTGGAGTAGATGACCGGATAGTAGCTGCTGCAGTAGGCCGCCGGGCCCAACGTGCGCATCGGATCGCCCCAGTTGTTGATGTCGCTCGTGTTGCACGTGGTGCCGGAGTACGACGGTTGCATGCCGGTCATCGTGCCGCTCGCCGCAATATTCGCGGTGGAAGCGAGGTCTTGAAACGACACGCTTCCGAACTGCGTGTATGTGCTGTCGTTGTTTGCCAGCGGCGTCTGTTGGATCTTCGGGCTACCCGCGATGCACGACATGTTGTTGCAACCTGATGTCGTGATCTGTGTCGAGTCAGCGATCGCAATGCCGGGTAGCGACGAGCCTAGAGGCGGGCAATTCCAACTCTGCACGGTGTCATCGACGCCGTTGATGAACGAGCTTCCGCCGATCTTGGTGCTACCGCGAGTCGTGAGCGCACCAAGGAGTTTTACGTTCGGGAAGTTGAGCGCCACAATCGCCCCGAGGCGCTTGCGCGCTTGCGCGCCAGCGATCGTGCCGACGCGGCCTTCCGACGTGATCGTGAATTCACCGTTGCCGACATACGTAACGCGAACGGTGTCGACGGAGCCGTCGCCCGGCGGGTACGCTCTCGTCGTGACGAGCTTGCCGACGACACTCGTAGTGTTCCAGGCCTTGTTCCATTGACCTGTGGATACGATGTCGTTGAGCCCGTACTCGGCAGCGGTGAGCGAGCGCGCTTGCAGCACCGTGTTGCGACCGATGCGGTATTCCTGCGTGGCCGCGAAGAATACGCCCACAATGAGCGCGCCGATGATGACGATGGCGACGAGCGCCACCGTGAGTGCGAAGCCACGTTTTCGCGACCGCGCGATCATCGTCGACCTCCTCTTCAATGCGTTCATTTGTCAGTTACGGACTGCGAGGAAAACACTGAGCGAATCCTGGTAATAGCCTTGGGCACGGCCTGGCGTATGGATGATGCTTCGGCTTTTGGCGCGAGCGACGATGCCAATGCGTCGAACCAGTGAGGTGACCGTCGTCACCGCGCCGGTCGCGTCGTAGTACGTGAGCTCCAAACCACTCGGCCCGCTATTGGCCGCCGCCAGGTACGGACCACTGACCGGCTCGAGCGACGTACACGCCGGCGTTCGCGTTGGCAGACAGTCATAGAAGCCCAGGTACCACAGCCCGTCGGACGCCTGGAACAGCTGGTAGCGCGCGCGCCGGAAGAAGCGAAGGGCGCCTCCGACTTGGACCGTGGCCGGGAGCGCATCATGGAGTGGAATCTGCCATCCGGTCGTCGCTTCGCCGGCGGTCGTCGTGAACCCCGTGCTGTTCGGGCAACTCGCGGCGCTCGTGGCGCCCGCAGTCAACTGATTGGGGTCCCAGTTGTCATCTGAGGCGTTCGCGCTCGTGTCGGCGTCGTAGACCAACACCGAGTCGCCGCTTTGCGGAGCGGAAATCCACGACGTTAGGCCGTTGTTGTTCGCCAAGACGAGGGGCGGGACGGTAATCGTTTTGCGATCGACGCTGATGGTGCACACGATTGCCGCGCCGGTGCTGAGGCGGAACTCGATGAAAGTCCGTCCCATCGCGTAGATGTCTTGCTTGCTCGGAGACAACGAACGCAGGTCGGACGTGATCATCGCCATGCCGTCGCGCACGCTGCCGCGCGTCTCGAGCACGCCCGCCGAGCCGGAGTAGAACTGCTGCTGACGGACGATGATGCCCATCATGCCGCCCGCCACGATGGAGAGCAGCACGATCGCGACCATGAGCTCAATGAGCGTGAAGGCGCGGCGGGCGCTGGTGCGCGTCGTTGGCATTCGTGCGCTCAGCACTTGACGAAGCTGGTGAAGACGAGCGGCGCCGGACGCCTTCCGCCTGCAGATTTGTACGTGACGGTGTCGGTCGCGGTATAGAGAGACGTACCGGAGGCAGTCACGGTCCAATGTTCCGTCATGCCGCGTGTCGTAGCCGTTCCGGCCGCCATGCTGGCGCACGCCGTGCTCCGCAGCTGCTCGAAGCGGCTCATCGCGACGTTGGCGGCAAGGGTTTGCTGTGCGCCGCCGCCGATGAGGCGCGACACACTGCTGGCGGTGCCCGCCAGGCCTAACACACCGAGGGCCATGATGACTATTGCGACGAGCACCTCGACAACGGTGAAGCCGCTGTGACTCCGACGCCGTTTGGTCATTGTGCGAGTTGGCATTGGCTGATCGAGACTTTTCCCCAACCGACGACGCAGACGGAATCCTGCACGCCGTTGCGGGATACGCGAATCTTGGGAGACGTTCCGAACGCTCCGGACAGGAGCACGCCCCGCGGGTCGAACGTAATGGTGTCGCTCGGTGAAGCGGCCACGGTCACGCCGTTTCCAGAACCGAGGTTTTGCGATCCGATGAGCGTCGAACCTCCGCTCGTAGTCGTAACCGTCACCTGAATGCTGTTGCCGTTGCGGATGAACCGCGCGATGCGACCGGTCTGAATGGACAGTGCACGCGCCTGACTGATGTAGGAGGCGACTTCTTGTCGTGCACTCCGCACAGCCAACACATCGGTGCTGTTCGCGAGCTTCGGCAGCGAGATCGCGGTGATGATGCCGATCAACGCAAAGACAATTACCATTTCGACGAGCGTCACACCTGCATCAGATCGTTTCATACCCTACCTCGCATCGAAAGCGACATTCGCTTCTGGGCGCGACACACGAGTGTTCGCGCGCTCGGCGGCGCGGCAATCGAGTTGCCCCATCCACGAAGGACGAGAGGCGTCGCCGCTCCGCAACCGGATCGCGAACAAAGAAATTGCGCGCTTGGTCAGTCGCCTAGACCGTAGTCGCGAATCTTGTACAGGAGGGCGCGATGTGAGAGCTCGAGCAGTTGGGCGGCGCGGGTCCGGTTGCCACGCGTGTGCTCCAATGCGCGCTGAATCAGCACGCGCTCGAGTTGTTCGGTCTGTCGTTTCACGGACAGGTCGGTGTATGCAGCGCCGGCTGCATCGGCGGGAGCGGTTGCCGCGGCGGTCG
>Ga0207695_10007928_pt1 | contig 13401 bp, 14 predicted proteins | sample KBSC54metaG_FD_184354 | JGI IMG/M metagenome (GOLD analysis project Ga0207695, IMG submission 184354) | Corn rhizosphere microbial communities from Kellogg Biological Station, Michigan, USA - KBS C5-4 metaG (SPAdes) (version 2) | ecosystem: Host-associated > Plants > Roots > Rhizosphere > Soil...
CGGTCGCGAGTGGGGCGACTTCGGTTTCCACGAGTACCTGGAAGTGAAGGCGGTCACCGGCTTCACACCGAAGCAGGCCGCCCAGTAACGACCGAGGCGCGGCGCGGAATTCCCCGCGTCGCGCCCCGGCATCCTGCAGGGAGGGGCGCCGTGGGCCTGTTGGACGGCAAGATCATCCTGGTCACCGGCGCCAGCATGGGCATCGGGGCCGCGACCGCCGTCACCTGCGCCCGCGAGGGGGCGACGGTGGTCACCTGCGCCCGCAACGAGGCCAAGGGCGCGGCGGTGATCGACGGCATCGTCGCGGCCGGCGGCGCCGGACGGTTCGTGCGGGCCGACATCTCCGACGACGCCGACATCGATCACCTGTTCGAGGTGATCATGTCGGAGTACGGCCGGCTGGACGGGGCGGTGAACAACGCCGCCGTGGACGCGCCTCGGGCGCGGGCGCCGGACGTGTCGATGAGCGACTTCGACGCGGTGATGCGCACAAATCTGCGGGGCACCTTCTACTGCCTGCGGCACGAGCTCAGGATCATGCGCGAGCAGGCCGCCGGCTCGGTGGTGACCATCACCTCGGTGGCCGGCGTGGACGGGATCGACGCGTCGCTGGTCTATGCGTCCAGCAAGCACGCCCTGACGGGCATGACCAAGTGCGCGGCGATCGACATGGGCCAGCACGGCGTGCGGGTGAACTGCATCGCCCCCGGGGCCACCCGCACCGAGATGATGGGCGAATACCTGTCGCAGTTCCCGGATGCGATGAACGTGCTGATGAAGAAGATCCCGCTGCTGCGCGTCGCCAGCCCCGAGGAAATGGCGGATTCGATCGTCTGGCTGCTGTCGGACCGTTCCAGCTTCATCACCGGCCAGACCATCCTGGTGGACGGCGGCATGATGGCCGGCCGGGCGTACGCTTAGCGCGTCAGCCCGAGACGTCTTCGCCCTTCTCGGAGCGACGGCGCTGGGCCCAACTTATCAACGTTGCGCCGCTCAGCGCCGAGAGCAGCGAGCCGGCGGCCACCGCCAGGCGCGTGGCGGCCTCGGCCCGGGCCGGCGCGCCGCCGGAGGCGACGGCGGCGAAGAACAGACTGACCGTCAGCCCGACCCCGGACAGCATCGCCACCCCCAGGATCTCCGCCCAGCCGGCCCCGGTGGGCCGGCGCGCCAGCTTGAACACGGCGGCAAGGCCCGAGATCCCGAACACCCCCAGCGGCTTGCCGAGCCACAGCGCGGCGGCGATCGCCAGGGGCAAGGCGCCGGCGGCCTGAGCCAGGGTGAGATCGCGCAGCGAGAAGCCGGCCGCGGTGAAGGCGAACAGCGGCAGGACGGCGAACGCCACATAGGGGTGCAGGCTGTCCATGAAGAACTTCAGCACGCTCTCCTGTCCGAGCCGGCGCGCCCCGATCGGCACCGTCAGGGCGCAGGCGAAGCCGGCCAGCGAGGTGTCGAGCCCGGCCTTCAGGGCGAAGGCCCAGACCAGCACGAAGCCGACGGCGTAGAACAGGAACGGCGCGCGCGGCCAGCGCGAGAGGGCCATGAGCCCGGCCAGGCTCCCCGCCGCGCCCACCGCCATCGGCCAGACCAGGTCGTGCCGGTGCAGCACGGCCCGGAGCGCCGCGACCGCCAGGTCGTCGGCGATGGCGACGCTCATCAGCAGGATGCGCAGCGACGACGGCAGCCGCGGCCCGGCCAGGGCCAGCACCGCCAGGGCGACGCTGACATCGGTGGCCGCCGCCGCGGGCCAGATCTTCGCCAGCGGCTCCTGCCCGCCCGTGAGCGCCAGGAACAGCAGCGCCGGGACGGCCAGGCCGCCGGCGGCCGCCAGGGCCGGGAAGGCGAGACGCCGCGGATTGGAGAGCTCGCCCCGCAGCATCTCGAACTTCATCTGCATGCCGAGCACCAGGAAGAACACCGGCATCAGCCCGCGCTGCACCCAGCCGGCCAGGGTCAGGGTCTCGGCGAAGCCACCGACCTGGACCGGGATCGGCGTCGCGATCAGGGCGAAGTAGCGGTCGGCCTCACGGGAATTGGCGACTGCCACCGCGAGCGCCGCCGCCGCGACCAGGATCAGCCCAGCCCCGGACTCGGTCTTCAGATAGTTCAGCGTCGGCCGCCGCATGCCTCCGGTTAACATGCGTCGCCGGCAGCGGCGATACGGCGGCGACCTTGCGGCGCGATCGGCGGGAGCGCATCTGGCGCTCAGAGTTTCTTCCGGTCAGGCCGTCGCGCGGCCCCGCCCCCTCCACCCCTTCGGGGTCCCCCTCCCCCTGAGGGGGAGGAGAACGGACAGCGCCGACCTCGACTCTCCTCCCCCGTTGGGGGAGGGGGACCCCGAAGGGGTGGAGGGGGCTCGCCGCGCCGCGTTGCCTGGACAAAAAGCCCCTAGATGCCCGTCTCGCCCGACTACCGTCCCGATCCGCGCCACGACCGGCTGGGTCCCGAGTTCTATGACGTGGTCGCGCCAGCAGAGTTCCCGAAGCAGATCCTGCGCTATCGCAATAACCGCGCGGCCACGAGCGTGGGCCTCGACACCCTCACCGACGCCGAATGGATCGCCCATTTCGCCCGGTTCGAGCCGCTGCCGGGCAATCTGCCGCGGCCGCTGGCGCTGCGCTACCACGGCCACCAGTTCCGGTCCTACAACCCCGACCTCGGCGACGGACGCGGGTTCCTGTTCGCCCAGCTGCGCGAGCGCGGGACCGACCGGCTGCTCGACCTCGGCACCAAGGGGTCGGGGCAGACGCCCTGGTCGCGCACCGCCGACGGGCGGCTGACGCTGAAGGGCGCCGTTCGCGAGGCGCTGGCGACGGCTATGCTGGAGGCGCTTGGCGTACCCACATCGCGGACCTTCTCGGTGATCGAGACCGGCGAGCAGCTGACCCGCGGCGACGAGCCCAGCCCGACCCGCTCGGCCGTGCTGACCCGGCTGCAGTACAGCCACGTGCGCTTCGGCACATTCCAGCGGCAGGCCTACCACGACCGCGCCGACACGATCCGCGCCCTCGTCGACTACGTGGTCGAGACCTACTACCCGGGCCTCGGCAATGCGGAGGACCGCGCGGCGGCGCTGCTGACAGCGGTCACCGAGCGATCCGCATGGCTCACTGCCCGCTGGATGGCGGCCGGCTTCGTACATGGGGTGCTCAACACCGACAACATGAACATCACCGGCGAGAGCTTCGATTACGGCCCCTACCGCTTCCTGCCGCGCAACGATCCCAACTTCGTGGCCGCCTACTTCGACCAGACCGGCCTCTACAGCTTCGGCCGGCAGCCGGAGACGATGTTCTGGAACCTGCGCCAGCTGGGCGGAAGCCTGAGCCTGGCGTCGGAAACGGAGCCGCTGGTGGAGGCGCTGAACACCTTCGGGGGCGTCTACCGGGTGGCCCTGACCGGCGCGATGATGGACCGGCTCGGCCTGGTTCCCCAGGGTGGCGAGGCGGACGTCGAGCTGGTCAACGCCGGCTTCCGCGCCCTGAACGAGGGTGGCGAGCCGCTGCGCTGGGAGCCGTTCTTCTTCGACTGGTTCGGCGGCCTCGCGTCGGAGGCGCGGGCGCTGGCGGGGCCGCGGGCGGCGCTCTACGGCGGCGAGGCGTTCCTGGAGTTCCGCCGGAGGCTGGCGCCCTACCAGATGCTGCGACCCGAGCGCCTGGCGGCGCCGATGTTCGCCGAGCCCGAGCCGGAGGAACTGCTCTACGACCAGATCGAGGCGCTCTGGGCGGCGATCGCCGAGCGCGACGACTGGAGCCCGTTCGAAGGCAAGCTGGCGCGGATCGAGACCGCGCGGCAGGCGTGGGGACTGGGTTAGTGCGTGCTTGACGCGGCCGACTCCCCGCGCAAAACGCCCCCACCGATCCCGAAGGAAACTGTGCCCATGCGCCCGATGCTGGCGGCGACGCTGCTGTTCACTCTGTTCGCCTCCGTCGCCGCGGCCCGGCCCCCGGCGATCGAGATCCAGGGCGCCTGGATCCGCGCGACGCCGCCCGGCGCGATGACCGCCGCGGGATACCTGAGCATCACCAACCACGGGATCACCACCGACCGGCTGATCGGTGGCGACACCCGCGTGGCGCGGGCTGTGACGCCGCATCACATGTCCATGGCTGGCGGGGTGATGACCATGCATCCGCTTACCGGCGGCCTGGCGATCGCCGTCGGGGCCACCGCGCGCCTGACGCCGGGCGGCGACCACCTGATGTTCACCGGCCTGAAGGGGCCGCTGACCGCGGGCCAGCACGTGAAGGTGACGCTGAACTTCGAGCGCGCCGGCCAGGTGGTGGCGGACTTCCCGGTGCGCGCCGACGCGCCGGCCGGCGGCGGCATGGGCGGGATGCACATGTAGCGGCCGCTGTGGACTTCAGTTGGAGGTCACCGCCCGCGACATGAAGGGACCGATCTCGTCGTGGACCACCAGGTCGGCGATGGCGTCCTGCTCGGTGGGCTCACGGTTGACGATCACCAGCCGCGCGCCGTTGCGCCTGGCCATCGGCGGGAAGCCGGCGGCCGGATACACCACCAGCGACGAGCCCAGCACGATGAAGAGGTCGCAGGCCAGGGTCTCCTCTTCGGCCCGCGCCATGGGCCCCTCGGGCATGGCCTGGCCGAACGAGATGGTGGCGGTCTTGACGATGCCGCCGCAGTCGCGGCAGGCGGGCAGGTCGCCGGTGGCCTCGTAGAGCGCGCGCAGTTCGGCCAGCTCGTGGCGCAGGCCGCATTCCAGGCAGGTGGCGTAGCTGGCGTTGCCGTGCAGCTCGATCACCTGGTCGGCCGGCACGCCGGAGTCCTGGTGCAGGTTGTCGACGTTCTGGGTGATCACGGCCGTGGCCTTGCCCGAGCCCACCAGGCGCGCCACCGCATAGTGGCCGGCGTTGGGCGCCTTGCCGGTCCAGCCGGCGCGCCCGGTGAAGGCCCGGTCCCAGGCTTCTCGTCGCCGGCCTTCGTCGGAGACGAACTCCTGGAAGTAGATCGGCGTCATCCTGCTCCAGACCCCACCCGGGCTGCGGAAATCCGGGATGCCGGATTCGGTGGAGATGCCGGCGCCGGTGAACACCACCACCCGGCGCGCCTCTGCGATCATCCCGGCCAGGCGTTCGGCGTCGTCAGCCATCGAGGGTCCTCCTGGCGCAGATGATGGGGCTTGCGGGGGCCAAGGCAAAGGGGGCAAGCATCGGGCGCGAAACGACAAAGGGAGAGACGCAGCGCCATGGCCCAGATCAACCCCAACGGCATCCTGGCCGGGAAGGTGGCCATCGTCACCGGCGCCAGCCGCGGCATCGGCGAGGCGATCGCCGTGCGGCTGGCCATGGAGGGCGCCAAGGTGGTGGCCTCGGCCCGCACCGCCGTCGAGGGCGAAAGCAAGATCCCGGGCAGCCTGGCCGAGACCGTGTCGCGCATCCGCGCCGCCGGCGGCCAAGCGATCATCGTCAAGGCCGACCTCACCCAGCCTGCGGATCGCGAGCGCCTGGTGGCCGAGACGGTGGCCAACTTCGGCCCGGTGGACATCCTGGTGAACAACGCCGGCCTGAACTTCTACACCCAGGTGCCGGAGTTCCAGGACAAGCGCATGCGGCTGATGATGGAGGTGCAGGTCTATGCGCCGCTCCACCTCGCCCAGCTGGTGCTGCCCTCGATGCGCGCGCGCAAGCAGGGCTGGATCGTCAACATCTCGTCGGGCGCCGCGCAGCACCCGCAGATGCCCTACAAGGGCATCCACGGCACCACCGTCTACGGCATGTGCAAGGCGGCGCTGGAGCGGTTCACCACCGGCCTCGCCTCGGAAGTCTACCGCGAGAACATCGCGGTGAACGTGATCTCTCCCGGCATGGTGGCGACCCCGGGCATGGAGTACCACGGGTTCATCACCGACAACGTCAAGGACCGCCTGCAGCCGGTCGAGTATATCGCCGAGGCGGTGCTGAAGCTGAGCTCGGGCGACCCCACGACCCTGACGGGCCGCATCGACAACGCCGCGCCATTCCTGGAAGAATTCAAGCTGGAGGCGGCGGAGCTGATCTGAGGCGTCCGGCTCGCACGAACAAAGCCCTTGTCATCCCCGAAGCGGCGAAGCCGCTGTCCGGGATCTTCTTCGCGGCTAGTCGCTGGGAGATCCCGGCTCTCCGCTTCGCTCCGGCCGGGATGACACAGTTCTTGCTTTAGACAGCCAGCCGCTCATCTCCGCCGCGCCTTCACCGCCTCGACCACGGCCTGGGGCGTGATGCCGAATTCCTGGTACAGCTTCTCTGCCGGGGCCGAGGCGCCGAAGCCGGTCATGCCGACGAAAAGGCCGTCGGTCCCGATGAATTTCTCCCAGCCCTGGCGCACCGCCGCCTCGATCGCGATCCGGATCGGGGCCTCGCCGATCACCTCGGCGCGGTAGGCTTCGCTCTGCCGGTCGAACAGCTCCCAGCAGGGGGTCGAGACCACGCGGGTGGCGATGCCCTCGTCCTGCAGCAGGGCCTGGGCGGCCATCGCGACGGCCACTTCCGTGCCGCTGGCGAAGATGGTCGCTTCCGCCACCCCGCGGGAGGGCGAAAGCTGGTAGGCGCCCCTGGCCGAGAGGTCGCCGCCGCCGCTGCGAACCGCCGCGGTCTTCTGACGCGACAGGGCCATCAGCGATGGCGCTCGCGTCTCCAGCAGCGCCGCCTTCCAGCATTCGGCGGTCTCCACCGCGTCGGCCGGGCGGAACACCAGCAGGTTGGGCATCGCCCGCAGCGCCGCCAGGTGCTCGACCGGCTGGTGCGTGGGGCCGTCCTCGCCGACGCCGATGGAGTCGTGGGTCATCACATGCACAACCCGGATGCCCATCAGGGCGCCCAGCCGGATCGCCGCGCGGCTGTAGTCGGAGAACACCATGAAGGTGCCGGAGTAGGGGATCACCCCGCCGTGCAGCGCCATGCCGTTCATGGCCGCGGCCATGCCGTGCTCGCGGATGCCGTAGTGCACGTAGCGGCCGGCGTAGTCCGGGGCGTCGAACACCCCCATCCCCTTGACCAGGGTGTTGTTCGAGCCGGTGAGGTCGGCCGAACCGGCGACCATGGCCGGGATCGCGGGGGCCAGAGCCTCCAGCGCCGAGCCGGAATGGTTGCGGGTCGCGGCGGCCGGCTTATTGGCCAGGGCCTTCTCGATGTGGGCGTCGAGGGCCGCGAAGGCGCCCGCCGGCAGGTCGCCGGCCACGGCGCGGGCGAAGTCGTCGCCATGTCCGGACTTCTTCAGCCGCGCTTCCCAGCGCCGGCGCACGGCTGCGCCGCGCTTGCCGGCCTTGCGCCAGGCCTTGGCGACGTCGTCGGGCACGTGGAACGGCGCCCAATGCCAGCCCATGGCCTGGCGGGCGGCCTCGATCTCCTTGTCGAACAGGGCGTAGCCGTGACCGTGCTCGGCGCCCTCCAGCGGGCCGGCGCCCTTGTTGATCAGGGTCTTGCAGGCGACCATCGCCGGGCGGTCCTGGCGGGTGGCCCAGCGCAGCGCCGCGGTCACCTTGCCGTAGTCGTGCCCGTCGACCCGCTTCACCGCCCAGCCGGCGGCCTTGAACCGGGCGACCTGGTCGCCGCGCTCCGACAGCGTGGCGCGGCCGTCGATGGTGGTGTCGTTGTCGTCGAAGAGCACGATCAGCTTCGACAGCTTCAGCCGCCCGGCCAGGTGGATGGCCTCGTGGCTGACCCCCTCCATCAGGCAGCCGTCGCCGGCGATCACCCAGGTGCGGTGGTCGACCACCTCGTCGCCGAAGCGGGCGGCCAGGTGGCGCTCGGCCATGGCCATGCCCACGGCGGTCGCCAGGCCCTGGCCCAGCGGGCCGGTGGTGGTCTCCACGCCGGGCGTGTGGCCGAACTCCGGGTGGCCGGGGGTCTTGGAGCCCCACTGCCGGAAGTCCTTGATCTCCTCGATGGTCATGCCCGGGAAGCCGGTCAGGTGCAGCAGGCTGTAGAGCAGCATCGAGCCGTGGCCGGCCGACAGCACGAACCGGTCACGATCCGGCCACTGAGGATTGGCGGCGTCGTACTTGAGGAACTTCGTCCACAGCACCGTCGCCACGTCGGCCATGCCGAGCGGCATGCCCTGGTGCCCGGACTTGGCCCGGTGCACCGCGTCCATCGACAGCGCGCGGATGGCGTTGGCCATCGTCAGGGGTGCGAGGGGCATGACTCCAGCCGATATTTGAGGGGGGCGCGCGGCCAGTCGCACGGACTCGCGCGCCGGGTCAAGCAACCGGCCCCGAAGGCCGGAATTATGGCCCATTGCGGGGTTTATGGATCGCCGCGACGCACTCTATAGAGGCTCCATGACAGCGAAGCGGCCGCTCTCCCATGGCTGACGCCGGAGCCGACAACGCCCTCGACCTCGCGACCCGACGGCTGGAGCGCGCCCTCGCCCTGCTGGAACAGCGCCTGGCCCAGAGGATCGCCGAGGCGGGCGCCTCCGCCGGCTCGGCCTTCGATGCCGACCGGGTCCAGCTCGCCGCCCAACTCGACGGCGCGCGGGCCCGCGAACGGGCCCTGGAGGAGGCGGGCGCCGCCGCCTCGGCGGCCCTGGCCGGGGCCATCGCCGAGATCAGGGCGGCGCTCGGCGAACCCACGGAGGCTTGAGGCGACGATGGCGCAGGTCAGCGTGCAGGTGAACGGACGGCCCTACGTCGTGGGCTGCGAGGACGGCCAGGAGCCGCGTCTGCGCGAATTGGCCGCGGCCGTGGACGCGCAGGTGAAGCAGGTGGCCCGCGACGTGGGCGCGCTGGGCGAGACGCGGCTGATGCTGATGGGCGCGCTGGTGATGGCCGACGAGATGGCCGAGATGCGGGGCGCCCTCGAGGCCCTGCGCGCCGAGGTGGCCGAGGCCAGGGCCGAAGTCGGGCGCGCCGAGCTGAAGGCGGTGGCGGCGCTGCAGATGGCGGCGGAGCGGATCGAGGCCCTCGCGACCTGACACAGCTTCGCTTGTTGATTGAATCTGTTGGCTTTTGTCAACGACTCAGGCAAGAGGCTCTGGTCACTGCCTATCTTCCCAAGGATGTGCTGTGCAGCGAAGGCCCCGGAGAGTGATCTCCGGGGCCTTCAGTTTTTCCGTCCGGCGGCGACGGACCTTGAGTCAGCGGTCCGCAGTCCCTAGCTTCGAGGTGGCGGGTCTGCTGCGGTTCGCGTCGGGGTCACCAATCCCGGGGACCTTAATTCACCTCGAAGGGAGCTGTCCCTGGCCGGGCTCGTGGGCCCGGGCACACGGCGCCCACCTGGCTAGCCAGGTCCGAGGGGATTGAAGCACCGCCACGGTTCTTCGCGGCGCCGCCACACTTTTTTGCGCTCGGTCTGCTATGGTCGAGGGATGCGTATTGCCTTTTTCGGCGACGTCGTCGGCCGGTCCGGCCGCGAGGGGCTCGCCAAGCATCTGCCGGCGCTGCGCCGGCGTCTCGGCCTCGAGTTCGTCGTCGTGAACGCCGAGAACGCCGCCGCCGGGTTCGGGATCACCGAGAACACCTCCCGCGAACTGTTCGCCGCGGGCGCCGACTGCCTGACCCTGGGCAACCACGCCTGGGACCAGAAGGAGGCGCTGACCTTCATCGAGCGCGAGCCGCGGCTGATCCGCCCCCTGAACTATCCGCGGCTCAGCCACGCCCCCGGCCGCGGCGCCCAGCTGTTCACCACCGACGCCGGCCGGCAGGTGCTGGTGATCAACCTGCTGGGCCGGGTGCACATGGAGGCCCTGGACGATCCCTTCTCGGCGGTGGACCGCGAGCTGGAAAGCTGTCCCCTGGGGGAGGCGGCAGACGTGGTGATCGTCGACATGCACGCCGAGGCGACGTCCGAGAAGATGGCCATGGGTCACTTCTGCGACGGCCGGGCCAGCCTGGTGGTGGGTTCACACAGCCATGTGCCCACCGCGGACAATCAGGTGCTGCCGGGCGGCACGGCCTTCCAGACCGACGCAGGCGCCTGCGCCGACTACGATAGCGTCATCGGGAACCAGAAGGACGAACCCCTGCGCCGGTTCACCACCCGCATCCCGCAGGGCCGTTTCAAGCCGGCCGAGGGGCCAGCGACGGTGTGCGGCGTCTATGTGGAGACCGACACGGCCACCGGCCTCGCCCTGCGGATCGAACCGATCCGGATCGGCGGACGGCTCAGCCAGACGGTCCCGCAGGTTGCCGAGACGGCGCGGGTCTAGTCCGCCCGCCATGGAGCCACCGTCCGCGCCCCGGCCCCTGCGGATCCTGGAGGTGGGCGGCGACCACCTGTTCAAGCGCGGCGCGCCCGACCAGACCGACCATGCCTGGACCTCGTTCAAGCCCAGTCCGTCCGGCGATCGGGCGCTCGGACCGCTGCGGTTGCTGCGCTGCCTGAGCGACCTGCGCGCGGGCCGCTACGATCTCGTTGTCGTCCACGCCAACCAGTACGCGCCCTGGAGCGCCCGCTCGCTCGCCTACGGCTTGCGGGACTGGGGCTGGCGTGCGCCGCTGGGCCTGTTCGCGATGTTCGCCTGGCGGCTGGTCTGCATCGGCCATCGCACGCCGGTCGCGGCGGTGGACCTCGGCGACAGCTTCGGCGTCGGCCGGCACAACTTCTTCCTGCTCCGGGCGGCCCGGGCCTACTTCAAGCGCGAGCTGCCGACCGACCACTGGCAGGTGTTCCACCGCTCCGGGCATGGCGACCTGCCGGGCCGGCGCTGGCGCCTGAAGGCCCGCACCCGCGGCTGGATCGCCAAGCTGCAGCCGATCAGCTACGGCGCGCTCGACTGGATCGAGCCGCGGCCGCCCGGCCGCAAGACGGCCGACGTGTTCTTTGCCGGCGCGATCGACGGCAACAGCACCTCCCGCATCCTGGGCCTCACCGACCTGCGCCAGCTGGCCGACGAAGGCTTTGACGTCGACATCCCGGACGAGCGACTGGCGCGGGACGCGTTCATGCAGCGCATGGCCGGGGCCTGGCTCGCCTGGTCGCCGGCCGGCCTCGGCTGGGACTGCCGGCGGCACTACGAGGCCCCGCTGGTGGGGACCGTGCCGGTGATGAGCTATCCCAGCATCCGGCGCGACCGGCCGCTCCGCGAGGGCGAACACTGCCTGCTCTATGACCCCCAGCCGGGCGCCCTGGCGGACGTGATCCGCGCCGCGCTCGCCGACAAGCCGCGCCTGACGCGGATGGCGCGGGCGGCGGAGGCGCATGTCCGCGAACATCACAGCGACCGCGCCCGGGCCGAGCACGTGGCGGTGACGGTGCTGGGCCGGCGGCTGGACGGAACCGTCGTCCCGGCCGCATCAACGGCGCGGCGTGACGATCCGATGGATGATCAGGCGGTCGATCTCGAGCTCGCGGAAGCGGGCGCGCCCTACGGCCAGCCGCCCGATCGCCATCGCGCCCACCGAGAGGGCGCCGATGGCCAGCGCGCCCAGCGCTAGCGCGCCGACCGCCGCCAGCATGGAAACCGCCCCGCCTGCCGCGACGCCGGGGCTGGCGCCCACCCGGACCGGCGGCCGGTGGGTCGGCTGCCAGTGGACGATCTCCTCGGGCAGGGTTTCCGGCTCATCGTCGGGGCCCGTTTCGATGGTCATATTGGCGGCTCCTGGGGCTTGCCGACGCCGGCGGCGAGTGACGTGGGGTCGTGGTCGCGATAAGCGCGGCAGGATGATCTATCTCGTGCGTCACGGCCAGACCGAGTTCAACCGGCTGGGCCGCTACCAGGGCCGCGTCGACTCGCCCCTGACCGACCTGGGTGTCGCCCAGGCGACGGCGGTGGGCGCCCAGCTGCGCGATCTGGCGGCGGTTTCGCCGGGAGGCTGGACGATCGCGACCAGCCCGCTCGGCCGCGCCTTGCGAACCGCCGACATCATCGCCGGGATCATGGGCCTGCCCGCGCCTCTTGTGGAGCCGCGGCTGATCGAGGTCTCCTACGGCGAACTGGAAGGGCTGACCCGGCCGGAGATCGACCAACGCTGGCCGGAGCTTGCGGCCCGGGAGTCGGCGTTCGGCCATGCGCCCGGCGGCGAGACGATGGAGCATCTGCTGGAACGTGTCCGCGGCTGGCTGGGCGACGTCCGCGCGACGTCCGCCGCGCCGCTGGTGGCGGTCAGCCACGCGAGCTTCGGCCGGGCCCTCAGGGGCGTCTACGCCGGCCTGCCGGTGGACGAGATGCGCCGGCTCGACCGGCCGCAGGACGCCATCTTCCGCCTGTCAGCCGGCCGCATCGAGCGGATCGACTGCCCACCGCTTCCGTCCGTGCCCGCGGGCGGCTAGAACGCGCCGCCATGGCCGGACACTCAAAATTCAAGAACATCCAGTTCCGCAAGGGGCGCCAGGACAAGCTGCGCTCCAAGCTGTTCTCCAAGCTCTCGCGGGACATCACCATCGCCGCCAAGCAGGGCGTGCCCGACCCGACTGCCAACTCGCGGCTGCGGCTGGCCATCGCCACTGCCAAGGCCGAGTCGATGCCCAAGGACAATATCGACCGGGCGATCAAGAAGGCGGCCGGCGGCGAGGCCGACACCATGGAGGAGATCCGCTACGAGGGCTTCGCCCCGGGCGGCGTCGGCCTGATCGTCGAGGTGCTGACCGACAACCGCAACCGCACCGCCGCCAACGTGCGCTCGGCCTTCACCAAGCACGGCGGCAACCTTGGCGAGACCGGCTCGGTCTCGTTCATGTTCGACCGGCTGGGCGAGATCGGCTATCCGCGCGAAGCGGGCTCCGACGACGCGGTGATGGAGGCGGCGATCGAGGCGGGCGCCGAGGACGTCGAGAGCGACGAGGACGGCCACCGGGTCTACGCCGCGTTCGAGAGCTTCGGCGGGGTCGCCGAGGCCCTGGAGGCGGCGCTGGGCGCCCCGACCTCGGCCACCGTGATCTGGAAGCCGAAGAGCGAGACGCCGGTCTCGGGCGACGCGGCGACCTCGCTGATGAAGCTGATCGACGCCCTCGACGACGATGACGACGTGCAGAACGTCTGGGGCAACTACGCGCTGGACGAGGCGGAGATGGCGCGGCTCGCCGGGTAGGCCGCTGCTGGCCCCAGGAGCGGCGAAGCCGCTGTCCGGGATCTCCTGTCGAAGCTTGCGCTGAGATCCCGGACAAGCCGCTGCCGCGGCTTTCCGGGAAGACACTCGAATTGAGGGCAGGTTCAGCCTAACTTCCGGCTCCACATCGTAGGCCCGAGGAACGCAGATGGCATCGGTCCCCGTCGCGGCGACGCGCGAGCTTCCGCTCACCGCACCGCCCTCGGATGTGCCGAGCTATCGCGAGAAGTTCTGGGTCAGCGGGTATGACGCGGCGGCGGGGGCCGGTTTCTCGATCTGGCTCGAGACCTCGCCCGGCGATTACGGCCAGTGGACCGAGAACCTCCAGGTCGTCCTGCCCGGCCGCCTGCTGCGAAGCCGCACCGTCACGCCCCGACGCGAAGGCGCGCATGTCGGCGGCCAGCACGCCTCAGGCG
>Ga0207695_10007932_pt1 | contig 13398 bp, 13 predicted proteins | sample KBSC54metaG_FD_184354 | JGI IMG/M metagenome (GOLD analysis project Ga0207695, IMG submission 184354) | Corn rhizosphere microbial communities from Kellogg Biological Station, Michigan, USA - KBS C5-4 metaG (SPAdes) (version 2) | ecosystem: Host-associated > Plants > Roots > Rhizosphere > Soil...
GCCTCGATCCTCGCCATCAGCCGCGCGTGACGCGTCCCGATGCGCCGCAAGGCCCCGCTTCAGAAGGGCTCGAAGCAGTCGTAGTTGCGCTGGCGGCGGATCTTGTCGCCCTCGAACTCGAAGAACGCCGCGAAGCGGGCGCGCATCTCATCGCCCGGCTTCAGCGACCGCAGCGCGACGCCCAGCACGCCGCGCCAGACGATCTCCACCGCGACGACGTCGTCGGCCTCGATCAACGAGACGATCTCGTAGCTCTCCGACGTCATGACGTTGCGGCCGCGCGTCGCCGCCGCCTTCAGCTCGGCGATCTCACGACGGGCGCCGGCCGGGCTGAGCAGGTTGGGGAACTCCTCCTGCACCATGTCGGGCGCATAGAAGGCGGCGACGGCCTTCCGCTGTTCGATGGCCTTCAGGTAGTTGCGGACGATCTGGGCGCGGCTCACCCGTCGGGCTCCGCACTAGAGGGCGAAGGCCTGGTCGGTGGCCCGCACGAGGGCGTCGACGATGCCGGGCTCCGTGGAGGCGTGACCCGCGTCCCAGACCACCTCGAAACGCGATTCGGGCCAGGCCTTCCGCAGCCGCCAGGCGGCGTCCATCGGAGTCACCACGTCGAAGCGGCCCTGCACGATCCAGCCGGGAATGCCGCGAATCCGATGAGCGTTGTCGAGCACCCAGTTCGCCGGGAAGAAGCCGCGGTTGACGAAGAAGTGGCACTCGATGCGCGCGAACGCGATCGCGAAGTCGATCTCGTTGAACTTCGAGGGCCGGGCTTCCGGGCCGCGGATCGAGATGGTGTCGCCCTCCCACTGGCTCCAGGCGGCCGCCGCCTCGGCCTGCACCCGCCGGTCGGGATGGGTGAGCCGCTTGTGATAGGCGGCCATCATGTCGCCGCGCTCGGCCTCCGGGATCGGCGCGCAGAACCGCTCCCAGGCGTCGGGGAAGAGCATCGAGGCGCCGTCCTGGTAGAACCAGCTGAGCTCCTTCTCGGTCAGCAGGAAGACGCCGCGCAGCACCAGGCTGTCCACCCGCTCGGGATGGGTGATGGCGTAGGCGAGCGCCAGGGTCGAGCCCCACGAACCGCCGAACACGCACCACTTCTCGACGCCAAGGTGCACCCGCAGGCGCTCGATGTCCTCGATCAGCGTCCAGGTGGTGTTGTCCTGCAGGGAGGCGTTGGGTCGGCTCTTGCCGCAGCCCCGCTGATCGAACAGCGTCATGCGCCACTTCAGCGGATCGAAGAAGCGCCGCATCGTGGGGTTGATCGCCCCGCCCGGGCCGCCGTGCAGGATCACGCAGGGCTTGCCGTCGGGCCGGCCGCACTCCTCGTAGTAGATCTCGTGCGACCCGCTGCTCGGAAGCCAGCCGGAGACGAAGGGCTCGTTGTCGGCGAACAGGCCGCGCCGGTGCGTCGTGGCGGAGACGGCGGGCGCGGGGGTGTTGCGTTCCATTTGGGCCAATCTACTTCGGGAACCGCCGGTCCAGCCAGTCCAGGATCAGCCTGTTCACCTCGGCCGGCTTCTCCTGCTGCGTCCAGTGACCGCTGCCCTGGATCATGTGCATCTCCAGGTCGCCGATCAGCATCGGCATCGGCTCGGCCATGGCCGGCGTCAGCACGGCGTCGTTCTCGGCGGTGATCATCAGGCAGGGGAGGTCGTCGATCCTTTGCGCAAGCCCCTCCGAGCCCTCCCAGTTCCGCGTGAAGTTGCGGTACCAATTGATCCCGCCGGTGAAGCCGGTCCGCCGGAACGTGTCGACAAACACCGCGAGCTCGTCCTCCGAGAGGAACGCGTCGGGCTCGTAGGTCCCGTCCCACTGGCCGAGCAGATCCTTGAACGCGAATGTCGGGCCGCCCTCCGGGGGCGCCGCGGCGGCCTGCAGCACGCGCGGCCTGCGCATGAAGAAGCGCATCGTCCGGCCCACGTCGGCGCCCAGCGTCCGGTCCGCATCCCCGGGCGTCTGGAACCACACGATGTACATGTCGGGACCGAAGCGGTTGCGCATGATCGCGATCGGGTCGGCCGGGCTGCGCGGCAGGAATGGCGTGTTGAGGCCGATCACGCCGGCGGTGCGGTCGCGGTGCATGAGCGGCATCTGCCAGACCACGATCCCGCCCCAGTCGTGGCCGCAGAAGATCGCGGTCTCCGCGCCCAGGTGGTCGAGCAGACTCGCCAGATCGCCCGTCAGATGCGCCATGTCGTAGTCCGTCACCGGCTCGGGTCGCGACGAGCCGCCATAGCCGCGCTGGTCGGGGGCGATCACCCATCGGCCCGCATCGGCCAGCGCCCTGATCTGATGCCGCCACGAGAAGGCGAGCTCCGGGAAGCCATGGCAGAGGACGACGGGGACGCCCTGTCTCGGTCCCGCCTCGTAGTAGGCCAGCTCGATCCCGTTCACCTTCGCCCGCTGGACGGGCGGCATCTCGGTCGTAGGCATAGGCAAGCTCCGGCGCCTGGCCACAGAGCTTTGCCGGAAAACCGTCGCCGCCGAAACGCCGAAACCGCTATGAAGGCCCGATGAGCGCGACGCCGCAGACGAGCCGCACGCCCTGGGGCCTCGTGGTCCTGCTGGGCTCGATGACCGCGCTCGGTCCGCTTTCGATCGACATGTACCTGCCGAGCCTGCCGGCGATCGCGGCGGACCTGAAGGCCAGCTCGGGCCAGACCCAGGGCACGGTCGCGGCGTTCCTGGCGGGCATGGCCATGGGCCAGTTCCTCTACGGCCCGGCGTCGGACCGGCTGGGCCGCAAGCCGCCGATCCTGGTCGGCATCGGCGTGTTCATCGTCACATCGGCGCTTTGCGCGCTCGCCGCCTCGCCCGGCCTCTTGATCGGCGGCCGGTTCCTGCAGGCGCTGGGCGCCTGTTCCGGCGCGGTCGTCGCCCGCGCGGTGGTCCGCGACCGCTTCGACCATGTCGAGACCGCGCGGATGCTCTCGCTGCTGATGCTGATCATGGGCCTGGCCCCGATCCTCGCGCCGCTGTTGGGGGGCGCCCTGCTGGGTCTCGGCGGGTGGCGGCTGAACTTCTGGTTCATGGCGGCCTACGGCGTGCTGCTGGGGGTGGGCGTGATCTGGCGCATGCGGGAGAGCCGCTCCGACGAGACCGCGGCCCATGCCCGCTCGGAGCACCCCTTGCGGACCTATGTCGCCCTGCTGCGCGATCCGCGGCTGGTGGGCTACGCCCTGGCCGGCGCCCTGAACGGCGCCACCCTCTTCACGTACATCTCGAGCTCCCCGGAGCTGCTCATCCAGACCTACCGGATCTCGCCCCAGTCGTTCGGGTGGGTGTTCGGCTTCAACGCGGCGGGCATCATCGTCGCCAATCAGGTGAACCGCTGGCTGCTGCGCCGCGCCACGCCGGACGAGGTGCTGGCGCGGGCGAGCCTGATCACCCTCGGGTTCGCGGCGCTGCTGGCGATGGCGGCCATCACCGGTCTCGGTGAGCGGTTCAGCGTGCTGCCGCTGCTGTTCTGCGTGCTGGCGAGCTACGGCTTCCTGCAGGGCAACACCATGGCCGGCGCGCTCAACATCGATCCCCGCCGCGCGGGCGCCATCTCGGCGCTGTTGGGCGGCCTTTCCTTCGCCACCGGCGCGCTGTCGTCCAGCCTGGCCGGGGCGCTGCACGACGGCACGCCAGCGCCCATGGCGCTGATCATGCTCGTGGCGCTCGCCGGCTCGGCGCTCGCGCTGCACACTCTGGCGCTCAAGCAGCCGCGTCCGGCTCGGGTCTAGCGCGGCGCGAGCCCCCACGCGGCCCAGGCGAGGACAGCCCAGCCGGCCAGAAAGCTCAGGCCGCCGATTGGCGTGATCGCGCCCAACCAGCGCGGCGCGCCGAAGGCCAAGGCGTAGAGGGAGCCCGAGAACACGACGACGCCGGCCAGGAAGAACGGCGCCGCAAGGCCTGCCCGGGTCGCGCCCATCTGGACCAGCGCCGCGGCGGCGAACACCGCCAGGACGTGGACGAAGCCATAGATCGAACCGGTCCTGAGCAGCTCCTGCGAGCGCGCGTCGCTGATGCCGTGCGCGGCGAACGCGCCCGCCGCGACGCTGGCGAAGCCGCCGAGCGCCGCCAGCACCAGCCATAGGCGCATCAGCCCCAGACCTTCGGCCGCCGGTCCTTCCACGGCGCTTCCTTCTCGAGCTGCGCGGCCAGCCGGAACAGGGTCGCCTCGTCGGCGTACTTGGCCGTGAACATCAGCCCGATCGGCAGACCGCTGGCGTCCTGCTCCAGCGGCAGGGACATCGAGGGCTGGCCCGAGAAGTTGAACGGCGGCGTGAACGGGAAGGTGCGCCCCTGCCGCCGGTTCACTTCCCGGGGCTCCAGCCTCACCGGATCGATGAAGCCGATCTGCGGGACCGGCGCGCCCAGCACAGGCGACAGGTAGACGTCGATGTCCTCGAAGGCGGCCAGCGTCCTGCGGTTCAGCATGCGCGTCTCCTGCAGCGAGCGCATGACGTCCGCGCCGGTCTGCCGGCGACCCGCCTTGAGGCTCGCCCAGGTGAGCGGCTCGAGCTCATCGTCCTCCGGTTCGCGGCCCACCGTCTCGATCAGCCGCGCCATGCCCGCCGCGAAGTTGGCCGCGGCGGCCGGTCCGCGCGAGGCGTAGAGGCCGCGGTAGTCGATCCCCAGGCCGCGCTCGATCACCTCGTGGCCCAGACCCTTGAGCAGCGCCGCCGTGCGTTCCAGCGCCGCCTGGATCTCCGGCTCGATCGGCCGCCCCGAAGGCGTCTCGCACGACCAGGCGATGCGCAGCCTGCCCGGCGAGGCCCGCACCTCCTCGATGTAGGGGCGCGCCTTGGGCGGTGGCGGATAGGGCGAGCCCGGCTCCGGATAGCCCGTGGCGTCGAGCATGGCGGCGGAGTCGCGCACCGTGCGCGTGACCACGTGGTCGACCACGTTGCCGAGCGCATAGTCGTAACCGTCCGGCATGTTCGGGTTGCGGTCGCGGGTGACCTTCAGCCCCACCAGCCCGCAGCACGCGGCCGGGATGCGGATCGAGCCCAGGCCGTCCGAGGCGTGCGCCAGCGGCACGATGCCGGCCGCAACCGCCGACGCCGACCCTCCCGACGAGCCGCCGGCGATGTGGTCGGGGTTCCAAGGATTGCGGCAAGGACCCAGGAGGGCGCTCTCCGTCGTGCCGGTGATGCCGTACTCCGGGGTGTTGCTCTTGCCGATCGGGACCACGCCGGCCGCGCGGTAGCGGCGGGTCAGGCCGCCGTCGTCGGTGTCGACCACGTCGCGGGCGAACTTCGAGCCCGAGGTCCGCGGCCAGCCGGCGACCGGCATGCCGAGATCCTTGATCAGGAACGGCACGCCGCGGAACGGTCCGTCCGGCAGCTCGCCCCTGGCCCAACGCCGCGCGTCCTCGTAGCCCTTGTAGACGATGGCGTTGAGCGTCGGGTTCAGCCGCTCGGCGCGCTCGATCGCCGCCTCGACCAGCTCGGCGGGGGTGACCTGCTTCTCGGCGACCAGCTCGGCCAGTCCGAGGCCGTCGTACTCGGCGTAATCGTCCATCAGTGGGCTCCGGCCAGGAAGGCGAGCTTCTCCACCGGCCCCAGGCTGGCCGCCTCGCGCTTCAGCACGCCGAACGCGCCCTCGGCGGCGTCGAGGGCGGCGTCGATGTCCGCCTCGGTCATGGCGGCGCAGAAGAACATGTTGTGCCAGGGGTGCACATAGACGCCGCGATCGAGCATCGCCGAGGAGAAGCAGAACCCCTTGCGCAGGTCCGGATCGTCTTCGAACAGGAACAGCGGCATGGTCACGGGACCGGTCTGGCGCAGAGCGAAGCCCGCCGCCTTGGCGCGTTCCGCGAGGCCGTCGCGCAGCCGTTCGCCCAGCGCCGTGATCCGCTCCAGATAGTCGGTCTCGCGCACCAGCCGCAGCGTCTCCAGCCCCGCGGCCATCGGCGCGGCCTGATACCAGAAGGAGCCGGTGACGAAGATCACGCTGGCGGCCTTGCGGGCCTTGTCCGAGCCCAGCAGCGCCGAGATGGGGTGGCCGTTGGCGATGCACTTGCCCCAGGTCGAGAGGTCCGGCTGCACGCCGATCCGGCTCCAGGAGCAGTCGCGGGCCAGCCGCAGGCCCGCGCGCACGTCGTCGACCACCAGGAGCGCCCCGGTGCGGTCGCATATCTCCCGCGCCGTCCTGGCGTAGGCCAGATCGGGCTCGGCCTGGTCGATGAAGGCGTCGTGCTTGAAGGGCGCTGCGAAGATGCAGGCGAGGTCCTCACCGGCCTGCGCGGCCGCGGACTCCAGCGAGCCCACGTCGTTGTAGTCGCAGAACAGCTGGTGCGCGCGATCGGTCTCGATGACCCCGGCCGGCCTCGGCGTGCACCAGGCCGCCGCGCCGTGGTAGGCGCCCTTGGCCCGGATGACGGTCTTCCTGCGCGTGTGCGCCCGGGCCACCGTCAGCGCCATGGAGGTCGCGTCGGTGCCGTTCTTGCAGAACATCGCCCAGTCGGCGTGGCTGACCATCGCGACCATCGCCTCGGCCATCTCGACCATCAGCGCGGTCGGGCCGGTCAGGGTGTCGCCGAGGCCCAGCTGGCGGACGTAGGCCGCGTCCACCTGCGGGTTGGCGTAGCCGAACAGGTTCGGCCCGTAGGCGCACATGAAGTCGAGATAGCGCGCACCGTCGACGTCCCAGATGTGCGCGCCTTCGCCCTTCTCGAAGAACTGCGGATAGTCTTCGGGCAGCAGAGCGGTCGCCTGGTGGCCGTACATCCCGCCGGGGATCACCGCATCGGCGCGGTCTCTGAGCTGCCGGTCGCGGCTGTTGGCTCGGGTCATGGGCCGTCTCCTGATCGCTGTGGGACATTAGCCCGATGCGCCGCACTGTATAGGGAGCGTCGCCGCGACGGTGGCTCGAAACCGGCGCATCGCGTTATGGCAAGGCAGCCCGCGCAAGGAGTCCTCTCTTGAGCACCACGGCGAGATCGACGGGGGCGGACGTGCTGAGCAAGGTGCCGGCGGTCACCCTTGGCTTCTGGGTGATCAAGATCCTCGCCACCACGCTCGGCGAGACGGGCGGCGACACCGTCACCATGACGCTGAACTGGGGCTACCTCGCCGGGACGGCCCTGTTCCTCACGCTGCTCGTCGGCTTGGTCGTGCTGCAAATCTCGGCCCGCAGGTTCCATCCGGCGCTCTACTGGGCGACGATCGTCGCCTCGACGACCGCCGGCACGACCATGGCGGACTTCGCCGACCGCTCGCTCGGCATCGGTTACGCCGGGGGCGCCTCGGTGTTGCTGGCCGCGGTCCTGGCGGCCCTCGGGCTCTGGTACTGGGCCGAGGGCACGGTCTCCGTGAACACGGTCAACACCCCGCGCGTGGAGGCCTTCTACTGGGCCACGATCACCCTTTCCCAGACCCTCGGCACCGCCCTCGGCGACTGGATGGCCGACGACACCGGCCTGGGCTTCCTGGGCGGCGCCCTGGTGTTCGGCGCCGCGCTGGTGGTGGTGGCGCTCGCCTACTTCTTCACGTCGATCTCGCGCGTGGCGCTGTTCTGGGCCGCGTTCATCCTGACCCGGCCGCTCGGCGCGACGGTCGGCGACTTCCTCGACAAGCCGCATGCCGAAGGCGGCCTGGCGCTCAGCCGCCCGATCGCCTCGCTGGTCATCGCGGTGCTCATCGTCGTCCTCATCCTCGTCATACCGCAACGCCCCGGCGTCCACCCCGCGACCTCCCAGGCCGAAGCCGCTGGCGGCGGCGACTAGAAGGCCGCCGGGCGGCCGCTTCGCCTCGGAATCCTGCTAAGCCGCCGCCATGAGGCTGCCGCTGCGCCTGGGCCTGTTCTACGGCGCGATCTTCATCGGGACCGGCGCGAGCTCGCCCTATCTGCCCGTGTGGTTCGCCCATCACGGGCTCTCCGGCGCGCGCATCGGGCTGATCCTTTCCCTGCCGATGATCGCCCGAGCCTTCACCGCGCCGCTGCTGGCGGTCTGGGCCGACAGCTTCCGGCTGCGGCGCACCGCGCTGGTGGTGATGGCGGCGGGTGTGACGGCCCTCTATGCGCTGATGGCGCTGCCGCTCGGGTTTGCGGGCTGGGCGGTGGTGTGGTTCGCCGCCTCCTCGATGTATTCGACACTGAGCCCGCTCGCCGACGTGATCACGTTGAAGCGCGCCGCGCAGGACGGCTTCAACTTCGGCGCCACGCGCGCGATTGGGTCGGCCGCCTTCATCGTCGGCAACCTCGCCGTGGGCTGGCTGATCACCAAGGGTTCGCCGGAGATCGTGCTGGTCTGGATGGTGGCCGCCGTGGCCCTCACTGCGCTATGCGCCCGCCTGCTGCTCCCGGCGGATCCTGTCCATGACGAGGGCCACGTCGCCGGCCTCCCCGAGCGCATGGCGGGAGTGGGCGAGCTGTTGCGCGATCCCGCCTTCCTGACGGCGACCCTGTCGGCCGGCCTGATCCAGTCGGCGCACGCCTTCTACTACGGCTTCTCGACGCTCGCCTGGAAGCAGCAGGGCATTCCGGAGAGCCTGACCGGCGTCCTGTGGGCTACCGGCGTGGTGGTCGAGATCGTCTTCATGTGGCGGCTGGAGCCGTGGCGCCGCCGCCTGGGCCCGCGCAGGCTGCTGGTGCTTGGCGCCGCCGCGGCCATCGTGCGCTGGACGGCCTACGCCTTCGCGCCGCCGCTGTGGCTGGTGTTCCCGCTGCAGGGGCTGCATGCGCTGTCCTATGCGGCGACGTTCCTGGCGTCGCTGGAGCTTGCCCAGCGGCTTTCCTCGCCGCGCAACGCCTCGGCCGCCCAGGCGGTCAACTCCGCGCTCTCCGGCGGCCTGATCTCGGGGCTGGCCACCATCGCCTCGGGCTGGCTGTTCGACCGCTACGGCGCCGAGGGCTATCTGCTGATGTCGGCCATGTCGGTCGCGGGCCTCATCGGCGCGCTGCGCCTCTACGGGATCCCGCGGCTGGATTGAGTTCGGTCCGCCTGCGGGGCTAGCGTGGCCAGAACCAGGGAGCGCTCCCATGACCTTGCGCCTGTTCGGCTGCGTCTGCGGCCAGTTCCACACCCCGCCCGCTGGCCTCGGGCTTTCGGGCGACGAGCCGATCGACGTGCCGGTGCCGTTCTACGTGCTGGAGCATCCCGATGGCGTGGCGCTCTTCGACACCGGTCTGCCGCTCGGGATGATGGACGAGAACGACGCCTATCGCGGCTTGCTGCGGGCGCAGGGCGCGGACGTGAAGCTCACGCCTGAGGAGACCCTCACCGCCCATCTCGAACGCCTCGACATCGACCCGGCGCGGGTGCGCTGGGTGGTCGCCTCGCACCTGCACTTCGATCACGCCGGCGGCCTGGCCCAGCTGCCGAACGCGACCCTCGTCGTGCAGAAGCGCGAATGGGAAGCGGGCATGGATGACGAGGTCGCCGGCCGTTACTTCCTGCCTCGGGCCTACTTCGACCTCGGCCATCAGCTCAAGCTCGTCGACGGCGAGCACGACCTGTTCGGCGACGGCTCGGCGGTTCTGGTCCCCAGTCACGGCCACACGCCCGGCCACCAGTCGCTCCGCGTCCGCAACGCGCAGGGCGACCACATCCTGGTGGGCGACGCCTGCTACGCCTGCGAGGTCGTCGAGACGCGCCGCTTCCCCGAATTCTCCGACCACGCCGCGATGAACCGCTCGCTCGACGCCCTGCTGGCGATGCGTGAGCCCGCGACCGTCATGGTGTTCGGCCACGATCCCGCCCAGTGGGGCGACCACGCGGTGCTGCCGTCGGCGCGAACCTGACCTGACGCCAGGACACACTTGCCGCGCCGCCCCGCCTGGCCGCTAGATGCGGCCGGAGGATCGGCATGCGCGCGCTGAACGTCTCGGAGCCCTGGGGCCTGGACCAGATCAAGATCGTCGAGCTGCCGGATCCGAAGCCCGGTCCGGGCGAGGTGCTGATCCGCATGCGGGCCGTCTCGCTCAACTACCGCGACCTGCTGATGGTCGGCGGGATCTACGGCCGCGGGCCGGCGACCTCCGGGCCGATCATCCCGTTCTCCGACGGCTGCGGCGTGGTGGAGGCGGTGGGGGACGGCGTGACGCGGTTCAAGGTCGGCGACCGCGCGGCCACCCTGTTCTTCCAGGGCTGGATCGCCGGGCCGCCCACGCAGGAGAAGCTCTCCACCGCGCTCGGCTATCCGATCCCGGGCGCCGGGCGCGAGCTCGGGGTCTTCTCCGAGCAGGGGCTGTCGAAGGTCCCGGAATTCCTCACCGACGACCAGGTCGCCTGCCTACCGTGCGCGGCGCTCACCGCCTGGCGCGGCCTGTTCGAGGATGCCCGGCTGAAGCCCGGCGACACGGTGGTGCTGCAGGGGACCGGCGGCGTCTCGATCTTCGGCCTGCAGTTCGCCCATGCCGCCGGTTGCCGCACGCTGATCACCTCGTCGTCCGACGAGAAGCTGGCGCGCGCCAAGGCGCTCGGCGCCGATCATCTGGTGAACTACCGCGCCGAGCCCGAGTGGGCGAAGGCCGTCCGAGGCGCGACAGGCGGGGTGGGCGCGGACCTGATCCTGGAGGTCGGCGGCGGCGGCACCATCGAGCAGTCCATGCGCGCCATAAGGATCGGCGGCCACATCGCGATCATCGGCGTGGTCGCGGGGCAGGGGAACCCATTCAACCCGGCCGCCCTGATCGGCAATTCGGCCAAGCTGCAGGGGCTGTCGGTGGGCTCGCGCGAGGCCTTCGAGGCCATGTGCAAGGCCATCGAGCAGCACCGCATCGGCCCGGTCGTCGACAAGGTGTTTCCCTGGACCGACGCCAAGGCCGCCTTCGAGGCGATGCGCGGCGGCGAGCACTTCGGCAAGATCGTACTCGAGTTCTGAATTCAACCGACCTCTGAAGGAGGCGTCGATGAGCACCGACAGGCTCAATTCCAAGGGCATCAACCACCTGGCGCTGGTCTGCCGGGACATGGCCGAGACGGTGAAGTTCTACACCGAGACCCTCGACATGCCGCTGGTGAAGACGGTGGCCCTCCCGGGCGGCGGCCAGCACTTCTTCTTCGATTGCGGCGGCAACACGCTGCTCGCCTTCTTCTGGTGGGCCGATGCGCCCCCGGCCGCGCCGGGGATCGCCTCGGTGGCCGACTTCCCCGCCAAGCCGATGTCGGCCGTGGGCTCCATGAACCACGTGGCTTTCCACATGGACGAGGATGAGCTGGAAGGCTCGATCGCCAAGCTCAAATCCCGCGGGGTGCACGTCTCCGCGCCGGTGGTGGTGAACCACGACGACAGCCCCGCGGGCGTCGCCCGCGAGATGCACGAGGGCGTGTGGATCCGCTCGGTCTACTTCCGCGACCCCAACGGCATCATGCTGGAGTTCGCCGCCACCCTGCGCGGCTTCCGGCCCGAGGACGTGGCCCACGCGCCGGCCCGGGCCGAGCAGCCCCTTGGGGAGCCCGTCGCCTGATGCCCCGGCTTCGCCAGGTCTCGCGCAAGGACGCCGACAGCGAGGTCGTGAAGCGCACCTATGACCTGCTGTTCGAGGAGCGTGATCCGGTCAGCCAGCCCGGCACCTCGACCGGCACGCGCGGAGACTGGTGGACGGTGTTCGCCCTGGTCCCGGATTGCCTCGACCACTGCAACCGCGGCTTCGCCTTCTACCGCTCCGACAAGCGCAAGATCGATCCGGTGCTGCGCGAGTTGGCCCAGACCCGCGCCGGCTGGGCCAAGGCCAGCCAGTTCGTCTTCTCGCAGCATTGCAAGTCGCTGCGCGGCCTGGGCGTGCCCGAGGCGAAGATCGCCGCCGTGCCGCACTGGCAGGTCGCGAGCTGCTTCGATGAGTGCGAGCGGGCCGTGCTGGCCTATGCCGACTGCCTGGTCCTGCAGGCCGGCCGCACGCCCGAGGCGGTGTTCGACAAGCTGAAGAGCTTTCTCTCCGACGAGGAGATCCTCGAGCTCACCTACATCACCTGCCTCTACGACATGCATGCGGTGATGACCAAGGCGCTGCGGCTTGAATGGGACGACCGCGACGATCCGATCTCCGAGGTGGACTCGCCCGAAGGCTTCAGCGCCCGCGACTTCCTGGACGTCGGACGGCGGTAAGGAATCCGCGGAACGCCCGCACAGGCGCGAAAAATGGCCCGGCGGCCGGAATGCGGGCCGCCGGGCTCTACTCGAGGGCTTCGCGGCTGCGCCTGCGCCAGCACGCCGCTCCGACCGCGTCGCGGACGACGGGTTCCGATCCGACGTCAGCTTCGCCGGTCGCCTGCGCCGTCCAGCCAGTGGACGATCGCCTCGGCGGCCGCGTCCGGCGCGAGCCGCGTCGTGTCGATGCGGATCTCCGCGTGCTCCGGCGGCTCGTAGGGCGAATCCACGCCGGTGAAGTTCTTCAGCTCGCCCGCGCGCGCCTTGGCGTAGAGGCCCTTGACGTCGCGGCGCTCGGCCTCCTCGAGCGGCGTGTCGACGAACACCTCGACGAACTCGCCCGGCTCGAGCAGCTCGCGCGCCATCCGCCGCTCGGCGCGGAACGGCGAAATGAACGAGACCAGCACGATCAGGCCCGCATCGACCATCAGCCGGGCGACCTCGGCGATCCGGCGGATGTTCTCGACCCGGTCCTCCTCGGTGAAGCCGAGGTCCTTGTTCAGCCCGTGGCGGACGTTGTCGCCATCCAGCAGATAGGTGTGCCGCCCCTCGGCGTGCAGCTTCTTCTCCACCAGATTGGCGATGGTCGACTTGCCGGCCCCGGAGAGGCCGGTGAACCAGATCACCTGTCCGGCCTGGCCTTTCTGGGCGGCGCGCGCGCGCTTGTCGACGTCCAGCGCCTGCCAGTGGATGTTCTGGCTGCGGCGCAGCGCGAAGTGCAGCAGGCCTGCGCCCACCGTGCGGTTGGAGATCCGGTCGATCAGGATGAAGCCGCCGAGGTCCTTGTTCTCCGCGTACGGGTCGAAGGCGATCGCGGCGTCGGTGGAGAGGTTCACCACCCCGATCTCGTTGAGCTCCAGCCGCTTGGCGGCGAGATGCTCCAGCGTGTTCACGTTGACCTTGTACTTGGGCTCGGTGACCTGGGCCGAGACGGTGCGCGTCCCGAGCTTCATCAGGTAGGGGCGGCCGGGCAGCATGTGCTCGTCATCGAACCAGACGAGCGTCGCCTCGAACTGGTCGGCCACTGCCGGCGGCGACTTGGCCTCGGCGATCACGTCGCCGCGCGAGACGTCGATCTCGTCCTGCAGCGTCAGGGTCACGGCCTGTCCCGCGGCCGCCTGCGGCAGGTCGCCCGCCAGGGTCACGATCCGCTCGACGATGCTCTCACGGCCGGAGGGCAGGACCTTCACCTTGTCGCCCGGCCGGATCGCACCGGAGGCGACGAGACCGGAGAAGCCGCGGAAGTCGAGGTTCGGCCGGTTCACCCACTGCACCGGCATGCGGAACGGCTTGGCCTGCAACTCGTCCTCGACCG
>Ga0207695_10007933_pt1 | contig 13396 bp, 9 predicted proteins | sample KBSC54metaG_FD_184354 | JGI IMG/M metagenome (GOLD analysis project Ga0207695, IMG submission 184354) | Corn rhizosphere microbial communities from Kellogg Biological Station, Michigan, USA - KBS C5-4 metaG (SPAdes) (version 2) | ecosystem: Host-associated > Plants > Roots > Rhizosphere > Soil...
GTTCGTGAAACGCAGCGAGCCCAAGCGGCAGGCGGCGCGCGTGTCGGATATCGTCGCCGATGCGGTCGGCCTGGCCGAGATCGAAGCGCGCAAGCGCCGCATCCGGATCCTGACGGAGATTCGCTCGCGTCTACCTGTCATCTACGTCGACCCGGTGCTCATCGAGCAAGTGCTCGTCAACCTGCTCAAGAACGCCGCGGAGGCCATGTACGAGGCCCATCCGAACGCCACCGACGCCGTGATCCGCGTCATCGTCAAGCTCGATGCCGGTTTCGCATGCATCAGCGTCGTCGATCAGGGGCCGGGTGTGGACGAAGCCGCCATCGAACGGCTGTTCGAACCGTTTTACAGCACCAAATCGGATGGCATGGGCATGGGGCTCAATATATGCCGTTCGATTATCGAATCGCATCGCGGCCGCCTGTGGGTTGTGAACAACGTCGACACCAACGGAAAGATCACAGGCGCGACGTTTCACTGTAGTCTGCCGATCGGCGAACCTGCCGATCCGAACCAAGGCGGGTCCGAGGCACCTCGACCACAAACCGTTACGGGAGAGCTATGAGTAGCCCAGTCACCAGTCAGGAAACCGTCTTTGTCGTCGACGACGACGAGGCCGTGCGCGATTCGTTGCGTTGGCTGCTCGAGGCGAACGGCTATCGGGTGCAGTGCTTCTCGAGCGCTGAACAATTCCTCGAGGCTTATCAGCCCGCACATCAGGCCGGCCAGATCGCCTGCCTGATCCTCGATGTGCGCATGTCGGGCATGAGCGGCCTCGAGTTGCAAGAGCGGCATATCGCCGAAAACGCCTCGCTGCCGATCATTTTCGTGACAGGTCACGGCGACGTGCCGATGGCCGTCTCGACGATGAAAAAAGGCGCGATGGATTTCATCGAAAAGCCGTTCGACGAGGCGGAACTGCGCAAGCTCGTCGAGCGCATGCTCGACAAGGCCCGCAGCGAGAGCACCAGCGTGCAGCAACAGCGTGCGGCTGCCGAGCGGCTCTCGAAGCTGACGGCCCGCGAACATCAGGTGCTCGAGCGCATCATCGCCGGGCGTCTGAACAAGCAGATCGCCGACGATCTGGGCATCAGCATCAAGACCGTCGAGGCGCATCGCGCCAACATCATGGAAAAGCTCAGCGTCAATACGGTCGCCGATCTGCTGCGGCTCGCATTGTCGAACAAGCCGCAGCAATAACCACTTCCCGGCGGCGGCGCCACCGGGGGCGCCCAGTCGGACAGATCAGTCAGTCTGGTGGCGGCAGCACCTCGCAGCGGTGCGTTCTCTCGAGCGCACCGCGCATCGATGTCGCTATTGATCTAGTACGCGTCGCTTTTCGGCCCGGCGGTATAATCCCCATTTTGCGCGCCGTTGCATAAGCGCCGCCCCAGCGCGACAAACGCGGCCCTACGGCGCCGCCTCTTCCCTTCGCTTCGAAGTCCGCGCCGCGGCCGCCGTCTCGCGTATCGCATCGTCATTTTTTCAATCTCGACCGACCACCATGACAGCCACACTGATCGACGGCATCGCCCTTTCGAAGACCCTGCGCAGCGACGTCGCCGCACGCGCCGCCGCGTTGACGGCACAAGGTTGCCAGCCGGGTCTTGCGGTCGTGCTCGTCGGCGACAATCCGGCGAGCGAGGTCTACGTCCGCAACAAAGTGAAGGCGTGCCGCGACAACGGCATCCACTCCTCGTACGACCGCTATCCGGCCACGCTGACCGAAGCGGCGCTGCTCGAACGCATCGACGCGCTCAACCGCGATCCGTCGATTCACGGCATCCTGGTTCAACTGCCGCTGCCGCCGCACATCGACAGCCACAAAGTCATCGAAGCGATCGCGCCGGAGAAAGACGTCGACGGTTTTCACATCGCCAATGCCGGTGCGCTGATGACCGGCAAGCCGCTTTTCCGCCCTTGCACACCCTACGGCATCATGAAGATGTTCGAGGCCTCGGGCATCGATCTGCGTGGCGCGAACGCCGTCGTCATCGGCCGCTCGAACATCGTCGGCAAACCCATGGCATTGCTCCTGCTTGAAGCCGGTGCAACGGTCACCCTATGCCATAGCAAGACCCGCGATCTGGCGGCGCATACACGCGGCGCGGACGTGATCGTCGCCGCGACGGGGCGGCGCAACATCGTCACGGCCGATATGGTCAAGCCCGGCGCCGCTGTCATCGATGTCGGCATGAACCGCGACGATGCCGGCAAGCTCTGCGGCGACGTCGACTTCGCCGGGGTCAGCGCGGTGGCCGGGTTCATTACACCGGTGCCCGGCGGCGTCGGGCCGATGACGATCACGATGCTGCTCGTGAACACGATCGAAGCGGCCGAACGCTGCGCCTCGCATCGCGAGCAGTCCCGTTAGGACACGAGTTCTCCAATACGGTTATCCGGTCCGCAGGACAATGTCCGGATTCGATCAACGACAGACAGGAAGCGCCATGGCCAACAACACGCACGATACGTCCGCCTCCTCCGGCACGCGCTCGCGTGAGGACAATCCCCTGCTCGATTTCTCCGGTTTGCCGCGTTTCGGCGAAATCCGTCCGGAACACGTCACGCCAGCGCTCGATGTGCTGCTTGCCGATGCGCAGGCGGCGATCGACCACGCGCTCGATCCTCTTACGCCGGCTACGTGGGCCGATGTGGTGGAGGCCACCGAGCAGGCGACCGAGCCGCTTTCGCGCGCCTGGGGCATCGTCGGTCACTTGAACGCCGTGGCCGATACGCCGGAGCTGCGCGCAGCCTACGGCGAGAACCTGCCGCGCGTGACCGAGTTCTGGTCGAGCGTCGGCCAGAATCTCGAGCTTTTCGAAAAATACAAAGCCATCGCCGCAAGCGAGGGTTTTACGGCACTCAGCCGCGAACGCAAGAAGATCCTCGAGAATGCGCTGCGCGATTTCCGTTTGTCGGGCGCCGAACTGCCGGAAGATCAAAAGCCGCGCTTCATGGAACTGCAGGAGCGTCAGGCCGCGCTCGCCAAGGCGTTTTCCGATCACGTGCTCGATGCCACGAATGCGTACGCGTATATCGCGAAGACCGACGCCGAGCTCGCCGGGTTGCCCGACGACGTCGTCCAGGCGGCCCGCCAGGCGGCCGAGAGCGCGGGTGTCGAGGGCTGGAAGTTTACGCTGCACTTTCCTTCGTATTTTCCGGTCATGCAGTACGCCACACATCGCCCGATGCGCGAAGCGATGTATCGCGCCTACGTGACCCGCGCCTCGGAGCTCGGCGGTACTTACGGGGCGGGCAAAGCCGAGTGGGACAACACGGCGATCGTCGCCGAACTCTTGAAGCTGCGGCGCGAGGAAGCGCGCATGCTCGGCTACCGCAACTTCGCCGAAGTCTCGCTCGTACCCAAGATGGCCGATTCGCCGGAACAGGTGGTGGCGTTCCTCGACGATCTCGCCAACCGCGCGCGGCCCTACGCTGAAAAGGATTGGCAGGAACTGCGCGAGTTCGCCGCTGCCGAGCTGGGCTTGACGCAGCTCGAGCCGTGGGACATCGCTTTCGCCGGTGAACGGCTGCGTGAGAAGCGCTATGCGTTTTCCGAGAACGAAGTCAAGCAGTACTTCCCGGAACCGGCCGTGCTGGGCGGGCTGTTCAAGGTCGCCGAGGCGCTCTTTGGCGTACGGATCCGCGCCGATGAGGCGGCGCGCTGGCATCCGGACGTACGCTTTTTCCGCGTGGAGAACAACGACGGTTCGCTCGTCGCTCAGTTCTACCTCGATCTGTACGCGCGCGAAGGCAAGCGCGGCGGCGCGTGGATGGACGATGCGCGCTCGCGCCATCGCAAGAGCGAGGCCGAGGGCGGCCTGCAAACGCCCGTCGCCTATCTGACCTGCAACTTCTCGGCACCGGTCGGCGGCAAGCCGGCCTGCTTTACGCACGACGAGGTGATTACGCTATTTCATGAGTTCGGGCACGGTCTGCACCACATGCTGACGCGCGTGGACGAGCTCGCGGTGTCGGGTATCAATGGCGTCGAATGGGATGCGGTCGAGCTGCCATCGCAGTTCATGGAAAACTTCTGCTGGGAATGGGACGTCCTGGCCGATATGTCTTCCCATGTGGATACGGGCGCGAAGCTGCCGCGCGCGCTCTTCGACAAGATGTTCGCCGCCAAGAACTTCCAGAGCGGGCTCGCGACGATGCGGCAGATCGTCTTCTCGATGTTCGATATGCGTCTGCATATCGACTTCGATGCTGAAGGCGCCGGAAGCGCCAACGAGCTCGCGCGCGAGATCAACGAGCGTTACCACGTGATTCCGCAGGCGTCTTTCTCGCGTTGGCCGAATACGTTCAGTCACGTCTTCGCCGGCGGCTATGCTGCCGGGTATTACAGCTACAAGTGGGCGGAAGTGCTGTCGGCCGACGCGTACGCGGCATTCGAGGACGCAGCGAAGCTGGCGGATGGCAGCGTGCTCGATGCACGCACGGGCGAGCGGTATCGCCAGGAGATCCTCGAGGTCGGCGGTAGCCGGCCCGCGATGGAATCGTTCAAGGCATTCCGCGGGCGCGCACCGACGATCGACGCACTGTTGCGCCACAACGGCATGGCCGGGGCACCCGCGCAGTAGGCGCGGGGAGCACTCACGGAGCACTCCGGGAGCGGCACGGCCGGCACGCCGCGCCTGTGTCGCTCACGGTGCGCACCCGGTTTGTTTAGCGATAGAGCTTGAAATCGACTTCGCGCGGACGGCCGTCGATCCCAAGCGATGCCCGCGCCGCGGGAGAACGTGCGATCACTTTTCCCCGCCTGATGACGGCGAGCCGCGCGGCACGCAGACGAATCGCTTCTACGGAATCGCGCGCGTCGAGCACGACGCAATCGGCCCGGCAGCCCGGCTCGATGCCGTAGCCATCGAGCCCGATGATACGAGCCGCATTGACCGTGACCGCATCGAACGCGGCTCGCATCGCGGCTTGGCCTGTCATCTGGGCCACGTGAAGCCCCATATGCGCGACTTCGAGCATATCGCCCGAGCCCAGGCTGTACCACGGGTCCATCACGCAATCGTGGCCGAACGCTACCGGAATGCCGGCCGCCAGCATCTCCGGTACGCGCGTCATGCCGCGCCGCTTCGGATAGGTATCCGAGCGCCCTTGCAACGTAATGTTGATGAGTGGATTGGCAATCGCCGCCACACCGGATTCGCGCATCAGCGGCAGCAGCTTGCTGACATAGTAGTTGTCCATCGAATGCATCGAAGTCAGATGCGAGCCGGTCACACGTCCGCCAAGCCCGAGCCGATGCGCTTGCGCGCAGAGCGTTTCGATATGGCGCGACAGCGGATCGTCCGATTCGTCGCAATGCATGTCGACGGGCAGGCCCTTGTCCGCCGCGAATTCGCACAGCATTCGAATCGACTCCGCGCCGTCCGCCATCGTCCGTTCAAAATGCGGGATGCCGCCCACCACGTCGACGCCCATCGCAATCGCACGCTGCAGGTTGTCGAAGGCGCCCGGACTGCGCAGCAGGCCATCCTGCGGGAAAGCGACGAGCTGGAGATCCAGATACGGCGCGACGCGTCGCTTCACTTCGAGCAGCGCTTCAACCGCGAGCAGCCGCGGATCGCAAACATCCACGTGAGAGCGTATCGCCAACAAGCCGCGTGCAACAGCCCAATCGCAATACTGCAACGCACGCTCGATGATCGCCTCGTGCGTGAGCTGCGGCTTGAGCTCGCCCCAGAGCGCGATGCCTTCGAGCAAGGTCCCCGATTCGTTCACGCGCGGCAGCCCATATGAGAGCGCGGCATCGAGGTGAAAATGCGCATCGACGAACGGCGGGCTCACGAGTGCACCGGATGCATCGATTTCCTCCTGGGCCGATGCGCCGAGATCCGGTTCGACCGCTTGGATGCGTTCGCCGACGATGCCGATGTCGACGGGCCGATCACGCCCCGCGACATGTGAGGGCAACGTAGCGCGGCGAATGATGAGGTCCATCGGCGAGTCCTCGGGTAATGAGTGAATGAGGTAGGAGCAGACACTGCGCGCTGCGGCACGCCGACGAACGGCGTGCCATCGATTCTAACCCTCGCCTGCGGGCTCGCCCTCTTGCGTCGTTCCTTCCTCGAAAAGCGGAAACTGGCCGTTCATGCGGCTTTCGTCTTCCTCCAGACGCACACCCACGCCGAGCAGCCGCACCGGGCGGTCTCGTCGCGCCAAGCCTTTTTCGAGCAGCGCGAGCAGCGTGGGCAGGTGCGTCGCATCGGCGACGCACTCGACAGTCGTCCGTTGAAAGTCCGCGAACCGGATCTTGACGAACATCTTGCGAACCGCGGCCGCGGCACCCACGCGTTCGATGCGCACGTCGAGTTGTTCCGCCAGACGACGCAGTTCCCGCGCACATTCGTCGAGCGTGCGCAAATCGGTTACGTACGTCGTCTCGACGCTGACCGATTTCCTTTCCTGATCCGCCTGCACGCTCCGATGATCGATACCGCGCGAGAGTTCGTAAAGGCGTTTGCCGAAGACGCCGAACCGGCGGTGAAGGTCGACCAGCGGCCATGCTCGCAAATCGTTGCAAGTCACGATGCCGAGCTTTTCGAGCTTGGCGGCCGTCACCTTCCCCACCCCGAAAATCTTGCGCACGGGCAACGCGGCGACGAAGGCATCGACTTCATGCGGACGCACGACGAACAAGCCGTCGGGCTTGTTCCAATCCGATGCGATCTTGGCGACGAACTTGTTCGGTGCCACACCGGCCGAAACGGTCACGCCCACGGTCGCTCGCACGCGCTCGCGGATCTGCTCGGCCATCAACGTGGCGCTTCCCTTGCAATGGGGCGAATGGGTGACATCGAGGTAGGCTTCGTCGAGCGAGAGCGGCTCGACATCGGCCGTATATTCGCGGTAGATCGCCATGATCTGGCGCGAGGCGATGCGGTATTTTTCCATCGCGGGCGGCAGGATCAGCAAGTCGGGGCACTTGCGCACGGCGAGCGCGGACGACATCGCCGAATGGATGCCGAACCGCCGCGCTTCGTAGTTGCAGGTGGCGACGACGCCTCGGTGCTCGGGCCGGCCGCCCACGGCGAGCGGGCGCCCGCGCAAGCTGGGATCGTCGCGCATCTCGACCGACGCGTAGAAACAGTCGCAATCGCAATGGATGATTTTGCGGGCGAACGGAGCCGGCACACCGGACGGTGCGCTCGGCACATCGGAAAAGGAAGGATCGCGCGGGCTCAAAGTGGCACTACTGTACAAAACCACAGTAGGCAATTCAAGCACCGCGCACGCCGGTGATGCGGCGCTACGTCACCGCGGCGAGGAATGCCCGTTCGATTCCAATTCTCGGGAGAGGGAGATTTGGGAGCGCCTGGAAGCGTTTGCCCGAGAAGAGCTTGGACGCCCGCTGTTTGGAGGCAAGCTGAACGAAGCCCGCAGACGTAGATCTGAGGAAACCCGGCCCCAACGTCGGTCTCTTTTGTCGCGGGCGTTTTCGGGCCTGCGTGTATCACGACACGTAGCACAGCCCGAAAAACAAAAAGGTCTGATTTCGCGATGAAATCAGACCTTCGAATGCTGTTTGGTTGCGGGGGTAGGATTTGAACCTACGACCTTCGGGTTATGAGCCCGACGAGCTGCCAGACTGCTCCACCCCGCGTCAGAGAAAAGAAGTATATCCGCTTTCTCACGACGCGTCAAACATCGCGCCCGGTCACCGCGCTCAACGCGGCAACGAAAACGCATATACCTTGCCATCGCCGGCCAGATAAAGCCGGCCGTTCGCGGCAACGATCGTCGAAAAACGGCGCAGCCCCGGCATGCGATCCTCGTCCCCACCACCGGAGAAAACGGGCTCGCCATTGTCGGCACGAAAGCCGTGGAGGCGGTCGTCGCGTTCCGCGCCCGCGATCCAGACGATGCGGTTCGAGTGGCCATCGCTCGTCGTCGTGATCGGATTGCCGCCGCCCTCCATTGGGCGGCACCATGCGGACTTGATGCCGCCCTTGCCCACGCCGTCGATGCGCAGCACGGTCACCCCCGCCCCTCGTCCGCCGCCCGGACACGATTCGAGTTGAGCCGCACTTCTGAAGGCAACGAAGGCGGCATCGCCATCGGCCCAGGTTGCCGGTGCAGTGAGAATAGGCGCACCCGATACCGCGCTGGCCTCGAGCGCACCGCCGATTCCGCCAAGCTTGTCGCGATCGAGCAAATACGCCTTGCCATCCTTGCCAAGCGCCAGCATCAATCGACGCCCATGCACGGTGATCGGCACCGCACTCGTAGCACCAAGGTCGCTGTCGTCGCTATCGAGCTGCTGCCAGTCGGAAGGGGCAAAAAAATCGCTTCGATCCGACGAGCGCGTGAGTTCGGGGCTGAGCCGAATGACGGCCTCGCCGTCGGCCCATGACTTCGCGCCCGACGTGTTGCCCGTTGTCACGAACAGATGATCCTCAGCCGCGACGATGCCGGCCGGCGCCCAGATCCCGCCCCGCGTGCCGCGCGTATGCCACTCGCCCGATACGGCCGGCGCGTCGAGCGCGAGGGCGACCACGCGCCCGCGGTATGCGCCGCAATCTCCCGTATGTCCGCCGTACGGAACGAAGAGCCGCCCGCCCGCGAGCACGAGCGCGCCGCGCTGGTTTTGCACCGTTGCATCGAATGCGGTACCGAGCGCCTTCACACCGGCCGCGACGTCGACAGGCCATCCTTTCAGCACCGATCCGTCGCGCAGCGCGAGTCCGAAGACGAGATGCTTGAGCCCCTTTCCGTCCTTCACCATCGCATCCAGGTAAAGGGCGCCTTTCGTGGGATCGATGACAGGCGTGCCCGTCACGCCGAGCGGATCGATATCGCCGCACGGCAGATCGCCGCGCCGGGCCGGCTGGCCAAGCGCACGCTGCCAGACGACACGGCCCGTCGTCGCGTCGAGCGCATAAACGATGTTCGATTCCGTCGCGACGACCACGAGCCCGACGTTCGCTCCAGGCGGATGCCAGTACAGCGGTTGCGCGTAGACATGCCCTTCGATCGTGCCATCGAAGCCGCTGTCGCGGCGAAGCTGCCCCGCGCTCTCCCATGTCAGATCACGCATCACGTACTGACCGGCGCGATCGGCCGAACGGTGATACCCGAGCACCGAGCCACCGCCGAGCGACCACGCCGAAGCGGCGCGCATGAAAATCAGGACTGCGAAGGAAACCAGCACGACGAGCGGCACCGCGATGCGCGCGATGAACGCCGGGCTGCGGCCCGCGACAGTGGAATCGCCGGGCTGCGGCGAAGGCGGTTTTTCCACGATAGGCTCCTGACGTCGCTCGCGAGAATCATGCTACAAAACCCGCGTCGGCGTGCGCCAATTGCGCACGCCAAAAGCGTCCATACGCCAAAAGCGCGTCAGTGCGAATGCCGCGGATCGCCCCGCGTTTCGATGACCTTCAGGTAAAGCGTCGCGGGCTCCAGGCAACCGCCTGTCGAAAGCTGTCCGACGAATTGCCGATAGATTTCCTGCCACGGCGTTTGCGACGGCGGCACGCTCGCGGCGGTCTCGCCACGGCGTCGCGCGAGCTCCGTTTCGTCGACGAGCACATCGACCCTGCGCGCGTTCAGATCGACGCGAATCCGATCGCCGGTGCGCAACAGCGCAAGCCCTCCGCCTACCGCCGACTCCGGCGACATGTTGAGAATCGACGGACTCGCCGATGTGCCGCTTTGCCGGCCATCGCCCAAGCAGGGCAGCGAATCGATGCCCTGCTTGATGAGCGCCGCGGGCGGTGCCATGTTCACGACTTCGGCACTGCCCGGATAGCCCACCGTGCCGCAACCGCGAATGACGAGAATGCAGTGCTCGTCGATGTCGAGCGAGGGATCGTCGATGCGTGCGTGATAGTCCTCGGGACCGTCGAAGACGATCGCGCGCGCTTCGAAACGATTTTCGGCGCCCGCCTCGCTCAGGTACGTTCGGCGAAACGCCTCCCCGACGACCGACATCTTCATGATCGCGCTGTCGAAGAAATTGCCGCCGAGCACGATGAACCCGGCGCGATGCTTGAGCGGCGCATCGCAACGCCGAATGACGTCGCCGTCCGCATCAGGAGCGTCTTGCGCGATCTCGGCGATCGAGCGGCCCGATACCGTGGCGCACGCTCCGTTGAGCCGCCCCGCCGCATGCAATTGCCGGAGCACGGCGGGCACGCCGCCCGCGCGATGAAAGCCCTCGCCAAGATACTCGCCGGCCGGCATGCAGTTGACGATGAGCGGTACGTCCTCGCCGAACCGCTGCCAGTCGGTCAGATCCAGCTCGATACCCATGTGCCGCGCGATGGCGATCAGATGCGGCGGGCAATTGGTCGACGCGCCCAGCGCCGAGGCGACGACGATCGCGTTTTCGAACGCCTCGCGCGTCATGATTGCAGAGGGCCGCACATCTTCGCGTACGAGATCGACGATGCGCTTGCCGGTCACATATGCCATCTGCGCGCGCTCGCGATAGGCGGCCGGAATCGACGCGCACCCCGGCAGCGACATGCCGAGCGCTTCGGCAAGCGCGTTCATCGACAGCGCAGTGCCCATCGTATTGCAATGTCCGATCGACGGCGAAGCGGCTACGGTGAGCTCCATGAACCCCTCGTAGTCGATCTCGCCGGCGGCCAGCAGATTGCGCGCGTGCCAGATGACGGTTCCGGATCCGACGCGCCGGCCATTGAACCAGCCGTCGAGCATGGGGCCGCCGGAGAGCACGATGGCAGGCATGTCGACGGTGGCCGCGGCCATGAGACAAGCCGGGGTGGTCTTGTCGCACCCCGTCGTCAGCACGACGCCGTCGAGCGGAAAACCGTGCAGTATCTCCACGAGCCCGAGATAGGCCAGATTGCGGTCGAGCGCGGCGGTCGGCCGGCGCGACTGCTCCGCGAGCGGATGAACGGGAAATTCCATCGGAATGCCGCCCGCGTCGCGAATGCCTGCCTTCGTCCGTTGCGCGAGCTCGATGTGGTGCCGGTTGCACGGTGCCAGATCGCTGCCCGTTTGCGCGATGCCGATGATGGGCCGGCCCGACTGCAACTCCTCGCGCGTCAGACCGTAGTTCATGAAACGTTCGACATAGAGCGCCGTCATATCGGCGTGGGCGGGATCGTCGAACCACTTCTGGCTGCGCAGTTTGCGCATGGGGGGGGAGGACATGTCGATTGTCGTCTTCGTCATGAGGAGAGAAAGTTCGCGTTCAAGTGCCGTACCATCCGGCGTCGACGAAATACTCGCGCCCCGAGCATCGCTCCCCGTCGTCCGAGGCGAGGAACAGCGCCATGCGCGCGACATGCTCGGGCTCGATGCGTTGCGGCAGGCACTGACCGGCGACGAGCTTCGCTTCGCTATCGGCCGATTGCCACAGTTTCATCTGACGCGGCGTTCGGACAGCACCCGGCACGATCGCGTTCACGCGAATGCCGAAGCGGCCCAGATCGCGGGCGAGGCCGCGTGTCATTCCTTCCACGCCCGCCTTCGCGGTCATGTAGATCGACAGTTCGGGCAAAGCCAGATGCCACGAGATCGAGCCGAAATTGAGAATAACACCGTGCCCCGCGCGCTTCATTGCGGCCGCCGCATGCTGAGCACAGAAAAACTGGTGGCGCAGGTTGACGGCGATGCGCTCGTCCCAGTAGGAAGGCGTGACTTCGTCTGGAGCGTGGCGGTCGTCGTTCGCTGCGTTGTTGATGAGCACGTCGATCGTCTGCGACGCCGCTTCGATATCGGCGAACACTGCCGCCAGCGAATCGAGATTGCGCAGATCGCAGCGATAAAAGCGCGGTACGTGCGCGCAGTCGGCCAGACGCGTCACGAGTGCGCGTGAATCGTCCTCGGCCACGTCGATGAACGATACGCGCGCGCCCTGCCGCGCGAACGCTTCCACGATCGCGGCACCGATGCCGCTGCCGCCCCCCGTCACGACGACGGACTTGCCGGTAAGACTCGGATAAATTGCGTACGACATGCGAATTCCAAGGGTTGCGAATCTGGGGCGCGTCTGGCCGCCCCGGTTTCAACGCCGGTTCGATCCGGACACCACGTCGATCCAGACGGCCAGAACAAGAATGCCGCCTTTCACGATCATCTGCCAATAGGCATCGACATCGAGCATCGACATGCCGTTATCGAGACTCGCCATGACGAGCGCGCCGATCAGCGCCCCATAAACGGTGCCCGAACCGCCGCGCATCGACGTGCCGCCGATGAAACAGGCCGCGATCGCGTCGAGTTCGCCCATCGTGCCGGCGGACGGCGAGCCGGCCGCGAGCCGGGCTGTATTCACGATGCCGGCGAATGCGCACATGAGCCCCATCAGCGCGAACACGGCGAGCTTCACGCGATTCGTGTCGACGCCGGATAGGCGCGTCGCTTCCAGGTTCGAGCCGACCGAGTAAATCCGGCGTCCGAAGACGGTCTGCGTCGCGATCCAGCTGAATACGCCCAACAGCACCAGCACGAGCAGCACGGGCAGCGGAATGCCGCCGTAGCTGTCCAGCACGGCAACGAATACCCCGAGAATGGCGCCGGCACCCACGACCTTGGCCACGTCCTGCCAAAGCGGCAGGAGAGCCAGATCGTAGCGGCGGCGGTTGGCACGCTGGCGCACCGTCAACAGCGTGAGGAGCGCGAACAGAACCACCGCCAGCGCAATCCCCGCCGCGCGCGGCAAATAACCCTGGCCGATGAAGACGAACGGGTCGGAGACCGGTGCGATGGTCGAACCGCCCGTGATACCGAGCAACACGCCGCGATAGGCGAGCATGCCGCCCAATCCGACGATGAACGATGGTATGCGCCGGTACGTCGAAAGCCATCCGTTGAAGAGTCCGGCCAGGATGCCCAGCACCATCACGGCCGGCACGGTCAACCCGATGGGCCAGTGCCGGTTGGCATCGAGGATCGCCGCGACGCCGCCCAGCAAACCGAGCAGCGAACCCACCGACAGATCGATTTCGCCGGCAATGATGATGAACACCATGCCGCACGCCAGCATGCCGCTCACGGCCATCTGTCGCAGCAGATTGGAAAGGTTGCGCGGCGTGGCGAACGCGCCGTGCGTCAGTACCGCGAAGAAGACCCAAATCACCGCCACCGCAAGGAGCAGCGCAAGAATCTTGTAGCGCGCGAACAGTTGCCTGACGCGCTCGGTGCCCGGCAGCGAGCGTTCGTCTGTCGTTCCGGCACGGCTTGGGGAAATCGTTTCGGGAGTCATGCGGCATTGGCCTCGTTCTGTTGCGCCTGGCGGCCGGCAGGCTGAATCGCGGCCGTCAGGATCTGCTCTTGCGTGAGCCCGTCGTTGACAAAATCGCCGCGCACTTCGCCTTCGCCGATCACGAGCACGCGGTCGCTCAAACCAAGTACTTCGGGCAGCTCCGACGAGACGACGATGATCGCCATCCCTGTTTTC
>Ga0207695_10007936_pt1 | contig 13394 bp, 6 predicted proteins | sample KBSC54metaG_FD_184354 | JGI IMG/M metagenome (GOLD analysis project Ga0207695, IMG submission 184354) | Corn rhizosphere microbial communities from Kellogg Biological Station, Michigan, USA - KBS C5-4 metaG (SPAdes) (version 2) | ecosystem: Host-associated > Plants > Roots > Rhizosphere > Soil...
CGAAATACGGACGCCGGTAATTGAGCAAGGAACTTTCCATACAACACAGACTATATATGCACCAAGTGGGCTCAACGTTATTGTTCCGGCTACTACGCCGCATATCAGTTTGGTTAGCAGGGTAGTGATGCTCCTGAATGAGTACTCGAATATCATATTCATGGTGTGGCTGCTGCTTTTCATACTGAAAAGCATGAAAATGGCAGGAGGACTATTATATATCCAGCGAATCAGAAATTACAGAGTTCATGAGGTATCCGAAGAGTTTAAACATAAGATTGAGCTATTTGCCGGTCAGATAGGCATCAGGCAGGCTGTCCGCCTGGTGCAATCTGAGCTGGTTAAGGTGCCGGTTGCCGTGGGCTGGCTAAAACCGATGATCCTGTTGCCAATGGGCATCCTGTTGCAACTATCGCCCGAACAATTGGAAAGCATTTTATGGCACGAACTGGCCCACATCCGCCGCCGCGATTACCTGGTAAATATATTACAGGGGATTGTTGAAACAGTATTCTTCTTCAATCCGGGCTTGCTGTGGTTATCATCTTTGATCCGCGCTGAAAGAGAAGCCTGCTGCGACGATATTGTACTGAGCCGTATGAACCGCAAAGCTAACTACCTGGAGGCCTTACTATCATTCGGTTATGAAGATAGCAGCCGGACAACCTTAGCCATGAGCATAGGAAGCGGCAATCAATTGCGGGATCGCCTTAAACGCATGGTGAACCAGGAGAACAAAAGGCTAAGTATAGCCGAAAAGGTTGTTTTAGTCGCAGGCTTGGTGCTGCTATCTGCTTTTACGACTATATCAAAAGACAACCCGGTTATTAAAAACCTTGTTGTAAAATTTACCAGCAGATCTGGTAAAGTTGTTACTAAAACGATGCCGGTATCAATGCACCGCTTGCCCGAAAGTCAGCGTGTTAATGATAGCAAACCCGGAGCGCGTGCAAAAGATACAATTACCGTAATCGATACCGCTATAAGATTTACCAGCGTACTCTTCAAAAACAGCGATGCCGACCCGACTAATAACGACATCAGTGCAATGGATGACAAAGGGAACGAATACCATTTCATGGTAGTTAATAATGCAATTGCCTCGATGGAGATCAATGGCGAAAAGGTGGCCGATAATAAGCTACCGGGATACAATTATATGCTCCGTAATATAGAAGGAGAATTGGCTGAGAAAAAGCGTATCCGCGATGGCGATGTTGCTTGGCGAAAGGAATTAAAAAGTAAATACGATATCGGCGCAAAACACGCCCGTTTCTCTAAGGATAGCTTAAAATCTAAAGACAAGGCATTTCGTAAAGTTCCGCCTCCGGGATATCTCAAAAATAGCTCGCCTGAACCTTATGCAGCTAAGCTGGCCAATATGCAACGTCAGTTCCGTGATGACAGCCTTAATTTTACATCGCAACGTGACCGGGCATATAATGTGATTGCCGACCTGGTAGATGACAAGGTGGTGCCCGGGCCTGCTAACGTAAAATGGTTTGGCCTGAGTAGTACTGAACTCATTGTTAACGGGATGAAGCAACCCGCTGAACTGCAGCAGAAATACATGGCTAAGTATGGTATACGCCCGGATTATGGTCTTTATTATGGCCCGGTGCAAATGCATGGAACAGGCGTATTTATCGATGAGGCCGATGGAAGACCGCCGCTGCCACCCAGCAAACCGCGTCAACCTAAAGTACGCGAGCAAAAATCAGGGTTTATGCAACCGAAATACCTCGATAGCGGGACATTGAGGAGATTGCAGATTATGCGGCGGCAACAGGTTTTTGCTGCTGACCGTAACATGAAACCTGACTTACTCGACCGGCAACAAGGAAAAGAGCTGAAGATGCAACGGAAATGGCTAAAATCTGATCGAAAATTTGTGCACGATCCGAATATGATGGCCGCGGTGTCGGGTATTATCGGCGACCTGGTAAATGCAAACGTACTTAGCGACAAAAGTGACCTGGTGAATTTCAATCTAACCAACTCGGGACTAATGGTAAATGGCAAAAGACAGCCGGAGGAGTTGCATCAAAAACTGAAAACGAAATACTTGCATGATCCTAATTATCGGCCTGCTTCCGACCTTGAAAGCAACCAGAACTTTGGAATACATTACAATTCCCGAACCGACAGTATGGGGTTGGGCGTCACCGATGGGCCTGACACTCCCTAATATTTAATCCAACGATAAATCGATATTTCTAAACCCGGTGCCCAAGAAATTGAGTAAATACTTTAAGTATAATTTACGAAATTATTCGTATTTCATTAAGCCTTATGAAGACACTAAGAACAACCATATTGATTTGCACTTTTCTGTTCGTGGCTAGTGCCAGCTATTGTCAGCAAAGGGTATATCGGCAATTAGACAGTATCTTTAATAATCTTTATAAAAGCGGGAGTTTTAGCGGAAATGTGCTGATAGCTAAGAATGGGCAACCCATCTACCAAAAAAGTTTTGGATTTGCTGATAGCAGCAAGCAAATAAAAAATGAGAACCTAACGCGCTTTCTTCTGGCATCTGTATCCAAGCAATTTACTGCTGCAGGGATTGTATTATTGAAAGAGGCAGGTAAGCTGAATTATGATGATAAGCTTGTTAAATACCTACCCGCCCTTCCTTATCCGGAAATTACCATTCGCCAGTTATTGAATCATACGTCAGGTGTTCCTGATTATTTGCCTGTGTTTGATCAATACTGGGATAAAACAAAATTCGCCACGAATGACGACATGCTGGATATACTTATAAAGTATCATCCCGATCCATTTTTTGAGTCGGGTCAAAAGTACTTGTATAGCAATACTGGCTATGCATTGCTGGCATCGGTGATAGAAAAAGTATCAGGTGTATCATTTACCGATTACATGGAAGACAAGGTTTTCCGACCATTCGGACTGAAGCATACCTTAGTTTATACCCGCCGGGCAAGGCCTAAACAAGTTCCTAACTGTGCAACCGGTTATGTTTATGAAGACAGTTTAAAAAGGTTTATTATGCCCGAGCAACACCCGGTATGGAAGCATGCGCTTTGGGAGGATGGTATTTATGGCGAAGACGGGGTAAACTCAACAGTTGGTGATATCCTCTTATGGGATCAGGCCGTCTTCAACAGAACTATCATTTCTGTAGAAGATTGGAAGGAGATACCAGGTGCTGGCAAACCTGCCGAAGGCGACAGCGATTACGGTTTTGGCTGGCATTTGATCAATCCGCAAGGGAAAGGCAGGATAGCTTACCATACCGGGGGCTGGCCAGGCTTCCAGTCGTATAACGAGCAGGGACTCGACCAAAACTATACTATCATCATCCTTCGGAACAAATTTGCGCCACGAATAAAAGTGCCGGTAGAAGTACTCAGATCCATAATCAATTCAATTAATTATTAGTGATATGATCTTTACCGGTGAATATATAAATGTCAAAAAATATGACCAGCCCACGACAGATTTCTCTCCCCCGGATAGGGTGATTTTGCACTTAAAAGAGTTAAATAATTGTTAAAACCGCATTTTTGCTGTAACGCATTAATGATTCAAACGTCACTTAGCGAAAACCTCCTTACATGAAAATCTTTTTACTAGCCTTATTCTTCAGTTTATCTACAGTACTTGCTTTTGCCCAAACCGGAGGTTCGGCGCCGGCCCCAACCGTCACCATAACAGGAACCATAATCGATTCGGCCAATAATAAACCAATGGGTTATGTAACTGTTGCCATACAGGATTCAAAAACACATGAAGGAGTAAAAAGCGGGTTAACCAAAGACGATGGGACATTCTCATTAAAAGCCCCGGCGGGAAAAACATACGAGGCGGTTTTAGTGTTCGTGGGCTATCGTAATAAGGCAATAGCTGTAAGCGGAAATGGCCCAGATGTCAATATAGGTAAGGTATTACTGGCGGCATCTGCGAGCCAATTAAAGGAGGTTTCAGTTACTGCAGTCAGGCCTTTGATGAAGCAGGAGGTGGACCGTATTAGTTACGATATCCAGGCGGATCCGGACAACAAAGCATTATCTGTGCTGGACAGGATGCGCAAAGTGCCTTTGCTGACAGTGGACGGAAACGACAATATACAGCTTAAAGGAAGCGGCAATTATAAAATATTGATAAACGGTAAAGAATCGGCACTGGTGGCTAAGAATCCGTCGGATATTTTAAAATCGATGCCTGCTACCAATATCGAAAAGATCGAGGTGATCACCACTCCACCTGCAAAATATGATGCAGAAGGTTTGGCAGGTATAATAAATATAGTTACCAAGCGTAATGCCGACCAGGGTTATAATATCGGATTCAATAGCCGCTTTAATACAGTTTTTGGAGCAGGATATAATATTAATGGAACAGTTAAACAAGGTAAGTTCGGGGCATCATTTTTTGGTGGATTTGGCAGCAACGGCGACCTGACAACCGGCTCAGGAAATGTTGAAAATATATTCGATCCGGTTACAAAGGCAGTGACGACCACGATAGACCAGAATGGAACGACAAGGCAAAAAGGCAGGTTTCACTACGGGGGAGGAGAGTTTAGCTTTGAGATAGATACCCTCAACCTTTTAACCGCATCAATCGATCTTTTCGGAAACGATCAGCATCAATATACCAACCAACTTTCCAATACTAATACCTTGGGGGACCCGGTACAGGGTTTTAGCCTGAATAATACTAATCATGGCACTTTCACCGGGTTTGATGCTTCATTCAATTATCAAATAGGCTTCAAGAAATCAAAAGATGAGCTGTTAACCATCTCCTACAAATACAGCTATTCGCCTAACAAGCAGCAGAATAATAACATTTTTGATGACAGGTTTATGTATCCGTATTCGTCATATCCTGACTACCAGCAGTACAATGATGCAGGGGACAGAGATCATACTATACAGATAGATTATGCCAACCCGCTGAGCAAAAAGGTATCGATAGAGGCAGGTGCAAAAGCTATACTTCGTAACAATTACAGCTATTACCATGTAGATGACCGCTACAACGTGAACGATCCTTATGCTACCAACGATACGCTAACTAACAATTTTACCTATCACCAAAATATTATAAGCCTGTATAACTCGTATCAATTGAAACTGGAGAAATGGACAGGTAAAGCCGGTTTACGTTTAGAACATACTTCTATCAATGCAGATTTTACATCGGCAGGTGTTACTACGGCGCCAAGCTACAATAACCTGATCCCTTCTGTATCCATTCAGCGCAGTTTTAAAAGCAGCAGCTTAAATTTTGGATTTACGCAGCGCATACAGCGCCCGGGTATATTCCAGTTGAACCCATTTGTTGATAAATCTAACCCGACTTTTATAAGCACAGGTAACCCATCGTTAAAGCCAGAGCTGGACAATACATTTGAACTGACCTACAGCAACTTTACCAAAAACTCGATCAACGTAGGTTTGAGCTATGCGTTCTCAAACAATTCTATCCAAAACGTTTCGAGTTTGCGCCAGGTGCCTGTTACAGGATTCCCTGATAGTACCACTACAGCAACTTCGAAAACCTGGGCACCAATAAGACCCTGGGACTTAATGTGCATACCAACATGAACCTTACCAAGCAATTTACACTGGGTTTGAACGGCCAGGTAAACCATGTATGGCTTAGCGGCAATTTCAATGGTGGGATGTATCATAACGACGGCTTTACCGGAAATGCGTTTGCTAATATGCGGTACAGGTTTGATAACGGGTTTGCTGTTTCCTTCAATGCAGGCTTTTTCAGCGGTAACGTAAACCTGCAGGGTAAGTCAAGCGATTTTGTTTTTAACCAGTACCTGCTGTCCAAAGACTTCTTCAAAAGAAAGCTGACACTGGTTTTGGTGGCTAATAACCCATACAGTAAATACAATACTTTCCGTAATACTATCAACTCAACGTATTTTTACCAACAGTCCTATAATCAAAATTATTACCGATCATTCGCTTTCAGGGTCAACTTCAAGTTCGGCAAGTTCAATGGCAATATCAAAAAGAACGAACACGGTATTAATAACGATGATACCAAAGGAGGGAACAAAGGTACTAGTGGAAACGGTAATTAAGATACAAGAACCAAGAATCAAGAGCCAAGAATAGGGAAGCAGGATATCAGTGGACAATTTTTTTGTCCTGACTCTTGGTTCTTGACTCTTGCTTCTCTTAAATTCGCGGCATGAAGATTTACGGTATTCCCAATTGCGATACAGTTAAGAAAACGTTAGACTGGTTTAAAGCAAACAAAATAAATTACGAATTCCACGATTTTAAAAAGCTTGGCATAGCTCCTGAGAAATTGCAGGAATGGAATGACAAGGCTGGTTATGAAGCGTTCTTAAACAAAAAGAGCACAACCTGGAAAGACCTGGAGCCTGAAGTAAAAGAAGGCGTAAAAACCTTTGCTGATGCTTTGCCTATATTCCAGGAAAAAACCAGTATGATCAAAAGGCCGGTGATTGAAGATGGAAACTTTCTTTACTTCGGTTTTGATGCGGAGGTTTATAAAAAGCATTTTTTGAAATAGTTGATTGAGTTAAGTGGTTGATTGTGTTAAGTAGTTGATAATCCATACAGCCTCAATGCAACCTAATCAACCACTTAACCAATCAACTCAATCAACTAAACAATCAATCAACCTTATATCTGTACACCTGCCGGCCTATATTTCCTTTTTCGTCAATTCCTTCAATTACAACCCGGTAGGCGCCTATACCATCGGCATTATAAAAATCAAATGATGCATTACCATATTTATCGGTCACCAGTTCAGGTTTCCAGTAAATCGTGCTGCGCAGATCGGGGTGGTTATAGGTAATACCGCTTTCATATTTGGGTGAGTAAAACTCGCGTACTTTCTGATAGCCCTGTGCTGTGATGGGTAAAATGCCTGTTGATGCAATGTCTTTTGCAGTTGTCCCAGCACCTCGTTTTGTGGTAATTATCAATACTCCGTTTCCTCCTTGTATGCCATAAATGGCTGCATTTGCATATTTAAGTACTTCTACAGTCTCTACATCATTGGGGTTTAATATACTTACATCGGAACCGGGTAGTTCAGCTCCATCGACTATGACTAACATAGCGCCTCCGAGTGGTCCCCTCAAAAAAGGCATTTGCGGGCGGCCTGGATTTCCAACATTTGTAAAGCCCACCCCGTGTAATTTGCCGGTCAATGTTACTGCTAACGACGATCCATAACCGATATCTTTACTATGCAGTACCTGGTCTGCGTGCCCCGCACCTGCAAAACTTTGCGTTTCATACTGATCATCGGGTTTAAACCCCTTTATCTTTACCTCTTTAAGAATTCTGCCTTTGCCGAAACCTACCTTATTTAATTCTTCCTGCTGTCTTTCATTATTGGCGAGATAGGCAGGAGGGATGACTGTATTTACATTCTCATTAGTTTGTTGTATTACCTGGGTAAAAGACACGGGCTTGTCACTGTTATAAACGAGTTTGGTATATTTCTTTCCCTTAGCATTTGTAGCCTGCAAGACAAACCGTGTACTGTCCCAAAAGGTCATATCATGGAAGGCAAAGTAGCCTTTGTCATCGGCTTTGGTGCTAAACAGCTGTTTGCTTTGAGTCGGTAACAGCGATACATTAGCCTTAGGCAGGGAAGCGCCTAATAAGTTTTTGGCTTGACCGGTTATCTCCAAACTTTTTTCAGGCTGATAGGCTAAAGATTGATCTTTATTGTTTAGTACCTGTTCCCACTCAAACCTGCGGTAGCCATGAGTGAGCATTACCAAATCGAGCTCTTTCAGTTTTTGATCGGTTATATTGGCGAAATAGTAGTTGGGCTGCTCTACGGTTCCCTTCAGGTCGGAGGTTAGCAAGAGGTCGCTCAGGATAGTATTTTCCTTGTCCTCATTAATATCCACCTTGCTTTCATCAATTACCGAAATGGAGAAATGTCCCAGACTAGCTGAATCTGCCCTTGTCTTGGCATTGAGTTTAATGCTGACTTTTTCACGGGTCGCATAAGAATCTTTATTCGCAGAAAGGTTCAGGTTTAATTTGTCATAATTCTGAACAAAGATCAATCGTTCACATACAGGCTCATTAGCTGGGGAGAATAGGGTAATGGTGGCAATACCAGTATGCAGATGTCGCTTCAGGATATCTAAACTAATCACGGAGCTATCCAGTTTAATTGGAACGGTAGTGGCCGATCCGCCTGAATAAATTAGCAGGGTGTAATCTTTCCCTTTATTTTCAGCATAATAAGCAGTATTGGAAAGTATTTTTACCCCCGCTTTGGGAACAGAATCGTTATTGACTGACAAAGTAATTCCTTTTCTAACCGGTGCAGGCAGATCAATATTATTTTTGCTGCCATCAGCAAATATGATGCTGGCTTTGTAGAATTTCCCATTTTCAGGTATAAAGTTAAAACTACCCATACCCCAATGAGATGATTCAAGTTGGCAGATTACTTTACCCGAATTATCTGTTACGGAACCTTTGGCACCTACGCCCAAGCCATTTATACCAATCGCTTTAAAAGCTACTTTGGCTGGCAGCCCAGCAATCAGCTGACCGCTTTCGGGAAAGAATTGCAGGTCGGGCTTGCCGATAAGGGCTTTAGCTGTGCTATTCTCAGGTATATTTTTGGTATGAACTGATCCAATAGGAATGTTTTGTTCAAACAGGTTACCATCATTCAGCATCCAGCGGGTGTATGCACGAATGTGATAATTGCCCGGAGCTAAAGTATCAGTTAAAACAAAATCGCCCCAGGCAACGCCGTTTGCCAATGGCAGTTTGATGCCTTGTTCGATCTTATTACCCGGATTGATCAGGTCAATATGCAACACCCCACTTAAATCAGAAAGCTGGTGCTTTTCACCTAAAGTAACGTAAGCTTTAAAGTAGATGGTATCGCCGGTGGCATAATAGGGCTTGTCAAAATGCAGGTAGGCTTTTTCGGAGGCGTGATTGGAGGTATAATTTTTTAATTTTAAAACCACAGGCGATTGCCCATAAACACTTAAGCAGTAAATGAACAGAAGAAAAAACAGGAGTAATTTTTTCATGGTGGTTTATTGTACTTTATAGGTAAATGTTTGTCTCCCTAAATTTCCTTTCTCATCGATACCTTCAATAACTATGCGGTAGTTGCCTATGCCATCTGCATTGTAAAAATCAAATGATGCATTGCCGTCTTTATCCGTTGTCAATTCAGGTTTCCAGTAGATGGTACTTCGCAGATCAGGATGATTATAGGTAATACCGCTTTCGTATTTAGGAGAATAAAACTCCCGGACTTTTTGGTAGCCCTGTGCAGTTATTGCTAAAATACCTGTTGATGCGATATCTTCTGGTTTTGTACTGCCTCCCCTTTTGGTGGTGACTATTAAGACGCCATGACCTCCTTGAATACCGTAAATGGATGCACTTGCATATTTTAATACTTCCACAGTCTCTACATCAGTTGGGTTTATATTACCTATATCGGAATCCGTTAATTGAGTGCCATCTATAATTACTAACATAGGGCCTCCATCATGGTAAGGCACGTTCTTATGGCCGGGTTGGGAGCTGCTAAACCCCACCCCATATAATTTGCCGACTAATACAGATGCCAATGAGGGGCCATACCCAATATCTTTGCTATGTAACACCTGGTCGGCATGTCCGGCACCTGCAAAGCTTTGTGTTTCGTATTTATCATCCAGTTTTATACCCCGAATCTTTACTTCTTTTAACATTTTGCCTCTGCCAAGTCCGAGCTTGCTTAATTCTTCTTGTTGTTTTTCATTGTTAGCCAGGTAGGCAGGAGAGATAATGGTATTAATGTTTTCATTTATTGGTTGTGAGGCTGCGATCACAGGCACAAACTTATCGCTGTTATAGGTCAATTTGGTATATATCTTTCCTTTTGCATTTGTAGCCTGCAGGACAAACCGTGTGCTATCCCAGAATGCCATATCCCTGAATGCAAAATAGCCTTTGTCGTCCGCTTTGGTAGTAAACACCTGCTTGCTTTGAGTCGGCAACAGCGATACATTAGCCTTAGGTAGGGAAGCGCCCAATAAGTTTTTGGTTTGTCCGGTGATTTCTAAACTTTTTTCGGGCTGATAAGCTAGCGGCTGATCGTTATTATTAAGCACCTGTTTCCATTCAAACCTGCGGTAACCATGGGTCAGCATCACAAGGTCGAGTTCTTTCAGCTTTTCATCGGTAATGTTGGCGAAATAGTAGTTGGGCTGCTCTACGGTACCTTTCAGGTCGGAGGTTAGCAAGAGGTTGCTCAGGATAGTATTTTCCTTGTCCTCATTAATATCCACCTTGCTTTCATCAATCACTGAAACGGAGAAATGGCCCATGCTAGCTGAATCGGCCCTTGTTTTTGCGTTGAGTTTGATGCTGACTTTTTCTCTTGTAGTATAGCTGCTTTTATCGGCAGAAAGGTTTAGGTTTAGCTTGTCAAAATTCTGAACAAAAAACAAGCGTTCACATAAAGGCTCATTAGTCTCAGAGAACAATGTGATAGTAGCAATCCCCGTATGCAAATGACGTTTCAGGATATCTAAACTAATAATTGAGCTATCCAACTTAATGGGAACAGTAGTCGCTGATCCGCCGGAGTAGATCAGCAAAGTATAGTCTTTCCCTCTGTTCTCATTATAATAAGCCGGATTGGAAAGTATTTTTACCCCTGCTTTCGGAAGGGAATCATTATTTACCACCAAAGCAATGCCTTTGCTAGTCGGGACCGGCAGATCAAGACCGTTCTTACTACCATCTGCAAACATGACATTTGCTTTATAGGATTTTCCGGTTTCAGGTATAAAGCTAAAAGAACCCATGCCCCGATGAGATGATTCTAACTGACAAACAACCGTGCCTGAATTATCAGTAACATCTCCTTTAGCACCTATCCCCAGCCCGTTCATACTAACGGCTTTGAAGGCTACTTTAATGGGTAGTCCTGCGATCATCTGACCGCTTTCGGGGAAGAATTGTAAATCAGGCTTGCCGATAACAGATTTGGCTGTGCTATTCTCGGGTATATTTTGGGTGTGAACTGATCCTACAGGAATGCTTTGTTCAAACAGATTACCGTCATTGAGCATCCAGCGGGTGTACGCCCGAATGCGATAATTGCCCGGCGCTAAAGTATCGGGTAAAACAAGATCGCCCCAGGCAAGCCCATTTACCAATTGTAGTTTAACACCTTGTTCGATCTTATTACCCGGATTGATCAGGTCAACATGCAACACCCCACTCAAATCAGAAAGCTGGTGCTTTTCGCCTAATGTGGCATAGGCTTTAAAGTAGATGGTATCGCCCGTTGCATAGTAGGGCTTATCAAAATGGAGGTAGGCTTTTTCAATGTTATGTGCTGTTGTAAAGTTTTTCAGGTTGGCAACGATGACTTTAGACACGTCAATGCCAGATTGGCCATAAGCTGAAACTATGCTCAGGCAAAATAAAGATACAATCACGGGAATGATTAGTATTCTTCTCATTATAAGGTTTTATAAAACTAAAATACGGGTAATTTCGGTTATTTGAAAGAAGTGATAAGGTTTAGGGGCCTTTATCACAGGCAATTTAATTATAAGGTTTCGATAAGTCGATATGTTGGTGCCCGGTATTTTGAAAAACTGACTAGTTCGTTAGTTTTTGAGGAAATATTTGCAAATTATTTGTTTTGTAACAATTAATTTACCGTTCGTGCAATTGCTTAATTTATACTATTTTGCGCCCCAATAATTAACTAACTGAGATGAAATTTAAATTGATGGCCAATCTCACATTGGCTCTTTTAGCTATTGCAAGTGCAGTGAGTGCACAGCAAGACAATCCACCTCCCGTTGCTCCTAACACCAAGTACGATTATCATGAAACCTTCGGGCCACCGTTTTTTACAAAAAATGGTAACGAGTTTCGTGCGGCTGACGGTGCGCCGGGTGCTAAATACTGGCAAAATCGTGCCGATTACCAATTAGCAGCCAAGCTGAATGATCAGACTAACGAGATCACTGGTTCGGAGATATTAACCTACACTAACAATAGCCCTCAAAAGCTTGACTTTTTGTGGATGAACCTTGAGCAAAACCTGTTTAAGCAAGATTCAAGAGGTACAGCTATCGTTCCTTTGGCTGGTAACCCACCAAAACTGAACAGCCGTAACTGGGGCCGTGGCCAGGTGTTTGACGCCGGCTTTAAGATCAAATCGGTAAAACTGGTTGGTGAAAAGGGTGCTGACGCAGATATCAAGTTTTTAGTAACTGACACCCGCATGCAGTTGTTCCTGCCAAAAGACGTAAACCCTAATGGCGGACAAGTAAAATTGAAGATCGAATATTCGTTTATCTCGCCTGATTATGGTTCAGACCGTATGGGTATACAGGAAACCAAGAATGGTAAGGTATTTACTATTGCCCAATGGTACCCACGTATGTGCGTGTATGATGACGTAGAAGGCTGGAATACTATTCCATACACCGGTCCGGGTGAGTTTTACCTGGAATATGGTGACTTCGACCTGACCATTACCGCTCCTGCAAACCATATCGTAGTGGCTTCCGGCGAGTTATTGAACCCACAGGATGTTTATACTCCTGAGCAATTAAAACGTTGGACGGAAGCGGAGAAAAGCGAAAAGACTGTAATTATTCGTTCTGCAAGTGAAGTTACTGAGGCTTCATCACGCCCGGCAGGCAAAAAGGAACTGACCTGGCACTTTAAAATAAAGAATGCACGTGACGCTTCATGGGCTTCATCAGCTTCGTTTATTGTCGATGCAGCTAAAATGGATTTACCAAGCGGCAAAAAATCTATAGCTATCTCTGCTTATCCTGTTGAAAGCGATGGAAATAATGCCTGGGGCCGTTCGACCGAATATGTAAAAAAATCGATCGAGTTTAACTCTAAACAATGGTTTGAATTCCCTTATCCGGCTGCTACTGCAGTTGCAGGTATAGTAGGGGGTATGGAATACCCTGGTATCGTGTTCTGTGGCTACAAAGCTACAAAAGCAAGCCTTTGGGGAGTGAACGATCACGAGTTTGGCCATACCTGGTTCCCGATGATCGTTGGCTCGAACGAACGTTTGTACGGTTGGATGGATGAGGGTTTTAATACTTTTATCAATACGCTTTCTACCGCTGATTTTAACAATGGCGAGTATGCACGCAAGCCGTCCGATGTCGAAAAAGCTGCGGTTGTAGTAACTAATCCTGCATTAGAACCGGTATTAAGTCAACCTGCCAACCTGAAAGAAAGAAACACGGGTATCCTGCTTTACTTTAAACCGGGTATGGGCTTAACTATGCTGCGCGAACAGATACTAGGTCATGAGCGTTTCGATTTTGCTTTCAGAACTTATATTGCACGCTGGGCATTCAAACACCCTACTCCAGATGATTT
>Ga0207695_10007938_pt1 | contig 13392 bp, 10 predicted proteins | sample KBSC54metaG_FD_184354 | JGI IMG/M metagenome (GOLD analysis project Ga0207695, IMG submission 184354) | Corn rhizosphere microbial communities from Kellogg Biological Station, Michigan, USA - KBS C5-4 metaG (SPAdes) (version 2) | ecosystem: Host-associated > Plants > Roots > Rhizosphere > Soil...
CGAAAGTGTGGCCGTCGCGCTTGAATACGGCCTTGCCTGGCACGTCGACCTTGTCGATGGTCCCCAGGACCGAACCGATTTCCAGCTTGTGCGGCGGGTCGAACGGCACCCAGTCGGCAACGATGCGCCAGGATGGGTCGACCGGGTAGTAATCGAGCCCCAGGAATTGCTTGCGCGTTGCCGCGTCCGCGTCCTTGACGCGTAGCCCTTTGCGGCCGTCGCGCTCGATCACGTAGAAATTCGCAGTACCGAAGGCGACCGCCGTCGGATGGCCGTTTTCCCCGGCCTGCATGTCGTCAATCAGCGCCGACTCTTGCACAGGCTTGCCATCTATGCTGGCGCCGCTGTCCTTGGCCAGCACGATCTTGACCGCGCCGTCGGCAGCCAACGTCACCACGCCCAAATGGGCCGGACCGACTTTCAGCACGATGTCGTTGTCGGCAGCACTGCCTACGCGGTTGGCGCCCGGGTGCAACCACTCCAGCCCGACCAGGCTAAGCCAGCCATCGGGGGCGGTGAGGCGCTGCAGGCGCCCCTGCTTCCATTGCTCGACCTGTTGCGTCACCTCGGCGGCGGAAGCATGAGACGGTGATACGGCATTTTCGGCGTGCACGACAACCACTCCAAGACTCAAACCAAACCCAAACAGAAATCGACCTAGCATGGCGGGCACTCGTGAGATGGACGTTTTGCAGTATGGACGTCCAAATCAGGAACGCAAGCCTTAACGACCACGCATGAACAGCTTGTCCAGCTCACCCAGGCTCAATTGGGTCCAGGTGGGACGGCCATGGTTACATTGCCCTGAGCGCTCGGTCGCCTCCATCTCACGCAACAGCGCGTTCATCTCCGGCACGCTCAGACGACGGCCGGCACGCACCGAACCATGGCAGGCCATGGTCGAAAGCAGCTCGTTTTCCAGTTCTTGCAGGCGCCTGGAGCTACCATGCTGGGCAAGCTCCCCGAGCACATCACGGCAAAGCTGCGCCACATCCGCACCTTCAAGCAAGGCAGGAATTCGACGCACCACTACGCCGGACGGGCCACTGCGCGAAAGCTCCAGCCCCCATTCGGCCAGCGCGTCGGCATGCTCCTCGGCCGCAGCCGCTTCCTTGGCACTGACCGAAACCTGCAAGGGCACCAGCAACAACTGCGAGCGAAGGTTGCTATAGGCGCGACCCGTCTTTAGTTTCTCGTAGGTAATGCGCTCATGCGCTGCATGCATGTCGACCAGCACCAGGCCCTGCGCATTTTCCGCGAGAATATAGATGCTTTTCAGTTGTGCGATCGCAAACCCCAGCGGCGGCGCCTCACCCTCTTCCGTCTCGGGTAACGGCAAGGCGGCGGCAACCGGCGCGTTGCCTGCCTGGCCCAACAATGCAGCGTAGTCGGCCAGCGGCTCGTCGCGCACACCGAGGCTCAAGCGGTTCTGGCTGAATTGTCCGGACCACGCAGGCGTAGAGGTTCGTGCCGGAACGGGGCTGTCATATGCAGCCCGTGTCGTCGACGCCATCGCCAGCACGCCATCGCTTGCCTGAGCGTTCGTCACCACCTGGCCGGCACGTGTTTGCGCCAGCGCTTCGTGCAAGGTGCGGAAGAGGAAGTCGTGCACCAGCCGCTGCTCGCGAAAACGCACTTCGCTCTTGGCCGGATGCACATTGACGTCGACACCGGCCGGATCCAGTTCCAGGTACAACACAAAGGCAGCGTGCCGACCGTGAAACAGTACGTCCGCATACGCTTGCCGCACAGCATGCGCCACGATACGGTCACGCACGAGACGGCCGTTGACGTAGAAATATTGCGAGTCTGCCTGGGACCGCGACGCGGTCGGCAGCCCTACCCAGCCGGATAGATGCAGCCCAGCTGCCGCGTGATCGATACGCAGGCTTTGTGCAGGAAATTCCTCGCCGAGGACCTCGGCAACGCGCTGCAAGGCGGCGTTTTCGTCGCGCGCCGCCTTGAGCATGCGCACCGGCTTGCCGTTGTGGCTCAGGCGGAACTCGACCTTGCTGCGCGCCAACGCCAGCGACTTGAGCAAGTCGTCGATATGCGCGAACTCGGTGCGCTCGGCACGCATAAATTTGCGTCGCGCCGGCACATTGTAGAAAAGATCGCGCACTTCGACACTGCTACCTTGCGGGTGCTGAGCCGGCCGCGCCGCTTGCAGCTTGCCGCCATCTACTTCGATACGGAATGCCGCATCTTCGCCGCGTGCGCGCGAGGTCAGCGCAAACCGGGCTACCGACGATACGGAGGCCAGCGCCTCTCCACGAAAACCCATGCTGGCGACATGTTCGAGATCGTCGAAACTACCGATCTTGCTGGTGGCATGCGAGGCCACTGCCAACGGCAATTCGTCCTTGGGAATACCGCCGCCGTCATCGCGTACGCGGATCAAGCGCGCACCGCCCTGCTCGATGTCGACTTCGATGCGGGTGGCGCCAGCGTCGAGGCTGTTTTCCACCAGCTCTTTCACTACGGACGAAGGGCGTTCGATCACCTCGCCGGCGGCAATCTGGTTGATCAGTTCAGGCGGAAGCGGGCGTATGGCAGACATCGGGCAAGCTTAGAGCTTGAGCCCGATGAGGGCTAGACCAAGGCTTTAGCTGGAGGGGATCGCGAGCACCATGCCGGTGCGTACCGACGCATCGCTGGTGAGACGATTGGCGCTCTTGAGCGCGCTGATACTGACACCGTACTGGCGCGCGATGCTGCGCAGGCTTTCGCCACGCTCGACCTTGTGCAGGTCACGTACGTCGTCGTCCTTGCCGGCACTGGCCATAACGGTCTTGCTGGACGAGGCCGGCGACTTGCTGCTGTCGTCATCGCCATCCGGGCCGGCATTGTCAGACTCGTTATTGGAGGCTACCTGTACGCCGGCGCGGCGGCTTGCCTGCGCGGCAAACCAGCTGCCCGGCGGGGGGGTGGCCTCGAAATAGTTGCGCACGCCGCCCATGACCGCTTCGGCCAAACGCGACTGATGTGACGGATCGCGCAACTTGCGCTCTTCCACCGGATTGCTGATGAAGGCTGTCTCGACGAGGATCGAGGGGACGTCCGGCGAACGCAGTACGACGAAGTTCGCGCGTTCGACATAACCACGATGTGTCGGACCCAGCGAACCCAGTGCCTTCAAGACGTTACCGGCGATCGATTCGCTGGCCTGCATCGCATAACCCTGCTGCAGATCGAGCAGCACTGCGGCCAGGCTGTCATCCTTGTCATCGAGCGACACACCACCGATCAGGTCGGCGCGGTTTTCGCGATCGGCCAGCCAGCGCGCCGCTTCGTTGGTCTTGCCACGCGGCGACAACACCCACACGGACGAGCCGCGCGCGTCGGAGCTGGTGTAGGCATCGGCATGGATCGAGACGAACATGTCCGCGTTGTTCTCGCGCGCGATCTTGTAGCGCTGCGCAAGCGGGATGAAATAGTCGCCATCGCGCGTCAACACGGCCTTCATGCCCGGCTGGCGATTGATCTGGTCGGCCAGCTCTTTCGCTACCGCCAGGGTCACGTTCTTCTCCAACGTGCCGCCCGGACCGTGCGAACCTGGATCCTTGCCACCGTGGCCGGCATCGATCGCCACCACCACTTTGCGGCTGCCGTTGAGCAGTGCGGCAGCCTGGCGCGTCGAGGCCATGCCGCTCTGGCTGGATTTGACGGTATTGCGCCCAGCGGATTTGCTCGGCGTCACCACCGGCATGGGTGCGGAAGGCACATCGGCAACCGGTGCCGAATCGTCATCGTCGTCGACCGGCGCGGCCTTGCTGCCAGCCGTACTTCCCTTGCCCGGATACAAGTCGACTACCAGGCGGTAGTCCTTGGCGTCGGCAGATGGCTTGATGATGAAACTCTTGACTCGGCTATCCGGATCGACCTTCGCCGTCAGCAACAACCGGCTGCCTTGGGTATCGCTGCCCAGCCCTCTGTAGAGCCCCTGGCCCTTGGGCGAGACGAAGCCGCCAGCAAGCGCACTGCCCGGCAGGTTCAACACGACCTGACCGCTGTCCTGGTCGATCTTGTAGGTCACCGGGCCGGACAGATCCAGCACCAGACGGGTGTAGTCCGGCCCTGCCCAGACGCGAGCCGACTTCACATCAGCCGCTTTGGAGACGCCAAAGGGCAGGCTCGCCAGGATGGCGAAGCTGGTGACTAGGCAACATACGGCGCGGCATCCCCTCATAGGGCGGTATTGAAGCGCAGCGTTTCGCTGAACACAAGCCCCTTTTCCCTTGATTATCCATAACCTGCAAGCTTTTCGTCAGGTGACGTCCAGCTTTGGGCTGTAAACGAGGGACTTTGTATATGCCGAAAAATCGCTGGATCGACAAAAATTATCTTTTAAAACATAGTATTAAATGCCACCTAGTGGCCTCAGCACGGCCGCACCGCGCGGCGTCATGGCGCTGAACGCCGCCTTACGGCCCAATCCGGCATAAGCCAGATCGATTTGCAGATCGGCCGCCGGCAGCGCTCCCAAGCCACGCTCCGGCCATTCCACCAGTACCAGAGCCGCCGGATCGGAGAGAGCATCCAGCCCCAACCACTCCAGCTCACCGGGATCGGCGATGCGATAGAGGTCCAGATGCCAGGCTATGTGTTCCGGCAGCCGATACGACTCGACTAGGCTGTACGTCGGGCTCTTTACTCGCTCGCCAACGCCTAGTGCCTTCAACAGGGCCCTGGCGAAACTGGTCTTGCCCGCCCCCAGGTCACCGTGCAGATAGATAACCAAGCCGCCCCCAATGACCATAGCAACACGCTCGGCCAGGGCGGTGGTGGCAGCTTCGTTAGGCAATTCCACCGACCAGCGGCTCATGCGGCGTTCTCGTTCAAGAGGCGACGGATCGGCCCCAACAGATCAGTAGCGATCAAGCCTCGCTCTCCCTCCTCCGCTGCTGCGTCACCGGCCCTCGCATGCAACCCGACACCCAGGCAGGCCGCTTCCCAGGCATCCAGGCCTTGCGCAAGCAAGGCCGCGATCACGCCGGTCAGCAAATCGCCCATACCTCCGCTTGCCATCCCGGGGTTGCCCCAGGGACAGACGGCTAGACGTCCATCCGGTGCGGCTATAAGGCTGCCCGCCCCCTTGAGCACAGCGACGGCGTTGTAGCGCGCGGCGAGTTGAGACACCGCGGCATAGCGGTCAGCCTCGATCTCCTGGGTGGAGGTACCGAGCAAGCGCGCCGCCTCGCCGGGATGGGGAGTCATGACGACGGGTTGCTCGAGGCGGCGAGGTTCAAGCGCAAGCAGATTCAAGCCATCGGCATCGAGCACCAGTGGCTTGTTGGCATCCAGCGCAGTCAGCCACAGCGCATGCCCCCAGCCTGCCTGCCCCAGGCCCGGCCCTACCGCGAGCACGCTGGCTTTCTTCAATAGCGGTTCGAGCGCCTGCGGACCATTGACGCCATGTGCCATCAGTTCCGGCCGTGCGCTGTTCAAGGCGATGATGTTTTCCGCCTGGGTCGCGATGCTGACCAGACCCGCACCTGCACGTAATGCCGCCTCGCCGCAGAGGCGAATGGCACCGGCGGTGCCGTGATCGCCGCCGATCGCCAGCACATGGCCGTTATTGCCTTTGTGCGCGTCGCGTGCGCGTCGCGGCAAGGTGCGCATATCGAGCAGTTCGGCATACGCGGGGCGTTCCATCCATAGTTCGTCAGGCAGGCCGAGCGTATCGAGCTCCAGCAGACCGACCTGGCCGGCAGCCTTGCCGGTATAGAGTCCGCGTTTGGCGCCGATAAAGCTCACCGTCACAGCAGCGCGAATGGCAGCTCCCGGACACCGGCCTGTATCGGCATCCAGACCACTGGGAACATCCAGGGCCAGCACGGGCACACCACTGCGGTTGATCCGCTCGATCAGTGCCGCGGTAGCGCCTTCGGGAGCGCGGCGCAGGCCGGTACCATAGACCGCATCGACGATGACATCGGCCTCGGGCAACTCGTCCGGCGCATCGCCATCCACGATGTGCACGTGCGCGGCTTCACAGGCGGCACGGGCCTTGGCGGCATCTCCTCGGGAGGGCCCGCCCACCGACCAGACCTCGACATGCATCGACGCTTCACTGGCCAATGCGGCCAGCAGGAACCCGTCACCGCCGTTGTTGCCCTGTCCCGCGTATACGGCGATGCGGCGTGCGTATGGCCAATGGCGCCGCAGGCTGGACAAGGCCGCCCAGGCAGCACGACGCATAAGCTCATATCCGGGAATGCCCAGGTCGTCGATCGCGCGCTGGTCCAGCGCACGCACCTGATCGACCGTATAAAGCGCGTGGCGATGCGTTTGGGGAGTCATCGGGCGATTGTAGAAGCGGCGTGGCATGAGGCAAGCATTCAGCGCGTAAAATACCCCGATGCCTCCCTCTTCCAACCCTCGCGACTACGCTGCGCTCGCGCGCGACATCAAGCGCTGGGCCCGGGAGCTCGGCTTTGCCGATGCGGGCATCGCCGACACCGACCTGACCGAAGACGAGCTGCATCTCAAGCGCTGGCTCAACGATGGCCACCATGGGGAGATGGACTACATGGCGCGGCACGGCGACAAGCGCAGCCGCCCCCAGGAACTGGAGCCGGGCACCATCCGCGTCGTTTCGGTTCGCATGGACTATGTCCCGCCCGGTACACGCAATGCGTGGGACGTGCTTGGCGACGCTGAGGCAGGCTATGTCGCGCGTTATGCCCTGGGCCGCGACTATCACAAGCTGATGCGCAATCGCCTGCAGAAGCTGGCCGAGCATATCCATGGAGAAGTCGGCGATTTCGGTTACCGCGCTTATGTGGATTCCGCACCAGTGCTGGAAAAAGCATTGGCACGCAATGCCGGCCTCGGCTGGATCGGCAAGCACACGGTATTAATCAATCGCCGCGCCGGCTCGTACTTCTTTCTCGGCGAGCTCTATACCGACCTGCCCTTGCCGATCGATAAGCCGGCCAGCGCGCATTGCGGCAGTTGCCGGCGATGTATCGACATCTGCCCGACGCAGGCGATCGTTGCACCGTACCGGCTCGATGCGCGCCGCTGCATCTCCTATCTCACGATCGAGCTGAAAAGCAGCATTCCGGAAGAACTGCGCGCGCCGATGGGCAACCGCATTTTCGGTTGCGACGATTGCCAGTTGATCTGCCCGTGGAACAAGTTTGCGCAGGACACCAGCGAACCTGATTTTGCGCCCAGGCACAGCCTGGACGGGGCGAAGCTGGTCGAGTTATTCGGCTGGAGCGAGGACGAATTCCTCAAGCGCACCGAAGGTATGGCGATTCGGCGCACGGGCTTCGAAGGCTGGCTGAGGAATATCGCGGTGGGGCTGGGCAATGCACCGCGTTCGGCCGAGGTGATCGCAGCGCTGCGCGCGCGGGCCAATTATCCCTCGGAGATGGTGCGCGAGCACGTGGCCTGGGCGCTACAACAACACAACACATCTTTGTAGGAACGACTTCCGACGCGACAGGGCCTTGCGGTGAGGCATGACCATCGCCACGGAAGTCGCTCCTACACGTGACTATCAGCCTTCTCGCTTGCCCTGGATCGCACCGATCAACGCTTGCGTCGACAAATCCAACGCAGCCAGCTCCTTCGCATCGCCATTCAAGGCCGGCAAAATCTGTCGGGCGATCGACTTGCCCAGCTCCACACCCCATTGATCGAACGCATTGACGTCCCACAGGTGGCCGAGCATGAACACCTTATGCTCGTACAACGCGATCAATGCACCGAGCGAATGAGGCGTCAACGCGTCGAGCATGAACACGGTGCTTGGGCGGTTGCCTGGAAAGGTGCGCTGTGCAGCCAAGGCACGACGCGCAGCGTCATCGCCCTCCTTGGCCTCGGCCAAGGCTTCGTCGAAAGTCTTGCCCAGTGCAAGCGCCGCGGCCTGCGCGAGCAGATTGGACAACAAGGCATCGTTGCTGGCGCGCAGATGGTGCGCCGGCTTGATCACACCGATGAAATCGAGCGGTACCGTGTCGGTACCCTGGTGCAGCGACTGGAAATACGCGTGCTGCGCGTTCGTGCCGACGCTACCCCACACCACCGGGACCGTCGAGCCTTTGACATGACCACCTTGCGGCGTGGCCTGCTTGCCCAGGCTCTCCATTTCCAGCTGCTGCAGATACGACGTCAGGTCGCCCAGCAGGTCTGCATACGGAATCACCGCACGGCTGGTGTAGCCCAGAACGTTGCGGTTCCAGTACTCGACCAACGACAGAAGCACCGGCAAGTTCTGGCGCCACGGCGCGCTGCGGAAATGATCGTCGACTTCCGCCGCACCGGCGAGGAACGCACGGAAGTTCTCCATGCCTACCGCCATCGCCAACGACAGACCCACCGCGGACCACACCGACAGGCGACCTCCGACGAAGTCCCACATCGGATAGACATGCGAGGTAGCGATACCCCAGGTCTCGGCTGCCTTGACGTTGGCGCTGACCGCAAGGAAATGCCGCGTCGTGGCACGCTCATCGCCGTCATAGGCGCGCACGATCCAGTCGCGCAGCACCTGGCTGTTGAGCAGGGTTTCCTGCGTAGTGAAGGTCTTGGAGACCACGATGACCAAGGTGCGCTTGGGATCAAGGTCGCGCATCAGGTCGGCCGCCGCCTGACCGTCGACATTGGTCAGGAAGTGGCTGCGGATACGCGGCACGTGGAAATTGTTGAGTGCGTGCGTGGCAAGGCGCGGGCCCAGGTCGGAACCGCCGATGCCCACATTGACCACGTCGGTGATCGTCGGCGCAAGCCCAAGACTCTCGGTGTCGCCGTGCTCGACAGCATTGACGAGCTTTTCGATACGCTGCAGCGTTTGCTCAATTTCCTGCAGAGCCTCGCGTGGCGCCGGCGATTTCAGGCGCGAACCACCCGCTCGCAATGCCGTATGCAGTACCGCGCGATTTTCGGAAGTGTTGATCGGCTCGCCGGAAAACATCGCATCGCGCGCCGCTTCCCAGCGGCTGCCCTGGACAAATGTACCAAGGGCATCAAGCGCTTCAGCGTCGAGCTTTTGCCGGCTAAGGTCGAGCAGGATCGGACCCAGTCGCAAGCGCAGGCTTTCGCCACGCGCGCTGTCTTTCAGCAAATCGCGCAGGTGGGTACGCGAAAGACGTTCGACATGTTCGGCAAACGGAGAGCTCGAATCGGCAGACATAGGGACTCGCAGATGTGTGGCACGGAAGCTCCCATCTTACGAGTTGCGATGTAAATAAAAAGCGTGGAAACAGGAGAATTCACCCCTGTTCCCACCCTTCGATTACGCCGCAGCCATCTGCTTGGGGATCGACCGGTTGGTGTGCGAGATACGGTTGTCCGCATCGACATACACCAGCATCGGCTGGAATTGTTCCACTTCGGCCTCGGAGAGCTGGGCGAAGGAGGCGATGATGACCAGATCGCCCGGCTGTGCGCGGTGTGCGGCGCTGCCGTTGACCGAAATGATGCCTGAGCCTTCTTCGGCACGCAGCGCATAGGTCACGAAGCGCTTGCCATTGTTGATGTTCCAGCAGTGGATCTGCTCGTACTCACGGATGCCGGACGCGTCGAGCAGCAGGCCGTCGATCGCGATCGAGCCTTCGTAATGGAGCTCGGCATGGGTCACCGTGGCACGGTGGATCTTGGCCTTGAGCATGTTCAGATTCATGACAGACATTCCAGCAGGAACAGCCCTGCGTAACGGGAAATTATCCAACCGGCGAACAGGTCACCGCAACTTACTCTCTCGGCCCCTAGGTGGGGGCGGGGCGCGAGGGTTCAATATCGAGGTAAGCCAGGGGGCCCAAAATGGCCCGGTAGCTCAATCGAACAGCAGATTGTCGATCAGCCGGGTCGTGCCCAGGCGGGCGGCAATCAGGGCAACCAGGCCACTGGTTTCGCCATCGGCAGGCTCGGCAAGGTCTTCGGCGCGACGAATGGCCGCATAGTCGGGGTCGAAACCAGCGCGCTGTAGCTTGGACGTCGCCGCCTGCTCCACCACACGCCAGGCGTGCCCCTTTTCGATCAGCTCACGCATTTGCAGCAAGGTGGCGTGGATCTGGGTCGAAAGCTCTCGTTCGTCCCGGGACAGGTATTGGTTGCGGGAGCTGAGCGCCAGGCCATCGTCGGCCCGCAGGGTGGCGCCAGCCATCACCTTGACCGGTAGCGAGAGGTCGCGAACCATCCGCTCGATCACCTTCAGCTGCTGGAAATCCTTCTGGCCGAACACGGCCAGATCCGGCTGCACCAGGTTGAACAGCTTGCAAACCACCGTGGCCACACCGTCGAAGTGCCCCGGTCGATGAGCGCCCTCCAGGGTTTCGGTCAATTGCGGCACATGCAGGCTGACGCTGTTGGCCGGGCCGAACGGATACATCGTGGCCACTTCCGGGGCGAACAGCACGTCGCAATCGGCTTCGGCCAGGCCGGCCTGATCCTGGGCCAGGGTCCGGGGATAACGCTCGAAATCCTCGTTCGGCCCGAACTGGGTCGGATTGACGAAAACACTGGCGACCACGCGATCGGCACGGGCACGCGCCAGCTTGATCAGCGAATAGTGCCCCGCATGCAGGTTGCCCATGGTGGGCACCAACCCCACGGTCTGGCCTTGATTGCGCCAACCGCGAACGGCGGCACGCAGGGCCGCGGCGTCTTGTACTGTCTGCATAGAGGAATCGCTTTACTCGAAAGATGAGCCCAAATGGCGAGCTAGTTGAAGCCGTGTTCCGGTGCCGGAAAGGCCCCATCGCGTACGTCCTGTACATAGGCGGCAATGGCCGCTGCTACAGAATCGCGTCCGGCGAGGAAATCCTTGCTGAATTTGGGACGCTTACCCGGCGTGATGCCCAACATGTCGTGCAATACCAGGACCTGGCCGTCGCAATGCGGGCCGGCACCGATGCCAATGGTCGGGATCGATATGGCTTGGGTGATCTGCTGGCCCAGAGCCGTCGGTATGCCCTCGAGCACGACGATGGCTGCCCCAGCTGCTTCGACCGCCTGCGCTTCCTTGACCAAACGTTCGGCTGCCTCCTGTTCACGGCCCTGAATGCGGAAACCGCCGAACTTGTGTACCGACTGCGGCGTCAGCCCCAGGTGAGCACACACCGGAATCGCCCTTGTAGTGAGCGCATCGATGCCGTCCAGCACGTGCTGTGCCGCACCCTCGACCTTGACCATCGCCGCACCGCCCTCGCCTACCAGGCGTGCACCAGCCTCGAGCATGTGCGCCACGTCGCGGTCAGCCATGAACGGTAGATCGGCCACCAGCAAGGTCGCGTGCAAACCACGTGCAACGATGCCGGTGTGATAGACCATGTGATCCAGCGTCACCGGCAGCGTGCTGCGATGCCCCTGCACCACCATACCCAACGAGTCGCCGACCAGCGCGACATCAACCCCTGCGGCCTCGAGCTGCCATGCAAAACTGGCGTCATAGGCGGTCAACATGACGATCCGCCGCCCTTCCGCTTTCATCGCGCGCAGGCCCGGCACGGTAACCGGCTTGCGATCGGATGCGTTGGCGTTCTGAACGTACACGTGAATTCCTTAAAGAGTCAGCTGAACAGCGAAGTGGCCATTATCCGGCGCTCGGCCATAACGGCTCAAGGCAGTAGCGTGCATTCCGAGCTATCGACGGCCGCCAGCATCTCACCCACCGTGCCCCACCCGGGCAGGTAAAGCTCAGGCGCCAGATCGTTGAGCGGCAACAGGACGAAGGCGCGCTCGGCCATGCGCGGGTGCGGCAAGGTCAGCTTTTCGTCGTGCAGCGTTACGCCATCGACATGCAGCAGATCCAGATCGAGCGTACGCGGCCCCCAACGTTCGCCATCACGAATGCGGCCGGCAGCACGTTCGATCATCAGCAATGCATCGAGGAGATCATGCGGCGACAGCGGCGTCTCGATCGACACGGCCGCATTCACGAATGATGGCTGCTCCAGCACGCCCCATGGCGGCGTGCTATAGAGACGCGAACGCGCCAGGACCCGCGTCCCGGGCAGTCGCGCCAGCGCGTCGATGGCATCAAGTATGTGTTGGCGCGAATCACCCAGGTTGCTTCCCAGGCCGATAAAAGCCTGGTTCACGAGGCGTCGGGCTTGGTCTTGCGGCGGCGGCGACGCTTGCGCGGCTTGGCCGCCGCATGGCTGGCCGGGGCCGGTGCTTCGACCGGGGCCGAGCTACCTGACAATGCCGCGGCCAATGTCTCATGCGGCAACTTCTGCGCGTGATCCCACCACTGACCCAGCTCGCGGATCGCCGGCGACTCGCCTGCGCGCAGCAACAGGAAATCGAACGCCGCACGGAAACGCGGATGCGTCATCAACCGGAAGACGCGCTTGCGCTGCACCTGCTCGAAGCGCGGTTGCAACGACCAGATCTCTTCCATCGTAAAGGTGAAACGACGCGGAATCGCCACCCGCTGGCACTGCTCGGCAACGACATTCATCGACGCGCGCGACCAGGCTTCATTGCTGTCCACGCCCTTGGCCATCCAGGCGTGCGCCACATCGCGCACCTCGCCCCAGAGCAACACGGCGAACAGGAATGCCGGCGTGACCGATTTGCCTTCGGCGACACGCTCGTCGGTACTCGACAAACCTTGCTCGATCAATGAGCGCAAGGCGTCGTCACCGCGCTTGAGCGAGCGAGCGGTCGCCGGAAACATGAAACGCAGCAGCCCGCATTGCTCGAGCATGCGGAAGCTCTTCAAGCCATGGCCTGCCAGAAACAACTTCAGGGACTCGTCGAACAGACGGGCCGGGGCGGCATCGGCGAGCAACGGCCCCAAATCATCGAACGGAGCCGATGCGGCCGCATCGATACGGAAATTCAGCTTTGCGGCCAGGCGAACGGCGCGCAGCATGCGTACGGGATCTTCGCGATAACGCGTTTCCGGATCGCCGATCAGGTGCAGCACACGGTCCTGCACGTCCTGCACGCCACCGACATAGTCCCGCACGGAGAAATCGCTGATGTCGTAGTAAAGCGCGTTGACGCGAAAGTCGCGTCGCACCGCGTCTTCCTCGATCGTGCCCCAGACGTTGTCGCGCACAATGCGCCCGTCGACGACATGGCGGTCGCCATCATTGGCAACGCCCTCCTCGCCGGTGCCGCGGAAGGTCGCCACCTCGATGATTTCCGAGCCGTAGACGACATGCGCCAGCCGGAAACGGCGGCCGATCAGGCGGCAGTTGCGAAACAGCTTCTTGACGTCTTCCGGCGTCGCATTGGTAGCAACGTCGAAATCCTTCGGATGCCCGCCAAGCAGCAGGTCGCGCACGGCGCCACCAACCAGGTAAGCGGCATAGCCCGCCTCGTTGAGCCGATAGAGCACACGCAACGCCGCCTTGCTGATGTTCTTGCGCGAAATCACATGCTGCTCGCGCGGAATGATGCGTAACGCAGGCGTGGCGTCGTTCTCGT
>Ga0207695_10007944_pt1 | contig 13387 bp, 9 predicted proteins | sample KBSC54metaG_FD_184354 | JGI IMG/M metagenome (GOLD analysis project Ga0207695, IMG submission 184354) | Corn rhizosphere microbial communities from Kellogg Biological Station, Michigan, USA - KBS C5-4 metaG (SPAdes) (version 2) | ecosystem: Host-associated > Plants > Roots > Rhizosphere > Soil...
TGGCATAAAATGGCTCTGCTGGCCGGTGATCAAATCATAGGTTTGGGAAAAAATGGGTAACTTATACTGGAGCTTACACCCCAAGCAGCTTAATATACCCTGACCATATAAAACTGATAAATCCCCATCTGTCATATCAGGTAGTGGCCATTACACATATATCGGCATACAAGTTATATGTCCTCAACTCACTCAATTATTTAAAGGTTGAAACTAGGTCTTCCATTGTCGCATAGGTCCTTGCTCTAAATCCGACATTCTCGTTTAGCATTACAGTATATCCTGTATCCGAATTTTTAATTGGCCTATCGTGTTTTATTGACCATGCCCCCATGCTAATAAACGCTACGCGAATCTTCATTGGCATTCCATCTACTGCAGATACTCCTAATAGTTTTATTCGCATAGCGTCAGAAAGTAAATGGGCACCTTTAGGATCGATTGCCCATAAACATTTTTTAGACCAAATTAAGAAGTCGGGGTAAAATGTACTAGAGCCTGCGCCGATTTCTGGTATAGGAATTCCATATCCAACTCTTGGAGGGTTTCGGCACCAATCAACTCCAATCTTATCAAGTGCATTCGCCACTAGAACTTCAAAATTATTTAACCCGTTATATTCGGAGTGCAACGCGTTCTTAAACTTTCGCACTCTATATTTCTCCCTTTTTGTTGGATCTTCTGTTTTTAGGTTAGGAGACGTTAACGTAAAGTTTGGTACTAAATATTCTTCATCTGCTTCATATTCTAACCTAAACTCGTCATTAAGTTTTTGTTGCATGGTCAACAATATTTCATTAAGCTGGGTCATCGCCTCAGAACCAAATTGTAGCCTCTGCTTTAATTTGGGATTGTCCTTTACAAATGGCGAGAAGCACCAGTTATTTTTTTGAGCAACACGACTATCTATAGCCGCTAACCTATCTTGTAAATATCGCCAAGCTTTAATTTCTGCATTGTCCGGCCGGTGCTCTACTTTATGAAGCTTGCTGTCTTCTTGATTGCGTCGCATGTCGATGACACGAGTTTTTATTATTCCTGGAGCCTTAAGTGCATCTTCATGAAATTTAGGAGTGAGACTGGTTAAAATCCGGTCTAATCTGTCAATATCCTGACCAAAAGATTCCGCAACCACCGGGATTGAAATGGACTTCTTTACAGGAACTGACCGAGATGCAGCAGGTCTTTCGGATGAACTTGTAATAGCGATGATTTCATATCCTTCTTGCTCAAGTTCATTTTGGGTTTCTCGAACGAGGGATGTAAATTCTTCGTCTGGTACATTAAAATAGAAATATGCCGAGTTCAAATCATTGTCAAAAAATGGCACTGCATTTGGTTGACGTAAGAATCGTCCAATTTTTTGAGAAATATCTGTAGCGGATTTTCCCATGCCATCCAAATATGCAACATATGCCCAAGGTTCATCCCAACCCTCACGTAATGACAAATTCCATATTATATGAGTATATCCTTCATCTCGAAGATTATCTGGCGACTTTTTCTGTTTATGTGTATCTATTAATAACTCCCAATTCACATTAGGATTCGCGTCCTGCAATGTTTTGTCGATTCCGGATAAGTGAACAGCAATACGAGTCGGATCAACTGCTAATTCTTGAGTTAAAGTCTCCCAGACCTCTAACCCAGCTAAAGTGCTGTTTACTACACCACACAAGATTGGCGATTCCTTCGGCGCAACTTTAGACAACTTTTTACGCAGGTCTAACAACTTGTCGTTGGCTTCTCGTACAGCATAACTTCTTGTCGTATTACAGTCAACAAGATAAAGATGCGTTTTAAGCAACCCTTCTTTTACTACCTCTTTTGTATCAACTTTTACAGTTTGACTTTCAAGTGATTTTTCCTTTTCCTCTATTGACTCTCCAGGCAACAAATTTTGCAAATGAACGTTAAGTGGCGAAGCAGATGCCAAAATAAACGCTCTGGGATTCAATTCGGTCAATATGTTAAACTGGGCATTGGTTGAGCCATGGGCCTCATCATATATTATGTATAAATCTCGTTGACGGATATCTCTACCTTTTCCGGCCAGCATCTGCCAGTAGCTAGTACCATTTCTTAACTTATGAAGATTTAACCCTTCCTTACTATCATCATCTCGATTAAATAGGGCGACTGTGCCTAACAAAATGGTAAGTCCAGAGGCGCTATTGATGAGATTCTCCCAATCCGATTCCGTTAATGTTGAAAGAACCTTCACATCAGTATCTCCCGGCAACAATGGCGCATATGATCCTCCCGCGCTAAGTTTGGCATGTGTTTGTGATATTATTGCACCTCTATTGGTTGTCCACAATATAATGGCATCACCTAGAGATGCGACTGTATGCGCGAGCATTGGTGTTTTCCCTGAGCCGGTTATGGCCTTCAATCTGCAGAGGAAGGGCAAAATTTGCCCAGTATTGCGATCATAAACCGGTCTAAATGGAGTAGCCGGAAACGTCGTTAGCATTTGGGTTAAAGCTCCAGAAGCTTTTAGTTGAAAAGGCTTTAATTTGTCTCGAGTTAACTGCACAGTTAAATATTTATAATTAATCTTCTTCCAACAGATTTAATCTGGCTAACAAGGAGTCTGGTATTTGCTGAAATTTATATAACTTATCGTTAATCGGCGATACATTAGCGACGGCATAGATATAAACGGGTTTAGTAACTCCTGCCTTTTCAGCTTCAGCCATTATCTTTGAACGAATTTCCTTGGTTAGAGGCTTGTGACCTTTGACATTCCCTTTTTCCCAGACCAAAGCAATGCCATAGCCTAGACGAGTTTTTCCAATTAGATATTTATAGCCGTCCATTCTACAATCTTGCCGATTCGAATCTTCTTCAACGATCTGTAATATAATGTCAGCCAAATTTTCTCTATCGGAGGCCATCAAGATGTCGCGGTCAATATCTTTGCGGGCTGAATAAAAGGTGAAACCACCGGGAAGTTTGGGTCGGTCCTTTTTATCCGCCCATTTTCCGCTAAGTGTTCTTCTAATCCGTTCTGCTGTTAACTTATTTGTATACTCCTCTCGCCCTATTTTCTTGTTCGACGGATCTCCACTTTCCACCAAAACAAATCGACGCATGCCATTATCTTCGGCGTTCATTTCCAATATCGAGTGGCCTGTAGTACCACTTCCCCCGTATGGATCAAAAAATACTGCATTTGGATTATTCCAGGTTACAACACTAAAAAGACGTTTAAGAATGAGATGGTCCTTTGGATGATTTATTGCATCCCCAAACCCTAGCAGATTATTCAGCATCATCACAGACTGTCTCGATTCTTTTTGAATTATAGATGTAATTACATCACTCTCACGGCCATCAAGTAAATATTTTTTGATTTTAGGGGTGCCATCTCCTTTCCAAACGATTTTATCTTGGTCGATTAGGTCCTGAAAAGCTTCGAAGCTCTTAATAACCCAGCCTTTAGGAGGTGTCCTAACTGTTGCCCCAGTATTTGGATGGGTAATACTATAATTGGGGCCTCCGCCGCCTGGCCAGGAAGGATCGTCCTCTTTGTATGGGCCAAGGTTTGCTGACTTAGCGTCTACTCCAACATACTGCCGTATCGTCCAAAGGGGATCGCCCTTCTTTATGCCTTTAACAAATCCTTTGAGACCTTTTGAAATCTCTGAATAGTCATCATTGTGGATATTTTTTAAGCGCTTAAATTCAGTCATAAAGATGTCCAGCCCTGGTTTAGGCTCTCTCCATTTTCCTTTAAGCTTTACCATTTGTCTCAGGGCAGCTTCATCTCGTGCCCATACAAGCATATATTCATGGCCTTCGGAAATATAGGTGGCATCATTCTTCCGTGAGCGCTCCCAAACCACAGTAGCAATCCTATTTTTCTCGCCAAACATTTCTTCCATAAGCATCCAGAGTCTCGGAAGTTCATGTTCGTCAATGCTAATAATAATTACACCAGTGTATTTCAACAGTTTTCTGGCGGCCCAAAGTCGAGGGGCGATGTGGTTAATCCACTTAGTATGCCTGGACGGATCATCTAAAGAAACTCCCTTTTCTACATATCTTACAGTCTTTTTTAGTTTTTCTATTTCAGATTTGGATAAATTATAGTTGTCATTGTATGTAAAAGTATCCGAACCAGTGTTATATGGCGGGTCCATATATATAACATCAAAGCCAGAATTTGGCCCTCCTCTAAAATCGGTCAACAACGAACGCATAACAGCAAGATTGTCTCCGTCAATTATTCGGTGCTCGCCGCCCTTGTTTTTGGGATAACTTAATTGAGGTACGATTTCTAACTTAACAGGTAATACTTGCTCAGCAAGGAATCTATTTCTGCCGCGCCACATCAAGGCAGCATCATTGGATCCAGTCTCTGATAAGTTTGCAAAGCCATCGTTAAGCCGCTTTTCCCCCTGTAAATCTTCAATTATCCGAATAAGCTCATGTTTATCCAAACCGCTTAACTGATGGTTTTGCGAAATATTTATAGTTTTTGGCATAAAATGACAATCTTAACTCTTTTTAAAATATGGATTACTAACAACTAAGAAAAGCAAGATATGTCATTGCTAATATTTTTACCATTAAATGTCGAAATTTGAAAATAAACTACATAATTTAGCATAACTTCGCCATAGAAAAGCTAAATAGAAATTTAAGTAAATGAAAATAAATAATTTGACAAAATATGAATACAAAACCCAGATAAAAAACAATATTATTATAAAGTTCCCCACAATTCGCCCGCGGAGGGTTAGGGAAAATTCTCTAACTTAAACGCACAAACATGAAAAAAGTACGATTTAGTGAGACCCAGATTATCTCCATCCTTAAACAATAGGAAGCCGACATATCCCTCAAGGATTTGGCGGGAGAACTGACAGGAAGAGCTTGGTAAAGAGGTATCCGAATAAAAATCCCAGTATAAAAAAAAGCAGATGGTACCATAGGCAAACGCCATACTGTCGCCACGGTCCTTATCCATAATACCTTTGGTGAGAGAAGTGGCCATCGTGGTCAGATAAGGCGGTAGGTTTTTTAATTTTACCGGCCCCAGACCGACGATAATTTTTGTAAGCCAATCCGATATTCCAGTAAGGTTGGTATTGACGAACATCTGGTAGGCCGGTGTATCCTTGTCTTCGTTTTCGGGGTTCGAGCCTTGTAATATTTGGGAATGCCAAATAGGAAACCTGTGGCGGCGCCGCAGATAAGAACTGGTAGCGCAGCCATATACCACGTCCGCTATCAATCCCAGCGCCCCCAAAAGTACAAAAAACAGCAGGATGGATTTTGATCGTTTGGCGTATTGCTCCGGTAAGGGGTTCGACCATATGACAAGGTTTTGTTACCCTTGAAGTTACGGAGTCTTATTTTTTGCAGCACTGTGAAAACCACGTTTTTTTGGGCTGATGGATTGCTTCTATTATTCGAGTTTTATGGGAATCTTCCATCAACTGACCAAAATTTACCCACGGCGTGGTTAAAATTTACCCACAAATCTTTCTCAATGACACAGGCCTGCTTTGCCATTTACGAGGAGAAAACGTCGATCATCAAATTGTGAACAGAGCAACAGCGAATGCTTTTCTGGAGAACCTTGTTGTCATGCCGAAGTAGATCTGATTCTGGAAGATCGGAAAAAACAACTGTACGGCATCGAGATAAAGTCAACGGCGCCCGTGGGTCAAAATGATTTCAAAGGGTTAAAACGCCTTGCAGAGATTGCGGGGAAAAAATTTCAAAGAGGTATAGTGCAGTATAGCGGCGAGCACACGGTCGGGGGCTTTGGCGAAAATTTGCTGGCCGTGCCACTCTCTGCAGTTTGGTCAGAATGAAAATATTGTTTATTGTAGTTTTGCAGGTCAAACATCTACAATATGACATCTCTCGCATCTTCAATAATTGATGATTTTAAACATCGTATTTCCGGGCTCGAGGGCCTTCCTCCTCTCACCCGGTATGCGCAAGGTAAAGAACTCGCGCTGGAGGCTATACATAATTTATATAGCGTCGTCTTCGAAGACGAAAATCCCAGTGAATACATAATTATCCGTTACAGTAAGGAGTGGTTACCTACGCTGTTGACCAAGGCTATTCTGTTCGAATGCTGCTACCAACTGGAATTCCAAAAACAAAATGGACATCCCGGATACCTTGCGGCTTATATCGACACTAAGTTCGCTGACATGGCCCAGTTCTTCCTGGGAAACGCTGAACTTTGCCGGTATTATGACACACAAGGGGAATCTCGTGATAGGGGATTGTTTAACAATCCGAAAGCGTCCGCCTCTCCGGCGGACCTTGAAAAATTCGGTCTTCCCGGGTATATTAATCAAAACAGTTTCCTTATAGCCACTATCCCAGCTTACAGGGAATTTTCAGTTGTACTAAAGGAAGAATTTGCCCGACTCGGCCCGGTCAATTTCTCCATGGGTTCCAGAGCGCATCCGGAAGAAAAGAATCCCACCTATAAAGGCACCAAAATGGGCCTGGTCGAACTGGCGAGTGCATTGTATGCGCAGGGGGAAATACTTGTCGACGGGAAACCCGCCACTCTGGAATTCGTCACCATGCTGATCGGGAATGCGCTGAACGTAGACCTTAAGAATCATTCGGTACTGAGAAGCAGGTTGTCAGAAAGGGTAGAAGATGAAGCTACTTTCCTTCGGGAATTGAGTGAAAGGCTGGAGAAATACATAGACCAAAAATTGAATGGCGAACATCCTGATAAGAAATTGAAAAAGCTGAGGCGAAAATATTGACATAAGGCCCATAAGTTAACCTAACAGTTAGGTATACAGATTACCCTATAGAATTGTCCCAAGTTTGTAGTCCAACAAACTTGAAAGACATGTTATCAACAATCTCCTGGGGCTGGTTTGTGTCGGTGATCGTTACGCTAACAGCCCTCTACTATCTGACAATCTGCCTCGTCTTCCATCGGAAGGCAACTTTCCACTGCGTCAAAGCAATCATCCGATGGCTAAAATTCAAAGCCGGTCTGATTCTGACTTTTCTTCTTGTCTCGGGGATTCTCCGGGCTCAGGACGGTACGCAAGGTATCAACCAGGCCAATCAGATGATCCGCGGGTATTTCGATCCCGCTGTCCAGCTCATGTATGGCATCGGCGCGCTTTTCGGCCTTATCGGGGCCGTAAGGGTCTACCATGCCTTTCATGAAGGACATGGGGACGAGGCCAAGCGACGGGCTGCCGCCTGGTTCGGGGCCTGCATTTTCCTGGTGATCGTAGCGACCGTGATCAGATCGTTTTTCGGGATTTAAAACCATTTCTCAGGACCTTTTAAACTTTGAGATATGACAACAAGTGTCTATCCCATCTACCGGGCCATCGGCCGGCCCGTGACCATTAAGGGGCTTACCGGTCAGTATCTGCTGCTGGCGGCAATCGCCCTGATCGCCGACTTTTTCCTGTTCATCCTCCTATATTTTGGGGGTCTGCCAACAGGACCGGATATTTTTCTGACGACGGGTATTGGCGTTGCCGCTCTGGCCACCCTTAACCGGCTCAGCCGGAAATACGGGCCGCGGGGACTGGCCTTAATGCTGGCAACCCGCAGGCTTCCCGAGTGTATCCGATCACGAGATATCCCATTCGCACTGGAAATAGTCAATGACTGTATCATTTCGAATGAAGGACATATCAGCTTTGGACTCGAAGTCTTTCATCCTGAACAGTTCACGCAGTCTGCCGGGGAACAGGAAGTCCTGCACCAACTCAAGGTGAAGGCCATTAGCCCCCTCCCACATGGTACGGTGATCGCCCAGCAGGACTGGTACGTCACCCATACCTATCAGGTCGATTTTGAAAACCGGCAGGACAGCAGCTTCCTCACCCGCAGCAGTGACTGCCATTTCCACGAAAGACCATGGAGAGAACACCGGAGCTATATCTTTATTTCCCGCAAGCCCTCGGGCCCGCGGCCCGGAAGGGCGTGGCTGTCCGGACTGCTACGTCCTCGTCTTATACCCCAACAACTGCTGGACGCCGAAACCATAAGGGTATTTGCTGAACAGTGCGAACAATTTGCCCGTATCCTGGAAGAAGGCGGCGTTAAGGTCCGGCGGCTCAGCAACAGGGATTTGGAAGACCTTATCCGAAACTACCGTCAGCTGACGCCGCCACCGGCGACATCCGAACAGCGCGATATACAGCTGAAACCCACATTCCAGATCGGCGATAAGACACTGGCGATCTACAGTCTTTCTGACGCGGCCCTGATGCCGGCACAGTGCAGTGACCAGGTTCCCTATGGCCCATACAGCACAGAGAAGACGCATTTTCCGGTCAGCCCGGCCATACACCTGGGGCCGTTGCTGAACGCCGACCATATCTACAACCAAATCATCGTCCTGGACGAGCCGGGAGCATTGGTGAAAAAGCTCGAAAGGAGACAAAGGAGACTAAAGTCGGCAGCAGTCTATGACCGAGGAAACGCGGTTGCTCAGGCGGACACCGAATCTTTTCTCACTGACGCAGCCACCGGCAATAAAAGACTGGTAAAGGCGCACTATAACGTCATGGTCTGGGCGGACAGTCATGAGCAGTTGTCTGAAAGGAAAAGAGAGGTCGCTACCGCAATTACCCGAATGGGGGCGACGACCCATCTGGAAACAGCCAACGCCCCCGCCATCTGGTGGGCATGCCAGCCAGGTAATGCCGGGGAACTGCCGGACGACGATAGCTGGGTTACCACAATTGAGCCTGCCTGCTGCTTCCTGACGTCTCAGTCTAACGGTCGCAGTTGCGCCAGTCCGTTCGGATTCCCGTTTGGAGAACGGTATACCGGTGCGCGCCTCCACGTGGACCTCTCGGATCTGCCGCTCCGGAAGAAAATGATCTCCGCAAGGGCGAAGTTCATCAGCGGCCCCACGGGTTCCGGGAAAACGACCCTCCTCCTTCACATGCTCCGTCATTATTTGGAGCAGGGGGCTCATGCCGTAGTCACCGATATAGGGAACAGTTACAAACAGCTGTGTGAGCTGTACAGCGGCCAATACTTTGTCTACAGTCTTGAAAAGCCGATAAGTTTCAATCCCTTTTGGCTGGGAGAAGGCGAGGCCCTGGACGTAGAGAAACGCCAGTTTATCATCGAGCTGATCCTCGTGCTGATGAAACAACCCGGTGAGACACTTCAGCGCTCGGAATGGGTTGCCCTGTCGAATATGGTGGAGGGGTACTTTGCATGGGTGGAGAAGACTCAGGAATTTCCCTGTTTCAATGGGTTCTATGAATGGGTACACGACCAGTTCGCGCCGCAGCTGGCCCGGGAAGGGGTCACAGGGAAACAGTTCGATCTCCCCAATTTCCTCTATGTGCTCCGCCCCTACTACAAGGGCGGAGAATACGAATACCTGCTCAATGCAACGGAACGTATCGAGCTGCTGCACGAACGGCTGATCGTCTTCGAACTGGATGAGATCAAGGACCACCCTATCCTTTATCCGGTGATCATGCTCCTGATCGCAGACACCTATATCAGCAAGATGCGAAGACTGCCCGGCATCCGAAAGGTCTTCGTCATGGACGAATGCTGGAAGGCCCTGGTCAAAACTGGCTCCGCCGCCCTGATCCAGTATATCTGGAAGACGGTCCGGAAATTCTTCGGTGAACCGATCGCGATCACGCAGGAACTCGAAGACCTTGTTTCCAGTCCCATCGTGAAGAACACCATCATCAACATGTCGGACTGTAAGATCCTGCTGGACATGGGAAGATACGCCAACCGATTTGACGAGATCCAGAACCTGCTCGGTCTGACCGACCACGACAAAGCCCTTATTCTTTCTCTGAACAAGGCGAACGAACCGGGGAAGAACTACAAGGAGGTATTCATCAGTCTCGGGACCAGCTATTCCCGTGTCTACAGGGTCGAGCTTTCGCTGGAAGAATACCTGGTCTACACCACGGAAGAGCCGGAACGGGTAAAGGTCAGGGATTATGCCCGCCGCCATGGTGGCTTGCTACAGGGTGTCAAAGCGCTGGCCGCCGATATCCGCAGCGGAGCGGTCAAGCTGTTGCTGGCGGTTGCTCTGGTTTGTTCAGGCGCGCTACTGCCCGGTGGCCATGCCTCCGCCCAGTTGATCGATATTATCGATGCAGCCCTCAAAAAGGCACTGATGACGGCAGACATCGCTGTACAGCGACTACAGACCCAGACCATCGTCCTGCAGAACGTTCAAAAGGGGTTGGAGAATGACATGCAGACCAGTATGCTGTCCGATATCACCGGCTGGGTCCGGCAACAGGAAGAGCTATACAGCAACTACTATCAGAGTCTTTGGCAGGTGAAATCGGTCTTAACCTCCTATAGCAAAGTTGCCGAGATCGTCCGGCGACAGACGCGGCTGGTACAGGAATATAATCAGGCGGTGGCCGCCATCCGACGGGACCCGCATTTCTCGGCCGCGGAACTCAGCTATATCCATAACGTCTATTCGTCGATCCTGAACGAGTCCATCCGCAATACGCAGCAGCTGAGCCTGATCATGGAGAGTTTCCTGACCCAGATGGATGACGCTTCGCGATTGCGGACCATCGATGAGACAGCGGGGCGGATCGACCATAATTATGACGCCCTGCGACAGGTCACCCAGCAGACTGCGCTGCTAAGCCTCCAGCGAAGCAAGGAGGATGCCGAGATTCGTACCATTCAACTGTTATACGGAATAAATAATCAACCATGAAAAAATACAGCATTCTATTCTTTCTTCCGGTCCTCTCCTGTGGCTATGTCCAATCCCAGACCATTTCGGTCATGACCGAACAGGTCGCGGCCCTTGGCGCCTTTCACCAAAGCCTTGGAGAAGGATACTCCTCAGCGGGGCGAGGTCTTACAACCATTGGGGATTATCAGGAGCAGGAATATGACCAGCACAAGACCTATTTCCAAAGTCTGTTCAACATCAATAAAAATATTTTAGACTATGACAAGAGTAATCATTCTGCTGTTCTTCAGTCTGACAGCGGCCGTCTGCCGGGGGCAGACCGTCTTCGAGCTGACCGAACAGCTGGCGCTCGACAAGGAGAAGCTGTCATCGCTGAAAAGCACCCTCGAAGATATGTACAAGGGCTACGAAACGCTAAAGGACGGCTATACGCATATCCGGGATATCGCCCAGGGGAATTTCAGTCTGCACCAGTTGTTCCTCGACGCCCTGTGGGTGGTCTCACCCTCCGTCAGCGGCGATCCGCGAATCCGGAATATCCTGGACATGGAGTACCGGATCGTGGCGGAATATAAGACGGCGGTTGCCCGGTGGGGCCATAATCCCGTCTTCAGCGCGCAGGAGATCGCCTATGTCAGTGCCGTTTGGTCGGGCCTTTTGGACAAAAGTCTTCAGGCAATGGAAGAGCTGACCCTTGTCCTCGGGGACGGGCAGCTGCAGATGACGGATGCACAGCGGCTGCAGGCGATCGACCGAATCGATTCGGATATCAGGGGGCAGTATAATTCCCTGCAGCGGCTGGACAACAGTCTCGCCCTGCAGGAGGCGCAGCGGCAAAAAGAAAATAATGACATCAACGCTTTAAAACTATTGTATGGTATACCTCATTGATATTGCCGACAATCTAAAGGGGCTGCAGGGTACGCTGCAGCGGGTGCATGATACGATGATCGTTCATTGCTCCGAGCTGATCGGTGTCAGCGCCGCGATTGCCGCCTTTGGCACGCTCTGGTGGGTGGCAGACCATGTGTGGGCCCGTATGGCGAAGGCGGAGAAGATCGAGTTTGGGCATCTGCTGAGGCCGTTTGCCATCGGGCTGGCTATTGCGAATTTCCCTGCCGTCATTGCCGTCATCGATGGCGTCATGCAGCCCGCGGTTAGCGGAACGGCGGCCATTTTTAACGATTCCAACCAGGCGGTCGTGACCCTACTGCAACAACGGCAGGACGCCCTTCAAAAATCTACCGACTGGCAGATGTATGTCAGCAGCACGGGCAGCGGTAGTCTGGATAAATGGGAGGAACTGTCGGGCGACGCCGACTCGGGTATGCTGTCGGGGGTGTCTAACCGGCTGAAGTTTCAGATGGCAAAGGCGTCGTATGACCTGCGCAACTCGGTAAAGGTTTGGCTGTCGGAGATTCTGCAGGTGTTGTTCGAGTCGGCGTCGCTGTGCATCAACACGGTCCGGACTTTCTATCTGGTCATCCTTGCTATCCTGGGGCCACTGGCGCTGGCCTTCTCGGTATACAAGGGTTTTGAAAGCAGTCTTGTGCACTGGCTTTCGCATTATCTGCATGTCTTTCTCTGGCTGCCGGTGGCGAATATCTTCGGATCGCTGCTGAGCCAGATACAGCAGGAGATGATCAAACAGGATATCACACAGTTGGGCGCCTCCGGACAGACGATTTTCGGCCCGACCGATGCGGCCTATATCCTATTTCTGGTGATGGGTATCGTAGGCTATTTCACCGTGCCCTCTGTCACCCATTATATCATCCGTGCCGGCGGCATCGGCGCCAGAATGTGGAGGAATCGAATAACCTGGTAAAAACAATTTTATGTTTCCCAAATCGACAGGGATCGAACGATCCTTTCAGTATATCCGGTTGATAACCGTGACGGTGGTGGTCGGGTGTTTTCTTTTCAGCGGCTTTGTCGTCCTGGTCTCGCGCCGGGCCGTGGTTCATGCGCAGGAGAAGATATATGTGCTGGCTGCAGGCAAGGCCCTTGAAGCGGTCGCCGCCGACCGGAAAGAGAATATACCGGCGGAGGCCCGGGACCATGTCCGCAGTTTTCATCAGTATTTCTTTTCGCTGGATCCCGACGAGAAGGTGATCACGGCAAATTTATCCCGGGCGTTCTGTCTGGCGGACGCCTCGGCGTTACGGGTGTCAGACAATCTGAAAGAGAATGGATACTATTCCGGGGTGGTTGCCGGAAATATCAGCCAGGAGGTTGCGGTGGACAGTGTCGCGCTGAATGTGGACAGCTATCCGTTCTATTTCCGCTGCTATGCCACCGAAAAGATCATCCGGCCGACGAGTATCGTTACAAGGAATTTGTTGACGGAAGGCTGGTTGAGGAATGTGGCCCGATCTGATAATAATCCGCATGGATTCCTTATTGAACGGTGGAAGGTCATCGACAACCACGACCTAAAAACCGAGACGAGATAAACCTTGTGTTAATGTGTAAAATGAATTGTTATGAAACTGAAAAATAAAAAATTCTATTGGATACTGCCGGCGATCGTGTTGCCTTTTCTATGCCTGATCTTCTTTGTATTGGGAGGCGGGGATGGGACGCCGAAGAATGGCGCCGCTGTGGCGGGTCTAAATCCGGAATTGCCCAGGCCGGTGGTCGATGCGCGAAAAGAGGCTCTGGACAAGTTGTCCAGCTATGAAAGGGCAGGCAGAGACTCGA
>Ga0207695_10007949_pt1 | contig 13380 bp, 10 predicted proteins | sample KBSC54metaG_FD_184354 | JGI IMG/M metagenome (GOLD analysis project Ga0207695, IMG submission 184354) | Corn rhizosphere microbial communities from Kellogg Biological Station, Michigan, USA - KBS C5-4 metaG (SPAdes) (version 2) | ecosystem: Host-associated > Plants > Roots > Rhizosphere > Soil...
TGCGAGCAACGGTGGCTACTCCACCAACTTCAACGGCGTCACGGGCACCATGAGCACCCAGACCGGCGCGTTTCACTGCCCGGAGTGTCACTCGGACTTTATGGCGCAGATCAAGCCGGACAGGTTCGTGCCGACCTTCTACGCCACGCATGCCACCAACGCTGTGACACCGGTGAACGCGCCCAAAAAGGCAGCCACGGCCACGCCACTGGCTCCAGGTGACGCTGAGCTGATCCGCACCGTCCAGTTGCCAGACGGCACAGAGCTGCTGGTTTACCGGCGCAGGATCAAGTAAATGGCGGCTGCTGCAGGAATCCCACCTGCGCTACGTTACCGTAGTCCACCGCTTTCGAGGCGGGAGCCTTATGGTGCTCGGCCAAGCAGCCAAAATATTCGACGGATAAGTGGGGCAGAGGAGTATTGCTACCTCCGAGGCTGCGGCAAATGGAGCCGCAGACGAGAGTCGAACTCGTATCGTTTCATTTTCAGTGAAGATAACCCTCTACAATCGACCCGTCGAAATTCAAAAATGACCACATGTAGTTAGGTCATGAAAAGCATAAACTGGAGTGATGTCCCCATGTTCGCACAGGCAGCAATCTCTGGCTCCGGAGTCGTGGAATCACTGGTCTACGTGCTCGTGATCGGCATCTGCCTTGGCCTGCTTTGGTTCCTGGGCAAATACTTCGCAGCCAAATTCGAGGCACCGCCGATGTTCATGACCGTTTGGAACGCGCTCTTTGTCCTCTTGATTGCCCTGGCCTTCATCAACTTTTTGCTCAGCTTGATCGGCCATCCGCTTTACAAGTGGACGAGATGATGGCGGAAGGTGTGAGCTTCGCTCTCACGCGCCTTACGGCGACTCCAGCTTTCCAAGCTGGTGCCTTACTGGACTCGGCCAACCTTCCGTGGCGGAGGACGCAGGATTCCCACCTGCGCTGCTAGAGCAGACCTCCGCTTTCAAGGCGGGTGCCTTATGGTGCTCGGCCAGTCCTCCGAAATGGTCCCAGGGGCTGGAGTTACCCAGCTATGGTCAACTTATGGGGTTGATGCAGGTAACCGTCACAGTTCGGCCCATCACTGGGCAAGTGGGAGCAACGGGGTTGTATTTGCTTCCCTGGGATAAAATGGTGCTCGCGGTCGGAATCTCACCGACGCGCTTTCGCTTAGGAGGCGAATGCTCTGTAACTGAGCTACGCGAGCTTTGAAATTCAGTTCGTGCCGTTACTGGAGCCTGGCGGCAGCTTCGAGATGTAATTGACCTCGTTGTCGATATTCTTGCCGTAAGGAATCTCCAACGGCCCGTCTGGGCGTCGGCCTGGCACCGTTGCGCCACCACAATCGAACAGCCGATTGTTTTTGTAGACGTTTCCGACTCCACCGTCCTCCCAGATCCCGGCATAATCCGAGTTGATCAGGGTGTTGGAATCGACCGTCACGTAGCTGCCGTTGATCCAGATGGCCCGGCCCTGGCAGTCGCGCACCAGGTTGTTCATGACCCGGCAGTGCTGGAGCTTGAAATTCTCCCTCGTCGCGCCCTGGGCCTTCCAGTCCGTGACCGTCAGAGAGATCGCTGTGCGACCAATCCGCTGAAACTCGTTGTTGGCGATAATCAGGTCTGACACGTCGCAGTTGGCTGCCTCAATTTGGAGCGCAGAGCCGTCCCAGAGGTCCGTGATGATGTTTTCCGTGATAATACCGCCAGAGATGCCCGTGATCCACATACCGCACGGTGCCCAGTGCCCACCAAACGCTGGCGCTGGATCTTTGCCCCAGCCCTGGATGATGTTCTGGGAAATGATCATCTGGGCGTAATTGTTCGCCTTGCCGTTAATCGGCGTGATCAGGATCGGATGCGCCCACGGGCGAACGATCTGATTGCCAGTGATCCAGATCCGCTTGGCCTGGGTTTCGTCGTTCGGGAACGTGCCCGACTCCACTTCGATCACACGGTTGCATTCCTCGAAATAACAATCCTGGACGCGGTTGCCGTAACCACCCAGACCGACCGCCACGCCATCGGGCCACGGGCTCCCGGTAATCATCTGGCCACAGCGGTAGAACCGGCAGTTTTTGACCGTCGTATTGAAAATCGTGCGCGGGCCGAACAGGTGAGCGAGCAGGTGATCGCCGCTGTCGGAACCGTAAACATTTTCTACCACGTGGCCAGTGTTGACCCCGTTGAACAGGAAGAGACTGTAGTAGCGCCCAGGCGGCTTGATCTTGTAGCCCTGGCCACTGTAACTGAAATCCTTGAACCTGCAGTCCACGCAGTTCTCGACGTTCAGCCCATTGTTGTGCGCGGTAAATTTGATCTGCGGCCTGCCGATGCCCTGGACGGTAACGTCACGCCGGTTGCGGATGACGAGGGGAGCGCCGTAATCAGGGAGCGTCCACGGCGCGTTGTCCGTGTCCATGGGGTTCTCCGTGTAAACGCCGGGCTGGATCAGCACGGTGTCGCTATCCTGGATCTGTTTGAACGCTGCCTTGAGCGTCTTGAATGGACTGCTCATGCAATCCCGCTTAGCCGTCAGGTCGTTGCCTCGGCTGGTGTCAACGTTGATGTAGCCGTATTGGGTAATTTCCATACGACTCAAAGAACGGAATTGGTGCTCCCGGCAGGAGTCCCACCTGCAACCTTGGGCTTAGAAGACCCTCGCGCTGGTAAATTGCGCCACGGGAGCGTAATTAAGATGAAGAGTGGACACCAGTATGCCCGAAAGCACATCTGTCGCCGCAGCGCTCGCAGAACGCTTTAACCAGTATCGCGCCGAGATTGAGCACATTGCTGAGCAGCTCCGCGCCCACAAAAAGCTGATCGACCTCTGCCCGGTTCCACTTTTCTTTGCCAACAACGTCGGCGACTGCATTTACGTGAACAAACTTCTGGCCGCGATGCTCGCTGTCACCGTGTTCGACCTGCAAGGCACGGGCTGGCAGCAAGTCCTCACAGAACGCTCCCACGATGCCGTCATCACGTCCTGGTATGAGTTTGTAAAGGACCCCTGCCAGAAGACCTATGAGATCGAAGCCGGGCTCATGCGCAAAGGCCGGTCGCCTATCGACGTGCTGATCAAGGCCGAACAGCTCCCGGACGGAAACATCCTCGGCTTCGCGATCCCGCTGCGCTTCGTCGGCTACGTTGCCTGGATCAGAGGCGCGGATCTCAGCAGCCTTCCTGACTTTACGTAAAAATGGCTGCCAGGGTTGGACTCGCACCAACATCTCGGTGATTAACAGTCACCTGCTCGACTAATTGAGCTACCTGGCAAATCACGCGGACAAGGGGGAAGCGGAAGGATATGCCACCAGGAGCTTTCGCTCCGGGCAGCCCACTGAGGCCGAAGCCCCACTTGGAGTTGAACCAGGTAACCTTCCACAGATCGGCCCGCGTAAATGGTCAGCGTGGCGAGATTTGCACTCGCGGCCTCCTGGCCCCGAACCAGGCGCGCTACTGGCTGCGCTACACGCTGAAAAAGCTTCCAGATATTTCCAGATAAGCGCCGGATCAAGCTCCTGGACGCTTCCAGATATTTCCAAATGGTCGGGATGGCGAGATTTGCACTCACGACCTCCTGTCCCCCAGACAGGCGCGCTACTAGGCTACGCTACATCCCGTTAAAGTGGTCCGAGTGGTGAGATTCGCACTCACGGTCTCCTGGCCCCAAACCAGGCGCGCTGACTGCTACGCTACACTCGGATGGAGCCGATGGCAGGGTTTTCACCCGCACTGCCGCGCTCGTCCAGACTCTCTCCGGGGCGCGGTAGCCTATAGGTTAGCTCACATCGGCAGAATGGCGGGACCGACCGGACTCGCACCGGCTTATTTCCGCGTGACAGGCGGGTAGTTCGACTCCTTCACTTTCGGTCCCGAAATGAATGCGCAGATAAGGTGATTAACCAGGGGCATATCTTAACAGGATAACCCTAGTCGAGCGACCCGCGCAAAATGGTCCACCAGGCAGGACTTGCACCTGCGTAGCCGTTAGGCAGGAGATTTACAGTCTCCCGGAATTGCTGCTCTCACCACTGGTGGAAAAAACTTCACCCGAATCTTGCACTGCGGCCTTCCCTCTTTTACTTCGGCTGTGCGGCCTGAGAGGGTTTATCCGCTTTCTGAGAACGGGCGAAAGTGAGCCCCGATAGTCAACGGGGGATTCCTGTAATGGAATGCTCGATAAAATTTGTAGACAGAGTTGGGGTGAAGACCCCATTTCGTTTCGTATACAAATTTTATATGATGTAGCGCATGCCTGTCCGAACACTCTACCAACTGGAGCGAAACGGCGAAGAAATCTGCGAAATCACCATGGAAGTCCCGTCATGGCTGCCGGTGACGCCGCGTCTACCCCCACGTGGCCTGCGCGCAATAATTGCACAAGAAATGGCACGGAGCCTGGGTGCTGCCCCCAGCAGGACAAGTTTTGGAGACTCGTCTGCGCAAGCTGGCGCTCTCCGTATTGTTTTAGAAAAAGAGCAGGTTTTAATGAAACACTAAAACGTGCCATTTTCTTAAAACCAAAGTGGTGGAGCCGGAGGGAATCGCACCCTCGACCTTCTCGTTGCGAACGAGCTGCTCTACTGCTGAGCTACGACCCCGTGCTCCTGGAGGGCTTACGCGGGTAAAGCCGCTGCCGCCAGGATGCTTTTGAAAGTGGTGGAGCTGATCGGATTCGCACCGACGACCTTCTGAATGCCATTCAGACGCTCTACTAATTGAGCTACAGCCCCTTACAGCGCAAATACTAATCTCATCCTAATTCATCCTAAATTAGTATGAGGGACAGACCGCGTTTCCCACCACCCGATTGGGTATGGGTTTTTAACAGGTATCCGCTGGTCTGGAGGGCATCCCCGCCGATCAGGCGAGGGCGAACCTGATGCCCATAAGTGGTGGAGCTGGCCGGAATCGCACCGGCAACCTCAAGCTTGCAAAGCTCGCGCTCTACTAATTGAGCTACAACCCCGTCAGCGGCGCGTCCAAACTTGCCCGGTTTTGCTCCGGTCACGCCGCCGAAATTCCAAAAAGCCTGAGTCGAATGACATCGACATCGGCCCGCACTCTGGCCAGGAGTTTCATCCGCCGATCCTCATCAAAAGCAGACGCCCCACCCAGGCGCACACCGTCGTAAATTGTCTCGCGCAGGAGCCGGTCAACACCCAGGGAAGTCATGGCCTCCAGGAGCAGGCCGTCACACTCGGCCTTGGGCCGCTTGGTCAGCCGGTAAAGGTAATCGTGGAGGATCGCTGCCAGCCAGTAGGTGCCGAAGGGCGGGATGATATTCCAAATTGCTTGTGGAGTGCTGGCTCCGTCTGTCGTCGCGCCTTCCGGCACGATAATGACTTCACCAGACTCCGAAGTGTAGACGAGCGGTTCCAGCAGTTTGAAGAACCGCCCGTCCGAAGATTCTACCCGCAGCGTAGCTTTGGCAAAGGACATGCCGTAGCTACAGCCGCTTGATCAGAGGGCTTTGAGATCCGTCCGGAGCTGATCAATGTTAAAACCGTTACACGCCTGGCCGTTGCTGGCGATCCAGTCCTCACTCAACACCGCGAAAAACTCGTCGGCATAATAGTGGATGAAAGGCCACGTCATCGGATAAATCTGGCCCCAGGACACGACATCGACGCCAGAGTTTTCCTTTTCCAGACTGTAGCCAACGATGGGAACGCAATGACCACCCCAACTCCAAGGAGAGCCATCACCGACCGGGCCGCACTCAGGGACTTGCCAGACATCCGCGTCCTGAACCGTCGTCGGAAGGCCGAGACCGGCATAAACGTTACCGAACAAGTAAATCGCCTGGGCAACCTCTTGCGGGTCATATTTGTTAACGCTGACGTAGGCCAGGATCTTGCGACCGGCGATCCCACGTTTGCGCCAATATTTCAGAGCCGTGAGCATGTCACAGCCGTTATCTGTAGAGGGATCTGTCGGATCGTAACCGCCGATCCGCTCGTAATCCATGAGCACGTCCTGTTCGCTGGGCACGAAAGGATGGCCGCTGTAAGCCGTCCACTGCATTTCCATGTGGGCGGCAGCCGCAACGACGCAATTACCGATCTGGTCGTTGAGCAGCATCCTCCAATCACGAATCCTTCCGATGTAGCCCGCTTCAACGGGTGGCGTCGGGAGCGCAGGGATGAGGTATCTGGACAGTTTGAACGTCCTGGGGTCGCGCCGTTCAGCGCGTTTGCCCAGTTTTTTATTTGGATGAACGATAGGCATATTTTACCTACTCAGTGATTGTCCATGCCCTTGGGCACAAAAACGTCGATGCTGTCCTCACTCCGATCATTGGCAATCCGCCGCATCATATCGCGGATCTGGACGAAGGCGGTTGAGCGATCATCGTGGAGCTGGTAGAGCCCCTGGGAGTCCCGCTTGAGATGGCGCTCCGGATCAAATCCGAACTTGGCCAAAAGACTGTGCTTAGCGTTGTAGCCACGAGCCGACTTGCGTCCGTGCCACATGTGAAAAATGGAACCGGCCATGACACCAACGTTCTGCCGGATCTGCGTGCGGCACCGCTGATACCACTGATTGACCTTCTTCTGGTAATTGCGGTGCAAGTCGTTCCTCATCATTTTCTCAGTCTGCTCGATGAGTGCGTGCGACATGTGCCAGTCACCGCCACCCCAGACTGCGAAATCCACGAGGCCACCAACGTCGTCCCAGGCTTTACGGGTGCAGGCCCAGGCCAATCCTGGAAACACACGCTTGTCAGCGTATACGAAATCGTCTTCAAGCTTTTTAGACGCCTTCTGGATGCGCTCGATGTCCAGCTTAGCCTTGTCCTTTCGATCCCTGTGAAAGTCTCGCTCAAATTTGTTTACATTTTTGCGAATGTCCCGCACATCGGCTTCAATGATCGGGTTGACGCTGCTCTGGATGATCCCGTCCTGCCAGGCTTGAACAAATCCAAGGCCGTTAGCGTGCGGGTAATCCTCCGGCAGAACCTCGTAATCCGGTGACAGATCGCGAGCGTGGGAGAACATCTGGAGAAAACTGTAATGCTGGAGCTTGTGGATACACTCGCCGACCCAGTTGGGCCGGACAAAGTGAACGTCTGAATCCAGCCAACAAACCTGCTGCCAATTGGGCGGCAAACGCTGAACGCCGAGATTGATGCCGTTCTCCTTGAGCCACAACTCTTCGGGCGTGCGCAGGCCGATCCAGCGGTGCCGGAAATCGTGGTCGCTGCCGAGAACGCCGCAGTTGGACGCCGGTGAGTTGTCCAGGCCGCTGTTCTCGAACACAAACTCGCGGCGGTTAAAGGCGATTTCGACCAGGTAAACGACAGCGCCGCTCTCGGTGAAGTGTTTGATGGCCCTTTCAGTATGTTTCACGCGAGACTTCCAACGCCAGGGATTGAAATAGGGCACGATGGCGTAGAGCGGCTCGCGAACGATGTCTCTTGCAACGATGATCACAGCATTCTCTCTAGGTTCGGACGTTCATGTTTCGACTTCTTTAAGTCAAGCTACACCTTGGAGAACCTGAATCTGAAACGTATACAAATAAAAGTGGAGCGGGTGACCGGTAACGCTCCGGCGTCCTCACGTTGGCAACGTATCGCTCTGCTATTGAGCTACACCCGCATAAAAGTAATGCCGCCCCGCACAAGATAGCGCGAATGAGTAGCCTGCTCACGAATTGCAGGCACGGACATCATTTGGACATTTGAGCGCCACGTTAGCGCTGTCGTGTTCGGCCACCATCCTCGACGGGAGTCGAACCCGCTTCCGGCCCGCGCAGGGGCCTGACACACCGAAGTCAACGAGGCTTTAAGGCCAGCGTGCGTTAAGCACGCTACAAAATGGCCGCGCATCCTGGACTCGAACCAGGCATCTCCCTATCGGATAGGCTTGTAAGCCGTCCTCAATGGGTGTGGCATCCAGAGGTCCGTGCAAGTTGGCCACCCTGCACAAATCTGCTCTTCTCCACCCCTACGCGATAAACTGGAGCCCAGAGTGCTCCGCATCTGTCATGAACCGACACGGCTCCGGGCATTTGAAATGGGGTGCCTGACGAGATTTGCACTCGCAACGGCCAGACTCACAATCTGGGGCTCTACTAATTGAGCTACAAGCACCACTCAGTAAATGTAAGAGCGCTTGACCCGAAGGGTCGCGTAGCTCTCGATGAGACCTGAATCCAAGCTGGGCTCGTTGGTCTTGTAAAAGGCCATGTTCGCCTGCGGATCGGCCAGCTCGTGATTGCCCATCTGCCGGGCGTGTGATGCGATCCTGAACGCTTCGGCCCTATCGACGAAACGGCCTTGATCCGTGACAAAGCCATCCTCGCCCTGCAGGATCATGTCAGCAATGGTCGCTGGCTGGACGCCAGGGATCAGGATGATCTTCTGCATGGCCATAAAGTGCGTCGGGGCAGTGAACACTTCGGTTCCAACCCGGATCGCGGCAGCGGCAATCTTTTCCATAGTCTCTATTATCTACTGAATTTGAAAATGTGCCCTGTGGCTCCACGGTGAACGTGGCAGCCACAGGGCTTCAACAAAGAACACACACTTTTTCCATCGAAAAGGTGATCGGAAGATCACCCTGAACCCGCAAGCGTTTCACGGCGGCTTTTACCGGATTATCGGCCCGGCTCTCGTCTGGCTCGGCACTGTTACATGACGGCCAACCTCTGTGCTAAAAAACGAAAAACCCCACTACTCTTTCGGGTAGCGGGGTTTTCAGAAATCTCTGTCGTCCGTTATCCCGCTACCTCCACTGGTTCTGTGCTACGGACGCAAAAGCACAAAGACGCAGCCCTATCCCACCCTTGATTAAGGGCAGAATAAAAGCCCTTAGCCACGGTAGGCTTAGCTGAAATAGAATGTGCTTTCGTCATCATTGACGCGGTGATCCTAATCTTTTTTGTAGACGAGTCAAATACTTTTTCAAAAATATTTTAACCGACATCATCCGGCAGCACTCCGCCCGTTGGCATGGGGATGCCGATCATGTTGTAAAGGTCTTCCTCAGTGATGACCCTGGTGCCCCACTTCGAGGCTCCAGCCGCCTTGTTAGCGCCGCCTTCCAGGCCCTGGATCAAGTAATCCACCTTCTTGGTCACCTGACCCTTCACCGCGCCGCCGTGCTTGCGAATCAGATTCTCAACGTCATCGCGCATGCCGCTCATGAGCTTGCCGGTAATGCAAAACGCTTTGCCCACAAGCGGCCCAGCACTGCTGCGATCCTCCTGGAAGTTGAAGCCTAGCCCACTCAACGCGCCGAAATCATCAATGTGGGTATCGACGTAATCGACCAAACTCTTGGCAGCGACCCTGCCGATGACTTCAATGACACCAGCCGGATCATCCACCATGTCGGCCAGGCTCGAATATTTCTGAGCCAGATCCTGGCAGCCGACTTTACCGATGCCTTCGATGGAGAGCGCGGAGAGTTTGCGCCAGAGCGGCGCTTCCTTGGCCTTGAGCAGCCCTTCCTTCACCTTCCTGGCCGTGGCTGGTTTGAGGAAGCTGAGATTGGTCAGCCGAAAAATGTCCACCAGGCTACGCACCTTTTGCTCCATCAACAGGCGCACGGTGTTCTCGCCGCAGCCATCAATGTCGAGCGCGTCCTTGCTGACCGCGTAGCAGAGCCGGGCGAACACCTGGTCTTTGCAGTCTTCGTTCGGGCAGTAGAGGTTCACCAGGCCCGGCACGCGCACAAGCTGCTCAGAGCAACACGGGCACGTCTTGGGGAGCTGGTAGCTGCGTTGCGTGTCGCTCTTGGTCGGCGACGGCCTGGCCAGGCCCACCACCTTGGGAATCACTTCGCCGCTGCGCTGGACCTTCACGTAATCACCGATGTCGATCCCCAGGCGATTCAGCTCGTCTTGATTGCACAGTGAAGCCCGTTGAACAACGGCTCCTCCCAGGTCAACGGGCTCCAACTGTGCTACGGGCGTGACTTGTCCAGTTTTGCCGACCTGGATGAGCACGCCCAAAAGACACGTCTCTTTGATCTCCGGTGGGAATTTGTAAGCGGCTGCCCACTTGGGCGTCCGCGTCCCGGCCCCGGCCTCAAACTGCGCCGCCATGTTCTGGAGCTTGATCACCACGCCGTCTGTATCCAGGTCGAGCGCCCTGCGATACTGGTCCATGTAAGCGATGGCTTCGGTCAGCTCCTCTTTATTGAGCGTGATGCTCACACAGGGCAGCCCCTCCATGTCCCTGGCCACTGGCAGCGTCGTTGGCGTGATGAAACCCAGGCTTTCCAGGTAGGACAGGACTTCATCCTGCGTTTCCATCTCATCGACCATGGTGTGGACCGGGATGTTGTAGGCCACGAAATCCAGCTTCCGTTTGGACACTTCTTTGGAGTCCTTCTGGCGCATGCTCCCGGACGCGCCGTTGCGCGGATTAGCAAATCGTTCGTCGTGACTGATCTTCTCGTTGAAGCGCCGGAAGGAAGAAAGCCGCCAGTAAACTTCGCCGCGCACGTCCACGTCGATGGAGTTGTGGGGCAAGATGAGTGGAATCGTGCGGATCGTGCGCGCATTCTCTGTCACGTCTTCGCCCTGGAAACCGTCGCCGCGTGTCACGGCCCGCTCCAGCTTGCCGCGCTTATAGCTCAGGTGGAGCGACAGGCCGTCGATCTTCATTTCCAGGATGACCTGCTCGCCCAGGTGGTTTTTGAAGAAGTGAAGGGTCTCCTCAATATTGTTTACATTTTCGAGCGAAAGCATCTGGGTCGTGTGCTAGACCGCTCGCATGCTGGTCGGGATCTTGGCCCCGATCCGCTGGGTGGGTGACGTGGGGTCGCTAAGCTCAGGGTGGTCGTGCTCCAGCTCAATCAGGCGACGGAAGAGCCCGTCATACTCCTGATCGGAGATCAGTGGCGCACCCAGGGAATAGTATCGAAAGGAGTGCTCGGTAAGGTCTTTACGGAGCTGTTGTATTTCTTGAGCGTCAGTCAGGCTCATATTCGGTTCTTACCCCTAGACTGTCAGTCAGGTTGAAAAAGTAAACATTTTTTTGTATGATGCGCGACATCTTTATCGAGAGCCTCTATGCGTGTGGAACACTGCTGCTTTTCAGCGCCACTATGGCAGCCGTGCGCTTCCTGGGAGGATACGCCCTGCGACGTGCTCAACGGGAGATCGTCGTCACTGGAAACACAGTCACCGTGGGCAGCGGTGAACCTGACGCACCGACACTGATCGCTGTTCCCGCCACGCCGATTAACCCCAAAGCGGTAATCGAAAAAGTCGAAGAAGACTTCGCCGTTCAGTGTGGCCAGTGCAAAATGCCGATCCTCTCCAAGCCCATCCGCTCGGATCTGGGTGAAGGTGGAAAGGCGCGCTTGATCTACAAGTGCGAGCACTGCGGAGCCAACGTGGGAATCAAAGCCTAGCTGATCACGGACTGGACAATCCGGCGAATCGACTCGCCCATGTCCTCGCCCTGATTCATGTCGGCTTTGACGCGCTGAGCCAACTGCCGGAGCATCTGCATGCCACGCGGAGTCTTGCCCAGGACTTCCTTCATGAAGTCATTGAACTGATCCACATCCAGGGTCTGGATGCGGTGGTAAAGGTTCATGGCCAGCTCGCGCTCGTTGACGGCATCCGTGGCTTCAATGAACTGATCCCAGAGCTTTGGTCCAAGCATCATGGACCAGGACTCCACGTCCACCAGGTCCGTCTTGCTCAGAACCTCCCGGCGCTCTTCCGGATCACGCGGCAGGCTGGGGAGTGATCCCAGCTCGGTCAGGCCCTTAATGATCTCCTGGATCAAAACAGGGAACATGGCACCCCTGGCCGTGACCTTGGGAAGCCTCCGGTGCTGAGGTTGCTCGTCGCCCCCAGCGCCCGGCTGAGGCCGCTCGTCACCAGGCTGCTCGTCGCCGTTCGGATCATCCAGGATCTTATCAACCTCGTCATTCTCGTCATCGAAGCCGACCTTGGCCATGCCCACGCCCATTTGAGCCTTTGCGCCAGCCAGGACGGCACTCTGCGGGAACATCCAGTAACCGATCTCGGTGCTGACCATCAGAACACCGTAAGCGCGGCGCAGGCCGGGTTGGATCGCGTCCAACTGCCGCCCGCCCATCTCGAAGGAGTAATTGTTGGTAACAGCGGAGCCCTGGATCATGGCATTGGTGAAATGCCGCCGCTGGATCATCTTATCCAGCCACTCCTTGTCAGCAGGCGTGCGCTCCGGACGAAGCGGGGCCTGGGCCTCTTCGTCGTCCGTGTTCATCATCCCGGCCATGGGCACGTCCCCACCGGCTTCCTCACCACCCATCTCATCGACCAGGCGGGCGTCGATCTTTACGCGGCCCTGCTCAAAAGCAGCCTTGGCGTTGCGAAATTCGGGCAGCTCAAACACCAGTTCCAGTGCTAGTGCTTCCAACTCCTCCTTGTGGGATTCTTCGGCCTCAGCAATGAGCCCCATGGCGCGTATCAGCTCCTGCTGGACGCGGCCCATATTCTGTCGGGTCAGTGGAAAGCCGAGGTATTGGTTGGCTTTCTGGAGAATCTTCTGCCACTGCCCGGTCGCCAGGTGCTCCGGATAATTGACAGCGCGGCCACCAGCCGGGTGGGGTGGATAAGCCGCGTTTTTGCCCAGCGGGTGATCGCCGCTGGCGAATGTCTGATGACGCTCCGGGTGGACTAAACCGCTGGGATCGTCGATGGCCTCGATGATTTCCCAGGCTTTCATTCGTCATCTTTGTCGTCCGGCTTTTTGTCGTCCTTCTTGTCCTTCTTATCGTCTTTCTTGTCGCCGTCTTTCTTCTCAGACTCAGGCTTTTTGTCCTTGTCGCCTTTGTCCTTCTTGGGCGGACCATCCTTTTTCTCACCCTCAGCCGGGGCCTCGCCGCCTCCGCCGCCCTGAGCAATGCCCAGGATGGCCGTAACCACGTCACTGATCGCGTTAGCCAGCTTTTCCGCAGGCTCACCGGTCACGACCGTAGGCTCTGCCTCTTCGCCTCCAGCGCAGCCACAGCCCTCAGATCCAGAAGATCCCAGGATGCCCTGGATAACGGCGTCCTCCGGTTCTCCGCCCTCGCCGCCAAGGCCAGGCTCACCAGGGCCACCCAACTCGCCGAAAGTGGTTTCGTCGCCGCCAAGGCCACCCATGTCGCCCATGCCACCCATGCCCATGTCGTCGCCATTACCAAGCAGGCCCTGGGGTTCTCCCTCCAGGGTGCCTTCCTTGGCTGCGCCAAAGGGAGGAATCTCCAGGCCCTCAGCGAAGGCCATGGAACCGAACACACCGATCTCATCGAGCTGCTGGCGGGTGTAATTCTCCACGGTGCCGTCATCGAGCAAGAGCCGGAGGGTTTCGCCGTCCCACTCCCAGTCTTGAATCGGTTGCTGGGTCGCTTCCAGCCACGACTCAATCTCTTCGCTCTCGTCTT
>Ga0207695_10007955_pt1 | contig 13375 bp, 11 predicted proteins | sample KBSC54metaG_FD_184354 | JGI IMG/M metagenome (GOLD analysis project Ga0207695, IMG submission 184354) | Corn rhizosphere microbial communities from Kellogg Biological Station, Michigan, USA - KBS C5-4 metaG (SPAdes) (version 2) | ecosystem: Host-associated > Plants > Roots > Rhizosphere > Soil...
TCGACCTGTACAACATCGAGACGGAGATCCAGCGCGCGCTGTCGCGCCGCGTCGACCTGAAGTCGGGCGGCTACCTGATGATCGACCAGACCGAGGCGATGACGACGATCGACGTGAACACCGGCGGTTATGTCGGCGCACGCAACTTCGACGACACGATCTTCAAGACCAACCTCGAGGCCGCGCACACGATCGCGCGGCAACTGCGGCTGCGCAACCTCGGCGGGATCATCATCATCGACTTCATCGACATGGAGAACGCCGAGCATCGCGACGCGGTGCTGTCCGAGCTGAAGAAGGCGCTGTCGCGCGACCGCACGCGCGTGACGGTCAATACTTTCTCGCAGCTCGGGCTCGTCGAGATGACGCGCAAGCGCACGCGCGAATCGCTCGCGCACGTGCTGTGCGAGCCCTGCCCGACCTGCCAGGGCAAGGGCCAGGTGAAGACCTCGCGCACCGTGTGCTACGACATCCTGCGCGAGATCCTGCGCGAATCGCGGCAGTTCAACCCGCGTGAATTCCGCGTGATCGCCGCGCAGCAGGTGATCGATTTGTTCCTCGACGAGGAATCGCAGCATCTCGCGATGCTGATCGACTTCATCGGCAAGCCGGTGTCGCTGCAGGTCGAATCGAACCTGAGCCAGGAGCAGTACGATATCGTGCTGATGTAACGTTCCGCCCATCCGCCGCCGGCATCGCCGCGCGGCGCTTCGATGCGGCGCCCGGGCCGCTCGCGCATCCCGCGCCAGCGCCCGCCGCCGCCCTTTCACTTACCCTTTTCGCATTCATCACGCACCATGAGCCAAGGCCACAACCGCCGTCAGCGCAAGAAACTCCACATCGGCGAATTCCAGGAACTCGCGTTCAACGCGACCGCGCATTACCGCAACGAGATGACCGACCTCGAGCGCGGCGAACTGATCGACGCGTTCATCGACTTCGTCGAAGCGAACGGGCTGCTGACCGTCGCGTCCGCGGACGAAGGCATCGGCGCCTATGTGATCTCCGGCGCACCGCGCGGCACGACGACCGACGCCGATCGCGAGATCGTGCGCGGCTGGCTGGCCGCACGGCCGGAACTGACCGACGTCAAGGTCAGCGAATTCACCGACGCGTGGTATCCGGACGCCTGACTTTCCGGTTTCGCCCTGCATCGGGCAGCGCCCGCGCCGGCCCGCCATGACGGCGGGCCAGGCCGGCGCCTGTATGCCCCGCCTTCTCTTCGGCCTCCCTTACCCGTCTCCCGACACCCGCGCAACCGGCACCGGCTCGCACGATTCACGCCGTGTCGACCGTGACTACCCCCGATCAGGCGCCGCGGCCGCATCCTCGACCGTCATTCGGCATCCCCCGCCCCGCCGCCGATCCCTTCCTTTTCCCGACAGTCCGCCTCCAATCGGCCATCGAAATCGGTCCTGAAAGCAAGACACGTTAAACTCTCACCTCGCGTGGTGCGCCGCCCGCACCCGCCATCCATCGCCAGCCGCGTGCCCTCGGGCCGCCCCCGACCCATGGAGTGAGTGTCAATGAGCGGCGGACTTCCGTTTCCCGCATCCCGCAAGTCGTTTCCGTCGTCGACGGTCTTCCTGATTCTCGCCGCCGCCGTGCTGCTGTCCGGCTGTGGGCTGCTGCCGGTCCAGAATCCGCCCGCGCCGATCAGCGAGGCGCTCGTCGAGCCCGTCGAGGAAACCGCCGGCGAGCCGCTGACGATGCCGCCCGTGCCGGCGCCGACGCAGCCGGAGGAACCGGAAGCGCCGAAGAAGCCGCACCGCGAGGTGACGCGGCCGAAGCCGGTACAGCGCCCCGAATCGCCGACGCCGCCGCCTCCGCCGCCCGCGCCGCTCGTCGCGACGCGCGTGCTCGACCGCACCCAGATCCATGCGCTGCTCGACAGCGAAGTCGCTCGCCGCAACGGCAAGGTGATCGGCCGCGCGGTCGACATGGTCACCGACGCGAGCGGCAAACCGCGCGAGATGATCGTCAACCTGCAGGGCTTCATGGGCGTCGGCGACCGCAAGGTCATCTTCCCGTGGAACGTGTTCCGCTTTACGCCGGGCGGCAAACAGGAGCCGATCGTGCTCGACGTGCCGTCGGGCGACCTGCCGCCGGCCGCGCGGCCGAAGGCGGTGCCGCTGTCGGGCTCCGCCGCGGCATCGCCCGCGACGCGGCTGCCGATGCTCGACAGCGACGTCGAGCGTCCGAACGGCACGAAGATCGGCCGCATCGTCGACGTGCTGATCGACCGCGCCGCGCAACCGCAGGCCGTCGTGCTCGACCTCGGCGGGCTCGTCAATACCGACCGCCGCTCGATCGCCGCGAACTGGGCCGCGCTGCGCTTCGTCACGCGCGACAAGGCGCTGCATCCGCAGCTCGACCTGAACGACGCGCAGATCAAGGCGTCGCCGCCCTACGCGGCCGACAAGCCGATCGTCGCGGTCTCGCCGCCGCCCCCTGCCGCCCCCGCGCCGGCTTCGTCTGCGAGTGCCACCCGATGACGATCAAGCATTCCGTCAGCGTTCGCAGTCTGCGGTCTCTCGACTGGCTCAACTTTTTCGTTGCAAACGTTCAAACCGGGTTCGGTCCGTTCATTGCGTCCTACCTCGCGTCGCACAAGTGGACACAGGGCGAGATCGGCATGGTGCTGTCGATCGGCACGATCAGCGCGATGGTCAGCCAGGTGCCGGGCGGCGCGGCCGTCGATGCGCTGAAGAACAAGAAAGGCGCGGCCGCGTGGGCGATCGCGGCCATCATCCTGTCCGCGGTGCTGCTCGCGTCGAGCCCGACGATCGTGCCGGTGATTGCCGCCGAGGTGTTCCACGGGTTCGCGAGCTGCATGCTCGTGCCGGCAATGGCCGCGATCTCGTTCTCGCTCGTCGGCCGCGCCGACCTCGGCGACCGGCTCGGCCGCAACGCGCGCTGGGCGTCGATCGGCAGCGCGGTCGCGGCGGGCCTGATGGGGCTCACCGGCGAATACTTCTCCGCGCGCGCGGTGTTCTGGCTGACCGCGGTGCTGGCGCTGCCTGCGCTGTTCGCGCTCGCGATGATCCAGCCGACGCACGAGGTGATTCCGCAGTCGTCGAAGCCCGACGACCACGGCGATCACGACGAAGCCGGCGAGCGCGAAACGCTGCTCGAACTGCTGCGCGACCGCCGGATGCTGATCTTCGCGGCGTGCGTCGTGCTGTTCCACCTGTCGAACGCGGCGATGCTGAACCTCGCGGCCGGCGAAGTCACGGCCGGGATGGGCGAGAACGTGCAGCTCGTGATCGCCGCGTGCATCATCGTGCCGCAGGCGATCGTCGCGATGCTGTCGCCGTGGGTCGGCCGCTCCGCGCAACGCTGGGGGCGCCGGCCGATCCTGCTGCTCGGCTTCTCCGCGCTGCCGGTGCGCGCGCTGCTGTTCGCCGGCGTGAGCAGCCCGTACCTGCTCGTGCCCGTGCAGATGCTCGACGGCATCAGCGCGGCCGTGTTCGGCGTGATGCTGCCGCTGATCGCGGCCGACGTCGCGGGCGGCAAGGGCCGCTATAACCTGTGTATCGGGCTCTTCGGCCTCGCGGCCGGGATCGGCGCGACGCTCAGCACGGCCGCGGCCGGCTACGTCGCCGATCACTTCGGCAACGCGGTCAGCTTCTTCGGGCTCGCGGCTGCAGGTGCGCTCGCGGTGCTGCTGGTCTGGCTCGTGATGCCCGAAACGCGCGTCGAGAACGGCGATGCAGCGGCCGACGAGCCGGCCGCCGCATCGCCCGAACAGGCGCATTGAGGCCGGCGCGCCGCCGTTACCCGCTTCTAGGCCAACTCATGATGGATACGATCAGGACACTCAACGAAGCCCGTCAGCAGATCCAGCAGTCGGTCTTCGATCTGTTCAAGGGGCTGACCTTCGGCGAGCGTTTCGTGCAAGGCGTGCTGATGGCCATCCAGGCCGTCTGCGGCGCGTGCCTCGCGTACACGATCGGACGTGCGCTGCACACCGAGCAGGCCGTGTGGGCGGCGGTCACCGCGATCGCCGTCACGCAACACAACTACTCGGACACGATGTCGCTGTCCCGCGACCAGTTCATCGGCGCGATGATCGGCGGCGTGCTCGGCTTCGCGGGCGCCGCGCTCGGCGGCGATCGCCTCGTCGCCTATGCGCTCGCGGTCGCGCTCACGATCGTCTGCTGCTGGTGCCTGAACGTCGGCAGCGCGGCACGGCTCGGCGGCGTGACCGCGACGATCGTGCTGCTGTTTCCGGGCAACGGCCCGCTGTGGGACATTCCGCTGATGCGGCTCGGCGAGGTGACGCTCGGCACCGTGTGTGCGCTGGGCGTGTGCTGGGGGATGTCGAGAATCGAGCGACGCTGGTTCCGCCGCGCGACGGCAAAATGACGCGGTTGCCGGGCGCACGCCCGGCAACCGGATGAACGGCGGGAAACGTTACTCGCCGATCTGCAGCACGATGCCCGAACCGATCTGCACGAGCAGGTGATCGCCGCCCACGCCGACCCAGTGATAGCCGCGCGGCGGCGGGCTCAGGTGGTAGCCGCGCCAGTCGTCGATCACGTACTGGCGGTCGCGGAATTCGTCGGGCAGCCGGTCGCCCTTGTGCCAGTCGCGGCGCGGCTGGTCGGCCCAGCGCGGCGGCACGTCGTCCTCGCGATGCATCGCCTGGCCGGGCGGCATGTGTTTCGGGCCATGGCCGCGATGCATGCCGTGGTTGTCGTGGTTGTCGTGATCCTGCGCCATCGCGGCCGGCGCGGCAAAACCCGCCGCGATCAGCGCGGCCAGCATCATGCAGTGCATCTTCTTCATCGTGCCTTCCCTCCGTGTTGTCACGTCGTAGCAAACGACCGGGCCTGCCCAATCAAGACTAGCACACCGGTTTGACGCGAACGGAACGCGCGTCACGCCGCCTGCTGCTGGTACTGGATCCGGTGCAGGTGCGCGTAGAGGCCGCCGTGGCGCAGCAGTTCGTCGTGGCTGCCCTCTTCGACGATCTTGCCGGCCTCGAGCACGAGGATGCGATCCGCGCGCTCGATCGTCGACAGCCGGTGCGCGATCACGAGCGTCGTGCGGCCTTCCATCAGCCGTTCGAGCGCGGCCTGCACGTGGCGCTCCGATTCCGAATCGAGCGCCGACGTCGCTTCGTCCAGGATCAGGATCGGCGCGTCCTTGTAGATCGCGCGCGCGATCGCGAGCCGCTGGCGCTGGCCGCCGGACAGCCGCATCCCGTTGCCGCCGACGAGCGTGTCGAGCCCGTCGGGCATCGCGGCGACCGCGTCGGCGAGGTTCGCGGCCTCGAGCGCGGCCTGCACGCGCGCGCGGTCGGGCGTCTGCCCGTATGCGACGTTCGCGGCGATCGTGTCGTTGAACAGCACGACGTCCTGGCTGACCATCGCCATCTGGCCGCGCAGCGCGTGGAGGTCGTAGTCGGCAACCGGCACGCCGTCGACCAGGATCGCGCCGTCCGTCGGGTCGAAGAAGCGCGGCAGCAGGTTCACGAGCGTGGTCTTGCCGCTGCCGGACGGGCCCGCGAGCGCGATCATCTCGCCCGGAGCGACCTTGAACGAAATGCGGTCGAGCGTCGGCCGCTCGGCCGCGCCGTAGTCGAACGACACGCCGCGAAACTCGATCTCGCCGCGCGCGTGCGGCAGCGGCCGCCCGCCGCCCTGGGGCTCGGCCGGCTCGTCGATCAGCCCGAAGATCAGCTCGGCGGCCGTCATCCCGCGCTGCAGCGGCTGGTTGACGTCGATCAGGTGCTTGAGCGGAGAAATCACCAGCAGCATCGACGTGACGAACGCGACGAAGCCGCCGACCGTCGTCTGGTCGTTGGTCGACTGCACGACCGCGATCGTGATCACGACCGCGAGCGCGATCGACGCGAGGAACTGCGTGAGCGGCTGCGCGAGACCGCCCGAGATCGTCATGCGCATCGCGTAGCCGCGCAGACGCTTGCTCATCGACGCGAAGCGGTCCATCTCGTACGCTTCGCCGTTGTGCACCTTGACGACCTTGTAGCCGCCGACCGTCTCCTCGACGATGTACGACAGCTCGTTGGTCAGCGTCTGGTGCTCGCGGTTCAGGCGGCGCAGGCGGCGGTTGATCTTGCTGACGAGCCAGCCGATGCCGGGCAGGATCACCGCGACGATCAGCGTGAGCCGCCAGTTCAGGTAGAACAGGTAGCCGAGCAGGAAGATCACCGTCAGCGAATCGCGCACGAGCGTGACCATCACGCCCGTCAGCACCGACAGGATCTGGTTGACCTCGAACACGATCGCGTTGATCACCGTGCTCGCGGTTTCGCGCTGGAAGAACGACGCGCCGGTATGGATCATCCGCTGGAACATCTCGAGCCGCAGTTGCAGCAGGATGCGGTTCGAAACGTAGTTGAGCAGGTAATTCGATGCGTACTGCGATACGCCGCGCACGAGCGCGAGGCCGATCACCGCGATCGGCACGTACCATTTCGCGCGGTCGCTGCCGTGCACGCCGAAACCGTGGTCGAGCAGCGGCTTGAGCAGCGCCGGAATGCCGGCTTCGGTGGCCGCGACGACGCCCATCGTCATCACGGCGAGCACCACGATGCCGATGAGCGGCCGGATGTACGGCCACAGGCGCTTCAGGACCGTGACCGGCGAGGTGCCGGTGCCGTCCATCGGTTTGCGGAGAGTGTTCTGGGTTTCCAAGGCAATCCTTCTTGAGCCGCGATGCGGCGCCCGGCGCGTGGCCGCCCGGGATTTCGCCCCTGTCGGGCGGGTGCCGAAAAGGGCTCAACATTATAGCCGCACCGCCCCCGCCGGCACGGTCATGGCCGATGCGGCCGGCGGCCAGGCCGCGGGTATACTGCCGCTCACCGTTTTCTCCGCCTTTCCGACGATTTCATGGCTGAACCCTCCCTCGGCGTCGCCCTCATCGCCCTCAACGCGTCCGCGCGGCTCGCCCAGTGCCTCGATGCGCTGTCGTTCGCCGACGATGTCGTCGTCATCGACGGCGGCAGCACCGACGACACCGTCGCGATCGCGCGGGCGCACGGCGCGCGCGTGATCGTCGAGCGCGACTGGCCGGGCTTCGGCCCGCAGAAGAACCGCGCGCTCGACGCGCTCGGCACCGACTGGATCCTGTCGCTCGATACCGACGAAATCGTCAGCCCGGAGCTCGCCCAGTCGATCCGCGACGCGATCCGCGCGCCGGCCGCGCAGGTCTATGCGCTCGACCGGCTGTCGAGCTTCTGCGGCCAGTGGATCCATCACAGCGGCTGGTATCCCGACTGGGTGCCGCGCCTGTTCCGGCGCGGCGCCGCACGTTTCTCGGACGATCTCGTGCACGAGCGCCTCGTGTTCGATACCGCCGCGCAGCGCCTGCCCGGCAAGTTGATGCACTACTCGTACGAGGATTTCGAAACCGTCGTGCGCAAGCTCGACGCGTATTCGACGGCCGGCGCGCGCCAGCGCCGCGCGGCCGGCCAGCGCGGCGGCTTCGGCAAGGCGCTCGCGCGCGGCGCCTGGGCGTTCGTGCGCACCTACGTGCTGCGGCGCGGGTTCCTCGACGGCCGCGCGGGCTTCATGATCGCCGTGTTCAACGCGGAGACCGTGTATTACCGCTTCCTGAAACTCGGCCACGAACCGGTGCGCTGAGCGCCCGCCCCTGCGCGCCGCCGGCAAGCGGCCGGCCCGGCGTTACAATGCCGGGCTGCCCGCGCCGCGCGTGCCCGCCCAGACGGCTGCACCGCGCGCCGCCCGCCACGACGACCACCGAATCCGACCGCCATGTTCTCCATCATCATCCCGACCTGGAACAACCTGCCGTACCTCAAGCTCGTCGTGTCGACAGCCTGCGCCGCCACTCCGCGTACGATCACCAGATCATCGTGCACGTGAACGACGGCTCGGACGGCACGCTCGACTGGGTGCGCAGCGAAGGGATCGAGCACACCGCGTCGCCGACCAACATCGGCATCTGCCATGCGGTGAACCTGGCCGCCGCGCGCGCGACGCGCGACTACGTCGTCTACATGAACGACGACATGTTCTGCTGCCCCGGCTGGGACGCGGCGCTCGCGCGCCGCATCGAACAGATGCCGACCGACCTTTTCATGCTGTCGGGCACGATGATCGAGCCGGTCGACACGCGCAACCCGTGCGTCGTCGTCAGCAATTTCGGCCGCGACGCCGAACATTTCGACGCGGCGGGCCTCGTCGATGCGACCCCGCGGCTCGCGCGCGCGGACTGGCTCGGCTCGACCTGGCCGCCGACGCTCGTGCACCGCGACTGGTGGAACCGCATCGGCGGCTACAGCAGCGAGCTGTCGCCCGGCATGAGCAGCGACAACGACTTCTCGATGAAATTCTGGGACGCCGGCTGCCGGATCTTCCTCGGTGTCGGCGACAGCCTCGTCTACCACTTCCAGCAGAAGAGCACGGGCAAGATCGTCAAGAACGACGGCCGCCGCCAGTTCCTGAACAAATGGGGCATGACCCAGGCGACGTTCGACCGCTACTACCTGCATCGCGGCGAGCCGGCCGGCACGCGCATCGCGCTCGATACGCCGGCCGTTGCTGGGCGCCTGAAGCGCGCGCTGCTGCGCTCGCGGATCAAGCGCGCGTTCAGCTGATCGGGCCCCGAAAACGGCACAGAAACGCTGCCTGCTTCGCGTATACTGCGCCGTTCGTCCCGGAGCTCCCGCCGGGACGCGCGGCACGAGCACGATGTCCGCAAGCCGCATTCGTCCATTCGACAGGTTCCGATGCTTTCGTTTTCCGCTCCCGCCACGCGGCGCCTGACCGCCGCCCGTGCATTCGCCGTCGCCGCGCTCTGCATGGTGCCCGTCTCGACCGCGCTGACCAACGTCTTCTGCGGGCTGTTCGCCGCCGCGCTCGTGATCTCCCCCGAATTCTGGCGCGACCTGCGCTCGTTCGTGACCGACCCGGCTTCGCTCGCGGCGCTGCTGATCCTCGCCGCGCTGACTGCCAGCGTCGCGTATACGGTCGCACCGCACAACAAGGCGTGGAACTGGGTCGCCAAGTACGACAAGCTGCTGCTGCTGCCCTTCGCCGTGCTCGCGTTCCGTCATTCGAACTGGGCACCGATCGTGCGGCGCTGCTGGTTCGGCACGTTGTGCGTGATCCTGCTGCTGTCGACGACCAACTATCTCGGGCTGACCGCGATCGGGCCCGCGTATGCGACCCAACTGCCTCTGTCGCGCGCCTGGGTGTTCAAGAACCACATCGCCGCCGGCATGTTCGGCGCGCTGCTGTTCTACCAGGCGGCCGATCTCGCGCTTGCCGCCCGCACGGCGCTGTCCCGCACCGCGTATGCGGGCGTCGCCGCGTGGTCGCTCGTTAACGTGTTCGTGATGCTGCAGGGACGCACGGGGCAGGTCATCGCGCTGCTGCTGATCCTCGTCGTCGCCGTGCGTTTCGTGCTGTTGCTGCGCCGGCAATCGGCGCTGCGCGCGGGGCTCGCCGCCGGCGTGCTCGTCCTGTTCGGCGTCGCGCTCGTAGTCGCCGCGTGCACGGTTCACAACGGCCGGCTCGTGAAGGTCGTGACGGAAGTGCAGCAATACCGGCAGAGTGATGCGGCCACGTCGACCGGGTTGCGCCTCGAGTGGTACAAGAAGGGGCTCGAGCTGTTTCGTCAGCGCCCGGTGATCGGTTACGGTGCAGGCGGCCTCGAATCCGAATTCGAGAAGCTCACGGCCGGCAAGACGGCCGCCGAAGGCCAGCTCACGTCGAACCCGCACAACGAATACCTGCTGATGGCCGTGCAGCTCGGCTTGCTCGGCCTGCTGCTGTTCATCAACCTGATCGTGCAGATCGCGCGCGGCAGCCGCACGCTCGATCCGCGCTCGCAGCATTTGCTGCTCGCGTGGCTCGCCATCTTCGCGATCGGCAGCCTTGCGAATTCGCTGCTGCTCGATTTCGCCGAAGGTCACCTGATCGTGCTGCTGGCCGGCATCCTGCTCGGTTGCGGCGAGCGCGGCGAGGCGCTGCCGCGCGAGACGTCGGCGATCCGGCGCAGCGCGTAACGCGTAACGGCATCCGCGCTGCCGCCAGCCGGCTTCGGCGGCAGCGGAGGCCCGCCGTCAAAGCGAGCGGGCTGCGCGGCTCGTCGCGAAACAAGCCGCCTGCAACGAAGCAAAAACGCGCGTCTCCCGCGCGTCAGTCGTCAGTCGGATCCGGCGCGATGCAGTCGCGACGTATCGACGGCCGCCTCGGCCAGGCCCGGCGGATTCAGCCCGAGCATCTCGGCCGCCGCGGCTTTCACGCGCTGCGCACCGAGATTGGCGAGGCAATCGCTGCGGCTGTCGACCTTGCGCTCGCAGCCCTCGTGCCGGCACGGCACGCAATCGCCCTCCCCCTGCAGCAGCCATACGTTCCCGTGCCGCCCCGAGCCGCGCAGCGGCCACGGATTCTCGGTCGCGGGCCAGTGCTGCGGCCACGGCCCCCAGCGCACGGGGTCGGATGGGCCGAACAGCGCGATCGTGTCGGTGCCCGTCGCAGCCGCGACGTGCGTCGCGCCGGTGTCGGGCCCGATGAAGAGCCGCGCGCGCCGCACGAGCTCCGCGCTCTCGCCGAACGTGAGGCGGCCGACCAGATTCAGCACGTCGCCGCCCGCTTCGGCCGCGACCTGCTCCGCATACTCGCGCTCGCGATCGGCCGGACCGCCCGACAACGCGACCGCAAAGCCGCGCTCGCGCAGCCAGCCGATCATCTCGACCCAGCCTTCGAGCCGCCATTGCTTGTAGCGGAACATCGGATACGGATGCAGGACGACCAGCGGCTTGCCGTCGCGGATCGCCGGCGACTCCGCGAGCCATGCGTCGAAGCGCGCGCGCCGCGCGGGATCGTCGCCGATGCCGGGTGCGACGACCTCGGACACCGGCTCGATACCGATCACGGGTGCGAGCGCAAGTGTGCTGACGACCGTATGCGCGGATTCATGGTGATTGATCGCGATGCCGTTCAGCATCATCCGCGTGAGCCACGTGACGCGGTCGGGATCGACGAGGCCGACCCGTTTGCGACCCGCGAACCAGCTATAGAAGCGCGGCCGGTCGGAACTCAGCGCCGCGCACGCGAGATCGTAGCGGCGCCACATCGACAGCGCGTCGCGCAGCCGCTCGCGGAATCCCGCGCGCTGCGCGACGACGATCACGCGCCGCACGTCCGGATTGTGCTCGAGCACGCCCTCGGTGCCGCGAAAAACCAGCATGTCGATCTGCGCATCGGGCCAGCGGGCCTTCAGCGAACGCACGAGCGGCGTCGTCAGCAGCACGTCGCCGATACGGCGCGGCGCGGCAACGAGGATGGTTCTGGGCGGGCGGGCGGAGGAAAACAGGGCCACGGCGATCGGTCTGTCTAGCTGGCTGAACAAGGCTGGCAATGTACAGGATTTTGCAGCAGCCGGCGCGGCATCGCGAACCGGCCGTGCAGGACGCGCTGATGCGACCCCTGATACGACCCTGCCTGCGGGCGCGGTGCGGCAGGCGCCGGCGCTTGCACCGTGTGCGGTGCTTCCGGCGCTATGAAGTGATGGTCAGGACCGCGGATGTCGCGGCGGCCGTCGGCCGTGCGCGTGCCGCATCCGCCACCGGCTCGCCGCAATGGCCGGCCTGCGGCAGCAGATGACGCACGGCGCGCTCGACCGCGTCGACACCGATCGCATCGACGGTCGCGCCGGCGCGCAGGATCACATGCGGCACGCCGAGCGGATGCCAGCGCAGGTATTTCTCGGGACGGTCCTCGAACAGTGCCGCAACCGGCACGCCGAGCGCCGACGCGAGATGCACGGGTGCGCTGTCGGCCGACACGATCGTATCGAGCAGGCTCGCGGCAGCCACCAGATCGGCGACCGACGACGGCGCGACGTGGCGCGCGCTCACGTCGCGCCAAGCGTCGTCCTCGGCGGTATTGCAGATGGCCGGATCGCGAAACACGATCACGTCGGCGAACGGCGCGAGCCGCTCGCCGAGGTCGCGCCAGCGATCCGCGGGCCAGCGGCGCTCGGCCGCCTTGTTCGACACGAACAAACCGACGCGCGGCTTCGTACGCTCCCCGAGCAGGCGATACCACGCGTCCTGCAACGTGCGATCGGGATGAACCGACAGCTCGAGGCGGTCGAGATCGGCACGACCGAGTTCGGGCACGAGCCGGAACCCCGACAGCGCCTCGTGGCACATCGGCCGCTGCGCGATGTGTTCGGGCTTGCGATCGTCGAATTCGGTCTCGGCATCGTGCCAGCGGCAGTCCTTCGCGCCGAGCTGGCGCGCGAACTGCATGCTGCTGCGATGCATGCCGCCGTTCGGCACGACCACGAGGTCGAACCGCAGGCGACGCAGGCGGCGCACGAGCCGCAGCCGGTCGAAGAACGCGCGCATCCGCCCGGGACGGTCGTTGCGTTCGCATTGGCGGCTGTACACGTACGTGTGAACCGCGTGCACGTCCGGGTTGCCGGCCAGCGCGGCCGCGTTGTAGCGGTTCGCGACCACATGCAGTTCCGCGCCCGGCCAGCGCTCCTTCAGCGCACCGAGGAACGCGGTCGTGCACAGCATGTCGCCCAGAAAATCAATCCGGATCACGAGGATCCGCCCCGTCTGGTTCGCGTTGGCCATGGTCATGTGGTGCTGTCAGTTTTTATCGTCGCGACGGGCTGATGCCCCGGTATCCTGTTCAGGGACGGCCCTGTCGCGCGTTGCCGCTCGCCGCATGGATCCGCCCCCGTTTGTGTGCGCGCGTGCGAGCGCGACTGCGCCGGATTGTATAGCGTCCGCATGGCCGGCCCAAGACCCGGGTACCCGAAGATGTAAAAACGGCCCGCCGCACCGCACGATGGCGATGCGACGGGCCGCGTATCGCGACAGCCGTCCGGTGGTCGGGATGCGGTCAGTACGTGATTTCGACGACACTGCCGTCGAACGCCGCACGCAGTTCCGCGAGCAGCATGTCGCTCGGCTTCACGCGCCACGCGTCGCCGAGACGCATTTCGCCTTGTGCCCGCGCGTTGCTGTAGTGGATCTGGACCGCGAGGCCGTTCGGCAACGGCGCCTGCGGGCGACGGCCGCCGTCACGCCCGCCGCCGCGCGGCGCGGGCGCTTCGACCGCGTGCGCGGCGGCCGAATCGTCCTTCGACACGTGCGGCTCGAGCACGCGGCGCAGCGCGGCTGCGTCGGCGTTGCCGTTCATCGTCAGCCGCACGGCCTGCGCATAGCGGCTGCGCGCGCGCTCGAGATCCATCACGGTATCGGTCGTGAAACGGATGCCGCCCGTGAATGCGTCGTTGCGCGCCTGCCCCTGCACGATCAGCAGTTCGTCTTCCTTGAACAGCGCCTTGTTCGCCTCGAACTGCTCGTTGAAGATCGTGATCTCGCACTGGCCCGAACCGTCGTCGAGCAGCGCGA
>Ga0207695_10007958_pt1 | contig 13371 bp, 10 predicted proteins | sample KBSC54metaG_FD_184354 | JGI IMG/M metagenome (GOLD analysis project Ga0207695, IMG submission 184354) | Corn rhizosphere microbial communities from Kellogg Biological Station, Michigan, USA - KBS C5-4 metaG (SPAdes) (version 2) | ecosystem: Host-associated > Plants > Roots > Rhizosphere > Soil...
GTGGGTAGAGTCGAGATTCGCAAATATGGCTGTAATGCCTGTCATGAAATTTCGGGAGTTCCCGGAGCGCGCGGCCTGATCGGGCCTCCGCTCACCAACATCAACCAGCGTTATTACATTGCCGGCGAAATTGCCAACACGCCCAACAATCTCATGTCGTGGATTCAGCATCCGCACCAAATTGAGCCTCACACGCTGATGCCGGACATGGGAGTCAGTGAGCAGGACAGTCGCGACATCGCGGCATATCTATATGCACAGTAATCAGGAGATCACCATGCCATTCATTCTTTATCGCCGAGCAGTGGTTGCCGCGGTCATTCTTGCGTGTTCCGTCTTCACTTTTTCGCAGAATCCTGCGGATTGCTCGCACGTACCCGACCACAGCAAGCTGAAAGCGGCGCTGTCCTCTGCAGTGAAGGAAGGCAAAGGAAAAAATGGCGGCTTGGGAAATCAGGAGTGGGGCACGGTAGTGAATCGCGATGGGATTGTCTGCGCAGTTGTTTTTACAGGTCCGAATCGTGGCGCAGAATGGCCGGGCAGTCGCCTGATTTCGGCTGAAAAAGCGAACACCGCAAACGCTTTCAGCACCGACAACTTTGCACTTGCGTCTGGGAACGTGTTCGCCGCGGCGCAACCGGGCAATTCTCTTTACAGCATCGTCACCGGTCCGAACCCCAACACCGCCTTCGCGGGCAGCCCAGATAAGTTCGGCCAGCCCGACGATCCTCTGGTCGGAAAGCCAATTGGTGGCGTCATCGTGTTCGGCGGAGGCCTCGCCCTCTATGACAAATCCGGTCACATTGTCGGAGCTCTGGGCGTAAGCGGGGACACATCCTGTGCCGACCATGTTGTGGCTTGGAAAACTCGCCACAGCCTTGGCCTCGACAATGTTCCCATGGGCGTTGCGCCCGGCCCGAGTGACAATCTCATCTTCGACATCCAGCAAGGTGCCAGCAGCAGCGGCTTCGGCCACCCCACCTGCAAAGGCGGCGAGCCCAGCGAGGACATCATCAAGAAGCTGACCGACACTTTGCCTGCGGGACCGCACCGCTAATTTCAACGCCGGGCAGCTACTCACGGATTGCGATAATCAGTTATCTCGCTCGGATGGCGCGTCTCGCGCGCGTGTGTATCGCTCTGCATTTCTCACCTAACGGAACGGCTACGCCCAGCTATTGAAACGTTTCACTGTTGAGAATAGAGTGCCTAGCGTGAGGAAGTTTTTCTATGTCCTCGGTTCTTAATGCAGGAGGAAACTCCCGATGTCACGGCACTCTTACGCGCGCATCCTAACTGTTTGTGTTTTTCTTGGCCTCGTAGCCCACGGGCAAACCATTTCAGTCGACGCCACGCCCAGCCACATGCGCAAGTCGTTCGTTCCGAATCAGGCCCTGGGTGCGGGAATCGACCGCATGAACCAGCAGTTCATCGACCAGACCTTCGTCAAACCCGTGATCGACCGCGTCCTGGAAGCAGGATGGGGGCCAGTGAGCTATCGTCAGAACACGGAACTCTACACAGAAGCTTGGCACTGGAACCCAACCGGCACCTGGAGCGACCCCTCGGGCAAGGGATATTTTGTCGGCAGCTCGAATCCCAGTGAAATGATCCGCTACAGTTACGGATACCCGCTACCGCATCGCGGCGTGACCCGCGACGATGGTACCGAGACCGTCAGTTTCTCGCGGCTCACGGACGGTGATTCGCATACCTACTGGAAAAGCAATCCCTATCTCTCGCACGAGTTCACCGGCGAAGATGACTCCAGGAATCCGCAATGGGTCTTCTTCGATTTGGCCAACGTTCAAAGCGTCGAAGCCATCCGCATCGCATGGGGCGATCCGTACGCGCGCCAGTATGCCGTGCAATTCTTCACCGGGGAGGATCCAATCCGCGCGCCCACCAAAGGCGTCTGGCAGAACTTCCCATTCGGCCTCATCCAGGAGGGAAAGGGCGGAACCGCGACGATCCGCCTCGCTTCTTTCCCAGTTCCCGTGCGCTGGGTCCGCCTCTGGATGACTCAGTCTTCCAACACATGCGACGATCACGGAGCATCCGATCGCCGGAATTGTGTAGGCTATGCAATTCGTGAACTGTACATGGGCACGCTGGGGCCCGGGGGAGAACTTCACGACATCCTGCGCCACACTCCGGATCAGGATCAGACGCCCACCTACTGCTCGTCGGTCGATCCCTGGCATGAGGCGTCGGATATAGACAAAAGCGGGCGCGCGCAGGTCGGCTTCGACCTCTTCTACACTGCGGGATACACTCGCGGCTTGCCTGCGATGGTCCCCATCGCTCTCATCTACAGCACCCCGGAAGACGCCGCCGCCCAGATCAGTTACCTCAAGAAACGCAACTATCCAATTTCGTACGTCGAGATGGGGGAAGAGCCGGACGGACATTACATGCTGCCCGAAGACTACGCCGCCCTGTACCTGCAATTCGCGACGGCGATCCACAAAGTTGATCCATCCCTGAAGCTCGGTGGACCTATCTTTACGGGGCAGAACAAGGACGTCGAGGTCTGGGCCGATGCGGAAGGGCGCACTTCCTGGACGGGCCGATTTATCGATTACCTGAAGCGGCACAATCGACTTTCAGACCTGGCGTTCTTTTCGTTCGAGCACTATCCCTACGATCCCTGCCGCTATCAGTGGGGAAATCTTTATGACGAACCGCAACTGGTCTCGAGCATTTTGAAGGTGTGGCGCGAGGACGGCGTTCCCGACAACATCCCGATGTTCATCACCGAGAGCAATATCTCCTCCAACGCTTCGGAAGCGTCGGTCGATATCTTTGGAGCACTGTGGCTCGCGGACTACGTCGGGGCATTCCTGACAGCCGGCGGCGACGCGATCTACTATTTCCATTACATTCCTTTCGGGGTCCATCCTGGTTGCAACAACTCCGGCTCCACCTTTGGAATGTTCGCCACCGATAACAAACGTCAGATTACGCAGCCGCTGTCGCAATTCTTTGCCAGCCAACTCATCAACCTGCAATGGTTGAAGCCCGGCAACGACGCTCACCAGCTTTATTCGGCGGAGAGCGACCTAGAAGATAGCGCCGGCCATAAGTTGGTTACTGCGTATGCCGTCAAGCGACCCGACAAGCAATGGTCATTGTTGATCGTCAACCGAGACCAGGAGAATCCGCATACCGTAAAAATCAACTTCCACGATGCGGAGAGTGGGAGAGATACTTCGTTCGCGGGCCCGGTCGATAGCTTTACGTTCGGGAGCGCTCAGTATCGCTGGGACCCGCTGCGGAAGGTTGCGGACCCCGATGGCCCCGTGCTGAAAACGCAGATTACGGCTGGTCGTGATTCCACCTTTACGTTGCCAGCCGCATCTCTCGTGGTCCTTCGAGGTTCGGTGCCGAGTCGCTAACTCGCGTGGAGAGGCTGGGATCACCGCGCTAGCTTTCTAAAATCGCTTTTTTTGGCGAGCGCAGGCCACCTTTTCTGAAACAGCGGCTTCTTTACATTGGAAGTGCGCAACGGCGCGCAGCTGTCCGCGAACCATCAATAGATCGTTATACGATACTCGCGTTTTTTTCACGCAGCAAGGAATTGACAGCGAGAAGGCACTGTTTCTAAGATACTAATATCCACGCACCGTTCTGGTGTGGGGCCAACGGTTGAGTAGCTCACTGTTGCCAAAAAACATGATTAACGTCAAAGACCTTACCAAGAGGTATGCGCGGACCACTGCCGTCGATCACATTTCCTTCGAAGTAGCCCAAGGACAGATCGTTGGCTTTCTGGGTCCGAACGGCGCGGGCAAAACCACGACGATGCGCATGCTGACGTGTTTTCTGCCTCCATCTTCGGGCACAGCCACGGTGGCCGGATTCGATGTTCTGGAACAGCCGCTCCAGGTCAAGAAGCGCATCGGATATCTGCCGGAAACGCCGCCTATCTATCCGGAGATGTCGACCTCCGAATACCTTCGGTTCGTAGGAAAACTGAAGGGACTCTCGGGTGCCGAACTCGACAGACGTGTGGATTATGTCTGCGGACGCTGCGCTGTAGCCGAGGTCAAGACAAAACTGCTCGGCAAGCTTTCCAAAGGCTATCGGCAGCGCGTGGGACTGGCGCAGGCTATCATTCACAATCCGGATGTACTGATTCTGGATGAGCCCACGGCAGGACTTGATCCGAAGCAGATCAACGAGACTCGCGATCTGATCAAGGATCTCGCTGGCGAGCACACCATTATTCTCAGCACCCACATCCTCCCGGAAGTCGAGCAGACTTGCCAGCAGGTGATCATTATCAATCGGGGCAAGCTGGTGGCGACCGATTCGGTTCGCAATCTGCAAGCGCGAGCTCGGGGAGCGGAATCCGTGCTCATCGAGGTGGCCGGTCGCGCTGAAGTTCTCGATCCGTTGATGGTGCAGCGCAAACTCGAGCAAGTACCCGGCATCGCACGCGTCGTCGCAAAACAAGAGTTTGATTCACGCCTCGTGTTCGAATTGGAAACCAGCAAAGGGCGCTTTGTTCGCGGCGACGTGGCGCGTGCGGTCGTCGAATCCGGTTGGGATCTGAACGAGCTGCGGCCTGCCGCCATGAGCCTGGAAGAAGTATTTCTTCAACTTACCGGCGAGGACGCGGCCAAGCCGGAGGAAACTCCAGTCGAGGTGCATGCCTGATGCGAAATGTCTGGATCATCTGCCGCAAGGAGCTCGGGAGCTACTTTGTGTCTCCAGTGGCCTACATTCTGCTCATTATGTTCGGGTTGATCTTCGGGTTCTTTTTCTGGAACGCCCTCGGGGCCTTCGTATTCGAGAGTATTCAGTCGCAGATGAGCGGGCGCTCGTTCCCCATGAACCTGAACGAGTGGATCATCCGCCCTCTGCTCTCGAACGTCAGTGTCATTGGATTGTTCTTCATTCCTATGATCACCATGCGGCTCTTCGCGGAGGAGAAACGCACCGGGACGATTGAGCTGTTAGTGACCTCTCCCGTACGCGATATCGAAATCATTCTTGGCAAGTGGCTGGCGTCTGTCGCGCTCTACGCTTGTCTGCTGGTATTCACCGCGCTGAACTTTGCGTTTCTGTTCCGATATGGCAACCCGGATTGGAAGCCGCTGCTGGTTGGCTATCTCGGATTGCTGCTGCAGGCTGGGGCATTGTTAGCGATCGGAACGTTTATTTCAACGCTAACGAAAAATCAGATCATTGCCGGGGCGGTCACATTCGGCGTTTGCCTCTTGCTCTGGGTGCTGGAATGGGTGAGCGGGTACGAAACCGCGGCATGGGCGCGCGTTCTTGCCTACATGTCAGTAATCACGCATTTCGAATCATTCGGCAAGGGTGTGCTTGATTCGAAGGACGCTGTCTTTTATATCACGGTGATTTTCCTGGGACTCTTTTTTACCGCACGGTCCATGGAGTCTCTCAGGTGGAGGTCCTAGATGGCAAGCCATTGGCTCAAAGCAAGGCAGACCAGGTACGCGGCCTATGCTGCTGCCTACATCGTGATTGTGATCGCCGCCGTGGTGGTAGCCAACATTCTGGCCGATCGCTATAACAAGTCGTACGACTCCACCGCCAACAAGCGTTATAGCCTCTCCGATCAGACCGCAAAGATTGTCAAAGGCCTGAAACAGAACGCAACCATCACCTACTTCAACCAGAGCACCCGGTTCCGCGACGGTAAGGATCTGCTCGAGCAATACGCGAACCTTTCTCCCAAGGTGCAAGTCAAGTACGTTGACCCGGATAAGGATCCACAGCTGGCTCGCGAGGCAGGGATCCGCAGCCTGGGAACTGCCGTGGTGCAGGTTGGCGACAAAAAAGAAGAAGCCAAGAGCATGACGGAAGAAGGCATTACGGGTGCCTTCATTCGCGACCTGAAGAGCAAGACTCGTACGGTGTGTTTCACCAGCGGCAGCGGCGAGCACCAGCTCGACGACAGCAACCGAGAAGGGCTGTCGCACTTCAAAGAACTCCTCGCTAAAGACAATTACGAGACTAAATCGGTTGATTTGTTAACCAAAGCTGAGGTGCCGGGTGACTGCACCGCTCTCGTGATTGCCGGCCCGACCAAGAACTACGAGCAGCCCGAAGTCAACGCTATCAAGAACTACGTGGAAAATGGCGGACGCGCATTCTTCATGCTCGACCCGCCACTCAAGATTGGTCACGAAGAAATCGCTGACAACGATGCCCTCACGAGCCTGCTGCAGGGTTGGGGGGTGACCTTGGATAAGGATCTAATCCTCGATCTGAATCCGCTGGGCCAGATTGCCGGGTTAGGTCCGCAGGTCGCGCTGGTCACGCATTACGAGTCTCAACCGATCGTAGAGCAATTGCGCGGTACGGCCACGGGTTTTCCCTTGGCCCGTTCCCTCGACGTCAAGAACACAGACAAAACCAGCGTACAGAAGCTGTTCGACAGTTCCAGCACAAGCCTGGCAACCAGCAATTTGAGTTCGCCGGCGGTGAATGTAAACGATCCTAAGAACAAGAAGGGTCCGCTGACCATGGCTGCCGCCGGCACCTACAACACCGGTAAGGAGAATTCCCAGGGACGGTTCGTGGTAGTCGGTTCCTCGACTTGGGCAGCCAATCGCTTTATCGATTTCAATGGCAACAACGATCTTGCGTCCAATGCGGTCAATTGGTTGTCTTCGGATGAGGATCTGATTTCCATCCGCCCCAAGCCCCAGGACGACCGCCGGATCACTATGACGGCACGTCAAGTTTCCTGGGTACGGGCGGTCAGCCAATTTGTTTTGCCGTTCGCGGTAGTGATTGTGGGCGTTTCGGTGTGGTGGAAGCGGAGATAAAACGCCCAGACTTCTTGTGTTGTTGAGTGAAACATGAAGATTCGTGGTCTGCTGATCGCAACCCTTGTATTCGCCGCCCTGGCTGGTGTTCTTTATTGGTCGGATCACCGCAAATCCAGCGCGCAAGCCGCGAAGCCGAGTACCGACACCGCCACGGCAATCCTGAAACTCGACCAGAACTCCGTAAACAAACTTGAGTTGAGGAAGAAGGATCAACCCACAATCCAGTTGGACAAGCCTGGATCGGACTGGAAGATTACCGAGCCCAAACCCTTCGCAGCGGATCAAAGCACGATTTCGACTATGCTTTCGTCGCTCTCTTCGCTCAATTCGGAGCGCCTGGTCGATGATAAAAGCACAGATCTGCAACGCTACGGCCTCGATCACCCATCCTTCGAGTTGGATATCAGCGAGAAGGACAACCGGGGCCAGCGCATTCTTTTCGGGGATGACACCCCAACGGGCAACGCCGTTTATCTCGCCCTGGCCGGTGATCCGCGCATCTTCACCGTTGCTGGCTACACCAAGGACAGCCTCGACAAGAATCTGAATGATCTTCGGGACAAGCGGTTCCTGACCGTAAATGCCGACAAGATCAGCCGCGTTGAACTGGCAGGCAAACAAGGGGACATAGAATTTGGGCGTAACCAGGACGAGTGGCAGATCCTAAAGCCAAAGCCCATGCGCGCCAATGCCGAGGCGGTGAGCGAACTCGTCCGCAAGCTGACGGATGCCCGCATGGACCTCAGTGGCCCAGACACTGCAGCGAGAGAGGCGGCTTCCGCCTTCAATCATGGCGCTCCTGTCGCGATGGTGAAGGTCACGGACGAATCCGGCACGCAAGAGCTTCACCTGCGCAAAGACAAGAACGTGTATTACGCCAAATCTAACGTGATTGATGGCGCGTACAAAGTCGGTTCCGACCTGGGCGAAGCGGTCAACAAGAAGCTGGACGATTTCCGTAACAAGAAGGTTTTCGATTTCGGATATTCAGATCCCAGCAAGCTTGAAATTCACAGCGGCTCGAAAGTGTGCCCTCTCCTGCGCGGGGGCCAGGACTGGTGGGACAACGGCCGAAAGATGGATGAGGCCAGCGTCGAATCCCTTATTTCTAATCTCCGCGACCTGTCGGCTGAGAAATTCGTTGACTCAGGTTTCACCACTCCAGCCATCGAGGCAACCGTTACATCCAAGGATGGAAAGCGCGTAGAAAAAGTCCTGATCTCAAAGTCCGGAACCAGCTACATCGCCAAGCGCGAGAATGACCCCACGTTCTACGAGTTGCCTGCCACTTCCGTTGACGAACTGCAGAAGTCGCTCGACGGTATCAAGCCCGCTGCCCCCGCCACGAAATCGGGGAAGTAACCAACAGCGAGGACTCATGGATGCCCTTTTCCGGAGCCAGTTTCGGGCTGATTCTCCAGAAGCACCCTGCCCGCAATGGCTAAATCCGGAATTACGAACTCGGTGAACCCATCATGCTGGGCGGGAGCAAAAGACTTGCAGCACCCGTTTTCTGGGCTCTCGTAGCGGATGGCGGCGAACGATCCCTTCACCTTGACTTGGACGCGAACCGGATCTTGCGCGTAATTGATCAGCTCCAGCACTTTGAGGCCACCGTGATTTTGGCGATAAGGTACCGCGATCGTGGTGAGTCCATTCCACAGGCTCAGCAACGCGTTTCGGTTCCCGATCAGCCGGCGAATGTCCTGGGCAAATGTCTCCGGATCCGACACTGGTTCGGAAAGCTCAAGCACTTTTCCGCTCCCCACCGCATACGAGACTGCATGTTCGTTCAACTGGACAGCGCCCTGACTCTGCCATGGATAGGACCCGTGTGCATCCACCACCACGACAGTCTTGCCCTGGCTTGCAAGATGTTCGAGTTGAAACGCTAGTTTCTTGTCCGGCTTTGCGAAAACGACTACAACGTCGACGCCCTCCATATCTTCCGACTGCAAGTTCGTAGCACTCGAAACCTCGAATGGGATGTTGTGGCGGGCCATCAGGTTCATGGCCTCGTCGGAGGGGTCAAGGTCATCGACCACAACCGCGACATCGGCAGCGGCTTGCAAGCCCTCCTGCGCCGGGTGTGAATAAAATTCGGCATAGGACCGCACCTGTTTCCAAAGAGTCCAAGCCTGCCGATCACGTTGGCTGAGAGCTTTCTGTAATCCAGCATCCAGCTCCAGAATCAAGTCGGCGTGAAATGCCCCTGCTTCCGCTACCGCCAGCGAATAATCGGCTGCAGTGTTCGTCCGTGCTAGCTGTCCAGCCGTTGGAGAGTTCCACGAAAAGCTATACATCGGAACCTGCCCATTGTCCGCGCCTTGTTCAACCCTGACCAGAGCAAGATTGCTATCAATCCACGGCTGTGCGGTCGGGCTCGATACTTCGAGCACAGCATCGCGCTTAATGACCAGGCTGCCTCTCATCTCCGGTTGCTTGCCGTCCGGATCAAGCACAAAAAATCGAAGTTTGGGATGAGCCGATCGCAAGCTAGCAAAGGCATTCAGCGCCTGCGCGCGTTCGGATTGGCGGGCATTGAGAATGATTCCCGCCCAGCCCTCGCTTTCAGCCTTGGTAGCCAATGCTGTGGCCTGCTGTGGCGACATCTCAACATACACGCGATACCCTTGCTTTCGGGCCGCTTGCATCAGCGGAGAAGGCGCATCGTACGAAAGCACGAGATCGCTAAATCCCAATTCGCGGGCTGGAGGTAAAGCAGGACTGGTCCAATGTATGAAAATGCTGCTCCATGCGCACGTGGAAACCAGGACAAATACGCCTAGAACAGCCGTCGCACTGATGCGCCGTCGGGTTATTCGCCAATGATGAATGATCACGCCTTCCTGCCGAAAACGATTTGTGGTCCGCTCATCACGGTCTCCACTCGCGCGTCGGGAGCAATCCAAATCGCCGAAACCTCGGCCATGCCTTGAATCAGAACTCTACCTTTCGCGGGACCTAGCAGCAGCAAGGTCGTTGAAAGACTGTCGGACATCAACCCAGTTTTCGCAATGACGCTGACCGCGAACTCCGTTTGCACCGGCTGCCCTGTTTCCGGATCAATAATATGCCCTGGCGAATCCTTCCCCAGCAATGAAGGAATGGTTTGCTCGGAGGTCGACACGCTCTCATCCTTAAGCATGACCTGGGGATCAATTTTGTGAGACGGGTCCCTCAAGTGTACGAGCCACGCGCTCTGCCCGGGGGGAGCGCCCATGGCAAGCATCGTGCTGCCTCCTGCGTTGATTAGCGCATTGAGAATTCCGCCGGCGCGCAAGACCTCGGCAGCCCTGTCTACGGCATAGCCTTTCCCAATGGCGCCCAGGTCCAATTGCATGCACGGAGAACGAAAACTGATTTGGCGCGGTGCGATGAATTCAATCTTCTTGTAGCCAACGCAACCTTTGACCTTTTGTTGTTGCTCCAAGGTAGGTTCCGCGTCGCCGGACAACGCAGCCTTCCACAGATTTACTAAAGGTGCGACGGAGATATCGAACTTCCCTTCCGAGAGCTTGGAAAACTGCACCGCTGTTTCAATGACTCGGTATAAATCGGACGGAACCGTTTCGGCGTGAAAATGTGCTGAGCGATTGAGTTTACTCAGAGCGCTTCCGGATTTGTAATTGCTGAGTTCGTCATCAACGTGAACGATCTCCTGAAAAGCTTGATCGATCGCGGTCGAAGCATGCTGGGATGACTGATCATAGGCGGCAATTTCGAAGACCGTGCCCATGATGTACCGTTTCTGGAGAACGAGCCCTGGACGGGTTGTGCTCTGGACGCTCGCAGCGCTGGAGAAGATAAGCAACAGCGCTGCTATCCATGGCCTATTGAAGCGCATATATTTCCCCGCCCAAACTCGCCAGGTAGATTGTGTCGCCAGCCAGCACAGGAACAGATTGCAGCGATCCTCCGAGAGCAGCTCTCCAAACTAGCTTCCCGGTTGCGAGATCGAAAGCCAGGGTTCCTCCCGACTGGATACAGACAATGCCCTTGCCGATCACCGCAGGCGCTGTAACCAACTCGCCCGCCGCGGCTTTCCATCGCAAATGTCCGGTCTGAGTCTCGAGCGCATAAAGAAAGCCGTCCTTGCTGCCGACAATAGTGAGATCCCCCGAAACTGCCGGGGAAGACGCGATACCCAGCCCGGTCTCGTATTTCCAGCGCACTTCTCCCGTGTTGGCGTCCATGGCGTAGAAGAAAAAATCTTCAGACCCGATGAGGACCAGCCCCCCTGCAACCGCCGGGGATGAGTCGATGCCGTTGCCCGTGGGAGTACTCCAAACTACTTTTCCGGAAGCCGCTTCGAGGCAATAAACTCTTGCATCTCCGCAGCCAACATACAGGTGCTGCTCGGTTGCATAAATCGTGGAGTAGATTCTGCCCCCGAGTTCCCGAACCCACCGCGCGCGCCCGCTGGCCGCATCGACTGCATAAACTTTCGCATCGGCGCTTCCGAAAAATACAACTCCGTTACAACTCACAGGTGAGGCCCAAACTTCCGCGCCCGCGGATGTCTCCCAAACTTTTATTCCAGCGTGGCGATCCACGGCATACACTTTTCCGTGGTCGCATCCGAATAACACTCGGTCGGCGCAAAGCGAAGGAGTGGAATGAACCTGCGCGTCGGCACGGAATTTCCACTTTGCAAGCCCAGTGGCGGCATCGATCGCGTGCAGCATTCCGTTGACCGACGTCACGAATAAAATGCCCTCGAACAGAATGGGCGAGGACCGCGCGGAGCCGCCGGCGCGATATTGCCAGAGGGCTCGTTCGGGCGCGTGGACTGCCCGTTGCGCCTGACCTCCGCTACGGGCATTGTCTTTCAGCAGCGTGGGCCAATCTGCGGAATGTGGGCGCTGGGCGGTTTCCTTCTTCATCAACTCAGGCCGCGAGACGACGGTGATCGATCTGCTTCAGGTCGGCCACGCCTAAGCCGAGCCTTCCGGCTGCAGCTATGTGTCCTGGCTGGCGGAAAAACAAATTCTTCGAAGCGTCATGATAGAACTCTTCGCTATTGCTGGTGATGCTCTTGGGATCTTGCTGCCACAAAGATGGAGCTCCCTTGTCCTGACGCTTCTTTTCAATCGCCTCCAGTTCGACGGTGTCCATCGCCACTGGATCGGTCGCCACCAGCAGAATGCCGCTCTGGTCGATGAAATCCTGAACCTGGGTGAGCGGGCCACCGTGCCATACCTGCCTCATACCATCCATGATGTGCAGAACAGACTTGGAACGTAAGGGCTCGACCGTGCACATCAGCCCGATCACCGGATTGGTGAAGGTATAAGGAGCGCGATGGGTACGTGCCACATTATTGAATGTGCCGTATGCAAGATTCTTGAGCGCCCCGGTAACGCCGGACGCCGAGTGGTCCTTCATGGTAGGCACGTTGATGATTTTCGTCACCTCGTGCGTGACTATGTTCGCCATGTAGGAGCGAGTTTCCCACTCTCCAAAGAAACTGGCATCGCAGTAGACGTTCGGTTCGTACTCGCCTCCCGCCGCGAATGCCTCCTGAATTCCTACAATGCGAATACCGGGAGGCAGCAGCGCTTGATAGCTGCCGATATCGATCTCGTACGAGTACCGGTCGTAAACCACGATATTCCGCGCAGGAACCCCGACCGATTGCACCCCGCTGATGATCTCGCGGATGATCTCTGGAGAGGAGCAGCACGCAGGCGCGCCCGAAGGATTAATCTTGATTCCAACAATATCCCTCGGCTCAACGAACTTGGCCCACGCCGCGGCACCAGAACCTTCTCCGGTTAGTTCCTTCATCGCCTGATCCAGCAAGCGGCGCACCGCGGGTTGGGAAACGCGGTTGTGTACGATGGCGGCGGGGTCGCGAACCTCGACCACCCTCCCCGGAAAGAGTCCCGGCAGTCCAAGGGATGAAGGTTTGTAGCCTGGAAGCCCGTGCAGTTCGATGGGCGGCACCGGGGGCTGAGCGGTATCCGCACGCACCATTGGATCGAGACCTTCGATCAGTAGCGAAGCGCTGCTGATACATCCGGCCTTTACGAAAGTACGTCGATCCATGAGTCGAGTCCCGCTCCGAAGCCAAACAGCGATCAGATTACGGCAGCCGCAATCCGTTTACAACCCCCTTTGGGCAGCGATTCTCAAGGTGTGATACTGAGTCTCATCAGGTGGTGACAATCTTATTTCTACTGGATACACTTTCGCTTCGATAAAAATGAAACCCCTTATGAATAGTTGCAACCAAATACCATCGACAATCCTCGCACTGATCGCAATCGCTATCGGATCTCCTCTACTGACCTTCTCGCAAACGCCTTCTTCGCAGCAGTCGATCGCCCCGGCGCCTATGTATGACCTGCTGCTGAAAGGCGGTCACGTGATCGACCCGGCTAATCACATCGATGAAGTCCGCGATGTCGCGATTTCTGCAGGGAAGATCGCTGCTGTGGAGAAAAACATTCCGCCCAACTTGGCAGGAAAGGTCGTAGACGTCTCAAAGCTTTACGTTACGCCCGGTCTCATCGATATCCACTACCACGTTGGTCACGGCGGGGCGCCGCTGAACTGG
>Ga0207695_10007960_pt1 | contig 13368 bp, 19 predicted proteins | sample KBSC54metaG_FD_184354 | JGI IMG/M metagenome (GOLD analysis project Ga0207695, IMG submission 184354) | Corn rhizosphere microbial communities from Kellogg Biological Station, Michigan, USA - KBS C5-4 metaG (SPAdes) (version 2) | ecosystem: Host-associated > Plants > Roots > Rhizosphere > Soil...
CTTTTCCGTTTCCCCCGACGCCGGTTCCGGAATTGGCCTCCTCCCAACTGCCGCGGCGGGTGCTGCCGCCCTGCCAGACCCCGGTGAGGTCAGGCTTGCCGTCGGCCGCGCGCGGAACCGCGGACTTGGGTGCGCTTTGTCCACACAACACCACTGGAACCAGCAGCGCCGCGGCAATCGTCCCTCGCGAAATCATTTGACCTCCACCGGAGGCGTATCTCCGCCATCGCCAGTGCCCGCCGGGGGTCCGAAGAATAGCTTCTTGCCGTCCTTGAAGGTGACTTCGCGCGAATGCGCCCAAGCCGTGCCGTCGCGCGAGCGCCAGCCAAATACGGTAATCGTATCGCCCGCTTTAAAGGTGTCCCTTTTCCAACCGGTCCGATAGAGAACACTGGGCGGGTACCCTTCGAACTTCCAGTTGACGACAGCACCCTTGTCATCTTTCACGTCCATGTAGAAATGGCTATGCGGATTGGTCCACTCAACTTTAGTGACCACTCCACTCAGAGTGATAGGTTTGTTGACATCGTACTCCGCCCCGAATGAATGATGCGCCAGGACGGGGAGCGCAGGCAAAAGCAGAGCGGCAGCCAGCCAGGTTGCGCCGCAGAATCGTTTCAGCATCTAGGTACCTCGATTTCGAAGTCTACTTCATCCTGTCATCGAGCAAAACCGGTCATTCAATCTATTGAACAAAATGGCGTTTTTGCGCTACTTCCTCAACCTGGATTCGCGGTGCTACGATGGCCGCACATGCTCACTGTCGTCCTTCTTTTCATCTCCAATACCTTCATGACTTTCGCCTGGTACGGTCACCTGAAGCACCGCTCATGGACCCTGGTGCAGGCGGTCCTTTTCAGTTGGCTGATTGCCCTGGGAGAATACTGCTTCCAGGTGCCGGCCAACCGTTTCGGCTACGGCCGTTTCACAGGATATCAGTTGAAGATCATTCAGGAGGCCGTCACGCTGGTAGTCTTCGCCGTATTCGCGTACTTTTACCTGGGCGAAGATCTGCGCTGGAATTACGCGCTCTCCTTTGTGTGCCTGTTCGCGGCGGTGGCGTTCGCCTTCTGGGGGCGAGCGTAAAGCGGAGGGCTTGGCCTACCATCGTGGTATGGAAAAGCCCACCTTCGATCCCGGCTTGACGCAGCAATTCACCGGAGTCCTGCGGCGCAGCATCAATAAGGACGGCACCTTCAACGTATCCCGGCGCGGGGGCACTTGGCGTGACTTCCATCCTTATTTGCAAATGCTCAGCATGAGTTGGCCGCGGTTTTTCGCGACTGTTCTAGCTGGTTATCTGTTGATCAACTTGCTGTTTGCGCTGGTGTATTTCGGGCTCGGCCCGGGCCAACTGCGGGGCGCCGATGGCGCCGGCGAAACGGATCGCTTCCTCAACGATTTCTTTTTCAGCACGCATACTTTAACCACGGTCGGCTATGGAAATATCGTACCGGCGACGGTGATCGCGAACATCATCGTCTCGCTCGAGGCCATTGCCGGCTTGATGTCGGTGGCCCTGGGCACCGGCTTGCTGTTTGGCCGCTTCTCCCGGCCCTCCGCGAAAATCGCCTTCAGCGAGCGAATCCTGATGGCGCCCTATCAGGACCAAGGCAGCCTGCAATTCCGCATCGTCAACCTCCGCCCAAACATTCTGATGGAACTGGAGGCCAATCTGGTGCTGATGACCGTCGAAGGACCGCCCGGCAAACTGACCCGGCAGTTCCAGCCTTTGAAACTGGAACGCGATAAAGTCTATTTCCTCCCGCTGACCTGGACCATCGTTCACCCGCTGGATGAAACCAGTCCACTGTATCGCAAGACGGCCGAGGATCTGGAGCGGCTGCAGGCCGAGTTCGTCGTCCTGATTAAAGCCTTCGACGATACCTTCAGCCAGACCGTACACTCGCGCTATTCCTATCGTTACGACGAGCTCACGTGGGAGGCGAAGTTCCGTCCGGCTTTCGAGTTCAACGAAGACGGAGACATGATCTTAAACGTGGATCGCGTCGGCAGCCATGCGTTGCTCGGTGAAGCCGCCCGATCGGGATCCTGACGGTCGCAATCAAGGACTGGGTCCCGCGCTTGCGCTCCGCCCGGCGCACGCTCCGTTCATCCATGCCGAAGTAATGCGCAATCTCATGCCATACGGTATCGGCGACCATCTGCTGCAATTCTTCAGGGGTGCGCGATAAGCGTTCATGCGGACCCTGATAGATGGTGATCTTATCGGGCATGCCGAAGCCATCGTAGACCGAGCGCTCGGTAAGTGGGCGGCCTTGATATAAGCCCAGCAAGCCAGGGTGGCGCGGCTCGGCTTCGACCACAATGGCGATGTTGTCCATTTTCTGGCGGAAGCGCTTGGGGATGCGGCGCAGCGCTTCCTCGACTAGCAGATCGAATTCAGCAGCGGAAAGCATGCCTAACTATGGCGGATGCGTGGTTGGTAGGCCACGCAGTCGATTTCAACCCGCATGTCGGCCTGGAAAAACCGGGCTTCGATGGTAGTGCGTGCGGGCTTGATGGCGCCGAAAAATTCGGCGTAGACTTCGTTCATCTTGAAAAACTCTTGGGCGTCCCGCAGGAAGATGGAACACTTGACCACATCTTCCAGATTCGCGCCGCAATCGGCCAGGATCTTAATTAGATTGCGCAAAGTCTGGCGGGTTTGCTGCTGGATGTCGCCGAAATCGTATTGATCGTTGTCGTCGACGGGTCCCAAGCCACTGACGAAGATGAAATCACCGGCACGGACCGCGGAAGAATACGGCCCGCGCGGCGTGGGAGCTCCCTGATGCAGGATACGCTCGATGCTCACGGCTGATTACTTGTCGGTCTTCTTGCGGCGAGGCGGACGGCGTTGTGCGCCACCGCCGCCGGCGGGTTTCGAAATGCGTTTGCGGGCCGGCGCGCGTTTGGGCTTGGCCGGCGGCGGATTGGGCTCGAAGATGGTAGGCTGGCCTTCGACATATGGTTGGGGCTCGTCCTCTTCAATCTCTTCCTCGACGGCGGCCTCAGGCTCGGGCTGCGGCGGCTCGGCGGGCGGATAGAACTCCGCGCCCAGATACACCAGCAGGGTGCCTTGGTCTTCGTGGGGCTCCAGGCGAACCACGGTCTTGTCCTGCGCGTAGTTGAGGAATTCGGTGAACTGCTGGAAGCCATAGGCGGCCACGTCGAAGTTGGGCTGCTCGGCCTTGAACCATCCGGCGAGGTCTTCGACCGGGCAGCCGTTCTCGATTTCGAGACGGTGGTTTTCGAGCACGTCGCGCAGTGGCGGCAACAGATCCTCTTGCTTGAGCAAGGGATGTTCGGTCGCGGCCGAGCCCTTGCGCTCGATGATATAGCGGCCGCCGGTGCCTGAAACGTTCACCAGATCGGCGCGCTTTAACTTTTCGACAAAATCGGAAAAGCTCGACCCGCCGTAGGCGCGCTCATTGAACGCCGAATCCAACTGCAGCATGGTGGACTTCAGCAAGCCCAACTGCGGCTGGACGCCGCGGCGCTCGAGGACTTGCAGGGCGCGCTCGACCAACGGCATGGCCTGGGCGAGCTCGAGCGGCGCGGGACGCTCCCGGCGTCCGCCACCCCCTTGCTGACGATCCCCGGATGGTTGCCGGTCCCCTTGGCGGTCGCCGCGATCCGGACGATCGTTGCGCGGGCGCTGCTGGTGGATGGCTCGAACTTCGAGTGCAGCCACGCTGGCGGGTATCGAGGTATCCGAGAGTAGCGATTCAAAGCTGATGAACTCATGGCAGTTCTGCTGGAGAATGGTCGAGGTAAACGCCTTGCCGCCGACCACGAACACCGTCTTACCGTATTCCTTGAGCTTATTGACCAGCGGGATGAAGTCGCTATCGCCGCTGACGATGGCGAAGGCGTTCACATGGGTATGGGTGAAGGCCATCTCCAGTGCGTCGAGCGCGAGGTTGATGTCGGCTCCGTTCTTGTCGCCGCGGGGCGAGGGAATCCGCTGGACCATTTGCACGGCGTTCTCGGCCATCTGCCGGGTGGCGCCATCCTGGCGCCCCCAGTTGGCATAAGCGAATTTGGCGACAATGTCACCGCGCTCCTTGAGCGCATCCAAGGCGAGCGAGACGTCAAATTCTCGCCGCAACGTGGATTTCAATCCAATCTCAATGTTGTCGTAGTCGACAAACACCGCGATATTCAATTTTTCTTGCATTCTGACTCCTGCACCACGACATGCGGCGCGTTCTTTCTTTGCGTTCGTACTTCAGGTGAGCGATGCCGGCTGCTTCACCGAGCCGCGGATGAATTCAATTACGGCTTCAAGCGAGGTGCCGGGTTGGAACACGGCGCCCACGCCCTGGCGTTTGAGTTCGGCGGCATCTTCATCCGGAACAATGCCTCCGAGGACGACCACGACGTCGGTCATCCCTTTTTCCTTGAGCAGTTCTAATACCCGCGGCACGATGGCGTTGTGCGCGCCAGAAAGAATGGACAGGCCGATGACCTGCACGTCTTCCTGGAGCGCGGCGTTGACGATCATTTCCGGCGTTTGGCGGAGTCCGGTATAGACCACCTCCATGCCAGCGTCGCGGAGCGCCCGGGCGATTACCTTGGCGCCGCGATCATGTCCATCCAGGCCGGGTTTTGCCACCAGCACACGGATTCTAGAATCCATACGTTAGGGAGCGAACTGAACGCGCCGCGATGCCACACAGGGGCAAAGTTAGGTGCATTCCACTTTCTTAACCGCGCACAACGCTGAAACCCACTGTGCGCTGCTTTCTTAACCGCGCACAACGCTGAAACCCGCTGTGCGCTCTCTTTCTTAACGCGCACAACGCTGAACCCGCTGTGCGCCCATCTCTAAGCCGCGCACAACGCTGCAGCCCAAAGGGTGCCCGCGCCATGCTCAGTTCGTATTCAGTATAGAACGGATTCCCCCGAACATGGGGGTGATGGTCCATGGCCCTGTCCCAAAGCAACGCTCCTCCCCATTGCATGACCGCCCGTAGCCGCACCGCCGTCGGCTTACCACTGACACATTACCAAACGAACCCAAGCCTCTCGGGCACCGCGAAGCGCTAAATCCGGAAAAAGATCGATTAGCTGGGCTGGAACGGCGGAACCGGCAAACGGAACTCCAGTGGCATGCTAATTGCAACTTGGCGATGGAATGAGGTAAGACATGCGCTATTTAAGTTACCTACTGTTAGGTGGTATTGTGCTGGGGACGATGGCGTGCGACCGTCCTCAAAATACCGAAGATCGGCAAGCGCGGCAAGAAAAAGTGGACCGGGCTGCACACCAGGCCGGCGAAGACTTGTATAAGGCAGCGCAAAAGACTAAAGAAGTTACAAAGGAAGCGGTTGAAGGCGTAAAAAAGGCCGGTCGTGAGGCCAAGGACGGATGGGAAGACGCCAAGCACAAGGACCCCGCTCGGGATTCTACCCACCCCGATCAGTAGGGGGCGGGGCAGCGTGATAGCTCGCTGGGAGCGGATCGAAACAACTGCTGGCAGCCGGTATCTAATTGGCATGAGAACCCTATTTCGTTCCTACGGCATCGCCCTGCTGGGCGTAACCCTGTTGGCTCCGATTGCCCTCGCACCCGCCAGGTTGATGGCCGACGACGATCACCGACGAGAAGAACGGCGGTATCACGATGCCAAACGCAACGACGATCACGTATGGAATGATCGGGAAGATCGGGCGTATCGCGAGTGGGTCCGCGAAAATCATCGTAAATATCGGGATTTTTCCAAGCTGAATGAGAGAGATCGCGATTCCTATTGGGACTGGCGGCACGATCACTCCGACGCTCAGCTCAAAATCGATATCCGGTAAGCTTTGGGAATGCCGTTAGCGTGGAAGCTTCTTTAATCCTGCTGCCGCGCCCTTGGGCAGCGGGGTTTGAGCGACATTCATGATCATGGCGAGCATGGTGTAGTAGCCCAGGGCTCCGGTCAAATCGATCACGGCCTGCTCGCCGAATTGCGCAACGGCCGCGCCGTAAGTGGCATCGCACACGGATTTATTGTGCAGAAGCTCGCTGATGAAGTCGTACACTAACGCTTCATCGGCGGCCATGTGATTAGGGCGGCCGCCGGCGGCGACTGCTCGTACCGTGTTTTTGGTCAATCCGGACTTGATAGCCAGTGGGGCGTGCACGTGCCACTCAAAGTTTTGGGTCCAATGACGCGCGGTGAGCAGAATCACCAATTCGCCAAGCTTCGGGCCGAGCGCGCTATGGTACCGCAGGTACTCACCCAGACGTTGCAGACGAGTCATGAACTGGGGGCTGCGCAATGCGGGAATGAACGGTCCAATTAGCCCTCCGCGAGGACCGGAGACTATCGCCCGCGCGGCTTGTTTCTGCGCCCGCGTCATTTTCTGTTTGGGGATAGGCGGCATACGGTCTGGCATGGTATAAGAATGCCATGGTGAATCGCAGACTTGCATTGGGTTTGGCAGCGGCAACGGCGGTGGCGGGGGCGCAAGGCCTGCGCGTGCGCACCGCGAAGGAAAGAATCGCCGGAGTATACCGGCTTGCCAAAGTGGTGCGCCGCACGGCGGATGGACAGGAAACCGTAACTAACGCCAATCCTACCGGCAGAATTTCATACGATTCAGCGGGCCGGGTGTGGGTACTCCTGGCGCCGGCGGGGCGCAAAGCGCCGCAGGAACCCCGTAATATCACGCTCGACGAATACAAGGCGATGAACGCGGGCCTGATGGCCTACTTCGGAAGTTATGAAGTGGACGAGGCGAACCAGAAATTGATCATCCACATTGAAGCGGCGGCGAATCCGGCTCTGACCGGAACCACCATCGAGCGCGCATTCAAGCTGACGGATACGACGTTGACGATGACGGTGCCGGGGAATCCAGCAATTGACAATGTCTTCGAGAGATTAGCGGATTAAAGCGGCCAGGCGAGAAAAACCGGGGACACTGCTGCTGCAGCTAGCCCGCAATGTCCCCCGGTTTGGTGGCTTTTACTAAATTAGGGCTTGGGATTGTTGATCGCGAAGCAATAGAACAGGCCCGCGCCGCCGGTGCGCACCAGTGCTTCCTGGCTGCAGCCCGCGCTCGGGTGCGCCGAGTTCCACGAAGTGTTGGGGCCGCCGGTGCGATCAAAATGTCCGAGCATGGCGGTGCCTTCGCCACTGCTGGTCCAGTTGTTGCAGGTATGGTCCGCGGCATCGGTGAAGGCGCGGCCGTCGGGCATCGAACCGGTCAGCATGTCGTGCTGGTTGGGCGTATCGCCGACGCCATTGACTTTCTCACCCTTTTCAGTGAACGCCGAGGCCTTGGTCAGGGCGTTGCCCACGCGCGCTTGTTCCAGAGTATCGCCGTGGAGATCACCAACATTCTGCGCAATACGATTACCTTTGGGGCCGAACCAGGGCCCGCTGCCGATGCGGTCGCGGGCATTCACGGCAGGTTGGCCGCCTTTGGCCTGGGTGCTGAGATAGGCGTGCCAAGTAAAGGTGCTGCCGGCCGCGGAGGCCAACTGCTGGCAATGGGCATCGGCGCCGGCCAAACCGCCGAGATCGGCTCCTTTGCCTAAACCCGCGCTGGTGATGAAAAAACTCATGGGCTGCGGCGGTTGTTTGCCTTGCGGCGCTTGCGCAAGTGCCAGCGACGAGCCTAACGCGAATAGAGTGAAACCAAAGATCGACTTTTTCATTTAATGGAATTCCTTTCTGGGTAAGCGTATCACAGAGGCACTTGACGCGTGGCATCGCGCTGCTGCAATTCGCGCCACAGGATTTTCCCGGCGGGCGATTTGGGAAGAGCGGGGACGAACTCGATGATGCGCGGGTATTTGAACGCGGCCAGGCGCTGGCGCGACCACTCGATGAGGTCGGACGCCTGGAGGCTTTCGGCGCTCGCGGGCCGCGGGACTACCAAGGCTTTGACCGTCTCGCCACGGCGCGGATCGCGGGCGGCGATGACGCAAACCTCGAGAACATCGGGATGTTGGGCGAGGACGGCTTCGATTTCGGCGGGCCAGACCTTGTAGCCCGAGGCGTTGATCATGCGCTTGAGGCGGTCCGTCATGAACAGGTAACCTTCCTCGTCGGCATAACCGATGTCACCAGTCCGGAAGTAGCGCTGGCCGGCAATTTCGATGAAGGCTTCGGCATCATCGGCTGGGCGGTTCCAATAGCCTTCGAAAAGCTGCGGGCCGCGCACAGTAATTTCGCCGGAGTCAAGAATGCGGACGTCAGCGTTGAAAAAGGGCACGCCCAGGCATTGGGATTTGGGGCGTTCGATGGGATTGATGGCAATGGTGCCGGCTTCGGTCATGCCATAGACTTCGATGAACGGCAGGCCGAGGACGGACTGAACCCGATCCCACAGGGCTTTGGGCATCGTCGAGCCACCGGAGCTGAGACGCGTGAGGCTGGATAAATCATAGCGAGAGAGGTCGGGTTTATCCAGCAAGTCGGCGACTGCGGCGGGGGCGAGTCCCGCAAAGGTGATGCGATAGCGTTCGATCAATTGCACGGCGAGCGTGCGGTCCCAGCGCGGGAGGGGCACGAGGGTGCCGCCAGAGTAGATGGCACAGTTGAGGCTGTTCACCAATCCGGCAATTTGGTACATGGGCGCGACGCCGAGGAATACGGTATCAGGCGTGTGGCCGTGCCACAGCGACAGGCCGGCGGTGGAGTGGAGGAAGCTGCGGTGGGTATGGCGGCAGCCTTTGGGTTCGCCACTGGAGCCGGAAGTGTAATTCAGAATGGCGAAGTCGCCCGGACGCGCAACGGAGGCGGGAGGAGTTTCATTTGCTGCGAGAACAGCAGACCAAGAGTGGCAGCCGCTGAACACGCCTGGCGATGCGGTGATCCAATTGGGCAGGTCGAATTCAGGTTGGGCAGGGAGGTAATCCGCGTAGCTTGCGACGACGATTTCGCGGAAGCGGCCGTTCGCAAACTCGACCAGTTCCTGGGCGCAGACGGCTACTTCGGCGCCGCTATCGTCTCTATAGCGCTGGAGCTCGCCGGTGCGGTTCATGGGGTTGACGGGCACCACAATGGCGTCGGCGGCAAGCACGCCGTAGTATGCAATGACCCACTGCGGGGAGTTCTGCATGTACAGGATGACGCGGTCCCCGGGTTTCACACCCGCGCGATTGCGCAGCCATCCGGCAAAAGCTTGGGCCTCTTGCCGCAGGCGGCGGTAGGTGATTTCGCGGCCGAAGAACCCAATGGCGGTGTGTTCAGGATGATGCGCCGCGGAGTCCGCCAGGGATTGCGTCAAAGTGATGGAGGCGGGAGCGAGAATTCGCGGCAGATGCGGGGGCCAGTAGGACATACTTCGTGGAAGAAGCCGTAAAGGTTAAGCTAGCATGAGGCATGGCTAAAGCGTCGAGCGGATCAAAACCGGTGATCGTGGAATTTGACGAGGGCATAGCGTGGGTGACGCTGAACCGTCCGCAAAAACGCAATGCAATGAATCCGGCGCTGAATCACGAAATGTTGGGCGTGCTGGATGCGCTTGAACTCGACGAGCGCTGCGGTGTGGTAGTGCTGACCGGGGCAGGCGATGCCTTCACGGCGGGAATGGATTTGAAGGAATACTTCCGCGAAACTGACGGCCTGCCTCCCATCGCGAATGCGCGGATCAAGCGGCAGGCTACTGACTGGATGTGGCGCAAGCTGATGTATTACGCTAAACCAACCATAGCGATGGTGAATGGATGGTGTTTTGGCGGGGGGTTCACTCCCTTGGTCGCGTGCGATCTGGCAATTGCCGCAGAGGAGGCCCAGTTCGGGCTTTCCGAAATCAACTGGGGCATCATTCCAGCGGGCAATGTGACGCGAGCGGTGGCGGCGGTAATGAATCAGCGCGACGCGTTGTACTACATCATGACCGGCGAAACCTTTGACGGGCGCAAGGCGGCGCAGATGGGGTTGGTGAACGAAGCCGTGCCGAAAGCGCAACTGCGCAAGCGCACACGGGCGCTGGCGCGGACGCTGCTTGAGAAGAATCCGGTGGTGTTGAATGCGGCGAAGTTGGCTTTCAAGTTCTGCCGGGATATGCCCTGGGAGCTCTCCGACGAATATTTAATGGCTAAGCAGGGGCAGACGCTGGCGGCCGATCCGGAGAAGGGGCGGCAAAAGGGGTTGCGGCAATTTTTGGATGACAAGACCATTCGTCCGGGACTTGAAGGGTACAAGCGCGGAAAATGATCGCTCGCAATGAAAGCTCATGAACCCGAATAATCTAGTTATCGTTCCCAAGACTGCGGCGATCTTGATTGCTCATAATCAGGCGGCAGCGCTGCGCCGCGCGATTGGGGCGTTGCAGCGGTCTGAGAACCGTGAATTGCTGGAGATACTGGTAGTGGATTGCGCCAGCGAGGACTCAACGCCGGAGCTGAGTGAGGAATTTCCGGGGATCACTATGCAGCGGCTGCCGCATAACTTTGGCGCCACCAAGGCGCTGAATATTGCCACCCGGACGGCGCGCGCGGAGTTTTTATTTCTGCTTTCGCCGGAGGTGGAAGTAGCGACCGATACGGTAGCTCGGCTGACGGAGAAGTTGGAGGGTAGCCCGGAGGTGACGGGGGTGTGTCCTCTGCTGGTCGATAGCGAGGGGCAGGTGGTGGCTCGCACGCGGCGCTTTCCGGATCGTGAGGCGCTCGCGCAGGTGCGTGGGGGCGGCGAATTGGGCTGGGTGCCAATTCCCGAGGAGACGCTGGCGCAGGAGCGGTTCGTGGTGCTGTATCCGGGACGCGAGGCGCTGTTGGTTCGGAAGAATTTTGTGACTGGGATGAATTACTTCGATGAGCATTTCGGCGAATACGGGGCGGATGCCGATATGGCGCTTAAAATCCGCAAATCGGGGCGCCGGGTGGAAATGTATCCGGGAATCCGTGCAACTTGGCATGCGTCTACGGGGGCAGCTCCGAACGACGCCATCCACAAATCCGACCGCATTTTGGGAGCGGCCACGCTGCTGGGCAATCATTATGGCTTTTTTGTGGGGTTGGGCTTCCGGGTGTCGGCGATGCTGAGCGCCCTGACCCGCTTCGACTTTTCGCTGCTTTCCGCGCTGGCGAGCGGCAACAAGATAGGCTCCCAGGCGCAGTAGGGGCCGTTCGCGCCCGGTGATTTCGCCTACGTCGCCTAAGGTTTTCGGCTTAAGCGGCTAACTTTTTGCCCATACGCGGCCGATAGCTTCATTGCAGGGACTATTGTTATGCAAATGGAAGCTTTTCTGTGGCTGTTCTTGCCTGTTTTCGTGGCGGGCGGCAGCGCACTGCTGTCCTATTATGTGATGCAGGCACGGATGGAGGTCGCGCTGGCCAAGGAGCGGGAGTCGCTTGCGGAAGCCCGGGCGATGATCAGTTCGCACAAAGTGACGCTGGACGAGCGCGTGAAAGCGACTGAAGAAACGTGCAAGCGGCAGGCACTCGATGAGTTCATGCACGATATTCGCGTCGAGGAGCGCAGTTATATGCGCGAGACTAGATCGCTGAACGCATTGAAGAAGACGATGGTGATGCAGGAGCGGATTTTCTTCCGTAACATCCCCCTCTCTAACTGGATTGAGCGCGAGATGCTGATTGAGGACGGCGTCGACCCGTCACGGCAACTAACCGCCGAATCCTTATTTACGCCACCGGCGCTGCAGACGGTGGAGACTCCGCTGGCAATCGCAAAATTGCTTCAAGAAGTGAAGACCGCTCCGGCTAAGGCCTCCCAGGCGCCGATTCAGCCGCAACTGACAGAGCCAGTTCTACTTACGCAACACGCCACGGCGTTCGGCGCGCAGTAAGCGAACGGCAGGCTCGCAACCTCGCCAGCCGGGCGACGAGCGGTGTAATCCTCAAGTGCCTTTTTCCGTCTGGAAGAGTATGGTGAGGCTGATGACCGAGCCTCTGGTAGCCGGACAGGTTGATTCGGGTTTGCTACGGGATTTCGGCACATGGATGACGTCGGAACAACGGCGCGTGAACGCGCTGTGCCGGCGTTTATTGCAGGATCCGGACGAAGCCGATTCCGCCACTCAGGACGTTTTTCTGAAGGCCTACCAAGCCCTCCTGCGGGAAGATGAACGCGGGGCAGACGGGAAAGTGCTGGACGATCCCACGCGATGGTTGTCGAAAATCGCGGTGAATACCTGCCTCGACCGGCTGCGTTCGAAGAAGTGGCAGATCTGGCGGCGAAGACCGGCTCCGGAAGATGAAGCGATTATTCTTTCGATGGCGGCTTCGCAGGCTCCGGAATCAGAGGACCGGTATTTCGCCGGCCAGATCAGCGGGCGACTCGCGGTGGCTTTGGGCCGGCTCTCCGGCCGGCAGCGTGCGGTCTTCACCCTGCGGCATTACGAAGAAATGAGCCTGGATGAGATTGGACAGATTCTGGGTCTGGACGTGGGCACGGTGAAAGCCCACATGTTCCGCGCGGTAAGCAAACTGCGCGTGGACTTGCGAGACTTATATGAGGGAAGGCAACATGAGCGGGCACGAACACTTAAGTGAAGACGCGCTGCTCGACGCAGTTTACGGGATCGCTGGAAGTGTGGCGGAGAAGCATTTGCGCGAGTGCGCGGATTGCGCGCAACGCCTGGAGGAGTGGCACGAGAAGCGGGCGGCCGGCCTCGAGAGCAGGGAAATCTCCGACGAATTTCTGGCGGAACAGCGCAAGAAGATTTATGCGCGGATCGAGCGGCCTGCGCGCAAGTATTGGTTGTGGGCGCCCGGAATAGCGGCGGCCTGCGCGCTGGCGATTGGCGTTTTTGTATACCATCCTGCACCGAAACAACCACCGGATAGGCGCGCGGAGATCAGTGACGCGCAGTTATTCAGAGAAGTGTATTCGATGGAACAATCGCTGGAACCGGCGGCGGTGGCTCCGGCGCGCGCCTTGTTTGAGGAGCAAGAGTAGCGATGCGGATGGCTATTTTAGCGGCTATGGTGTTGCCGGCGGTTTTGATGGGACAGGCGCGCCAGGCTCCGGCGTGGTGGGAAAGCCCGTGGTGGAACAGCCCGCTGGTGCAGGACTTGAATCTGAACGAGGCGCAGCAAAAAGACATCCGCGCCACCGTGCGCGAGTATCGCGGCCCGTTACTGGACTTGCGGGAAGCTTTGCAGCGGGCCAATGGCGATCTGCAGGTAGCGCTCGATCAGAGTCCGCTCGACCAGCGCAGAGCTAACGAAGCCATCGAACACCTGGCGAGCGCGCGCGGGGACCTGACGCGTACGCTTTCGCAGATGACGCTGCGGCTACGCACAATTCTTACCAACGAGCAATGGCAGGAGCTGGAAAAGCGCCAGGCGGAACGAAGACAGCGTCCTCTGGGCGAGCGCGGCGGTCGAGGGGGTCGCTTCGCGCCTCCTGCTGCGGCTACCGAGCAGCGTTAAGGCAATCGTGTTTATGGTGCC
>Ga0207695_10007972_pt1 | contig 13359 bp, 10 predicted proteins | sample KBSC54metaG_FD_184354 | JGI IMG/M metagenome (GOLD analysis project Ga0207695, IMG submission 184354) | Corn rhizosphere microbial communities from Kellogg Biological Station, Michigan, USA - KBS C5-4 metaG (SPAdes) (version 2) | ecosystem: Host-associated > Plants > Roots > Rhizosphere > Soil...
AAAAGCCATTACCCAAAACCAGGTAAATACAGTTTTAAACCTTTTAAATTAACCAGCTATGTCAATGGTCACATCCGCACTCAAAAGGCCCATCACCGTAGTGGTGATTACCCTAAGCCTTTTAATTTTTGCAGTGCTAAGTGCAATAAAAATACCAATAGATATTTTCCCCCAGCTAAACTTGCCAACCATATACGTAATTGAATCGTATGGGGGCATGTCGGCCCAGCAAATGGAGGGATTCTTTTCAACCCGTTTACAAGACCAGTTTTTGTATGTAAACGGGATAAAAAATATCAGCAGTAAAAATATACAAGGCCTAACGCTCATCAAGCTACAGTTTTACGAAAGCACCAATATGGCCGAAGCTTCGGCTCAAGTTGCGCTGCAAGTAAATCGTGCGCAAAGCTTTTTCCCACCCGGCGCGTTGCCGCCCCAGGTTGTTAGGTTCGATGCGTCTTCGCTACCAGTAGGCGAGCTGGTGCTCGACAGCAAATCGGAAAGCCTGAAAGATATTTATGATATGGCGGCAACCCGCATCAGGCCTATGTTTTCTACTATTCCTGGCTTATCAGCACCACCGCCATTCGGTTCAAACGCCCGGTCAATCATCTTAAGCGTCGACCCAAACAAACTGCGCAGCTTCAACCTTACCCCCGACGAAGTTGTTGAGGCTTTATCAAAATTCAATGTTATGTCGCCATCGGGCAACCTTCGGCTTGACAATACCATGTATTTAACCACCATAAACTCACTGATTAAAAGCTCTGAAAATTTCGGAAACATACCAATTATTACCAAAAATGGTGTGCCGGTTTATGTCAAAGATATTGCACGGGTCACTGACGCAGCCGATGTTACAGTTGATTACGCCCTGATAAACGGCAAGCGATCAGTTTACATTCCCGTGGTAAAAACCGCCGACGCGTCTACATGGACAGTGGTACAAACTCTAAAAAAGAAACTACCCGAAATGCAGAACCTTTTGCCCGATGATGTGAAAATATCATATGAGTTTGACCAGTCGGTATTTGTAGTAAATGCGGTAAAGAGCCTGATGACGGAAGGCGGGCTGGGTGCATTGCTCACCGGGTTAATGGTACTGCTGTTTCTGCGCGATCTGCGAAGCAGCCTAATCGTGGTAATAACCATACCTGTTTCCATATTAATCGGTGTGCTGTTGCTAAGCCTTTTCGGCCAAACCATAAACATCATGACGCTGAGCGGTCTGGCGCTGGCGATAGGTATTCTCGTCGACCAGGCTACGGTTACCATCGAAAACATACATCAGCACCTTGAAATGGGTAAACCAAAACGACTGGCCATTTATGATGCCTGCGAGGAAATTTCCTTTCCGCTTTTACTTATCCTTCTTTGTATCCTGGCGGTATTTGCACCGTCGTTTATGATGAGTGGCGTGCCCAAGGCTATGTTTTTGCCATTGTCGCTCTCCATCGGTTTAACAATGATCGTATCGTACGTACTGGCACAAACAATGGTGCCGATATTAAGTAACTGGATGATAAAAGCCGAACGCTATCAGCATTATCATCATGGCCAGGTACATGCGCACGCAGGCGAGGCGATGGATAAGCAGGAAGAAGAACAAGTAAACCGGCACCTTGCCATCGAAAAGGACGAACCCGAAAACAATGATTTCTTCGAGCGGGTAAAACTTAAATTTATGAGCATAATAACCCGCTGGATGCCACAACGGCGCATTATTATCCCGGTTTACCTGGTCGCCGTTATTGGGCTGGCAGGCTTATTTTTTGTGATTATTGGTAAGGATATGATGCCTAAGCTGAATAATGGTCAATTCCAGATCAGAATAAAAGAGCCGCAGGGAACCCGACTCGAGCGCACAGAGGATAAATTCAAAGAGGTTTTACAAATCATCAATAAAACGGTAAATAATCATGTGGAAATTTCCTCGGGCTACATTGGTTTGGTGCCCAGCAGTTTCGGCGCAAGTAACCTTTATGTATTTAATACCGGCACGCACGAAGCTGTTTTGCAGGTGAACCTCGATGAGCACTTTAAGGTAAATATGGACGAGTTGAAGGATGCGCTTCGCAAAAACATAGCATATCAGCTACCGGAGATGACCATCAGTTTTGAACCCATCGATATGACCGAGAAAATCATGAGCCAGGGTGCATCCACACCTATTGAGGTGCAGGTGGCAGGCAAAAGCATGCAGCAAATTGAGGGCTTCAGCAATAAGGTGTTGGCCAAACTAAAACGCATCCCTTACCTGCGGGATGTGCAAATTGACCAGCCTTTAAAATTCCCCGTTATATCCATAACACTCGACCGGCTAAAAGTGGCGCAACTTGGCTTAAACATAAAAGATATAGCCCGTTCGGTAACCGCAAGTACTTCATCCAGCCGGTTTACCGAGAAGAATTTATGGCTTGATGATAAATCAGCCTATACCTACCAGGTGCAGGTGCAGGTGCCCGAATATGTGATGAATACTATGGACGAGATAAGGGAAATCCCGTTAGTAAAAGGCCAGAGCAGCCCTACCCTTGCTGATGTTGCCACATTTAAAACCGACTACTCTCCGGGAGAATACGACCGCGAAGGGCCGCGTCGGTTCCTTACTATAAGTGCAAATATTTACAAAAAAGACCTCGGCACAGCATCATCTGAGGTTCAGGAAGCGGTAAACTCCCTTGGCGCACCACCAAAAGGCCTTATAGCCAAACTTGGTGGTATGGCCGATTTATTGACTGAAACATTATCGAGCCTGCAAAACGGTTTGATGATGGCAATCCTGGTTATTTTCCTGTTACTGGCAGCAAATTATCAATCGTTTAAGGTTTCGCTTACCGTGCTTAGTACCATACCGGCGGTTATATTGGGCTCTTTAACGGCACTGTTGCTTTGTGGCTCCACGCTTAACCTGCAATCGTACATGGGCATGATTATGTCGACGGGGGTATCAGTTGCCAACGCTATCCTGATAGTTACCAATGCCGAAAACTTACGGCTTGAGTACCGCGACGCCACGCGGGCATCCATAACCAGCGCATCCATCAGGCTAAGGCCCATATTGATGACCAGCTTCGCTATGATTGCAGGAATGATCCCGATGGCATCGGGCCTGGGAGAGGCAGGCGAGCAAAGTGCTCCGCTTGGCCGTGCCGTTATTGGCGGGCTCGTAGCCTCCACCCTGGCGGCCTTATTTATTTTACCTATGGTATTTGCCTGGGTACAAGATAAGACCACTTACGATGCGCCAAGCCTGCTGCCCGAAAATTCAATTGAACCCCAACCCTCTAAAGCATAAAAAATACCATGAAATATCAATTTATAATAATGGTCGGTATATCTGTTGCATTTGCCGCCTGCTCAGGCAACCAAAAACCAGTCGACCTTACCCAAAACAATAAAAAAGCACAGGCAAATAAATATCAATTTGGTACTGTTGCCGAAAAAGCACTATCGAGTTCGGCACGTTTGCCAGGGCAATTGCATCCCTACAATGAGGTTAACCTTTTCCCTAAAGTAAATGGCTTTGTAAAAAAGGTACTTGTCGACCGCGGCTCAATTGTAAAAAAAGGCCAGTTATTAATTACCCTGGAAGCCCCTGAAATGGAATCCCAGTTGCAATCAGCTAATTCGCGTTATTTACAGGCAAAGGAAAATGCCCAGGCCAGCAAGGAAAAATACCAACGGCTAAAAGAAGCAGCAGGTGAACCCGGTTCTGTATCCCCGCTCGATTTGGATAACGCCATCGCAAAAATGAAAGCCGACGACGCAATGGCCGAATCGGAACACTCAAACGTGGCATCGGTAAAAACCATGCAGGGCTATCTAAATATTTATGCGCCATTCGACGGTATGATTATCCAGCGCAACATTTCGCCGGGCGCGCTGGTGTCTCCGGGTAAGTCAACAGATCAGCCGATGCTCATTTTGCAGGATATCAGCAAACTGCGCCTTGAAGTCTTTATCCCGGAAAATTACGTGGATAAAGTTGATTTAAAACAGCCGGTAGCGTTTACTTTCAATGCCATGCCCGGCCAAACCCAAACTGCCCGGATAAGCCGTTCGGCTAATGCATTGAGCAGCATGCGAAGCGAGGCAATAGAAATCGACATTATCAACAAAAACGGGCAACTTAAGCCAGGCATGTACGCCGAAGTTAAAATACCGATGTTATCGGGCGCCAAATCAATGCTGGTTCCCAATACCGCTATCGTACGCTCTACCGAACGGGAGTATTTAGTGACTCTGGCTGGCGGAAAAGCAACGCTTGTTGATATTAAAGAAGGCCTTGCAAGCCATGATTCAACCGAGGTTTTTGGAAAAATGAAGCCTGGGGATAAAATCATCCTCCACCCTTCTGACGAGATAAAACAAGGTGAGGAAATTCAATAAAATAAGAGGTTGTTTTATTGTTTTATGGCCGGCAGCTAATAAAAGCTGTCGGTTTTTTATTTTATAATTATTTAATTATCAAGTAATTGAAAAATATTTTCATTAAATATTTGCGATATTAAATATTCGCCATATCTTTACACTACTAAATAGGTAGATATTATAGAACTAAAACTAACAATGAAAACTTTTAAGCATTATTTGCTAACCGTTATTTTCACTCGTAATTATCATTACACGTCTCAATATTGTATGTGTTGTTGCTGTTGATCCTAAGTCACTCCAACACATAACTAATATTTTTTAATCACAATTTTTCCGACCAAAACTTGAAATGAAATTACCTTACGTAATTGCAACGGCACTTGTATTGAGTGTACTTTTCGGCGCTGTTAATGTTAAAGCGCAGCAAAATGAAGACTTATTAAATCTCTTAATAAAAAAAAATGTACTTAGCCAGCAGGAAGCAGATTCCATTCGTGCCGACCAGGCCATAAAAGAACAGGCTAAAAAAGATAAAGCAGCTAATCAGCATGGGATATCTCTTGGCAAAGCGCTACAGATAAGTGGCCTGGTGCAGGCCCGTTACCAGGGCTTTGCTCAAAAAGGAGTTAACAATGCGTTCGACTTAAGGCGTGTACGTCTTGACCTAAGAGGCGAAGTTTCTCCCAATTGGTCGTATGATGTATATACGGAATTTGGTGGTACAGGCGTAAAACTGGTAGATGCATTGGTAGCTTACAAAGTCGGCGACTTTCTTAAATTTTCTGCAGGCCAGTTTAAAATACCATTTTCGGTTGAAAGCTTAACGTCAGACTCTCAACTGGAATTCTCCGACCGCTCCCAGGTTGTGGAAGCGCTGGTATCGCGTACCAAAGATGTTATTGGTAACTCAAACGGTCGCGACATCGGCATCCAGGTAAATGGCAGCTTCGCAAAAAACGACGACTTTTACCTTTTTGATTACTCATTGGGTGTGTTTAATGGCGCGGGCTACGACGTTACAACCGATAATAACAACCATAAAGATGTTGGCGGCAGGTTAACCGTTCACCCTGTTAAAAACCTCGCCGTATCTGCGGACTTCTACAGTGGCCTGGGTAATTACGGGACCCCGGCAGCCGACCACAAACGCAACCGCACCGGCTTCGATGCAAGGTATGTGCTTGACGGACTATCGCTGACTGCGGAATACGATAAAGGTGCCGATGGAAGTATTCAGAAAAGCGGCTGGTACGCACAGGCTGCGTACTATGTAATTCCTAAAAAATTACAGTTGGCAGCTAAATATGATACTTATGACCCAAACAAATCGGTATTAACCGACAAATCGAACTGGTACATAGGCGGTTTCAATTATTACTTTAACGATTGGACAAGATTAACCATTGACTACAGCATCCGCAGGGAGCAGGTAACACAAATTAAAAACGACTTACTTAACGCGCAGTTGCAAATAGTTTTCTAAAATAAATTATTATGAAAAACACATTATTCACAAGGCAGACACTGATAGTAGCCATTGCATTGCTATCGGTAGCCGTAGGCGGCTCATCTTTTATACCTGGCACTGCAAAACCGGCAGACGATCTGCAGGGCACAATCAGCATATCGGGGGCATTTGCCCTTTATCCCATCACGGTAAAATGGGCCGATGAATTTAAAAAACTGCACCCCAATGTGAAGTTTAATATTTCGGCGGGCGGTGCCGGCAAAGGCATTACCGATGCCCTATCAGGTTTGGTTGATATCGGCCTGGCATCAAGGGATATCGACCCGGCCGAAGTTAAAAAAGGTGCATACACCATTTACGTAACAAAAGATGCGGTGCTGCCGACCTTTAATACTGCAAACCCCAATGCTGCAGCATTGCTTGCCAAAGGCGTTAAACGCGACCAGTTTTTAAATATTTTTGTTACCGGTAACATCAAAAATTGGAACCAGCTTGCAGGCAAAGTACCCGTGCCAATCCATGTTTACAATCGCTCCGATGCTGCAGGTGCAGGCGAAACCTGGGCCAAGTACTTCGGTAAAAAGCAGGAAGACCTGCTTGGAGTAGGCGTTTATGGCGATCCGGGACTGGCCCAGGCAGTTAAAAAAGATGTAACCGCTATAGGCTACAACAACATTGCTTACCTGTACGATTTAAAAACGCGCAAACAGGTTGATGGTGTACATGCCCTGCCTATAGATGTAAACGGCAACGGTAAAATAGATGCCGACGAAAATTTTTACGACACCGTCGACCATTTGACCGATGCCATTGCCGCAGGCAAATACCCGTCGCCACCCGCACGCAACCTCGGCTTTTTATTTAAAGGCAAGCCAAAGAAAAAAGAACTGGTTGAGTTTGTAAAATTTGTATTAACCCAGGGCCAAAAAGATGTGGACGCCAACGGCTATATCGCACTTTCCAAGGCTAAAATACAGGATGAGCTAAAGAAGGTTGATTAAAACCGTTCATAGTTCATGGTTGATAGTTCATGGTAAAAAACTCTGACAAACTATTCTTCGGCTATGAACTATGAACCATCAACTAGAACTAAACCAAAATGAACTTTCGACTACTCAAAGATAAAATCCTTTCGAAACTGATGCTGGTATTTACACTGGCATCAGTTTCGCTATTATTGGTCATCGGTATCGGCTTATATTATAAATCCGTCCCGATAATCCAACGATTGGGCTGGACCGAACTGATAACCACAAGTGTATGGAAACCATTAAAAGGCCTGTTCGGCTTTTTCCCGTTTATAATGGGCACGTTGTGGGTAACGGCAATTGCCATTATCATCGCGCTGCCTCTATGCCTGCTTACGGCGCTGTATATTGTAGAATATGCCCCCGCCAGGATAAAACGCATCCTTATCCCTTTTGTAAATTTACTTTCGGGTATACCGCCGGTTATTTTTGGGGTTTGGGGGGTGTTGTTTATTATCCCGCTTATCCAGGCGCATATTGCCCCGCACTTTGTTGAATTTTCAACGGGCTATAGTGTGCTGGCAGGCGGTATTGTTTTGGCAGTAATGATATTTCCGTTGATAGTAAGCATTATCAGCGAAGTGTTGCGCACGATCCCGCAGGAACTGAAAGATGCATCACTTGCCCTTGGCGCCACAAAGTGGGAAACCATAAAAAAGGTGATACTGCGAAAGGCTTTGCCCGGTATAGTAGCAGCTACGGTGCTAGCCATATCACGTGCTTTTGGCGAGACCATTGCAGTTTTAATGGTTTGCGGTAATAATGCCGTCGTGCCGCATTCTGTTTTCGATACCGGTTATCCCTTACCGGCACTTATTGCCAATAACTATGGCGAGATGCTGTCCATTCCCTCGTACGATTCGGCGCTGATGTTTGCAGCGCTGCTGCTCTTCATTATTATATTATTATTTAACATTATCTCGAGGGTGATACTTGCCCGACTTGAAAGGAGGCTGGCCTCATGAGAAAACGAAAATTTGAAGAACTGTTTTTCCGCGTGCTGATGGTATTTGCAACCATCCTTGTATCAGGCAGTTTTTTCCTGATAGTTGGCACCATATTTTTTAAAGGGTTGCCTTATCTGAATTGGGATATGATTACCAAAACACCGGGCGGCGGCTTTTATATTGGTAAAGAAGGTGGTATTTTAAATGCCATTATTGGCTCCTTTTATGTTGCCGGCGGCGCCACCATACTTGGGCTCATCATCAGCATCCCCGTTGCCATATTTATCAACTTATATATGGATGGCAAGCGTTTTCTGTCGAACACCATCCGTATGGCGTTTGATGTATTGTTTGGCATCCCATCAATAGTTTACGGTGCGTTCGGATTTTTAATAATGGTATACTTTGGCATCAGGGCTTCGTTGCTAGGTGGGATTATAGCAGTTACGCTACTGGTCATCCCAATTTTGGTGCGCACCCTTGATGAAGTTATCCGTACTGTTCCGTTCGAACTAAGGGATGCTACCTTGTCTCTTGGAGCAACCCGCTGGGAAACCGCAAAGGTTGTTTTGCGGCAAATAAGGCCTGGTATATTTACTGCTATACTGCTGTCCTTTGGCCGTGCAATTGGCGATGTTGCGTCAGTATTGTTTACCGCGGGCTTTAGTGATAACATCCCGACATCCTTACATGAACCTGCTGCCACTCTTCCGCTGGCAATATTTTTCCAACTGGGCAGCCCGGTGGAAGAAGTACAGGGGCGTGGCTATGCCTCGGCCCTGATACTAACTATCATCGTACTGATCATCACAGTGCTGGCGGATATACTGATTAAAAAATTCTCGAAACATAAAATTTAAAATGACCAAGACCCCGCATATAAGCGTACAACATTTGGATGTTCACATTGGCGCCCAACATATTTTAAAGGATATTAATATCAATATTCCTGATAAAAAAGTGACTTCTATCATCGGCCCGTCGGGCTGCGGAAAAACCACGCTGTTAAAATCGTTTAACAGACTTTGGGACAATACGGCCGACGTAAAAATCACCGGCAAGGTATTGGTTGATGGCGAGGACATTTATGCCCCCGATGCCGAAGTAACCCACATCCGCAAAAAAATGGGTCTGCTTTCCCAGCGGCCTTATCCTCTGCCGATGTCTATTTATGATAATGTTGCTTACGGACCGCGTATTCACGGCATCCGCAAAAAACAGGTGCTCGACCAGTTGGTTGAAGAGCAACTAAAAGCAACCGGCCTTTGGAACGAAGTTAAGGACAGGCTGAATGCGTCGGCAACGCGGTTATCTATCGGCCAGCAGCAGCGCTTGTGCCTCGCACGTGGGCTCGCTGTAGGCCCTGAAATTATTTTAGGTGATGAATCCACCTCAGCCCTCGACCCGGTTTCAACCGCCATTATTGAAGATTTATTTATCAGCCTCAAAGAGAAATATTCTATTGTTTTGGTAACCCACATTCTGAGGCAGGCACGCAGGGTATCTGATTATATCATCTTTGTTTATATGGGTAAGATAATTGAGTTTGGCCCTACCGAAGAGGTATTGTTAAATCCGAAAGAAGAATTGACCAAAGAATATGTGAAGGGGTATATTAGTTGATAAAAATTCGCTTCGGTCAAATGTTTTCAGGCCAAAAAGTTGGCTAGATCAACCTTTTCAATGAAAAAATAGCAATTTGGTTGTGTGAAAAACCGCTCTGAAAACGGGCAAAATGCGTTTAGGTTATGTGAAAATAATTGAAAAAACGGGCAAAACGGGTTTGGGCCATTTGAAAAAAAGGCATTAAACGGGCAAAAACCAGTTAGGCTATTTGGTACAAAAACTGGTAGAGGAGTCTGTTTGTCAACAAAAAGATCCATTTTCGACTAAAAAATCAGGATTTTAAAGAACGATTTTGGCAGAAATTATTTCCAATTAAAAAAATGGGTAGCCGGCATAAAGTTTTTCGTTGGCGATTATACCTCAACCAGGATAAAAAATATAATGAAATCCTGGCTGAAAAATAGATTTTAGCACCTTACAAATATCTCAAATTTCGCCGGTAATAATGCTGACACAATTTTGTCATTAGTTCGAAAAACCTTCAGCAAAAAGGTCAAATTTTTTTGCAACCCGGAGCTATGGAATATAGCCGACAAATACAAATTACCCGATTCCTCACGGTCGCTGGCGCCGCGATACACACTGAAAATCGTACAAAAAAATTACATTTTCATATCATTTTAGGCAAAAAAACTCAATAATTGGTGTATAACCTATTAAAACTACACAAATAACATTAAAACCACACTAAAACAACCATAAATCATATATTTTACCCGTATATTGCACCATTTATTATCAAAATGGCTTACAATTACCAAAGAATCATTATAAAAATTGGCTCAAACGTATTAACCCAGCCAGATGGATTACCCGATTTAAATCGCATAAATCACCTGGTTGAGCAGATTGCAAAAATAAAACGGCAGGGAATCGAGGTGGTGCTGGTGTCGTCGGGCGCCGTTGCTTCCGGTAGAAGTTTAATCTCCATTTCTGAAAAATTTGACTCCATTGCTACCCGGCAATTGTTCGCCTCTATAGGCCAGGTTAAGCTTATTAACACCTACGCCCAGCAGTTTGAAAAATTCAATATTCTTTGTTCGCAAGTACTGGTAACCAAGGAAGACTTCCGCGACAGGCTGCATTACCTCAATATGAAAAACTGTCTGAAGATATTGCTGCAGCACCATGTCATCCCCGTTGTGAATGAAAATGATGTAGTATCAGTAACCGAATTAATGTTTACCGATAACGACGAACTCGCCGGACTAATTGCCTCTATGCTGAACGCAAACGCCCTAATTGTGTTAACCAATGTGGATGGCATTTACGATGGCAATCCCCACACTGAGGGTGCAAAGGTAATTGAGGAAGTTACCGGGAAGCATGTTGACTTCTCGTCGTTTGTAAGCTCCGGCAAGTCGCAGTTTGGCCGCGGGGGGATGATAACCAAATCAACCATGGCACAAAAGGTAGCGCAACTGGGTATTGCGGTACATATCGCAAATGGCACGCGCGAAAATATCCTGTTGGATGTTTTAGCTGATAAAATAGCACATACCTACTTTGTGCCGAATAAATCAGCGTCGGGGAAAAAGAAATGGATTGCCCATGCAGGTAATTACGCCAAAGGGATTGTACAGGTAAACGCAGGTGCTAAAGCAGCCCTGACGTCTGCAAAGGCATCCAGTTTGTTGCCTGTGGGGGTTATTAATATCATCTCACCGTTTAAAAAAGGTGAGATCATTAAGCTGATTGATGAAAACGATAAACCAATCGGTCTGGGTATTGCCGAATATGGCTCCGAACGTGCAGTTGAATTTATCGGCCAAAAAAATCAAAAAGCATTAATACATTATGACTACCTTTATTTAGAATGTTGAAGAACTACGCTACTTATTTCGAAAACGCAAAAGCAGCAAGCGGCAAAATCATAACCCCGGCTGTTGTTAACCAGGTTTTAACAGACCTGGCAGGTGCTGCCATAGCCCAAACCGAATACCTGCTGACAGAAAATCAAAAGGATCTCGATCGGATGGACCGTAAAGACCCCAAATACGACCGTCTGGCACTCACTGCTGATCGGATTGCCGATATAGCCAAAGAAATAAAAAATGTAGCCTCGTTAGAGACACCGCTTGGCCATATATTTTCAGAAAAAACAATGCCCAATGGGCTGCATATTACAAAGGTGCGTGTACCACTAGGCGTTGTCGGTGTAATTTACGAGGCCCGGCCGAATGTGACGTTCGACGTGTTTTCACTTTGCTTTAAAACGGGCAATGTTTGTGTGTTAAAAGGCGGCAGTGATGCACACTATTCAAACAAGGCCATCATTAGTATTATTCAGGAGGTCTTATTGAGTCACGATATCGATGTTAATGTGGCTACCCTGCTGCCGGCCGAACGCGAAGCCGGCGACGCCCTATTAAACGCATCAGGTTACGTTGACGTACTGATACCGCGTGGCAGCCAGCAATTGATTGATCATGTACGAAATAACAGCAAAGTACCTGTAATTGAAACCGGTGCTGGTATAGTACACACCTACTTTGACGAATTTGGGGATCTGGAGAAAGCCGCCAATATTATATTCAACGCCAAAACCCGCCGGGTAAGCGTATGCAACGCGCTGGATTGCTTAATTGTTCACTATACCCGCCTGCGCGATTTGCCAAAACTGTTAAAGCAACTCGGCGAAAAAAATGTATCGATTTACGCCGACAAAACCGCGTTTACTATATTAAAGGGTCACTACCCCGATAGCTTTTTAAACCACGCTAAACCTGAACATTTCGGAACGGAGTTTTTAGCCATGCGGATGTCGCTAAAAGTGGTGGAGAGTTTTGAAGATGCCCTTGAGCATATAAAAAAGCACAGTTCCAAACATAGCGAAGCCATAATATCTGAAGATGCCGGGCGCGTTGAGCAATTTTTAAACGAAGTTGACGCTGCTGCCGTTTACGTAAATGCATCAACAGCGTTTACCGATGGTGCACAGTTCGGCCTGGGGGCCGAAATAGGCATAAGCACTCAAAAGCTGCATGCCCGCGGGCCAATGGGTTTGGAAGAATTAACCAGCTATAAATGGGTAGTACGGGGAAACGGGCAGGTAAGGCCCTGATTTTTCGTTGATACGCAATACTTTGCGTCTTATAAAAGCGGCAGGTTTGGGTTACCTATTGCCAGATAGGTGTATAAAGAGAAAATGCGTGCTACCTGTCAGTGGGGACACGCGAAGTATTGCGCCTCTACGAAAACCAATAATCTATTCACATGAAGTTCAAAAAAATCTTCAAAATCATCGGTCGCATATTGTTGGGTCTCATTGCCTTTATTGCGTTATATGCACTGGCCGCTTATACCCTACCCAAAATAGGTGTCGATAAAGAAGCTAATAGCTCGCCCGATATTACCATTTACATCCATACTAATGGTGTGCATACCGATGTGGTTTTGCCTATCACTAACAACCTTTGCGACTGGCGCAAGGATATTAAGTTCGAAAATACTATCAGTAAAGATACCACCGAAACATTTGTCGCCTTTGGCTGGGGCGATAAAGGTTTTTATTTGAATACCCCAACCTGGGCGCAGCTAAAATTCAGTGTCGCTTTTAAAGCTGCCTTTGCGCTCAGCACATCAGCCATGCATACCACATTTTACAAAAACCTGCAGGAGGGCGATGATTGTAAAAAGATGTTCATTAGCAACGAACAATACGGCAGACTGATAAAATATATCCGCTCCAGCTTTAAAACCGATTCGAATAATAATTTTATCAACATAAAAACCAACGCTAATTACAATAATTACGATGCATTTTATGAAGCCAAAGGCAAGTATAACCTGTTTTACACCTGTAATACCTGGGCAAACAACGCATTGAAAGCCTGCGGTCAAAAAGCTTGTTTGTGGACACCTTTTGATAAAGGGATTTTTAACCAGTATAAGTAATTTTTTTCTCCTTTCC
>Ga0207695_10007974_pt1 | contig 13353 bp, 9 predicted proteins | sample KBSC54metaG_FD_184354 | JGI IMG/M metagenome (GOLD analysis project Ga0207695, IMG submission 184354) | Corn rhizosphere microbial communities from Kellogg Biological Station, Michigan, USA - KBS C5-4 metaG (SPAdes) (version 2) | ecosystem: Host-associated > Plants > Roots > Rhizosphere > Soil...
CGCGAGTTCGTGGTTCACCGCTCTCTGCGAGCACTCGCGTGGGTGGGCGGCATCCTGGGCGGGCTGCTCGTCATCATTCTGATCGCGATCGCCCTGATCAACTGGGACGGGATGAAAGGCCCCCTCGAGCGCGTGGCATCGGCCAAGACCGGCCGCACCGTCTCGATCGGCGGCCGCCTGTCCGTCCATCCCTACTCGTTGACCGCTTCCGTCGAGAATCTCACCGTGGGCAATCCCGCGTGGGAGAAGGGGGCGCCACCGCTGCTGCGCGCGGGCAAACTGGAATTGAAGCTCAGCTTCTGGCCGCTGCTGAAGGGAAACATCGTCCTGCCACGCCTGGAGCTGATCCATCCGGAGGTCTATCTGCACCGTGATGTGCAGGGCCGCGCCAACTGGACGTTCGAGAACACGAAGCCGACCAACGCACCCTCCAGCGGGCCGACAAAGGTGCCGGCCGTGCGTGATCTGCTGATCGATGACGGCAAGCTGGTGGTGCGCGATGAGATCCTGAAGCTTTCACTCGATGGCACCATCGCAGCGCGCCAGAAGGCCTCGAAAGACAACCCCAAGGCGTTTCGCCTGCAAGGCAAGGGCACCCTCAATCAGAAGCCCTTTCAAACGGACATCACCGGGGGACCGCTCGTCAATATCGATCCGGATCACCCGTATCCGTTCGATATCCAGATCGAGGCCGGGGACATTCGCGTCACCGCCGGCGGGAAGATCAACAAGCCGTTCGATCTGGGCAGCGGGTCGCTCGACGTGACGGCCAGTGGCAGCGATCTGGCGGACCAGTACTACCTCACCCAACTCGCACTGCCCAACACGCCGCCCTACAAGCTGGCGCTGCACATCGATCGCGATGGATCGATGATCCATGTGCCGAAGCTCGCAGGCACGGTGGGGGGCAGCGATCTGGAAGGCGACCTGCTGGTGGACATCTCGCGCAAGCGCCCCTCCATCTCGGGGCATCTGAAATCGAAGGTCCTGTCGCTGGCGGATCTGGAGGCGCCTCTGGGAGCCGAATCCAAGGCGCCGGGGAGTGTGGCCAAGCAGGGCGAGAAAGCGAAGCCGTCCAGGAAGGGCGCGGCCGAGCCGGCGCCCTCGAACAAGCCGCTGTTCCCGACCGCCCGTCTGCAAGTGAAGCGCGTGCGCGCCATGGACGCGGATGTGACCTTCGATGCGGACTCCATCAAGGCGGGCTCGCTTCCCATGCGGCACGTCTCCTTCCACATCAAGCTGAACGACGGGGACCTCGCGCTCGATCCGTTTTCCTTCGAAATGAACCAGGGAAAGCTCAACGGTACAGCCTACATCGACACCCACGGGCAGAAGCCACACACCAAGCTCGATCTGCGCATCCGCAACTTCCAGCTGGATCAGCTCAAAGGGAAGGCGCCGGACGCCAAGCCTCCCATGGACGGTGTCCTGCAAGGGCGCGTTGCGCTCGATGGGGTTGGGGACTCCCTGCACGACTTTGTCGCCGATTCCAACGGGCAGTTCACCGTCGTGATTCCGGACGGGCAGATCACGGCGGCATTTCCGGAGCTGGCCGGTATCGATGTGGCCAAAGGGCTGGGCCTGCTGTTGCAGGGCAATGACAAGCGTACTCAACTGCGGTGCGGCGTGATGCAATTTGCCGTCCAGGACGGGACCATGAAGTCGAAGATCTTTGTCTTCGATACGACGGACGTGAAGATCACCGGGAGCGGCGAGATCCGCCTCGGTCCTGAGCAGCTCGACCTGCAGATCAAGGGCGAGCCCAAGAAGTTCCGGCTCACGCGCGTGCGCACACCGATCTATATCGACGGTCAGCTACGCAAGCCCAAAATAGGCGTGAGCGCCGGCAAGCTCGCCGCACAGGGGGCCGTCGCCGCGGTGCTCGGAGCGGCCCTGACGCCGTTCGCCGCGATCGCCGCCTTTGTCGATCCGGGGCTGGCGAAAGATGCGAACTGCACCAACCTGCTGCAGGAGTCGCACACGCCGCCTACCAAGACCGCATCCAAGTCCGACAACGCCGCGCCCGTGCGGCGCTGACTAAAGCTCCGCGCGCGCGGCCAGTGCCCGGATCCGGTCCGCCGTGCGACAGGCGATGGCCTGGATGGTGAGCGACGGATTGACCCCCCCGACTGTGGGAAAGACCGAGCCGTCGCAGATCCACAGATTGCGGATGTCCCAGCAGCGGCAGTCTGCGTCCACGACGCTGTTGGAAGGATCGTCCCCCATGCGCGCCGTGCCGTTCAGATGACAGGTATCGTCGGTCTCATCCCACAGGTCCCGGGCGCCGGCCGCTTCCAGGGCCTTGCGCATGAAGCGCAGCGAGTGCCGTATGAGGCGCTGGTCATTGTCGCAGAAGGAATACGTCACACGCGGCACGGGCAGGCCGTACTGATCCTTCAGATCCGTCAGGGTGACGCGATTGCGCTCCTGCGGCAGGCATTCACCCACGATCTTCAGCCCCACCTGATGATTGTAGTTCTCCATCTCATCGAGCAGCCTCTGTCCCCACAGTCCGCGCTGGCCGGAGAGGGTCTCCGCCCATACGACCGGCAACGGCCCCTGGCTCATATAGCAGTAGCCGCCGAAGAAGTCCTTGCCTTCATCGGCATAGTTCCAGTGCTCCGTGATGGCCAGCGACGGCGGCCCCTTGTAGGAGCGGATCTCGGAATCCATCAGCCCCCACACGGCCTGGTTCGATTGCACCATGAGGTTCCTGCCGAGGAGCCCGGAGGAGTTGCCGAGGCCGTGTGGAAAGCGATCGGTGGCGGAATTCAGCAATAGGCGCGGAGTTTCGATCGCGTAGCCCGCCACGACCACGTTGCGTGCCTTTTGAAAGCGCCAGCGCCCTCCACGAAAATAGTGAACCCCGGTGGCTCTGCCGTTTCTGTCGTGCTCCACGCGGCCGACCATTGCCAGATCGCGGATCTCGGCGCCCGCCTCCAGCGCGCGTGGCAACCAGGTTACCAGCACACTCTGCTTGGCGTTCGTGGAGCACCCGATGACGCACATTCCGCGATAGACGCACGGGTGCGCCAGCCCCCGAGGTGCAGACAGTGTAGCCAGTGGCGTGGGTGTCCACTCGATTCCGAGTGCCTCGGCGCCGCGCGCGAGGACGAGTGCTGCGGCGTTCAGCTCGTGAGGCCGGTACGGATAACGGGGTCGCGGTGGCCCCCATGGATAGCGCACGGGGCCGGAGATGCTCAGTGTCCGCTCCACTTCCTTGTAATAAGTCCACATCTCGCGCCAATCTATTGGCCAGTCCGCGCCGTAGCCCAGGGTGGTGCGTGCTTTGAACCACTCCGGACGGAACCGGAGCGAGACCATGGCGAAGTGGACAGTGGAGCCCCCTACTGACTGTCCGGAGTTGTTGGCCCCGAGCTGCAGGGGATTCTCACCGTCGACGATGCGCTCATCCGTCCAGTAGAGCTTTCCCTGGTGCAGCTCATCGGAGGCGAAGTCCTCGAGCGGACGCCAATACGGTCCCGCATCCAGCGCAACGACGGAGAAGCCGTACTCGGCGAGCTTGCAGGTGAGCGTGCCTCCACCGGCACCGGTGCCGACGATGGCAAAATCGACCGGCTCGTCTTCCGAATACTCCCGCATCGGCACCCACCCGCCAGGGCGGAATACGTCAGGTGCACGACCGTGAATTGCTCGCGGTGCCTCAGTTGGATCGTCCGTCGCACGGGGCGCTTTGATCACACGCGATGCCTCAGTTGTCACCCGACGCGGGCATTCTCTTTGCGCGCTTGCTCCTCCCGCCCAGGTCGGGCTTCGGAAGCTTCCCACGGGTCTCGCCGGTCGAAATCCATGCGCACGTATCCTCGCGGCGCCGCCGGTCCCCCGAAACCGATCTCATTCCAGGCCGTCGGATGGCCATAGTAGAGGCGAGTGATGTCGTGCAGCACCCGATCCTCGAAGAAGATCTTGGCGGGAAGGCCCTCCCAGGCTGCATCGTGGACATCACCGAGTTGCACGCGGCGTAGCAGGGCATCCTGCCGCACAGCATCCAGCTCGTGGAAGCGATGACCGTGAGAGTTGAGGGACTCGACATCCAGGGCACGCAGGGCCTGTTTCCAGGCCTCCGTCATCGGAGGCAGGCGCGCATCGCGATACCCTTCGGTCGGAGAGCGGCGCAGCTGCTCATCGAGCAGGGCGGCAATCGGTACCCGACCCTGCTTGTCCTGCGCCTGAGGAATCACACGGTCGCAAACGGCACGCACCGTGGGCCATTCTTCATCGCAGAAGAAGTGATGCGTGTCGGGTCCCACGGCCAGGCGCTGATCGATGACCCGCCGCGTTTGTGCGTTCCACGAAGGGGAGTCGCGCTTGGCGAGAACGTCATACCCTGGATAGCGCGGGCTGACTGCTGGCCGGCCGGTGTGTGACTGCGCCGCGGGGCCACTGGCCTGCGGAGCCCGCTGCGGGCTCATCGGCGGCCTCGCCGGGGGGTCTGCTCATCCATCCTGTCGAGGGCAGCCAGGCCGGACAGGGCAAGACCGGTGAAGCTCGGCGGAGCGGGCAGCGGTGGTCCGTTCAGCACGTTCTGGCTCCAGTTGCGCCAGCCGCCCATGTTGCGGGAGACCCCGTAGATATGGAATCCGACGCCCGCAAAGCCCAGCAGCGCGGTCAGCTTCAACCACCAGCGCGCCCACCGTGACATGTTGCGATGACCAGTGACTGCGGCGGCTCCCAACAGTGTGGCCGCCACCGGCGGCACACTCACCGGCGCGATCATGGCTGGGTTGTGGAAGGCCCCACGGAAGTGCATCAAAGCCGCCTCCGCCGCGGTACCCGCGAGGCCCACGGCGCTGATTCCGGCTAGTACCCGGCCGCTGGCCAGGGGGGGGTTGCTGCTGCTGCTCATCCTCGCATGCCACGTCGCTCTGGAGCTTCCACGGCGTTCGCTCCCGAGGTGCCGCGCCGTTTCGGCGCTCCTGCCGAGCAGCCCGGCCAGAACGAGGGCCGCCGGCGCGCCGATAGGCGCTGCATAGAAGAGATTGAGCCAGGAGAGCCCGCCCGGGCGCTTGCCGATGTTGTAGGCGTGAAAGCCCAGGCCAACCAGTCCCGTCAGCGCTGCGGCCGCATAGATCCCATCACGCGCCGCGTGTCGACGCGGTCGAGCATCCAGGGCTCCAAGGATGCTCGCCGCCAGGGTGAGCGTCGCGATGCCGAGAGGTGTGTACATGGCTCGGTTCTGGAACGAGCCGCGATAATGCTCGACCGCGCTGTCCGCCAGGACGGAAAGCGCCAGCACGGCCGAGCTCATGTTGAGCTGTCGAGCAGCGCGTGTTCGTTGCAGTTGTCTCATCCTCACTCTCCTGCGGGGATGGCGAACCTCTCGGCATCCCGCTCCTTGAGCGTCAGACCATGCCCTGGTCTGCCGGGGTCGGGCCTGATCACCCCGTCGCTGGCAAGGGGAGCCCCGTCGAACAGCATTTGCTCGATCCGCACGTGATCATGAAACCATTCCAGATGACGCACGCGCGGCAGCGCGCAGGCGACGTGGCGGTGAAGCGAGGGAGCACAGTGACCGGAGAGGTCGATATGATGAGCCTCACAAAGAGCCCCGATCCGCATCATTCCCGTGATGCCTCCACAACGGGTGACATCCGCCTGCAATACATCGACGGCTTCGGCGCTCAGCAGGGTCCGCGCGTCATCCAGCGTATAGATGTATTCGCCCGCGGCGACCTCGGTGGCGCCTGGCAACAGGTCGCGCAGCCTGCCCAGGCCCGCTGCATCGTCCGAGCTGACCGGCTCTTCGAACCAGCGAATCTCCGCCTCACGACATCTACGGATGAAGCGCAGTGCCTGTTTGACTGAAAAGGCCCCGTTGGCGTCGACAAACAGTTCGCAAGCGCCGCCGATCGCGGCCTTTGCCGCCAGGACCCGGCGGGGGTCACGTTCAGGCTCGCTGCCGATTTTCATCTTCACGGCCCGGCACCCGTTGTGCTCCACCCAGCCGGAAAGTTGTTCGCGCAATTGCTCGTCCGTGTACGTGGTAAAGCCGCCGCTGCCGTACACCGGGACCTCGGTTCGGGCTGCTCCGAGCAGCTGCGCAAGCGGTACGTCGAAGCAGCGCGCTTTCAGGTCCCACAAGGCCGTATCGACGGCCGAGATCGCACAGGCGGCTACGCCGGAGCGCCCGATGTTGCGCACGGCGCGTTGCATCGCATTCCAACAGGCCGGAATATCGAAACTGTTTTTCTGTCGAATCGCTGCGGCGAGCACCGTGCCGACCAGCGAGGCAGCGCAGGCATCAGCGTACGTATAGCCGATGCCTGACTGACCGCCTGCCTCGACAGTCACGAAGACCAGCGTAGTCGAATTCCAGGCGAAGGTGCCGTCCGCTTCCGGTCGGTCCGTAGGGATGCGGTACGCCCTCGCGCTGAGACCCTGAATGGGGGCCCCAGTGGTCTCACTCATCGTCGTGATGGCGCCCAGGAAGGATGGAGCTCAGCACCTGGCGAGTCGTGTCGCGGATGATGCCTGTCTCGCGCGGATCCCCTTTGACCAGCGTCCTGGTGAAGTTCAGGGCCTGCTTGAGCGTGATGTGCGGCGGAAGGGGCGGCACCTCGGGATCAGTCTTCACTTCCAGGACCACCGGGCGCTTGCTGCCGAGTGCCTCGTCCCAGGCAGGTCCGAGGGCATCGCTCCGGTCTACATAGAGGCCGTGCAGGCCGATCAGCTCGGCGAAGCGATGATAGGGGACGTTGGGGATGTCCTGGGAGGCCTCGAACTTGGGATCGCCCTCCTGCACGCGCTGCTCCCAGGTGACCTGGTTCAGATCCTCGTTGTTGAATACGCACACGATCCAGCGAGGATCGGACCACTGCCGCCAGTATTTCGCCACCGTGATGAGCTCGGCCATGTTGTTCATCTGCATGGCGCCATCACCGACCAGGGCGATCACGGGGCGGTCCGGATGCGCGAACTTGGCGGCGATGGCGTACGGGACGGCGGCGCCCATCGAAGCGAGTCCTCCGGAGAGCGAGGCCATCATGCCGCGGCGTATCTTCAAGTCGCGCGCGTACCAGTTGGCGCAGGAGCCGGAATCGCTGGTGATGATGGCTCTGTCAGGCAATCGCGGCGACAGCTCCCACGCCACGGCCTGTGGATTCACCGGCACCGCCGGTTGGGTGGCGCGATCCTCCAGCGTGCGCCACCACTTGGCGAGGCCTTTGGCGATGTCGTTGCGCCACGAGGTGTTGGACTTCTCCTGCAGCAGTGGCAGCAGCGCCCGCAACGTTTCGGCGGCATCACCGACGAGGTTCACCTCCATCGGGTAGCGCAGAGAGAGCATGTCCGGAGCGATGTCGATCTGCACCCCCCGCGCCTGGCCTTCCTCGGGCAGGAACTCCGAATAGGGGAACCCCGAGCCGATCATCAGCAGCGTGTCGCACTCCATCATCAAATCGTAGCTGGGCTCCGTTCCGAGCAACCCTATCGATCCGGTCACCCACGGCAGATCGTCCGGGAGTACCGCCTTGCCGAGCAGAGCCTTGGCGGCGCCTGCGCCCAGCTTGTCGGCGGTCGCGATGACCTCATCCGTCGCCCCGAGCGCCCCTGCGCCTACCAGAATCGCCACCTTCCTGCCGGCGTTGAGCACATCGGCGGCGCGTCGCAGATCGCGCTCATAGGGGACTGTTTTCGGCTTGGAGAAACCGACTCCGGAATGCAGTGTGCCGTGGATGCGGGGCGGCTCTTCGTAGTCGGCTTCCTGCAGATCGTTGGGAAGGATGATGGCCGTCACGCGACGCTCACCCAGGGCGACGCGAATGGCCCGATCCACCATGTGGCGCACCTGCGGCGCAGCCGAAGCCTGCTGCACGAAAGCACCGGCCACATCCTTGAACAAACTCGGCAGATCCACTTCCTGCTGATAGTGCCCACCGAGCGCGTTGCGAGACTGTTGACCCGTGATGGCGAGCACCGGCATGTGATCGAGCCGCGCATCGTACAAGCCGGTCACCAGATGAGAGGCTCCGGGGCCGGAAGTCGCGATGCAAACGCCCAGCTCTCCGGTGAACTTGGCGTACGCGGAAGCCATGAAGGCCGCCATTTCTTCGTGGCGCGCCTGGATGAACCGGATCTTGCCGTTCGCCCGGTTCAGCGCGCCGAACACGCCGTTGATGCCGTCGCCGGGATAGCCGAAGATCTGTCTCACTCCCCAGGCGTGGAGCCGCTCGACGATGAAGTCTCCGACAGTCTGTGCCATGGTCAAAGCTCTCGCTGGTCCTGGTCGAGGTTGAACAATCCTCTAATTCCCGGTCGCGTTTGATGTTCCAAAAGGGGGCGGCGCGCGAGTGGAACCTATGTGGGGGGACGGGCTTGAAGACTGACGCGAGTGTGCAGCGTTCACCGGAGGCGATTCGTGAGCAGCGGCGATGCCGATACTGTTGCAGTGACTCGACGAGACTTCCTGCGCTCCGCTGCAGCCAGCTCCGCGGCCGCATGGCCCGTGAGCGCGGCATCGACCGGCACGTCCGGCCCTGTACGCGCCTCGGACCCGGCAGGCAACTTACGCGCTACGGTAGCGCTCAGGATCAATGAGCAGGACCACGTGCTCAGCGTGGATCCGCGCACCACGTTGCTGGACGCCATTCGCGACCACGCAGGCTTGACTGGGACCAAGAAGGGCTGCGGCCACGGCCAGTGTGGCGCGTGCACGGTTCATATGGACGGTTTACGCGTTCTGTCGTGCCTGATGTTCGCTACGATGGCTGAGGGCAGGCAGATCACGACCATCGAAGGATTATGCCATCCAGGAGAGACCGTCCACCCGATGCAACAGTCGTTTATTGACTGCGATGCTTTCCAGTGTGGCTATTGCACCCCGGGGCAGATCATGTCTGCGATTGCCTGCGTGCGCGAGGGACATGCCTCGAGCGACGAGCAGATTCGGGAGTACATGAGCGGAAATCTGTGCCGCTGCGCGGCCTACCCGAACATCGTCGCGGCGATACGACAGGCCGCACGCGACATGGAGAGGTGATTGTGGACAGGTTCGAGTTTCATCGGGCAAAGGACCCGGCGGACGCGTTTCGCTGGTCGGAGGCGTCGCGCGAGAGGACCGGAGGCGGTTCTTACATCGCCGGCGGCACCAACCTCGTGGACTACATGACGCTGGATGTGATGCGGCCCTCCGTGCTCATCGACATCAACGATCTCAGACATGCCTATGGGCGGATCGAGCGGATGAGCGACCGGCTGCGGCTCGGGGCCCTGGTCCGCATGAGCGAGGCGGAGGATGATCCTGTCATCCATCGCGATTGCCCGGTTCTGCATCAGTCGCTGGCCCAGGCGGCCAGTCGTCAGATCCGCAATGTGGCGAGCCTTGGCGGCAACGTGCTGCAGCGGACCCGATGTGAGTATTTTCGGGAGACCTCCTGGCCCTGTAACAAACGCAACCCCGGCTCAGGCTGTGCCGCGCTCGGGGGCGTATGCCGGCAGCACGCCGTGCTGGGCACCAGTGAGCATTGCATTGCGGCCTATGCGGGCGATTTTGGGCAGGCCTTGATCGCTTTGGATGCCACGCTCGAGACGCTCGACGGGTCTTCGGGGAGGAGGCGCCGGATGCCGTTTGCGGACTTGCATCGGTTGCCCGGCGATTCGCCTCATCTCGAGACGACGCTGCATCCCGGGGAGCTCATCACCTTCATCGAGGTGCCGATGGCACCCTGGCTGTACCGCTCCCGTTACATCAAAATCCGCGACCGCCAGTCCTATCAGTTCGCATTGGCTTCCGCCGCGGTCGCTTTGGACATGGACGGCGAGACTGTGCGTGAAGCTCGCATCGCGCTCGGAGGAGTGACTACCGTTCCGTGGCGGGCGAGAGAAGCCGAAGCGTATCTGCGAGGCAAGGCGCTCGATGAGGCGGCGGCCGCTGAAGCGGCACGCATTGCGTTCTCGACGGCGCGAGCGCAACCGCAGAACGCGTTCAAGGTGATCCTGGGACAGCGCACCCTGATTCGGGCGCTCCGCGAGACGGCCCAGATCGAGATCGGAAGATGAACCCTGCAGCGCCCGAGCCTCGAGAGAACCAGGGGAAGCCGGAGCCGCGCGTGGATGCGCGGCTGAAAGTCACCGGCGAAGCTCGTTACGCGGCGGACATTCCGGTCAGCAATCTGGCGTATGCGGTTCTGGTCACCAGCGACATCGCGGCAGGCGAAGTGATGTCGATTTCTCTGGACGCGGCGCGCGCAGTCCCCGGTGTGCTGGACGTCATCAGCTACGGGGACGTACAGGAGCTCGAGCCGCCGCGATTCTCAACCTCCAGCTACACCTCTCTCGCCCCGCTGCATGAGCGCAAGATCCGGCATGACGGCCAGATCATTGCGCTGGTGGTCGCTGAGAGCTTTCAGGCAGCGGAGGAGGGCGCGGCGAAAGTGACGGCGGTGTACTCCGCCCGGACGCCCACCGGCGACATCGATTCGCCGGGCACGGAAGAGCTGCCCGCGGCCGGCAAGGTGGCCATGCTCGAAGAGGATCCCAAGGCAGGGGATTTTGACGCTGCGTTCAAAGCCTCGGCGGTCAAAGTGGATACGCGCTATCGTACCCCGACCCAGACGCACAACCCGATCGAGCTGTTCTCGACGACGGCCCTGTGGAATGGAGGGGAGCTGACGCTCTACGAGCCCACCCAGTCGGTGTTCGGGTTCCGGAGCGAAGTAGCACATCAGCTTGGGATGGACGTGAGTCAGGTGCGTGTGGTCAGTCCATACGTAGGCGGCGCCTTCGGGTCGAAGGGGCCCAGCACACCGCGGACGGCCCTGGTTGCACTGGCGGCGCGGCGTCTCAACCGCCCCGTTCGGTGCGTCGTCAGTCGCAGTCAAGGATTCACCACGCAGCCCTATCGTGCGCCGACGCGACATCGGATTCAGCTCGGCGCCTCCCCGGACGGGCGCATTGCGGCGTTTCGGCACGACGCCTGGGAGCTCACCTCGCGTGTGGACAACTACGCGGTGGCAGGCACAGAGACGACGACTCGGATGTATTCGTACGGTGCGGTCGCCAGCAAGGTGCGGTTGCGGAAAGCGGATCGCCAGACGCCCTCCTACATGCGCTCTCCTCCGGAGCTTCCGTACATGTTCGCGCTCGAGAGCGCGATGGACGAGTTGGCCCTCGAGTTGAAAATGGACCCGGTCGAGCTGCGCAAGCGCAACGATGCCCAAAAGGAGCCCATCGAAGGCAAGGCGTTCAGCAGCCGCCACCTGGTTGAATGCTTCGAGGAAGGCACCCGTGCGTTCCATTGGAGCGAGCGCAATCCCGTTCCAGGCTCCATGCGCGAAGGCGACTGGCTGGTCGGGCTCGGTTGTGCGAGCGCCGTGTACCCCTCAAACGTCGGCGCCGCCACGGCCCGGGTACGACTGAGCGCCGACGGCAACGTCCGTGTGCAGTCGGCCTCTCACGAAATTGGCACCGGCATCCGGACGGTCGCCGCGCAAGTGGCAGCCGAGCAGCTCGGAGTACCTCTGTCGTCCGTTACGGTGGAGATGGGAGACACGCGACTGCCGCCGGCGCCCGTTGCCGGAGGCTCGAACAGCACCGCGAGTGTGTGCTCGGCCGTGATCAAGGGCTGCGAGCAGATCAAACAGCACCTGTTCGGGGCGGCCTCGCACGCGAAAGAAGGCCCGTTGGCGGGGCAGAATCCTGCTTCGTTGGTGTTCAGGGCGGGCAGAGTCGTCGCTCCCGGCGGCGCTTCGCAGAGCTTACCGGATCTGTTCAAGACCGCGGGACTCGGGGTCATCGAGGAGTATGCCGAGTTCGTACCGGAGGGGGCTCCTCCTGATGCCATCCAGCAGCTGTATGCCGGCAAGACCGTGCTGCTGAATGGAGCCACGAAGCGTAAGCAGGCGATGTTTGCGTTCGGGGCCGAGTTCGTCGAAGTGCGCGTGCACGCGCTGACTGGAGAGATTCGGGTACCCAGGATCCTCGGCGCGTTTACGGCCGGCCGCATCGTCAACCCGCGCACCGCACGCAGCCAGCTCATGGGTGGCCTGATATGGGGGGTGAGTGCGGCACTGCATGAGCAGACCGAGCTGGATCTGCGCTCGGCGCGCACGGTCAACCGCGACCTGCAGGACTACCTCATTCCGGTGAACGCCGACATCGGTTCGGTGGACGTGCTGATGCTGAGCGAGGAGGACGAGCTGGTCGATCCCGCCGGAGTGAAAGGGTTGGGTGAGCTTGGCGATGTCGGCACCAATGCAGCCGTCGCCAACGCGGTATTCCACGCTACCGGTGTGCGTGTTCGCACTCTGCCGATTCGGCTCGAGAACCTCCTGCGGACGTGAGCTTTTCCAAGCGCTCCCCGGCGCCCTCGGACCTGAGCCCCGCGAGGCAGGAGGTGAATTCGGCGCCGAACAGAAAAATCTGCGAGGTGTAGTACAGCCATAGCAACAGGGCGGCGAACGAAGAGGCCGCCCCGTAAGCGGAGGGTTGTGTGGAGTGGGCCAGATAGAGGCCGACGACCCATCGCCCGGCATCGAACAGCAGCGCCGTGAGCAGTCCGCCGGCGATCACGATCCTCCAGGGAAGCCGGCGCGCGGGCATATAACGATAGATCAGCGCGAAGAGACCAGCGACCGCCGCCAGTGACAGCGTGAAGTCGATCACCGCGATCGCAGCCACCAGCGCCGGATAGGCGGTGGCGACGCGGGTGCGCAGACTCGTGACGGCCGTGGAGACCGTCAACGAGATCAGCAACAGGAATCCCAGCGTGAGAATGAATCCGAAGGACATCAGCCGCGTGCGGATCCAGCCACGAATCCCCGCGACCGCCAGCTTCTGACTCGCCCAGATCACTTCCAGTGCGGCCTGCAACGCGGCCAGGACCGTGGTTGAGCCGATGGCGAGTGTCACTACGCTCACGAGTGTTGCCATCACACCCTCGGTGTGCTGCGCACTGTGAACCGCTCCCAACAGAACCTTGGCGGTCGAAGGACCGAACAACGCCGTCAATTGGTGGTTGACCTGGGCATCCGCCGCCGTGGCGCTGAAGAAGACTCCCGCGAGCGTCAGCAGAATCACCAGCAGGGGAGCAATCGAGAATGCACAGTAGAAGGCCAGCGCTGCTCCGGTGCTGGAGGCATTGTCGCTGCTCCAGTAGCGTGCTGCGCATTGCAGGAGAGACACCGTTCGCTTGATCCGGGCTTTCATTGCTCCGCTCGGTTTTCTGCCAAGTTCGAGCAAGAAGCGCACCCGCCGGTATTCTTTCAGGCACGTCGAATGCTCGAGCATCGCCATCGCTGAAGCCAGTGTTGGGTCGTGAGCTGATGCAGATCTCAGTGCAGTACGTGAGCGCGGGCACGACGGTCGCAGCAACCCTACGCCGGTTCGCGCATCGCA
>Ga0207695_10007977_pt1 | contig 13353 bp, 9 predicted proteins | sample KBSC54metaG_FD_184354 | JGI IMG/M metagenome (GOLD analysis project Ga0207695, IMG submission 184354) | Corn rhizosphere microbial communities from Kellogg Biological Station, Michigan, USA - KBS C5-4 metaG (SPAdes) (version 2) | ecosystem: Host-associated > Plants > Roots > Rhizosphere > Soil...
CGAGCGCGGCGATGTCGTCCTCGGTCAGCGCGTCGCTGACGAGCAGATAGCCGTCGCAACCGCGCTCGATCAGGAATTCGAGGCCTTCCATCGCTTGCTTGCGCGCATCGCCGTTGCCGCTGCCGAAAGCGACGACCATGTTCTGTCCGTTCGCGCGCAGTTCGGTATGGATGATGTTGAGGATCGGCGTGTAGAACGAACCCTTGAGCATCGGAATGTAGACGCCGATCATGTGCGAGGCGCCGGTCGGCAGCGTGCGCGCGGCGTGAGAGGGCCGGTACTTGAGTTCCTCGATCGCACGCCGCACGCGTTCGGCGGTCTTCGCTGACACCGAGCCTTTGCCGCTGATTACGCGTGAAGCGGTGCCGAGTCCGACTCCGGCGAGGCGTGCGACGTCGTTGATCGTAGCCATGTCGTTCTCGTGTCCTTACTTTGCACAACCGCTAGTTGCCGCTGGCGCATCGAGAAGTCCAAGATGTCGCGGACTTGTATACTTCAGCCCGTAGCCGAGTGCAAACAACGGCTCGCCATCGCCCACGCCCTTGCTGAAAGCTGCCTGACACGGCGAGCGCGGCCACTGGAATGCCAACGTGCCACGAAAGTCGTGCGCGATCGCGCCGTGTGCGTCGCGGAACAACACATCGCCTACACCCTTGCCTTCGGTGCCGGGCAGCCAGGCGGCGACGAATGCATCTGACAGATTGATCAGGTCGTTCGCATACAGCGGACGTCCGGACACGAGCACGGTAATCACTGGCTTGCCATGGCCGGCGACTTTCCGCAGCACCTGCAAATCCTCGGGAAAGCGCTCGCTTTCGGCGAGGCTGGCCGGAGCGAGGATGTCGCCCTTCATTTCGGCGTAAGGCAATTCGCCGATCACCGCGATGACCGCGTCGAACGATCCGACGTTCGCCTTCGCCGCGGTCTTGTCGAAGACGACGTTCGCTTCTCCCGCCGCTTCGCGGATGCCGGCGAGAATCGTATCGCCCGCGACAAAATCCGCGTTGTGGTTCTTCATGCCCTGCCAGTCCAGCGTCCAGCCGCCGGACTGGTTGCGCAGCGAGTTCGCGCTCTTGCCGACGACGAGAATTTTGGCGCCGCGCTTGAGCGGCAGCACCGCGCCGTCGTTCTTCAGCAGCACGAGCGACTCGCGCACTGCATGCCGCGCGAGGTCGCGTGCCTGCAGATCGCTCGCATTGCCAGACACCGCGTCCGCTTTGCGCTCGAACAGGCCTGCGCGCAGCTTCACGCGCAGGATGCGTGTCACTGCGTCGTCGATTCGCGTCATCGGAATTTCGCCGAGACGCACCTGACGCGCGGTCTTCTTGATGAATTTCTCCCACTTCTGCGGCACCATGACCATGTCGATGCCGGCGTTGATCGCGGCTGCGCAGTTGTCGCGCTCGCAGCGGGTAACTTCGGCGATGCCGTTCCAGTCGGAGACGACAAAGCCGTCGAAGCCCATGCGCTGTTTCAGCACGTCGGTCAGCAAGTATCCAGCGCCGTGCATCTTGCCGAAATCGCGCGTGCTGCTGTACGAGACCATCACCGTCTGTGCGCCGGCTCCGAGCGCGCCGAAATAACCTTGGGCGTGGACGGCGATCAGGTCGGTTTTGCCGGACAGGTTGATGCCGCGATCGATGCCGCGATCGGTGCCGCCGTCGCCGATGAAATGCTTCGCGGTCGCAAGCGCATTGGTGTCGCTGCCGAGCTTGCCCTGCAGACCTTCGACATAAGCCGCACCGAGTTCGCGCACGATGGCGGGGTCGGAGGAGAAGCTTTCGTAGCTGCGCCCCCAACGATAGTTCTGCACGACCGCGAGCGTCGGCGCGAACACCCAGTCGATACCCGTCGCGCGCACCTGGCGCGCGGTCGCCGCGCCGATCTCGCGCACGAGCCCCGCATCATGCGTGGCACCGAGTCCCATGTTGTGCGGGAATACCGTTGCGCCGGAAACGATGCCATGGCCGTGCACCGCATCGGTGCCCCAGATCAGCGGAATCTTCACCGCCATGTCGGTGGCGAGTGCCGCGGCGTGATAGCGCGCCGTCGCCGCGCGCCATTGCGCGAAGCGCGCGCCACGCGTGTTGTCGGGTTGCGTATTGCCGCCGTTGAGCACGCTACCGATGTAGAAACGGCGCACCTCGTCGGGCGTGATCTTGCGGATGTCGGCCTGGGTCATCTGCCCGATCTTCTGCTCGATCGTCATGCCGCCGACAATCTCGCGGATGCGCGCTTCCATCGCTGCATCCGGCTTGATCGGACTCGTCAATTGCGGCCAGTCGGCAAGGCTGTTGTCCGCCCGATCCGCCGCCGCGGCGTTGGTCGCCGCGAAGGGTTGCTTGCCGGCTTCGGTCGCACAACCCGCCAGCAGAAGGCATGCGATAGCGCTGAAGATCGAATTTCGGGCTACCGTGACCGTCTTGCTCATTGTTTTGCTTGTGGACTCGGATGGAATACGCCCGTTTGCTGCACGCTTAGCGCGGCGGAGAACCCAGACGAAACGGGGAAAGCGGCACCGCCGCCGGCAGTGCCGCTCAGCGCCTATAACTTGTAGTTCACACCGAACAGGACTGTTCGGCCATAGGTATTGAAGTCAAGCGGACGCGCGATGCTCACGCCATTGGGCAGCCCCGAAATCTGTTGTGTCCTATACGGCGAGTTCGTGACATTGTTGACTTGCAGTAGCAACGACAGACCCTTGAATCGGCCTTCGCTGAAGTCGTAACCCGCCTGGAAGTCGGTTTGCTTATCCGCGAGGATCCTCTGGTACCCCAGCTGGCCGAAGTTCAGTATCGCCTCGCCGGTCGACTCCGAGCGGTAGCGTTGGGCTAGGCGCACCGAGAAGCCGTATTTCTCATAGTAGACGACCACATTGCCGACTTTCTTGGAGAGCCCGGGAAGGGTCGTTGGCCCACCTGGAATCGAACTAATGGAGTTCGTTGGGATGTAACTGCTTGTGTATGAGAAATTGGATTGGAGGCCGAAACCGTCCAGCCAATCGGATACCAGCTTGCCTTCTAGGATCGCATTGACCTCCATACCTTGCATGCGGCCGCCCGTGCCGTTCTGTGGCGTGGTAAACGAACCGATGTTGGAGGTCGGCGTCAGCGTTGGGTTGGGATTGATATAGCCTGAGAAGTCGTAGTCGACGGTTTGGTTGTAGATGTAGTTGAGCAGATTCTTGTTGAAGATGGCGATCGAAATCGCGCTGGCCTCGCCGAAGAAGTAGTCGTAAGCCAAATCGGTGCCGACTGCGATGTAGGGTTTCAGGTGCGGATTGCCGCCGCTGCCGGACCACAGCACCTGGCCGGTCTGAGGCCCCTGATCGACTTTGTAGGTATATACGGACGAAGCAACTTTTTCATCGTCCATGCGCCCACGCGTCATCGTTTTGGCTAAGCCGAAACGCAGGTCGTGCCCGTTGCCTAGGTCGGCGACGAGGTTCAGGCTGGGCAGAAACTTGTTGTACGTGGTGCCGCCGGTGATCTGTCCGACGAAAGTATTGTCGTTGGTCTGCACCGAGGTCGATGACTGATCGGTGTGGACGTATTGGAATCCAACGTTGCCGCGGAGCGGGATGCCGGCGATGTTGGTGTCGATATTGAACTTGGCGTAGATGAGCGGAACCTTTTCCTTGATCGTGTAATTCCGGCTCCAGTCGTCCTTTCCCATGTTTTGGGTGAGATAGAACTGTTTGTCGAGCGCACCGAGCACATCGTAGTCGAGGATGCCTGGAATGCCGCCGTAGCTAAGGTCCGTAGGCCCGTAAATGGTCGCGCTGATCGGTGCCCACAGGTTGTTGTTGTAACTCGCGCCGCTGTTGCCGTTGCCCATGAGCCACGCAAAGAACACGTCGGCCTGTTTGGTCTTGGTGCGTTCGGAGTAGTTCCCTCCAAGGTTCATGCTGCTGAAGATCCAACCAAGTGGATGCGAGACTTCGACGCGCACAGCCTTGATCACATCTTTCTGCCAGTCGTTTTCAGCGCGGCCGTTGTAACCGTAACCGTACGGGTCGGTGAAGCCGACTAGGGCGGGATTGGTGAGGTCCACCGACGGCGTGAAGTCAGGGTAGCCATTGCCCACTGGGGTGACAAAACCAGTACTGATGAGCTGCTGGTCCTTCAAGCCTGTGAATGCATACGCATCATGGATTTTCACCTTGGCGCGCGAATAGGACAGATCCGCCGTCGCTTGCCACTGATTGCCTAACTCGAAGCGATTGTTCCACCCGGCCGAAAATAGATAGTCACGCTCATTGTTGTATTCGTTCTGCATTACCGCTTTGAGATTGTTGATCGTGCCTGAGGTAGCGATCGAATATGGCAACTGATAAGTCGAGCCGACGTTGGAATAATCGATACCATCCCACGGCGAGGACGACCACTGCAGGCCGTTCTTGTAAGCCTCCTGTTTGAACTTGGAATAGTAGATGTCCGCGGTGCTGTGATAACTCTCCGAGGGCGCCCATTCGATCACACCCATCAGACCATCGCGTTGCTGGCCGGTGGATTTGGCGCGAAGCTGCATGCCTTCCTGTGAGATCACATTGTTCGGCATTCCCGGAGTGTATGGACCTCCCCAAGCATCGTTGACGCTGCCGGGGCCGTTGTTCATGCTCCACCACCAGGCTTGGTATTGTTTTTCCTGAACCGGTGAATCGAGATGTGCGACGCCCACAGCAACACCAAGGGTGTGATCGAAGAACTGGTCGACGAACGAAAAGCTGGCGCGATTGCCGTTTTTGTCTACACCGGTGCCCGGATTGAGCTGTCCATTCGTGTTGTGTTCGCCGCGCAGGTTCGCGGCCATAGTCAATTCCTTATAGTCGAGCGGCTTGATCGAGTGCAGGTCGATCGTGCCCGATAGGCCCTGACCGATGAGCGAAGCATTGGGCGTCTTGTAGACGTCTGCGCCGACGATCAGTTCTGCCGGATACTGGTCGTACTGAACGCCACGGTTCTCGCCGGACGAGGCCTGCTCTCGGCCGTTCAGTGTCGTGCCGACGAAGCCGGGATCGGTGCCACGGATCGAGATGTATTCCGCGCGACCGTTGACGCGCTGAGTCGCTAGGCCAGGCAGGCGGGCTAGTGATTCGGCGATACTGATGTCCGGCAGCTTGCCGAGATCTTCCGCGCGGATCGTCTCGATGATTTCGTCGGAATTCTGCTTGGCCTGCAGCGAATTCTCGATGCTGGCCTTGATGCCTGTTACGGTGATCGTTTCCAACGAGTTGTCGGATTGGCCCGAGGGCTGATTCTGAGCGTCGGTCTGCGCACCGGAGCCGGGCGTCGCCTGCGGTGCATCCGTGGCGCTCGTCGCTGCGTTCGCGTGCGCTTGCGTCAGTGCGAGAAAAACCGTTGCGCACGCGAGTGCGAGCGGACGCTTGCGCAGCCTGCGGGCCTGCGTGATGGACGTGGGCGACGTGCTGGAATGAATCATCGGTGCTCTCCCAAGGTGTTTATAAATTGAAGAGTGCGACCAAGGGTGGCCGCTTTTTATCTTCGCGATCACGGACGATCGCAGGAATAAACATTTGCGTTTCATGCGGTGCGCGGCAGGTGCCGGCGCGCATCCCCGTCTTGCCCTTTCCTCGCAACAAGAAAGAATTTTTGGAAACGTTACCAATTTCGCCGCGGAATATGCACGAGATGTAACCGGACGTCACCGTGCGGCGCAGCAAATTCATGGCCTCAGTGCGGCTCGGAATCGGCCGCGGACCAGTCGGGGCGCCGCGTGCCGCTTCCCGGTTTTGCTATATTCCGGCAGGATTAATTGGGAACGTTTCCATTTCGACTATGCAGATGAAAGTCCAATGCGCCCTGTCAGCTCTGTGCATTCTCGCGTTGGCCGCCTGCGCAACCGCTCCGCGGCTGCCGAAGCGCGCGTCGGTGCAAGTCTGGCTGAGCACCGCGAATGGCGAAAAACAACTAGCGCGCGAAGCTGATCTCGCATTTGACGTTTCGACGAATGCAAGCACCATCATCGATATCGATGCAGACAAACGTCATCAGGCGATGATCGGCTTCGGCGCGGCGATCACCGATTCATCGGCATGGTTGATCGAGAAGCGCATGAATGCCGCGCAGCGCGACAAGCTGCTGCACGAACTGTTTGCGCGCGGCGACGGCGGCCTCGGCATCGACTTCACGCGCCTGACCATCGGCGCCTCGGACTTCTCGCGTGCGCACTACAGCCTGGACGACATGCCGCCGGGGCAGGCCGATCCGGCGCTCGCCCATTTTTCGCTGGCGCCGAAAATCGCCAACACCGGCGCCGAGCAAGTGTTGCCCGTCGTTCGCGCGGCGCTCGCGATCAATCCGCAGTTGAAGGTCATGGCTTCGCCGTGGAGCGCGCCGGCGTGGATGAAGACCAACGACAGCTTGCTGCATGGAACGCTCAAGTACGAATACCATGCCGCCTTCGCCAACTATCTCGTCAAATACGTCGACGCGATGGCAGCCGCAGGCGTGCCGATCTTCGCTTTGACCGCGCAGAACGAGCCGCGCTTCAATCCGCCCGACTATCCGAGCATGTTGCTCAGCGCGGGCGCGCGACGGCTGCTGATCGGCGAGCATCTCGGACCTGAACTGGCGAAGCGCGAACGGCCGCCGCTGATCTTCGACTGGGATCACAACTGGGACATCGAGACGGAGCCGCTGGCCGTGCTCGCCGATCCGCCAGCGAATCGCTACGTCGCCGCAGTCGCCTGGCATTGCTATGCGGGCTATGTCGATGCACAGACGCGCGTGCACGACGCGTATCCGGACAAGGACGCCTATCTCACCGAATGCTCGGGCGGCGACTGGAAGCCGATGAAGGACGACGGCCTGCTCACGATCACGCGCCGCCTGCTGATCGGATCGGTGCGCGGCTGGTCGCGCGGCGTGTTGTTATGGAATCTCGCACTCGATGAGAACCACGGCCCGCATGCGGGCGGGTGCAAGAATTGCCGCGGCCTCGTCACGATCGATTCGAGGACGGGAAACTTCACGCGCACCGTCGACTATGTCGCCATCGCGCACGCGAGCCGCTTCGTTCGCCCGGGTGCGCGGCGGGTCGAGTCGAGCGAAGGCCGCAACGACGTCGACAATGTTGTGTTTCGCAACGCCGACGATGGCTCGCTCGTGATGATCGTCGCGAATTCGTCGCCGTCGGCGCAACGTTTCGTCGCACGAGGGACAGGGCGCGCGTTCACCTACGAGATGCCCGCGCGCAGCGTGGCGACGTTCGTCTGGCGCTGAATCACAGGCCCACGAGAATCCACACTCCGAGCACCGCGAACAGCAGCGCCGCACCGATACGCGCCGCACGCAGCGGCAACTTGTGCGCGAAGCGCGCGCCGAGCCAGACCACGGGCACGTCGGCGATCAGCATGCCGAGCGTGGTGCCGCTGACTACCTGCCACAGCGGGTGATATTGCGCGGCGAGCACGGCCGTTGCGATCTGGGTCTTGTCGCCCATCTCGGCGAGGAAGAAGCTCGCCACCGTCGCGATCAGCACGCCGTGCGCACTGCCGTGCGTGGCTTCGTCTTCGTCGGCCTTGTCGGGCTTGAGCGTCCACAGTGCAATCGCGAGGAAACTGATGGCGACGATCCAGCGCAGTGTCTGCGGCGAGAGCCATTCGCTCACGATCGCGCCGAACGCGCCCGCGAGTGCATGGTTGAACAACGTCGCGATGAGGATGCCGAGGCAGATCGGCCAAGGCTTGCGATACTTCGCTGCGAGGATCAGCGCGAGCAGCTGCGTCTTGTCGCCGATTTCACCGAGGGTGACGGTCAGCGTGGAGATGAGTAGGGTTTCCAAGAAGAACTCCGAAGCCGGGGCAGTGGACGCAATGATTCCCCCGCGCGGCCCGGCCTGGGTGCGACGCGAGCGAACCAAAGGTCTCGTCGAGCGCGAACGATATCGCGTTTCCCGCGCCACAGGCTGCCGCCTGAGTGTGTTGACGCGGAATGCCGGGCACATGAATCGACCCGGCTGACTACTCCCCGATGGAGTGCGCGCAGTTTATCGAAGACCTGGCTTATCGCACAACGAGGCTTATCGTCGCATCCGATCTTCTTTCATCACGGTCCGCCCGATTGGCAGACAGTGAAACTGTTATATGCCGGGTTTTTCCTGTTGTTTGCGAAGTAACTTTGATAGGCGTTGCGTGCCCAGTCCTCGGCGGCGAGTTTCTGCTCGTCGGTCAAATTCTCCGCCATTGTCTTGAGGCGCATGTCGAGATACCTGACGGTCTTGTCGCTACTGTTGTCCTGCACGCCGAGACGACTCAGTGTGAGATAGCGATAGGTCATTGCCGCATCGATGCCGGTGACCTGGCCGAGCAGCGATGGAACGTTCCCCTCGTAAGCCAAGGCGAGCTGGCTGACCATGGTCCAGTCGCCTTTCTCGACAGTAGCGTCCGCGTAGGCAAGGGCATTCTGCTTGTACTCGGACAACCACTCCGGGTGATCGACCACGCCGCTGGGGATGCCGAAAGTGTCCGCGCCTCCGACATAGCAATTGGCGGCGGCTGAGTCGCCGAGTTGTGCGGCAAGCAACGCGAGCGGCAGCGACGAATCGACTTGCTCCGGCGCGTCGGAGCACAGCGCGGCATTGCTGCGAAGGAATTCCAGTTGTGACTGCGCCATGCCGAGGAACGCGTCCGTGATCTTCAGATCTTCCGCCGTGGCGCCATCGCTCTTTTCATCTAGCCAGCGTTTGGCCATCTGCGGAGTGCGGCGGATCAATTGCCGGAATCGCCGGCAGCGCTGGGCGTCCCGAAACAACCGCGAAGCCGCTTCTGCATCACCAGCATCAGCGCGCGCCTTCAGTTCTTCGAACGTCTGTTTCAAAGGCGTGCCAGGCGGAGGCAGTGGTTTCGAGGCGCTGGCCATATTCGTCGGCAGCTCTGATTGCGCATGTACAGCTGCGCGCCTCGGTGCGTTCGGTCGAGCGTTTGCGCTAGGGCTGCCGATATCGGCATTAGCGTTTTCCGCGACCATCGAGCCGCGCGCCGGTGCTGCGTTCCGTCCAAGCCACCAACCCGCAGCGAGTGCCGCGATGATCGCCACAACGACCCAGAGATGGCGTCGCATTCGCTCTCCTCGAATTCCCGTCTTCGCGAGGCGATGCTGCGCACTTCGCCGACATCGTGCAAGTCGCTGTGCGTCAGAATCCCGGTCCGCTGCCCTGGCAGGCCTGATTGGCGCTGGCGATCTGGCCGGTCTGGCGCGGCGTGTTGTTGAAGTACTGCTGGAACATCTGCTGCGCCTGCTGGTCCGCCGCCTGGATCTGGTCTGGCGTCAACTGGCCGGAAAAATTGCTCAATGCATTTGTCGAGCGCTGGGATTGTTGCGTGCCGGTCGGCTGGCCGAGGCTCATCAGCTTTGCATAGGTGTAGGCCTGTGCGGCGCTTGTGCCGGTGATCTGGTTGAGCATGTTGCGCGAACTGCCGCCGTAGGCCTGCGCCATCAGCATCGCCATCGACCAGTCGCCCTGCTGCATGGCGCTGTTGGCGAGGTTAAGCGCGTTGCTCTTGTAGTCCTGCACCCACTGCGGATTGTCGAGCAGGCCGGGCCAGTTGTTGAGGTTCGCGCCGACGTAGCAGTTAGCCGCTTGGGGGTCCCCGAGCTGAGCGGCCTGCAGTGTCGCTGGTACTAGTTCGGCCATGTCGGCAGCACCCAGATCGGCGCACATCGCCGCGTTGCTCTTGCTGAAGTCGAGGTTGCGCTGGACGAAATCGAGCATGCGTTCGCTATGCTGCGCTGACGCCGGCGTCGATGCGTCGTTGAGCACGCGGTTGGCCAAGCCGGGCATAGTCTGATTGAGCCGCTGCACCTGCGCGCAGGTCTGCATGTCGCGGAACAAGCGCGAGGCGGCGTCGGCATCGCCGGCATCAGCGCGCGCCTTGAGCTCGGCAAGGATGGACTTGAGCTGCGTGCCCGCCGGGGGCAGCGGAGCACGTTCGCTCGGGTTCGAGACGGCGCTGTCGAGCGTGCGATTGCTTGTCATTCCGGCGAGTTTTGCTTTCGCCGTCGCGGTCCCTTGCATTTTTTCCTTCGCGGAAATGGCCGCTTTTTCCGCCTCGGCCCTGGCTTCGGTCAGGCTGCCTTGCGCCGGCGCGCTGCGGCGTCCGCCGTAGAAGGCGATCGCGGCGATCGCCACGGCACAGAGGGCGACCGCAATAAATTGGCGTGACACGGGAGCTCCGCGGGTTCGCAACGAGTTGCGACATTCTTGCGCATGTTTAGCGCGGTTGTCGAAGCGCTTCGTGTAAAGAATTGCAAGACGGACTGCACACTCCATACGCATTGTCCCGACCGGTGCCGAGCCTGTGGGTCGCGATGCTTGGGCGAAACCGCTTGACATGCAAATGAGAATTATTATCATTTGATCGAATTCGCCACGGAGCCATGTTATGCACACCGCGACCCTGCCGCTGCCTTCGGGCGATGCTTCCTTACGCACCGTCGTGCGCGCTCAAGCCGTGCCGGCGCAACGGCAGTTCGACAGCCGCACTTTGTTCGGCGATGCGCAGGAAGTGCGTATCACGCATTTCGGCCAGGAGTATCGACTGCGCCAAACGCGCAACGGCAAGTTGATCCTGACCAAATAAACGTACGCCCGCGCCCGTATGCGGCTGGCCGCGCGATTTGCGTCACCGGTGGTGCGACAAGCTCGAGCATTGTCGATGGCGGGAGGAGAACGAAGATGAGCGACAGCGTGCGTGACGACGGAATGCGTGGCGGCGCCGAGCCAAGCGTTTCTTCCGACTACGAGTGGAGATCGCGTGAAGGCGCGCGCGGTCCGCAACATGATGCGATCGACTGGTGCCGCCTGGCTGACTGGCTGGCGCGGCTCGGTCCCGTTTTGTGGCTGCATCGTGCCGACAGCGATAGTGTCTTTCCGCGTGCGCGCCTGTGCACGCACGGCGCGCTGCTGCTCGATCATCCTGTACTCGCGGCGATCGCGGGCAGTGTCGCCGTCGAAGCGCACAGCGCGATCACCTCGCACGGTCCGCGAGAATGGCTGGAGCTCATCGACGCACAGCCAGCCTGTCTCGCGCGCCTGCACCTGCTGCCCGATGCCGACTACCTTGCCTGGGATGCGATGCTCGGCGATTGCGGCATTGTACGCGTGGCAGCGCATGCGCCCGCGCGCTGGCGTGCGCATGTGGCGTTCATGCGTTGCGCTTTGCGGCGGCGTGATTCGTGGCGCGCGCGCATCGTGCGCTTTCCGTTGATGCGCCTGCCCTGCCTGCAGGTGCTCGGCGCGCGCGCGCCGATGGAATTGTCCTCACTGAGCCAGCAGGTTGCCGCGGCGATCGCGTGTGACGAGAACGTTGCGTTGGACGGTTGAATCAATCGCACTAGATCGCGCAAGATCGGTTCAGCTTCCGGCAATCGCCCCAGTTATTGCCGGAGCGAGCACGACCGGTGTAACCGGCGCGGGCGGAGCCGGAGGCGCGGGTGCGGCGGGAGGAGTGGGCGGCTTCAGCGGCGCCAGTGGTTTCAGCGGGACGGGCGGCGCGGGAGGTGCTGGTGGTGCGGGCACGAACAGACTCTTGAACTCCGGCGCCTTCATGCTCAGCGTCTGCGTCTTGTGCGCGCGCAACACCTCTACCTTGACCTCGCGGCCCTCCTCGCCTTCACGCAGCAGGCGCATCGCATCTTCGGGGCGCGCGATCTTCTTGCCGTCGATCGCGAGCAGCACGTCGCCCGACTTGAGCGTCTTCGTCGTCTCCGCATCGGCGGACAGCACGAGCGCGCCGTGGTCTGCGCCGAAGTAGCTGCCGAGGTCGGGATTCAGGCTGGCGAGATTGAGTCCCCACCACGGCGTCGAGTAGTAAATGCGGTTCGCCGAGGCCTGATGGCGCGCCTGGTTGGCTATTTCGCGTGCTTGTTCGGCCACCTCTCGCCCCTGTTCCGCGGCGAGCCGACCCTGCTCGGTGGCGAGCCTCGTTGCTTCGCGCACCTGCTCGCGGATCTGTGCGGCCTGCTCTCTGCTCATCTGTGCGTCCTGTGCAGCCCGTTCGGCCTCTGCACGGACGCGTTCGATGTCGGCGTTGTCGAACGAGAACGCGAAATTGAACGGCTCGCGGCGTTCGGCCTTGATCTTGACGTCGATGTTCTTGTTGTCGCGTTGCAGGGTGAGTGTCACTTCCTGGCCGGTTTTGAGATTGCGCAGCTTCTCGTTGAGGATCTTCGGCGATGCGTCGCCGGATTCGCCGAGGTTCTCGCCGCGCACCTTGACGATCACATCGCCGTTCTTGATCCCGGCTTTGTCGGCCGGGCCTCCCGGCGTCACCGCGTCGACGCGCGCGCCGCGATCGTCCTTCGACAGCACCACGCCGATCATGCCGCGATCCCGGTCGCCGATGTACTGGTAGGCATAGTTGCGCGGGCCAAGGTCGCCGAGCCGTGCCGACATCTCGGCCATCTTCTTCGACAACTCGCGCATCTGTTCGCGCATGCCGTCGAGCTCGCGGCGGGCCTCCTGCGCATCGACCTTCGCGTCCGCGCGTGGAGTGGCGTTGGCGCTGGTTTGAGTGTCGACCTTGGCAACGGGGGCCGCGGCGGGCGTTTCGGCGGCGCCGACAGTGCCGGCAGCGAATGCCAACAAAGCGAGCAGCGAGGAAATAGTCGGAAAGTGTTTCATGGCGTTTCTCTAGTTTCTCCAGACGGCGGGAGCCGCATCCATTCGGTTCGCAGAGGCGTCGTTGACGGCGATGCCATTGCGCAGGTTCAGCGCGTTCGCGCTATAGCGCAGTGTCGACAGGTCTTCGAGCAGGGCGACGCGGCGGTGCCAGAGCGACAGCGCCACATTCGCATCGGCCGGATCGGTCGCGCCGAGTTGCACGTCGACGAGGCCGATCATGTCCTCGATCTCCGCGCTGGCGGCGAGGTCCTGCGTCGATTGCGGCGCGGACGCAGCGCCGGTATCACGCAGCCAACGCTCGAGTGAACGCGAGCGCAACTGCAACGCGGCGAGGTCTGCAGCACCTGTGGACGAAGCATCATGCGAATTTGTGGAATTTGCGACATTGTGTACGGTAGATGCGGCGGCGCCCGATTCGGTCGCAGCGACCTGCGCGGTTGCGGCGCGTTCGGGTTGCTGCAAGCGTTGCAGATGCTGCATGCGCAGCACCGCCGCTGCGGAAAATGCGAGCACGAGCGCGGCGGCGATGCCGATCGGCCAGATGCGATGGCGTGGGCGGCGTGCAGTGCTCGCTGGCTTGCGCCTGGCCGGCACCGGCTCGCGCGCCAGCTTCTGCGCCATTTCGGTCCAGGCGTCCGCGGGCGGCGCGAGCGGCGGCAAGGCGCGCAGCGCCTCGGCCAGGGAAACCGGCGCGGGTGCGTTCAATTC
>Ga0207695_10007978_pt1 | contig 13350 bp, 12 predicted proteins | sample KBSC54metaG_FD_184354 | JGI IMG/M metagenome (GOLD analysis project Ga0207695, IMG submission 184354) | Corn rhizosphere microbial communities from Kellogg Biological Station, Michigan, USA - KBS C5-4 metaG (SPAdes) (version 2) | ecosystem: Host-associated > Plants > Roots > Rhizosphere > Soil...
GCCTTCGATTGACGTGCCGGCGGCATTGAATGCCTGCTCGATCACGATGCCGAGCTGGTCCTCGCTGATCAGAATCGGCTCGATCGTGTGGTTGGTCTGGAACTTGATCTCGTCGAGCGCGCGCAGGTTGGTCGGATCGGAGATTCCGACGAAAAGGCGGTTACCGCGCTTGAACAACGGCAGCGCGCGATGCTTGTTGATCAACTCTTCGCTGATCAGTTTCAGCGGCAGCTGGCCGATGTCGAGAGACTGCGCGTCGAGCAACGGAATCCCGAACTCGGCCGAAGCGGCTTGGGCGACGCGGGCGCTGTCGACCAAGGCATGTTCGACCAAGAACGTACCGAGCGGGATCTTCTGTTTGGCAGCGGCTTCAAGCGCCCTGCGCGCCTCCGATTCGACCAGCACCCCTTCGGCAACCAGTCGGCGCGAAATCCCGGTCAACCCGGTCAAGGGTGTGGGATTCATCTGCGTCGCCATAAGAATCCTTCGTAAATCCGCGAAACTACGCCGAAATGTACCTCAAAATCGATCACGAAAGAACACCCCCGGCAATTGCTGGCGCCAAATCGCGGCAACCGTTACGCTTGGATCCATTCGCCTTGGCCTCAGGGCAAGTTGGCGAATGCGCATGCGGCCGACAAAGTGAAGCCAAGGCATTGATCAGTATCGTATTACCGGCAAAAAATGAAGCGACGGCCTTGCAAACGTTGCTGCCCCGATTGCGCGCCGCTCAACCCGACGCCGAAATCATTGTCGTCGACGATGGTTCCAGCGACTCGACCGTTCTAGTATGTGCGGAGGCGGGTGTCCGTTTTGTGACGCAGCCCTACTCCATGGGCAACGGCGCGGCAATCAAGCGTGGCGCCCGGCTTGCGGGCGGCGATGTACTTATATTGATGGATGCGGACGGGCAGCACGATCCTGCCGACATCGAAAAGCTGCTGGCAAAACTCGACGCCGGCTACGACATGGTCGTCGGTGCGCGCGACTGGTCCGGCCAAGCCGGGGTTGGTCGAGGGGTGGCCAACGCCATCTACAATCGCCTGGCGAGTTGGGTAACGGGCTTTTTCGTGCAGGACTTGACCTCCGGGTTCCGTGCTGTACGTGCAAGCAAGTTCCGTGAATTTCTGCATCTGCTGCCGAACGGATTTTCATATCCAACAACAATCACGATGGCGTTCTTTCGCAGTGCCTACGCCGTCACGTACGAGCCGATCGTCGTGCATCAGCGCGTTGGAAAGAGCCATATCCAACCGTTGCGCGACGGCGTGCGTTTCCTGCTGATCATTTTCAAGATCGCTACCCTTTACTCCCCACTGAAACTGTTCGTGCCGGCGAGCATGATGTTTTTTTTCCTCGGCACATCCAATTACGCCTATACGTTTCTCAAGTTCGGTCGGCTCACGAACATGAGCACTCTGATGTGGAGCGCGGCCGTGATTGTGTTCCTCATCGGCCTTATCTCCGAGCAGATTACGTCGCTCATGTATCTTGCAGCACGCGAGCAAGACAGCTCGACGCCATGAACATGATCGAATCGTCAGCTTCTGCGAGCGCGGATGCTGTGCGCTTTGACCCTTTCTTCGGCGTCATCGATCGCCGCAATGGCTGGGTTCCCCCGTTGCGATACTTGTTGCGGCGACAGCGCATACTTTCCATCATAGATGCGATTGCCGTCGGCGAACTCCTGGAGATAGGTTGTGGTGCAGGAGCACTGCTCGTCGATCTTGCGCGCCGTGGATTCGCTTGCACCGGGCTGGAAACCTCCCATCGCGCGGCGCAAACGGCCGAAGCGATTGCCGCGGCCTGCGGAACCCGCGGTAGGATCGTGCGGGAGGCACGGCCGGAATGGCCCGGCTCATATGATGTGGTGTGTGCGTTCGACGTGTTGGAGCACATCAAGGACGACGACAGCGCTCTGCGCCTTTGGTGCGACTGGATCAAGCCTGGCGGCCATTTGCTGTTGTCGGTACCCGCGCATTCCAGCAGGTGGGGTCCCGGTGATGTCTGGGCGGGACACTATCGGCGCTACGACAGGGCGCCGCTTCTTCAGCTAATCGCATCTCAAGGGTTGAGCGTCGACTATGTCGAGTCTTACGGTTTTCCACTCGCCAACCTGACGGAGCGTGCTGGGCGACGCACTTACACTCGGCTTCTGCGCGCGCGAGGCAGTACGACGAAACCCGAGTTGGCGTCAGCAGAAAGCGGGATCCAGCGGGATGCCTACATGAGCATTTTCCGTTGGGTTGAATCGATTCCCGGACGCATGGCGTTGCGGCTGAATTATCAGCTGCAACGCCTGACGCGCAATGTCGATATCGGCAGCGGTTACCTCGTTCTCGCGACCAAGCCATGAAGTGGGGCCTGCGCTTGTTTGGCTGGCTTGTCGCTCTCGCGATGGCCGGCTATTTCGTCTGGTTTCTGATGGAGACGTTCCGAACGCAGGACTTGTCCGCGATGACGTCGCTGCCAGTATTGATTGCAACGTTGCTGACGGCTCTGCTGTACTGTTCCATCATCCCGATCTCTGGCGTCGCGTGGTCGCGCCTCTTGTCGCGTGAAGGCGATCCATGGCCCGCGGCCCGCTTGGCCGCAATCATGGCGGTAGCACAGATGGGAAAATATGTCCCGGGCAATATCGCGCAAATTGCCGGTCGCGTAACGCTGTCGTTGCGAGATGGCATGAAGCTGCGCGCTTTCACGGTGTCCATGGTCTACGAAACCTTCCTTACCGCGGCAGCTAGCACGATTGTTGGCCTGGGGCTTTACTTGCTATCACCGACGGGCCTGATGCATTTACCGAGGGGTGATTTATGGGTTGTCATCAGCGCAGTGGCCGCTGCCGCCTGCGCCGTGATTGTCTTGGCATTCGGACCTTCCTTGTTGCCGTCGAGCATCCGCACATACGGCACGATTTCTCCCCTTCTCGATATGATCGGCCCGCCGCCAAGACCCAGTGCAATAGCAGGCGCATTCATTGCATACGGCGCAAACTACCTTCTGATCGGTGTCGGCATCTGGTGCATCGGGCTTGCGCTAGGAGTTACCACACCGCGTAGCTACGCCCTGTTGACGGGAGCCTTCGCGCTTGCCTGGGTGCTTGGGTACATTACTCCTGGCGCCCCTGCGGGCGTTGGCGTGCGTGAAGGAATGCTCGCGCTTTTGCTTGAACACGCCGTTCCAGGGCATCAATTGTTGACCCTGATCGTCGCTGCACGAGCAGCTACACTGATGGGCGATGGAATTTGTTTTTGTGTCGGACTGTGGGGGATGCGCGCCACCGCAGCGTGGGGCAAACCTGAGCGCAGAACAGAAACCAGTGACGGGGTGCTTGTTCGGACACCTCCTGCGTGATGATGGCGACTCGACGCAGACACGCACAATACGCAAAACACACTCCAGCAAAGGTGATCTGGCTCTGACCGCACAACCCCCAAACGTTCTGCAGCCCAGTGACCCCGCAGTCATCCGGCTGTACATCGGCGGCATTGGATTGTGCGGGGATGGTTACCCCAATGCACCGCACACTGTTGCACTTCTTCGGCGGAACGAGCAATTCGACGTGGTGGACTGTGGAGGGTGGTTACCCGAAGACTTTCACCTGTGGAAGCTGACGCGTATGTCGAAATGGCGTGCATTCTGGCGAATCTGTGCGCTGGCGATGGGCAATCTGCGCAGCTTGGCTCGTGTGGTTACCAAATCTCTACGCAGCATGCCACTGGTGTACGTCCCATACCCGGCAGTGTTTTTCATGCTGTGGGCATCGTTCATTCCGCGCCGGTGGCGCCCGAAGTGCATCGTCGATGCCTACATCTCCATCTGGGACTCGATGTTTCGAGACCGGCGAGTCGGCAAACCCGACGGATTCGCGGCACGCATGGTCAAACGGATCGAGAAACGTACGCTGTCGGCTGCCGCTCTGGTTCTGGTCGACACCGAAGCAAATCATGAATACCTGGTCGCAGAATTCGATCTGGACCCCATGCGGGTACGTTCCCTGCCTTTGGCGATCGACGAGGAACTGATTCGACGCCATGCCGGAAATTCCGGCGCGCGAACCGACAATCGAGTCCGCGTGCTATTCGTCGGTACGATGATTCCCCTGCATGGCATCTCGACCATTCTCCACGCCTTGCGAATATTGATCGACGACGAGCGCTTCGAATTTCGTTTGATAGGAGACGGACAAGACTCCGCTCTCGTTGAAGAGTTCATGCTCTCCGCTTCAGGCAAGGCAGTCTCCTGGGTGCGTGGATGGAGTTCCTTGCAACGCATTGCGAGCGAGATTCGTGAAGCCGATATCTGCCTCGGGGTATTTGGCGGCGATGCAAAAGCTGCGCGCGTGATGCCCTTCAAGCTGTATATGTACATGGCCGCCGGCAAGGCCATCGTCACTCAATACGCGCTCTCCGTGCCTTCCGACGTCCCACCTCCGCCGATCGAGGCAGTGGCAGCGGGCGACGGCATCGATTTGGCCAATGTACTGCGCGGCCTTGCGGAAGAGCCAGAGAGGCGAGGGCGAATGAGCCAGGCCACGCGCACCTATTTCGACCGATGGTTGTCCGGCGCCGAGCTCATGAAGCGATGGGAAGCAATCGGTCGAGACTTTGGCGGCTGATTCCACAAGAGTTCTCCACGCGGCACACCAAATAGGCGTAACACTTGGAACGAGGAATGGACGAACAGATGCCTCGCAAACCGCGGCTACTCGTGGTCACATCCATGTTTCCGCGCTGGGTGAACGACTCGGAACCGGGTTTTGTATTTGAGCTTTGCCGTCGGCTGACTGCTGAATTCGAGGTTCGTGTTATCGGACCACACGCCAAGGGAGCAGCTGCAGCGGAAACCATCGATGGGGTCGAGGTGGAGCGCTATCGTTACGCGTCCGAATGGATGGAAACGCTCGCCTACGAGGGAGGCATCATGCCAAAGCTGCGCAGGCAACGCTGGAAGTGGCTGCTCGTGCCCTTGCTGCTTGTCGCGCAATATCACGCGGTGCGTCGCCAGACCAGGCATTGGCGTCCCGACGTAGTTCACGCGCACTGGATCATTCCTCAAGGCATGATTGCAGCGCTGGCTTGCCGAGGGCGCCCGGGTCCCCGACTGATCGTGACTGCACACGGCGGTGATCTGTTCGCTCTCAAGGGCCGATGGTTCGATCGGGTCAAGCGATGGGTCGTCGCCAAGGCAGAGGCCGTGACAGTTGTGGGATGGGCAATGCACGGCATGCTCAAGGCGTTGTGTGACGACATCACGAAAGTGCACGTAGAACCGATGGGTGTCGACCTTCGCGAACGCTTTACGCCGCCCGTGCCCCCGGCGCGGGTTGACGGCGAGATTCTGTTCGTCGGACGTCTCGTCGAAAACAAGGGAGTCAATGTTCTCCTTGCCGCAATGCCATCGATATTGACTCGGCGGCCCGATTCAAGGCTCATCATTGCGGGCTTCGGTCCCGAGGAGCCCGCTCTGCGCGCGCAAGTTGAAGCGCTCGCCATTCAAGACCGTGTGACTTTCGTCGGACCGGTATCCCATAGCGCGCTTCCGGAATTGTATCGACGTGTGAGCGTATGCGTCGCGCCTTTCGTAACCACCAAATCCGGAGTGGAGGAGGGCTTCGGTCTCGTTGTGGTCGAGGCCATTGGCTGCGAATGTCCGGTTGTCGCCTCGGACATTCCCGCCGTGCGCGACATCTATGGCGATCAGAGGCAGGGTTTGGTGGAGTCCGGAAACGTGGCGGCACTCGCCGAAGCAGTCATTCAGGTGCTGAGCAATTCACGCGAAGCATCCGAACGCGTCAGGGCTCTGCGATTGCGAATTTGCGCGCATTTTGACTGGAGTCAAGTCGCTTTGCGCTACGCACGATTGTTGCTTGGGAAATCGTAACCTGTCCCGGCTCGCCGCACCGGACCAGGGTACAAACGAAACACAACCGGTGCGTGGCACCAGTTATCGGATCGTATCAGCGAAGAAAATTGCGGCGTGATATCCGCTCACGATCCCGCTACCATCAGGTCGAACGCAGTCATCCACGGAATCGCACATGTCGATCAAACAGATCCTTCAGACGATAATTCCAGACCCGGTAAAGCGCGTTCTACGGCCAATAAGAAACAGATTCATCAAGAAATACGACTCGGAATTGTCCTTTTGGAGAAGCCGGTTTCAGATCGACAGGGGAAGGTTCCAGAACTCGCATTACGAACGCATGATGCTCGCGATGGCAGAACAATCCGATGACGCATTCCTCAGGAACAAGGTCGTCGCAGACTTCGGCTGCGGGCCTCGAGGCAGCCTCGCATGGGCCGGTTCGGCGCTCGTGCGAATCGGGATCGATGTCCTTGCAGACCGGTATGCGGACGAGTTCAAGGACAATATCACCTCCCATCACATGATTTATGTGAAGTCCACCGAAAGCGTAATTCCGCTGCCGTCGGACTTTGTCGACGTGATGTTCACCCTGAATGCCATCGATCATGTCGACAATTTCTCCGCCATGTGCAATGAAATAATCCGGGTCTTGAAGCCTGGTGGAGAATTCATTGGAAGCTTCAACCTCGAAGAACCGCCAGGGCCCGGCGAACCGCAGCAACTGAACGAAAAAATGATCAGCGACAACTTGCTGAGCAAGTTGAAGATCTTGTCCTATCGAGTAACAAAAATGGGACCTGAGGGAAACCGTTATTCGCCATTCTTCGATGGCAATTTGTCCTACGAGCCGGGCGAGGAGGGAATCCTCTGGGCCAAGGCCAGAAAGCCGCTCGCAAAAATGCCTGATGGTTGATGCAACGTCTGCGCACGGACGATACGCGGCATATCAGCGACCGGGATTTCGCCGCTAGGCTATTTTACGCAGCCACAAGCTGGCACCCGAACCAATCGGGTATCCGGGCATGTGCTCTCTCAGGTAGGCGTCGTGCTTCTTTTCCACATACGAGCTGAAGAACAGTATTTCGAACGCCTTGTTGTACTGGAGAAAGGCGCGGACGAAGTAGACTTCGTTCCATATTCTGCCTTCCTTGATCAGGGTTTCGGGGTATTCGAACGGGTACCAGATGTCATGTATGTGAACAATCACGCCATTGGCCAGCGATGGCAGGATCGAGAACAGCAGGGATGAAAGGTCACTGCCGATTTTCAGCACGTGCGATGAATCGATGAACAGGATGTCATTGGCCTTCAATCCTTTGAAGATCTCCAGCCCCACGTCCTGGACGCTTGTTCTGACGATCTCGTGATTCTTGAACGTCGTGCCCTCGAGGAGCGGTCCTACCGTCGTCGAATACGGATCGATGAACGTCAATCGCGATTCCGGCAGGAATTCCTGCGCAGTGTCGATCATCAATGCCGAAGAGTAGCCTGAACCAACTTCTATGATTCTCGACGGCTTGAACAGTCGCATGAAGGAATAAAGGATGAACCCGTCGTTGAAACCGAACTTCGGATTGTCCGAATAGTATTTCTTCCGGGCGCTTGCGGTTCTTGGTGGCGAAAAATCAGCGTAAAGACCGGAGATTTTCCGCAACAGTTCCTCTTGGTACGCTGCGTTCAGCTCTACCGCATCCTCCGTTGTGACAGTACCGTTGAACAGGGTGACCCTATCCCTCTTGATTGCGGCCGCGCTCGGGATGGTGGAACCGTAATGACCCGGATAGTACCGATAGAACCACAGGCTTCGTTCCTTCAGGGAAAAATACAGAAACCGGACAAAATAGAATGGAACAATCAAGACAGAATGAAGAGTCGACTTCAACCTTCCGTAGAAATCATCGTGAATCATTGTCCACCTGTTCTTGACGGCCAGTGCGGCACCCACATGTGCGCGCGCTTCTGAAGATTGCGAGAAAACTGAAGTCGCCTTCCGAATACGCTAGGCATCCGGTCTCCTCGCCTGTCGCCTCGTTGCGGTTCCGTATGAAAAACTTGCCGCATTGGTTGCCCTCGCCATTAGCGCCAGCATGCCAAATGGCAGCACGTTTGTCCTCACGGCGGCATCGATCAGCTTGACCCACCATGGCAGGATCAAGGCCATGCTCTTCGCGATGGCGACCAGCACAGGCCGTTGCGAAACATCGAGTGCGGCGTAGCCGAGCACGGCATATGCGGGCGGGTGCGCGGTCGCGAACTGTTGTGCGGTGTTTCGCCCGCCCTCGACCATCTTGCGGGAAAGAGACGCCATGGAAATGCCCGAGTCCTCGTGAATGACGGCCGCGGACGGAGTGTAGGCAAACCGCGCGCCTGCTTCGGCCAGGCGAACAAAGAGATCGCGGTCCTCGAATCCGTAACGATCGTATCGCTCGTCGTAGCCTTCGACCTGCCGGTAACAGGCCGCACTGACCACGACGTTTTGTGACGTGAAGGAATACAGGTTGCCGGCCCGGAATTGTTTTTCCCTGCGTGCGACCGCCAAGTCCTGGTAGCGGCTCCAGAAATCGTTTCCGCAGCCGCGCAGGCCGCCGATGCTGACATCCACGTTTGCCTTGACGGCGTCCACGTGAAAGCGAAGGAAATCGGAGTCGGCCGGAGGACAGTCGCAATCGAGAATCAGCAGGTAATTGCCACTCGCTTCCCGTGCGCCCCTATTGATCGCGCCGCCGCGCCCCAGGTTGACCTGGTTTTCGATGAGGCGAACTCCCAGCGATTCAAGCGTGCGCAATTTCTTCAGTTCGGTGTCGGTCGAACCATCGTCGACCACTATCGCTTCGAACGGAACACCGCACACTGCTGCCGCATCGAGGTGGCCTTCGACCGTTCTGATAGTCAGGTCTGCGGCGTTTAGCGTCGGCAAAATGGCGCTGATGCTGATCTTGCTCTGGTTCACCTGTTCCTCGTTCATTGCCTGGCCGCATCGCTTGCGGGAATGCCGGAACACCCGTATCGGCCAGCGTGCATCGGCATTACATCATCACCGCGACGCCGAATCCCTTCCCTCGACCGCCCTGTCATTCAGGCTCGGAACCGTCTTAGCGGCGCTCCGGGGTGGCGCCAAACCGCAGGCGAACACGCTCAATGACGCTTGCGCTCTTGATGATGCTGGCGGCGAACAGAACCTTGAACCGTTCGCCATATGGCAGCTCGGATTTCCATATCCGGACTGCCGAACCCATGGAGCTTCGAAGTGGCCGTACGGCCTCCGGACCGGCCCAGTCGAGGCCGAGCGCGCGCAAGCGGTATCGACCTGCTGCGACCCTGCGCGCCTGGCGAATGGCTCCCGACAGGGACGTTCGAGGCGGCGTTGTCACCACGGCGAAAGCCGTGTGCCTGGTTTCGATCCCCAGCTTGTTTGCCCGCCACCCCCATTCGCGATCGCCGCCGGAAAACAGACGCTCGTCAAAGGGACCAATGCGTTGAAACTGCTTGCGCGTGCAGAACAGGTTCCCGGTTCCCGAAAACCCCTTGTGCTCGATATTTTCCCGCAGCTCGAACCCCATGATGTACTGGTAGAGCGCCGTGCCGCTGCGAACGTGCGGTTCCGTGATCAGCGCATCTCCTCCCACGAGGTACTGTCCGTTTCCGGCCTGAAGCGCCTTGACGCCATGTTCCAGCCAATCGGCCCGAGGGACGCAATCGGCGTCTGTGAACGCAAAGACCTCCCCGGTCGCTATTCTGGCACCTGCATTTCGTGCTGCATAGGAGCCCGGCGTTTCGCAGCGCTCGACATGCAGTTCGAACGGGTAAGTGTTAGACACGCTGAGCGGAGGCGTCGAGCCGTTGTCAACCAGCAGAACCTGCATTCTTTCCGCAGGATACGTCTGCCGGCGCAAAGCCTCCAGGCAGATCAAAGAGGCGCCCCCATCGTTGAATACAGGAATGATGACGCTTATCTTTGGTTTGTCGCTCATGACTGATCCGACCATTGCTCGCCTATTTCCACGCATTCCTCGGTCGAGGGACGCAGATACAATCCCATGACCGCTATTCTTGGCGTTTCCGACCTCCAAGGAAAGCCGTCTCGGCGACAGGCATTGTCGACAGGCCTACAATCACGATGCGTGTCTTGAATCGTGCGGAAATGCCAACTGCATCATGGCAAGAAGCCAGTCTCTATTTAGCATCCAGCTCGCGAGCAAATACGCGATTCCTCCGAACACGACGCCGCAGACGAGTCGGGCGAGCGATGGGTCCATTTGGCTGCAGAGCGCGCTACCGACGGCGGCAGCAATAGCCGAAGCAACGAGCGGCCTCAGCATCGAACCCGCATACTCCTTCAGCGTCGCGCCGCACAGGGGTCGTATCAGGACCGCCCAACCTGGAACGAAGGAGGTGAGCTGGATCGACAACAGCGCGATCGCCATGGCGATCGTACCGAAACTGGCTGCAGCCCAGAGCACGGGTGGTATGACGACAAGCATTCCAAGATTCCATTTGAACGCGAGGTCGGCGCGACCGGTGGCGAACAACAGGCTGCCGACTGGATTTCCTATTGAGCGGATCATCCCCCATAACGCCAGCACGCGCAGTACCGGCACCGCATCGAGCCAGCGGGCGCCGAAAAACACGAGCACGCAATCTGCGGAGAAGACGGCAAGCGCGGCATAGAGCGGGAAATTCACCGAAGCCGTCATCCAGATCGATTTCAGATAGATGTTTCTCAGCGCGGCGCGGTCGTGTTGAGCGATGGCCATCGCGGGCAACGCGACTCGCGTGACGATCGGATTCACCGCAAACGCCACCCTCAGACTGAGGTCGCGAGGCAGGCTGTAGAAGCCCAGGTCTCCCGTCGATAGTGCACGTCCGCCGATGAAGATGTCGGCCTGACTGTTGAGCGTGTTGACGACGTTGTTGGCCATCGTGTATCCGCCGAAGTGCAAAAAACGCCGGATCTCTGCGAGGCGTAGGCGAGCGGAAGGTCGCCAGCCCCTGGATAGCTTCAGCCAGCAAAGCGATGTCATCGTTAAGGCGGAAGAAAGCAGCCCGGCGACCAGCGCAATCACGCTGGGGGAGGTCAGAGCCCAGCCGATGGCGACTGCGGCACCGACGAATGCCGATGCAATCTCGATTCGGGCGAGTACGTTGAAAGTCATCTCCTTTTCCGCCATCACGCGCAGTTGTTGTCCCACGGCGTTGATGAGGAAATACAGGCTCGTCAGCATCAACACGGGTTCCAACTGCGGTGCTTTGTAGAGATGCGAAAGTGCAGGGCTTGCTGTCATCACCAGGACCATCATCAACGCGCCCGCGGCAACGTTGAGCCAATAGAGACTCGACAGTTGATCATCGTCGACCTCCTGATGGTGGATGATCGCGTTGCTCACGCCCATGTCGGCAAATATCTGCGCAAAGGCAATGACCGCCATGCTCAAGGCCATCAGTCCGAAATCGGATGGCAGCAGCAGCCTGGCCAAGATGGACACCTGCAGAAACTGCAGCGCGGACCGCGCGACGGCGGCGACCGCGGTCCAGCGAACAGCAGTGAAGATACGCCGCTTCGTACTCATGGCTTGCGCGCGACGGTGAAGTATCCCGCGGTCTCTTCCGAACTGCTCGGCCAGACGCGATCGAGCCAGATCGCCACGTGTTGGTTGATCCAGAACGCGGCGTTCAAACAGGCGCGCAGGACAGCCCTGACCGGACGCGGCCCGTTGATCAGTCTTATCACCTGATAGTTTAGTTTGACGGTCCACATGGTCCAGAATCCCGTCGTCGGTTCGACGACGACATCGACAAAGCCTGCGCCGCGAAACAGGTAGTCGAGCCCGTAGAGGGTATAACGGAAGAAGTCGTGGGGTGCTTCATGGACGCGCCACATGAACGGCACTTGCAAGATGATCTTGCCGCCCGGGCGCATGATTCGTGCGGCCTCGCGCAAGAACAGCGAAGGCTCGCGCAAATGCTCCATGACGGAAAAACTGATGACGGTGTCGGCAACGGCGTCCTGAACCGGCAAAGGTTCATTGAGGTCCGCCAGGACATCGGCGACACGAGTGTGCTGGGTGCTGCCCCAATCGATGCCTATGTATTGGTCGCAATACTGACGCAGGTAGGCTTCGTACGGCCTGTCACCGCAACCAAGATCGATGAGCAAGCCCCGGAGATTCGGGCGATGTCGCTCGATCATCGCATCGCCGGCGTCGTAGATCGACCAGTTGAAAGCATGTCGCCCTGGATGCTTGCCGCTGGGGTGCATTTTGGCGCTGTTCCTGTTCACGTCTTGCCCACGACACTCTGCAGGCGCTGCGTCTCTGCAACGATCCGCGATTTCGACCAGTACTCTGCGATGATGCGACGGTTCTCGTCCCTCTGTTTCTGGGTAAGGGGGCTAAACACATCTTCGGTGGAGTCAGCGTACGGGCCAAACGCGTCCGGAAAGCGATGGACGTGCGCGCCCTTTGAACGGTAGAAAGGAAACAGAAGGTTTTCCTCGCGCAGGAATACCTTCGCCCCCTTGAACAGGGACAGGCTGACGGTACCGGTCGCCTGTTGTCGTACATGATTCATGAACACGAATCCGCAGGCCGCAATGCGCTCGCTGTACTCGGCCGGCGAAAGATAGCTGCGCAGCGGAACGAACCTCGTTCCAAATAGGCGATGGCCATGGGCGCAGACAGCGTCGGCATAGTCTGCGAGGCCGTAGCTCAGCGGAACCACGATATCTCGCCCCTCGAGGTCGAGACGACGCAGCTGCTCGAAGGCATCGAGGTGATTGTTTGTCGGCGTGGCTGAGTTCCCGAGCAGGAGGTCGAGGCCGTGCATGTTTTTCGCGCCATGGCTGAAAGAGTCCTCTGCGCTCGAGCAGTAAAGCTGATGGAACACTGCGTGGAGTCCCGGTTGCGAGCGCTGGAGAAGGACGAACTCGTCCGGGAGCATGGAAATGACGTCTACTCGTTTCAGCGTCCGCTGCATCCAGTTCCGGAACAACAGTCCATTCGCGACAAAGCGCACGGCTCGCCGGGCACGGTCGCGAACAGACGTTCTTTCGACACCGTTCAATGTCGGCAAGAGCGCTTCCGTCAGTGGCAAGTACAGGTGATCAGCGTATCCGTCGAGCAAACCGTAGTAATCCGCCCCCCAGCCATGCCAAACAACGGGCAATCCGCGCGGCGCGCGCTCCACAGCTCGCGAGAACCAGCGGGTCATGGAATGGACGACAAGGCAATCGGCCTCGCGCAAGTCGCAATCGAGCGCCCGCGAAAACCAGTATCGTTGCGGGACGAACCGAACATTTGCGGCGGGTTGGACAAAGCGGGTGGTGGCATCGGCAATACGGATCACGCGAAATTCATTGCTGCCGGGAAAGGCCGACTCGAAAACGTCTTGCGCAAACGGTGTGAACTTGTCGTCGATGGCCAGGTGAAGAATTTTCATTCAAGCGAGTGACCGGTGCCTTCCGCTCAGGTATTGCCGAGGCCGTCG
>Ga0207695_10007979_pt1 | contig 13349 bp, 12 predicted proteins | sample KBSC54metaG_FD_184354 | JGI IMG/M metagenome (GOLD analysis project Ga0207695, IMG submission 184354) | Corn rhizosphere microbial communities from Kellogg Biological Station, Michigan, USA - KBS C5-4 metaG (SPAdes) (version 2) | ecosystem: Host-associated > Plants > Roots > Rhizosphere > Soil...
ACGGCATTGTCGGGCGGAATTTTTGGCTGCCGGACGCGCAAGCGGCCGTCGGATTTATGGGCGGTGGCTCCCTACGTGAATACTGGAGCTGGCGATTCGGGCGGCATATTGGACGAAGCGCCGCATTACACGTCGGATGCGGCGGCGGTGCAGGCGCTGCTGGAGCAGCCGACGCCGCGGAATGAGTGCTCGGAACTCTGGCACGCCATTTGGCGTTCGGTACGGAACGATCAGCCGCAGTCGCGCGGCAAGCGGCACCTGATCGTGTACTCCGAATGCGACCCATCGGGGTCGGCAGGCGACAGCCTGGTGTCGGCGGTGGTTGGGTCGCGGGCGACGGTGCAGGTGATCGCCTCGGGAGACTGTCCGAAGTTGGAGGACTTTTGCAAGCGGGCGCGGTGCAGCTTTGAATCGATCGAATCGGACGAGCAGTTGATCCGGGCGGTGGAGATGGCTTACCTCAATCTGCTGGCGCGGTATGAAATCGTATGGCAGAGCGGCGCGGCTGAACCGGCCGCTCTACGAATCCGCCTCCATTCGCCGGCAGGGTGGGCCGATGCCACCCTGACGTGACGGGAATTAGTCCTTCCAGTCCATGGCCAAACGGACGAGGGTGCGAAGTGGGAGGCCGGTCGGGCCTTTGGAGATGTAGGGCTTGGCGTCATCCATCCAGGCGGTGCCGGCGATGTCGAGGTGGACCCACGGGGTGTCCTCGGCGAATTCCTTGAGGAACATGGCGGCGGTGATCGCTCCGCCCCAACGTCCGCCGATGTTGCCCATATCGGCGAAGGCGCTCTTGAGATACTCCTTGTAGTCGTCATCGAGGGGCATTGGCCACATGCGCTCGCCTTCGGATTTCGAGGCCTGCAATACGCGATCGCGCATGGCGTCGTTGTTGGAGAACAGGCCGACGTTGAGGTGTCCGAGAGCGACGACGATTGCGCCCGTCAAAGTGGCGGCATCGACGAGGTGGGTGCAACCTTGCTTGCGGGCGTATGCCAAAGCGTCGGCGAGGATCAGGCGGCCTTCGGCATCGGTATTCAGGACCTCGATGGTTTTGCCGGACATGGCGGTCACGATGTCGCCGGGTCGCTGGGCTTTGCTGCCCGGCATGTTCTCGACGCAAGGGACGAAAGCGGTGACGGGAATGGGGGGCTTGAGTTGCGCGATGGCACGCATGGCGCCGATCATAGCGGCGCCGCCGGCCATGTCGTACTTCATTTTTTCCATACCGTCGGAGGGCTTGATGGAGATTCCGCCGGTATCGAAAGTCACACCTTTGCCGATCAGGCCGAGGTGGGCTTTGGAGGTCGAGTCCGCGGGCCGGTAACCGATAACGATGAAGGCGGGCGGTTCAGCGCTGCCCTGCGACACACCGAGGAGCGCTCCCATACCGAGCTCCTGCATTTGGCTTTGTTCCAGCACTTCGCATTCGAGGCCGGATTCGAACGCCATCTGCCGGGCCATGGCTGCCATTTTGGTGGGCGTCAGCAGGTTGGCGGGCTCGTTTACCATGTTGCGGGTAAAATTCTGGGCCTCGGCGATGATGCGACCGCGCTCGGCTGCTTCCGCGGCTCCGTCGGCGGAACTTACAACGGTAAATTGATCGAGAGATTTCTTGGGATCCAGGGTCTTGAGGCGGTCGGGTTCGAAGTTTCCCAGGATGGCGCCTTCGACGGCTGCGGAAATGAATTCGGGACTACCGTGGTCGGCGTCAGGCTCGAATGCGACCTTTTTGACCGATTTCCCACGCAGCAGGCGAACGCCTGCGGCAACTAACTTACGCAGGTCACCGGACGTGAACTTCTCGGTTTTGCCTGCGCCGGCCAGGACAACGCGCGTGGCGGCGACGCCGTTCACGTGATGAAGAATGGTCAATTCCAGCGGCTTTCCCGCGACCTCTCCGGAGTCCACCAGATCTCCGGCTCCGAAACGCGTTTCTTTGACGCCTTCGAAGATCGGAACAATGAGAGCGTCCGCCGCAAACTCGAGGGCGGGTGATTTGTCGATTGTGATCTGCATCAGTACCGATTGTGACGGAGGTGAGGTTCTAGTGCAAACCGATTGTCGCGAGCGAAAAATACAGATTTTGGAATTTTCTGAAGTTTTTACAACCTTTGGTTCCGGAGAGCGTCTAAACGGTTGTACACGTGCGTTTAGAATCCGGTGTACACTAGAATATGTTAGAGTTGCGGGGAGAAATCCTGGGTAAGGAATTTCCAAAAGCTGTAACGGCGAGGCCGCCGCTAGCGTCCAATAGCTGTAAGGCAGCGGCTCCTATGGGGCTGGTGGATCAAAATGGCTGATCTGTCGCAATCGAACAATCCGTTAGGCCACGACGCAGACGATCATTTGTCGCGTTTGCTGGTAGACCATGTTGAGGAACCTTTCTACAAGTCCCTCATCCAAAACATCAAAGATCTTGTTAACCCACCCAAGCTTCCGCCGCTGGAGTTGACGTCTAAACCCGTCGCGGTGAAGGACATCTGGGGATTGTACGGCCGGCAGAAGAAGTCGTTTGCGATGTCGATGACATTGCAGCTCGGTGCGGTTGTTCTTCTGTTCACGGTGTTGTCAGCCAAGCCGGTTCAGGACAAGATCAAGCAGGTCGCGACGCTGGTGCTGCCGACAGATCTCTTGCCGCCCGAAGCGCCACCGAAGGCGCAGGTGATGAAGGGTGGCGGTGGCGGCGGCGACCGGTCGTTGTTGCCGGCCAGCAAGGGTCGTTTGCCGAAGGCCGCAGTCCGGCAGTTCGTGCCTCCGCAGGCGGTGCAGGCGAACCTGAACGCGAAGATGACGATGGAACCCTCGATTCTGGCTCCGCCGGATGTGGTTCTTCCCAACGTGAACATGCCGAATTACGGCGACCCGCTGGGCAAGATCGGACCGCCTTCAAACGGTACGGGGTCGGGTGGCGGTATCGGGTCCGGTAAAGGCGGCGGCGTCGGCTCGGGAACGGGCGGCGGCGTGGGTCCGGGTGAAGGCGGCGGATTCGGCGGCGGCGTGTTCCGCGTCGGCGGCGGCGTCACGGCTCCGGTCCTGGTCTACAAGAAAGAGCCGGAATACTCGGAAGAAGCCCGCAAAGCGAAGTATCAGGGCACGGTTACGCTGTACGTCGAAGTGGCCCCCAACGGCAAGGCGCAGAACATCAAAGTGCTGCACAGCCTGGGTCTGGGTCTCGACGAAAAAGCTATCGAAGCGGTCAAGCAGTGGACGTTCAAGCCGGGCCTGAAGGACGGCAAGCCTGTCACGGTCGCGGCCAGCATCGAAGTCAACTTCCGGTTGCTGTAGAGAAAAATCAACTCGGTTGAAAAGGGGCGATCCGGAAACGGGTCGCCTTTTTTGTTTTTACTCGCCGAAGGCTTTGCGGCACTCTTCGCAGGGGCAGATGTGGCGGAGGTGATCGTAGGAGTAGATGCCGGCGCTGTGGCCGTCGCTCCAGTTGATGCGAATGGCGTAATTGCCGACGGGATCGACGCCGAGCATTTTGAGCGCGGGCTGGTACATCTGAAATGGGTTCGAGGGCTGCTCCGGCTCGGGCACTCGCGGGGGAGTTCCATGGGCGCCGGTGCAGCCGGCACAGGGACATTTGTCACGCAGGTACTTGGCGCCGTACTCGCTGCGGTGGCCGTCTTTCCAATCGATCTTGATTCCCTTGGACTTGGAAATGGCTATGTGTTCGGGGTCGGTAGAGAAAGGCATTTTCAGTTAAACATGCGCTCGACGTCGCGCACGCCGGAGATGCGGCGCATGGCCGAGACCAGTTTTTCCAGTTGCTTTTTGTCCTTAACGTCGACGGTCATCTCGACGATTCCGCCGCCCTGATCGAGGTCGGTCTTGGCCTCCAGGCTGCGGATGTTGGTGTTCTCGTCGGAGAAGACGCTCGTCAACTGGTTCAGCATGCCGGGGCGGTCGTCGGTGTGGACGACGATGCGGACGGGGAAAGCGTCGGAGGTGGCGCGCGCCCACTCGACGCCGATCTTGCGCTCCACGTCGTACATCAGATTCTGCACATTGGGGCACATGCTGGAATGGACAGCGACGCCCTTGCCGCGCGTGACATAGCCGACGATGGCCTCGCCGCGGATGGGATTGCAGCACTTGGCGCGGTAGACCATGAGATCGTCGGCGCCCTGGACCTTGATGACGTCGGCGCCATCGCTGGGGCGGCCGGGGACTCCGGCGGGCTGTTGCTCGGGGGCCGGCTTGGATTCCGGCTCTTCCTTGACCAGCTCGGGCGCGACCTTGACGAGCACCTGGCGAGCCGAGAACTTGCCGTAACCGAGGGCGGCGTACAGGTCTTCGGACTTGCTGAAGCCATAGTCCGAGGCGACCTGTTCGAGGTCGGCCCTGGCGATCTTGCCCATCTGCACGCCGAGGCGGCGGGCCTCTTTTTCCAAATACTTCTCGCCGATCTCGATCGCCTTGAGGCGCTCACTGGCGTTGATGACGTGCTTGATTTTGTTGCGGGCGCGCGTGGTCTTGACGAAGGCCAGCCAGTCCTTGCTGGGCTGATGGCCGGGCTGCGTCATGATCTCGACGATGTCGCCGTTGCGCAGGCTGGAGCGCAGCGGCACGATGCGGCCGTTGACCTTGGCGCCGACGCAGGTGGCGCCGACGTCGGAGTGGATGGCGTAGGCGAAATCGATGGGAGTGGCGTCGCGCGGCAGGACGATGACCTTGCCGCGGGGAGTGAAGGTGTAGGCCTCTTCGGGGTAAAGGTCCACCTTGAGGGTGGACATGAACTCGCTCGGGTCTTGCACGTCGCGCTGCCATTCGACCAGGTGGCGGAGCCAGGCGATGCGTTGATCGTCGGCTGCCGGGCCCTTGCGGCCTTCCTTGTACTTCCAGTGCGCGGCGATGCCTTCCTCGGCGATGCGGTGCATCTCCTCGGTCCGGATCTGCACTTCGAACGTCTGGCCGTGCGGGCCGACGACGGAAGTGTGGAGCGACTGGTAGAGGTTGGGGCGCGGGATGGCGATGAAATCTTTGATGCGGCCGGGGATGGGACGCCAGCGATTGTGAATGACGCCGAGCGCGGCGTAGCAGTTCTTGACGGAGTCGGTGATGATACGGAGCGCCATCAGGTCGTAAACCTGGTCGACGGTGATCTTCTGGCGACGAAGTTTCTGGAAGACGGAGTAGGGGCGCTTGACGCGGCCATCGATGCGGGCGGGAATGCCTTCGCGGCGCAGTTCGGATTCGACGGTGTGGCGGATCTCTTCGAGGAACTCTTCGTTGGAGTGGCGGCGGGTTTCGATGGCGCCGAGAATCTCTTTGTATGCCTCGGGTTCGAGGTGCTGGAATGCGAGGTCCTCAAGCTCGCCGCGGACTTTACCCATGCCGAGGCGGTGGGCGATGGGCGCGTAGATCTCGATGGTCTCGCGGGCGATGCGCTCGCGGCGTTCCGGGCTGAGATAGCCGAGGGTCCGCATGTTGTGGATGCGGTCGGCCAGCTTGACCATGATGACGCGGATGTCCTCGACCATGGCGAGGAGCATCTTGCGGAAGCTTTCGGCCTGGCGCTCTTCGGCGGAGAAGAAATCGAGCTTGGTGAGCTTGGTGACGCCGTCGACGCAGCGGGCGACGTCCTCACCGAATGCCTTGCGGACTTCTTCGGTGGTGACGCTGGTGTCCTCGACGACGTCGTGGAGGAGGCCGGTTTCCATGGCCACGAGGTCCATGCGCATCTCGGACAAGATATGGGCCACCATGACCGGGTGGGCCATGTAGGGTTCGCCGGAATCGCGGGTCTGGCCTTCGTGTTTTTCGCGGGCGAACTGGTAGGCCTTTTGGAGAGGGGCGAGGTCGTCTTTGGGGCGGTATTCGCGGACCTTGGATTCCAGTTCGAGGTAGAGTTGGTCCACCGAGTCTGGGGGGAGAGAGGGTACGGTGTCGGAGAGGCTCGGGGTTTCAGCGGGCACGCTAGTTTGATTGTAGCAGTCGGGAGTGCTTCACCACGGAGCCAGGGAAGACACGGAGAAGGAGAGGAGACAAAAACAAAAAAGGCCGGGCTTGTGGGCCCGGCCTTTGAGGCAAGTAAATATTAATTACTTTTGGTTGGGGTCGGCAACGATGGCGCCGCCGGCGGCCTTCTTTTCTTTCTCTTCGGCCTTCTTCTTCTTGGTGGCGAGGGCCTTTTGGACCCAGTCGTCGGCGATTTTGGTTTGGGCTTCGTAGCCGGCCTTGTCGTCGGCGAGATCGGCGCGTTCGCGGATGAGAAGGTTCTCGTAGGCCATGGCGTCATCGTAATCGGGATTGATCGACAGTGCCTGATCGAGCGACTTGAGACCGGTGTCGATGATGGGACCGAAGTCTGCCTTCAACTGGTCTCGCACCTTCTTGTCCTTGATGGGGCCGGGGTCTTCCTGTTTCATGCCCAGCTTGGCGCGAGCCTTGCCGTATTCGGGATACCACTTGGACCAGGCGATGAACCCGAGACTGTAAAACGCATCGGCGTTCTTGGGGTCGACGGTGGTGAGTTTCTCGTACCACTTCTGGGCTTCGTCCAACTGCTTCTGGTTGAGATAGAGAGATGCAATGGAAGCGATTGCGACGGTGTTCTTGGGGTCCATGTCGAGTACCTTGACGAACTGGTCATGGGCGGCCGTGGCGAACTGCTTATTTTCCGGAGACTCGGCGCCGGGGATGTACTGCTGCATGTAAGCAGTGGCCAGGTACAGGCGCGCCGTGGGGAAATTGGGATCCAAATCCACCGCGGTCTTGAAATGCTCGACGGCTTCGGGATACTGGGCATTCTTGAAGGCGGCGACACCCTTATTGAGCTGGTCGCGCGCTTTCAACTGCGTGCAGCTTGTGCCCAGGATCGCCAACGCGGCCACGGACAGAATCAGAATTACTTTGCGCATCTTCGGAATGCCTCCTATTGTCCCAAATCCTTGAAGGGCATCAGTCCGACCTTATCGATGCCGGCGCCGTGGGCGATATCAATCGCTTTTGCGACCCACTGAAATTCGAGGGTCGGATCACCCTTGACGAAGATCACCCGCTCGGCGCGCGTCTTGAAGATGTCTTCGAGACGGCCCTGCAGACGATCCCAGTCGCTGGTCTCACCGTTAATCATGACGGTGTGGTTTCCGTCAACGGTAATGACGACTGTGCGGGTGTCGGACTGATTGGCCTGCGCGCCGGGGGGCGGCGGCTGCGGAACGAGCGCCTCCAGCCCTTTCGGCGTGAGGGGCGTGATCACCATAAAGATGATGATGAGCACGAGCAGCACGTCGATCATCGGCGTCATGTTCATGTCGCACTTGGGACCACCACCGGCCCCGCCAACTGCCATTGACATAGAAAAACTCCTTTAAGAAAACTCGGATGACTTACTGGCCGGCTGGCGCAGGTGCCGCAGCTTCGGCCTTGCCCTTTTCCTGCATCTGCTCCGTGAGGAGGCCAACGTTGTCGACGCCGGCGGCCTGCAGGTTCTGCACCACTTCCAGCACCACTTCGTACTTGGCGCGCTGATCGCTCTTGATGAAGACCGTCTTATCGAGGCGGCCGGTCAGCAGGTCCTTTACTTTGGGGGCCAGATCGTCGGCCGGCAACTGTGTGGTGTTCAGATAAACTTTGCCGTCGCGAGTAACGCCGATGGTCACCGCATCGCTCTTGTCCTGGGCAGGCATGGCAATGGGGTTTTTGGTCTTGGCCAGATCCACACTGACACCCTTCGACAACATGGGCGTGATGACCATGAAGATGATCAGCAGCACCAACATCACGTCCACCATGGGGGTAACGTTGATGTCGGCAACCGCGACCGCTTCTTTACGCTTTTTCATATCCGTCATGCTTGTTCTCCCCGTGGATTCGGCTCAGGAGCCGGGAGTCCCTTGGGGGACTCCCGGTGAATCAACTCGCCGGATCCTTAGTCAGTCACGGGCCGGACTACTTGCGGGCGCCGGCGCCACGCTGGGAACGCTTCAAGAAGTAGTCGATCAACTCGGAACTGGAGTTGCCCATTTCCACGTCGAAAGCTTCAATCTTGTTGGTGAAATAGTTGTACATCCAGACCGCCGGGATAGCCACAAACAGACCGATAGCGGTGGTCACAAGGGCTTCCGAAATACCGCCGGCCACAGCACCGAGACCGGTCGACTTTTCGGTCGAAATGCCTTTGAACGCGTTGATGATGCCGGCGACCGTTCCGAACAGACCCACGAAGGGGGCGGTGGAACCGATCGTCGCCAGGCCGCTGACGCCGCGCTTCAGTTCGGCGTGAACGATAGCGTCGGCACGCTCGAGAGCGCGCTTGGAAGCTTCGATCTCTTCGCCGGGGATTTCCGAGCTAATCTGGTGCGCCTGGAATTCCTGCAGACCGGCCACGACAACCTTGGCGAGGTGGCTCTTCTTGTAACGGTCGGCGATCTTCACGGCTTCATCGAGTTTGCCTTCGCGCAGCGCGCCGGCCACGGCCGGAGCAAACTGCCGGGACTGCTTACGGGCGGCGCTGTATGCCATCATGCGATCGATCATGACGCCGATAGAATACGCCGACATGATGAAGAGCAGGATGACGACCGCCTTAGCGAGTCCACCCATCTGTGCCCACAGGTGAACGGGGTCCCAACCGACGCCGCTGTTGTCCTGGAGCAAATAAAGCGACCATACGTGCAATTGCAATAACATTTGTGTTCTCTCTCCTGCGAGTTGATTTTTGTTACTTCTATTCCGACGTCCGAACAGGACCTTCGGGTTACTGGCTCAACGTGAAGTTCACGTCTATTTGAGTCACAACTTCGACCGGCTCTCCATTGAGGAGGGTCGGAGCGTATACCCACTGTCTCACCGCGTCCATGGCGGATTGGATCAGCAGCGGGTGGCCGCTGATCACCTTTAGATCTTGAATGGTACCGTCCTTGGCGATAACGGCATTCAGGTGGACGACACCGGAAATGCGCGCCTGCTTGGCCAGCGGAGGATACACGGGCTTGGGCTGGCGGACGAGTTTCGCCTGCTGGACGTTGCCGCCCACGCGAATGCGTTGCGGGGTGGCGGGCTTCTCTTCCTTCTTAGCCGGAGGCGGAGGCGGTGGCGGAGCGGCCGAGGGGACCGAACCGATGATGCCGCCGAGCACGCCGCCCGGAGTTCCGCCGGCGACGCCGCCGGGAACACCACCGACCACGCCGGCGACGCCGGAAGTGGGAGGCGGCAACTCTTCTTCAGTGATCTTGGCGATGTCTTTGGGGACAACCTTCGGCGCCATCAGCTTGCCGGCATCGAACTGGCGAGGAATCACTTTGACGTGAATCACGGGAGCTGCCGGAGGTGGCGGGGGAGGAGGAGGCGGAGGAGGAGGAGGCGCCACCAACATGCTGGTCAACTGGGTTGCCGGGAGGTAGTCGAAATACCACATCGGCAGGATGACCATGACGCCGATCAGCAATAACTGCACGATGGTGGAGACGATCACCGTCGCGGTCGTGTTTGTCTTTCCGGTCTGTACAAACGTCTGCTCAAACATAAAACTTCCTTTCCGTCGAACGCAGGCGCCGAAGCCATTTCGCCTGCGCGTCCAAGTCTACTTAACCGCCTTCGTCGAACCCTTGCGAACCGCTTCTGTCCGGGGAGCAGTGGACAGCACGGGAGCGGCCGGCGTTTTTCTGCGCTGATCGGCGTAGTTGTGCCAGAACAAAACGATCGGACTGGCGATGAACACCGAGGAGTACGTGCCCACGATGATGCCGCATACCAGGGCAAAACTGAAACCGTGCAGTACGGGACCGCCGAACAGGAACAGGGCGATGACCGTCAGGAACGTCAATCCGGAAGTCATGACGGTCCGGCTTAACGTCTGGTTCACAGCCCGGTTCATGACGCTTTCCAGAGGCTCGCGCCTCGAGATCTTCAAATTCTCGCGAATACGATCGAAGATCACGATCGTATCGTTCATGGAATAACCGACCAGGGTCAAGAGCGCCGCGATCACCGTCATCGAGATCTGCTCGTTGAACAGCGACATCAGGCCGACTGTGATGATCGTATCGTGGAAGACCGCGATCACCGCGCCCAAGCCGTAAATCCACTCGAACCGGAAGGCGATATACGCCAGCATTCCAGCGAGGGCATACAGGGTCGCGAGGACAGCCTTGCTGCGTAACTCCTTGCCCACCTTCGGTCCAACCATCTGGACTTCCCCGATGTGGAAGGGGGCGAGATAACTCTCCTGTTGGAGAGTGTTCATAATACCAGGATTCATACCGGGCACGGAGGACAATTGATTGAAATCCGTGATGAGCCCGGAGTACTGCTTATCGCGCACGTTTACCAAGTCCGAGGTGAGCTTCTGGAACTGCTGATCGTTCATCGGAACGCCGGCGCGCGCCAGCGGATCGCGCAACCGTTCGGCCAGCGCCTGCTGGCTGGCGTTGTTGAAATCGAGCTTGCCGTTGTTCGGCTGTCCGAACGTGGAGCTCAGGACGTTCTGCATGGTATCGCGATTCTGGTTGAGCAACCGCTCTTCCTGCAGTTCGGTCCCGATCGACACGCTGTTGACGGCCGTGCCGCCTTTGAAATCGACTACGCTGACTTCACCTTTGATGGCATGCTCCATGACGGAGCGGATCTTCTGCAGATCGGGCGCTGAAGCGAACTTCACGGTCATCATGGCGCCCCCCCTGAAGTCGATCCCGTAATTGATTCCGTGCCAGAAGAAAATGCTTCCCAATCCAGCGACAGTCAACACCAGCGAGGCAATGATGAACGCCCACTTCTTGCCTAGAAAATCGTAGTTCGTACTCTTAAATAATTCCATCGACCTTGCCGTGCTGGTGGCTTACAACACATTCGACACCAGCCCTTTTAAATTTGTTCCCGTATTTCGGACGGAAATAATCAATCCCTTTAAATGCTTAGCGTCTCCAGGCGACGCTGTCCAGACAGTTCGTAATCGAAGATGGTGCGCGACACGAAAACTGCCGTGAAAATGTTCGCAATTAACCCGATCGTCAATGTTATCGCAAATCCCTTGACCGGTCCTTCGCCAAAAAGGAACAGGAAAGCACAAGAGACCACGGTGGTGACGTGGGTGTCGACGATGGTCCACCAAGCCTTACCGAACCCGGCGTCCACTGCCGCGACGATCGACTTGCCGGAGCGCAGTTCTTCGCGGATTCGTTCGAAGATTAGAACGTTCGAATCGACCGCCATACCGATGGTGAGAATTACGCCCGCGATACCGGGCAGAGTGAGCACCGCGTGGAAATAAGCCAGCGCGGCAAGCAACACGACGGTGTTCAACAGAAGCGCCAGAACGGCGTTGATGCCGCTGCGCTTGTAGTAGATCAGCATGACGAGGATGACCGCCAGCAAACCGACGATACCGGCCATCATGCCTTCCTTGATCGAATCGGCGCCGAGCGAGGGACCGATCGAGCGTTCCTGCATGGGCAGGACGCTGGCCGGCAGCGAGCCGGACCGCAGATAGCTGGACAAATCCTCGGCTTCCTGCTCGCTTCCGAGGCCGGTGATTCTCCCGGAGTCCTCAATCTTGGACTGAATGGTGGCGACGCTGACGATCTGCTTGTCGAGGACGACCGCGAGCTTATTGCCGACGTTGGCCTCGGTGTAGCGGCCGAAACGGCGGCCGCCTTCGGGCGACAGAGTGAAGCTGGTTTCCCATTTCCGCATTTCGTCCTGACCGGGGCGGGCGTTGCGCATCACCGAGCCGGTGATCACGGGGTTCTTGGTGACGAGATACCACTGCTCGCCCTCAGAGCCGGCGCGGGGCTTGGCCTTGTAGAGCACGGTGTTGAGGGGGAGCACGCCGCCGTGCTGCGCCATGGCGGCATCCTTCGTGGGGAACGGACCGTCCTTCACGTCGTCGATTTCGAGAACGGCCGCGGTGCCGATTCGCTCGCGGACGCGGGCCGGATCGTCGACGCCGGGCAACTGCACGAGAACCTCATGAGTATTGCTGCCGTATTCGGTGACGGTGGGCTCGGTCAAGCCGAGGCCGTTGATGCGGTTCATGATGGTATCCACGGTGCGCTTGACGGTGTCGCCTTCGAGGGCCAACAGGTCCGTGGGCTTCATCTTCATCGAATAATCGGTGGCATTCAACGAGGTGAGATTGTAGGTGGGGTAGCGCTCCGAAACCAGACTGCGGAAAGCGCTGGAGTTGTTGGAGGGAATGCCCTTGATATTGATCGTGACCTTGTCGGCATCGTCCGTGGTCTTGACATCGGAGCTCTGCATGTCAGTCCAGGTGATGTTTTCCTTCTTCAGGTCGTCCTTCAGCCGCTCGATCACCTGATCGGCATCGGCTTTGACGGCTTCCTGTACCTGTACTTCCAGTACGAGGTGGCTGCCGCCCTTCAGGTCGAGACCCAGATGGATGTTGTCGGCGAAGTTGCGCTTCAACTCATCTACTGACTTGGGAACGCCGATGATGCCGAACAGGCACACCAGAATCGTCGCAACAATGAACAGGGTACGAAACTTCAAATTCTTTTTCATGGGAGTGTACAGACTGCCAATCGATAGTTTTTGCTACTTCTTAACCTCGCCGCCAGCGAGACTCGAAACCGAGCTGCGGGAAACCTGAATCTTAACGTTATCCGGTTTCACTCGCAACACCAGGGAATCATCGCCTTCGATCGCGACGATGGACCCGATGATGCCTCCGCTGGTGACGACGACGTCACCATTCTTCAGCGCCGACAACATTTTCTGCGTCTGTTTGCGCTGGCGTTGCATGGGGAGGAACAAAAGGAAATAAAAAATTCCGAAGATCAGGAGAATTGGGAGGAATCCCAGGAGGGACGAGTTGGGCGACGCCGTTTGCAGATACAGATTTACGGGCACGTTCTACCAAGTGGGGCTACCCGGCATCGACACAGGTCGAGCGGACGGACCTCAAGTATTCTGGAAATGAATTCGATACTATAGCGTGCCTGATCCCACGCATGATGTCAAGGTACCGCTGGACGTTGTGCCGGGTGGCCAACATCGAATACAAAATTTCCCCGGACAGGAAGAGATGCCTCAAATATGCCCGGGAATACGTACTACAAGTATAGCACTGACAGGCCGGATCGAGAGGCCGTTCGTCCTCTTTGTACTGGGCGTGTTTGATAATGACGCGGCCCTCGGAGGTGAACAGGTAGCCATTGCGGGCATTGCGCGACGGCAGGACGCAATCCATCATGTCGACGCCGCGCGCGACATATTCCGGCAACTCGACTGGCATGCCGACACCCATGGCGTAGCGGGGGCGGTCGCGGGGGAGAATATCCTCGGTGGCTTCCACCATTTCCATGCTGAGCGGGCGCGGCTCGCCGACGGACAGACCGCCGATGGCATAGCCGTCGGTGTCGAGATCGAGCAGGGCGGTG